>Ga0181563_10001754_pt1 | contig 21078 bp, 21 predicted proteins | sample 011ome_25_FD_133759 | JGI IMG/M metagenome (GOLD analysis project Ga0181563, IMG submission 133759) | Coastal salt marsh microbial communities from the Groves Creek Marsh, Skidaway Island, Georgia - 011512CT metaG (megahit assembly) | ecosystem: Environmental > Aquatic > Marine > Intertidal...
CTGATACTGCCGCTTGGTTGAATGTTCCAGATGATTGAGCACCTGCTAAAGTTCTTAATGAAGTGATGATCTCTTGGTCGATTTCAGCAGTAATTTCTTGTGCTAATGCCGCCATGATTTCAGCCTCTACATCAATACCTTGTTGTGCTTGAGCATCTTGAGCAGATTCAAATGTCCATCTTGCTTGTAACTTACGTGATTTTGCTTCAACCGTTTGTTTCAAGATTTGGATTGACATTGCTCTACCACCAGTACCTTCTTTAGCCGCTGTCGCGTCACCAAAGCCACCAGTTCCATCACCTGAATAGGCTTGACCTATTTTGAATGGAGATAGAGCCTCATCGCCTGCTGTTACATCGTTATCTGTACCAGATGCGTTGTTTGTCTCTGCGTATCTTACTCTTAATGTGTGGATTTGACCAACTGGGCCAGTCATTGGTTGAACTCCAACCAATTCGTTAGCGATCACAGTAGGCATAACCCTTCTGATCACCGGTAGGATCACTCTGTTTAAAGTAGCAACGTTACCAGCCGATGTAGCACCTGCTGTTGCCGCCTCAGCCAAATACGCTTTCGTATTTTCTAAAGTAGCCGCCATAACTGCTTTTTTATTTCCAGTTAAGCCTTCTAATAACGCACTCTTTGTGTCCTGCCAGCGAGTTTCTGTTAGTTCTGACATTGTTTTTTTCTCCTTTTTATATACCCGCCAGTCTTCTGATGTCAACTATATTACTGTTGAACTGACTGCCGTTTACAATGTTTGTTTGTTTGTCGCCTGTTACTTCTGTGCCTTCATTTATAGCCTGTTTTTTCGCTGGAGTCCTACCGTTTAGTACGGACGGAATGTATTTTTCGAATTGCTTTCGTAAAGCACCCGTCTGCACACTCTCCAGTAAGTTGTTCATTATTTCTTTTTGTTCAGTGTTCAATGGTGATATTAACTCATTGATAACTTTTTCTCTCTCAGCCGCTTCTTTGATTGTAACAATTTCTTTTTCTTTTGCTTCAATCTGTTTTTTGCTCTCTTCGGCTGTCTTCTTCGCTTCTTCTGCCTGTAGTTTCGCCATGTCCACTACTTTTAGAAGTTTGGCTGTTTCACCTTTTTCGTTCAAGAATGATTGTGTGTACTCTTGAGCGTAAGATTCAAACAGTCTGCGACCAAAGTCATTTTTGCGAGCCGCTTCAATGTCATCTTTTAATGAACTAATCTCTTTTTGTAGAGTTTTGCCCACTACTTCTGACACTTTACTAGCACCTTTTTTCACAAAGTTATTTCTAACTTTTTCAAAATGTGCTTTCGCTTCTCTGATAAGACGTACTTTTGTCTCAGCAACGTCTTGTTTGTCTTTTTGAAATTCTGCGATTTCTTTAGACAGAGCTTCTACCACGAAGTCCTCAAGTTTCTGGAAGTTTTCTGCCATAACTTTTTGGTCTGCGTGTAATTCAGCAATTTCACCTTTAAGTTGTTCAAAAACAAACGACTTTAATTTGTCTGAGTGTTCACGGATTTGAGTAGCATACTTAACTTTTTCTTCTGCTAATTGCTTCTTGTCTTCTGCGAACTCTGCCATTTCTGCTTCGATTCTTTCAGATACCATTTTGTCAACGGCGTCTGTTAAAGTTGCTTTGTCGTGTTCATACTTCTCAGCAAACTCTGAACGAAGTTCAGCAGTGACAGAAAGTTTGTTTTCTTCAACCTTCTGGTTCCATGCTTGTTCTATTTCTGCTCTGATCTCTTCCGAAATTGCGTTGTTTTCAAAAAGTGATTTCAGTGCTTCTAACATTTATTTTCTCCTATTTAGATTGGAGTTTTCCAATTATGTTTATTAGTTGTTCTTTTAGATATTTTTGTGCCTGTGTGTCCCTTGCTGTGTTTAATGCTTTCAAACCACCTTTTGCATTCATTAGATGTTCGTAGATTGGTTCAGGATATGCTCCTGGCGCCGATGGTTGTGCTACGATGTCTACTGTGATGATTTCAAAATCTGATACTTCACCGGATCCGTCTTCTTTTACATTACCCGAACCCCTAGATGAAACACCAAGTTTAACTCCGCTTTCCAGCATTGTTTTAACCAGTTGTCCCATCGGGGTTGGTAATACTTTTAATTTTCCGTATCCGTTCGGTCCGTCCATCCACATTTCATTTACCATGTGGCTGACACGGTCTAGGTTAATATTAAGTCCTTCTGGATGATCAACTTCGCCGAGAACACTGTATCCACCAGTGACTTGATCGTTAAGTGTGCTGACAGCCCTTTGGATTTCGTTAACAGGATACACTCTTTGGTTGGCGTTTTTAACACCTCCCTGAATGCAGATTCCCTTCATGTAAAGGGATTTACCGTTGTGTTCGTCCTTAGTCTCAACGACTATGCCTGCTTGGTCGAAAGTAAGCGTCTCACGTAATGATAACATCCGTTTTCCTTATACTACCTTATTAACTGCCAATTGTTGACTTTTTAGCAGAAGCGTCGTCATCTGCGTTAGTCTTGGCCTTTGGTGCCGCAGTTGGTTTAACTTTAGCGCCTGGTACATTAATGTTACCTGCGTTCTCTTCTTTAGGAGCAGGTGCTTTACCACCTTTTTCCTCACCGCCTTTAGCAATGTTAGAAGTAGTTCCGCCCATATCATTTTTGCCAGCAACTGGTGATTTAGTTGAATCTGAACCATCTGTATGCGTTACCGCTACTTTGTTCACATATTCTCTAATTTCTTCACTTGCTGTTTTTGGCTCTGCCGTTTCTACTGCTGGTTGTTCACCAAGTTCAGGAGCAACTTCTACAGTTTCTCCCTCTGCTGATTGATCTACAACTGCTTCATCTTCTTTGTCGCCGTTGTCTTCAGCGTCGTCGCCATTGTCTTCTGCGTCGTCGCCATCTTCCTTATCGCCCATCATTTTTTCAAATTCTGCTTTAAGGTCATCAATAGCATCTTCTAGGTCAACTACTCTGTCTTCGATTTCTTCTTCACCTTTTTCAGAGTCGTCGCCGTTATCCATATCACCTGCTGGTGCTTCGATGTCGCCAACCATGTCGTCAGTTGCGTCGCCACCGTGTGCTTCTGCTGGTGCTACTGCTGTTTGTTCTACGTCTAATAAAGATTCATCAGTTGCTTCTTCATCTTTTGACTCTTCTTCTTTAGTTTCTTCTTCTTTAGATTCGTCTTTTGATGCTTCTTCTACTGCTTCATCTTCTTTTGACTCTTCTGAAGTTTTTTCTTCTACTTTTTCGTCTTCTTTTTTGTCTTCTTTAGACGCTTCTGTAGTTTCTTCTTCTTTTGAGTCTTCTTTTGAAGTTTCTTCTACTTCGATATCTTTGATATCATCTTCTAAAAGACCTTCATAGATTGATCTTGATTTTTCCACAACGATATCATGGAAAATTTCTTCTGCCGCTGTTCTATCGTCAGCGACTAGTTTTTCAAGCATTTGCTCGAATTTGCTTTTATCTGACATTGTTTTTCTCCTATTAACGTTATTGATAAGACTGTCATGTATTATTTAACCGATAGGTAAAAAAATAGGTAGATAATGGGCCGATAATGACCCGTTTGACGCCGATTTTATAGGTGATAGCGTCGTTTGAACTCTTGTACAGTGATTTCACTGTAATTTGCGTATTTCTTAAGGTCTTTAGCCTCAAAAACATTGGTGCCTTCCGGCACTACTCGTATATATCTCTTCAAGGAGTTCTTCTGTAGGATAATGCTGGTTTGTCTATTCCAGTTGCCATGGTATGTTGCCACATCTGAATTCTTTTTGTAGTTGGGAGTGTCACCATATATGTTGTTTAACTTGCCTTCAGTGGTGCCTGTGAAGTCAAATCCCAACAAAAAGAATGTCTGATGCATATGTTTAGATGCTAACCACAGTGCTGTGGGTCCAGATGACCATCCTAAACTGGGTTCGAAGAAATTTAAGCCTTTATACTTTTTATATGCTCTATTTGGATTGGTCCAAACAGGCATTTTCAACTGGGCACCAGCCATACATATCTCATTGATCATCTTGGCATCCACTGCCACAAGGTAATCTGGCGTGAAAGTTCTATACACCGCATTGCAGGCGTATATTTTTCCATGTTGTTTTAAAGGTTCTAAAGGTATTGGCTTGCGACTGAGACCATTGCCTAATACAAAAGCAACAGTCATTTATTACATTTCCGGTTGATTAGCGGCACCGTACATCTGTCTTACAAATTCTAACTCTTTTTGTTGTTCGTCTTTGTGAAATTCGCCGGCTTTTCTTGCTCTATTGATCTGTTTTAGAGATAATCTTGTTTTACGTGTGTCATCTAAACTCATGATTGACTGATCTTCAGTAGCATCATATTGCTTCTGTTCGCCAGGTTCAGTTGTTATTTGATCGTAATAAAAAAGTTCACGTAGTATCATAAAATTATTTATCTAGGCGCCCGGAGTTGGAGTACCGCCGCCTCCACCTGCTGGTGGTGTAGTGCCTGCTGGTGATGGAGCACCTTCGTCACCTGGTTCAGTGGCTGGTGCTTCAGGTTCTGCCGCATCTAAGTCTGCTTGAATACCTGCTGTGCTAACACCTGCACTTCTTAATTCAGTTGCTGATGTTGTAGGTTTACTTTGGACTGTGGCATCATTCTCTTCTCTCCACATTCTTTCGTTTTCTGCCATCTCTTCTGGAGTTAAACCTAAGAATCTTGATAGAGCATAACGTTTGCTCACAAATGGTACTGTTGCTATCTGTGTGTATGTGGAAATTCTATTGTTATCTACCTCTGCTTGTCTGTAAGACGCAAAGTTCATTGGTGGTTGGAACTTGATATCAAACATTGCTGTGTCAATGTTGACACCTTTTTCTAAAAGATAACGTTTAAACTCTTGATTGAATTCATCTGATACTAAATTTTGTAGTCTTTCACAGTATTTGTTGAATCTTAATTCTTGAATGTATGCTGTGCCTACTCTACCATCATTGTAATTGCTCTGCGAGTCGTCAGCACCTGTTGGCAAATAAGAACTTGGTATACGTAAACCTCTTAATAGTTTGTTTGTAAAGTATTTTAGATCATCAATCTCACCTAAGTTAGTACCACCCGGTAATGTTTCTACTTTAGAACCTCTACCTTCTGCTGTTTGTGGGAAGAAATAATCTTCATTGATTGATAATGGATTGTATGCAGAGTCCACAACGTTTTGTCCACCACCAGTTGATGAAGGAATACGTCTTTGATGTATCTCTGTCTTAACTCTTTCAACGAACTGCATAGCCAAGTGCGATGGCATATTACCCACGTCAATGTAAAACACTCTTCTTTCAGGTGCTCTTTGTACTCTGTAAATTATAATTGCGTCTTCCAGTAATTCTTTCTGTTTGTAAACTTTAAAAATGCTTTCTAATAATGAATTTCCAAACGGAAAGTTGTTGTCTAGTCCTTCTGATAAACTTAAATGCACCATGTGATCGGCATCAACAGCAATCTCTCTTTGTCCTGTTCCAAATCTTGTGCCTGGAGAGTCTTGATAGTTTGCTCCAGTCATGCCTCTCACTCCACCTGTTAAATATCCTGAACCACCGCCAGTAACATTGCCAGTTGTTTGATATGGAGTTGTTGCTACAAGATTTTTAAAGTTAAAATTTATATCTCTTACAACATATTGTTCAGGTGTTTTACCTGTGCTTTCGTTTACAATGATTTTAGAAACTTTTGCTGGATCAACGTGAAACATTTTTTTAGTTTCAGGGTCTCTAATAAAGAAAGCATCACCATACTTGAACACATTACGCATAATTTTAAACACACGTTTGCTGAAATCATTCATCTTGCACCATTGATGCAGATATTGTTCTATGATTTGTATTTCTGTGTTGGTTGCTTTCTGATTATATTCAAATTTGAAAGGTGTGTTGTTTTGTGTGTTGTTCTGTGTGCAGAATTCTGCTAGAATATCTAATGCGGCATTTACTTCTGAGTCTAAATCCATTACATTGTATTGACCATAACGTTCAATTCTGTTTGGAGCACCACTGTACACATCAGGTAGATATGATGAATAGTTTGTTTTGGCAGGACCTGCCTTGCCACCAGGTGCGCCACCCAATGGTGAATTCATTCCACCCATGCCATCTGTTAAAGGCACTTCTGTAAAATATTTTTTCCAACTCATTATCCGAAATTCTCCGATGTTTCTGTGGTTGCTTGTGCAGTAATTCTATTGTAACGATTGTTGTCAGTCATTGCCATTAAAATTTGTTCCATCGTGTTATTTAACTGATCCAACTTGTCTCCTGTTCTAGATGCGGTTGTTGTCATTGTGCCTGTCATACCGCCTCGTAAATTTGTCATTGCATTTCCTAAGTTCTCTAAACTGTTAGCATACATGTCTATTTTTGATTTGTCAAGTTCATCTAGTGTTTTATTCAAGTTTTTGGCAAAATTTTCTGAACCTCCACCAAATATCTTGCTCACAACACCTCCTATAGCGCCGGAGACACTGCCTGCTCCCATTGCCACCATTGCGGCTGACAGTGCCAAAGTGCCTTTGGCTACCTGTATAAGGTTGGTTCCATCTACGTCACCTATTGCTCCTAATCCACTGGCAAATTTTTCTAATGCTCCTCCCATTAAGAAAGTCGCCGCGGCAATACCTGCTCCAACTGCCGCGATTGCCAATCCTAAATTCGCCGCACCTAATAGTGTAGCCGGATTTGCCATTGCTGTAAGTCCACTTGCTAATCCTTTTAATCCGCCACCCATGCCGGCTAATATTCCACCACCACCAGCACCAGTTTTCGATAACATATTTTTTGCTCCACCGCCACCTGGGCCGCCGCCTGTGAGGTAACTGGCAACTTTTTTACCTGTTTTAACTGTTGATATTGTCGCGAATGCCGCCGCTACACCTGTTGCCGCAGTGATTAGAATTGATGAAAAAGTTTTTGCACCCTCTGATAACCCATCATACCAATCATTAAATTTTGTTCCTAATTCATTAAGTCCTTTAGCCAAAGGTTCTAGTCCCATTGCTATGAAACCTATAAATCCATCATACATTTGTTGGAATGGAGTCATTAATTTTTGAAATGATGAACGTAAATTTTCACTGGCTTGATCAAATTGTTTTGCGCCTTCTGTTGCTTTTAATCTTCGTTCTTGCTCTTCAATTATCGCACTTGTACTTTGTCCTAAGAATTTTCTGAACTTGACAGAATCTGCCGCAATGTTGAAGAATTCATTGCCCACACCTAACTGAGTGGCAATCAATCTTTTCTGACCTTCGTCCATGTTGGCAATAGTTTCACCATTACGTGCCAATGCTTGAATGAACATATCACTTGCACCTTCAGTTCCATTTCTCAATGCCATCACTGCCTCACGTACACCGTCCACAGCAAATATACCAACTTGTTCTCCGCCTTCTGGAAATCCTTTTGCCAGTAATCCTGTAACAGCATTAACCATTTCTGGAGCCGCCGCTTTGACCCTTACCATAGTTGCTTCAATCTCAGAGTTAGAAATTAAACGTAATTCTCTTGCGTCTGCTACTGCTTGAAGTTCTGCTTTAACTTGATCTCTCTGCATACCTGTCAATTTTGATAACTGGTCCAATCTCAATAGGTATTCTTGTGAGCCTGCCACCAACTGTGAATTGCTCATTGATTGAGATCTACCCAAACTGGTTTGTAATTCTAGATAATCAGTAAAGCCTTCTGTGATATCTTCCATGGAAAATCCAAGACCTGTGATTTGTCTTCTAAAATCACTCTGCAGAAGTTCTGCCATTATCGTATTGAATCTTCTAGCACCTGTGCCTGCGTCTCCACCGAAACCAGCAAGTGCTGTGTTGGCACTCATCAATGCCTGCGCCAACCTTGTCATGTCTATGCCGGCGTCGCCTGCTATACGTCTAAAGTCACTGACTGTTTGAGTTGTGTTGGCACCTATCTCTGCCAAGTTTCTAAATGTGTCAACGTTTTCAAATACTCTTGCCGCTAGGTCGGCTGTGAATGTTAAGATTACTTTGTTTAAACCTGTGGTGCTGTGTGCCAGTTGATTGAATCCACCAACCAATCCATCTGCTCCATGGGTCAGAGATTCAAAGCCGGCTCTTGTTGCGTCGTAAACTTTTCTGAATACCTGAAGTCCTTTGCTGGATTTTTTGGTTTCTTCTGTGAACTCACGTTGAGCACTACTTCCGCCACCGCCACCGCCTCTAGAACCACCCAATGCCTCCAGTATTTTTTTGGCAGTTGCTTCGCTGGCTATTCCGCCATTATCCACCGCTTTTTGTAAAAGTTCGTCAACTGTTGCCATTATTTGATACCAAAATCCTTGTTACTTGTATTTAATGCCAATCATTAAGTACGCATTTAATATGCCACACTAAATATTAGCAGTTTAAAAATTAATAAACAATATTTATTGGAGATTGAATGTCACAAGAACAAATAGGTACAAATAGTAATCCACTTAAAAAGTATTACAGACAACCTAAACAGTTTATAAAATTGCCGAGCGGATATAAATTTTATCCAGAAGGATCTATACAAGTTCCTGAATCTGGAGAAGTTGCTGTGTACCCTATGACAGCAAAAGATGAAATGCTGTTGAAAACTCCAGACGCATTATTAAACGGTGAAGCCACAGTGTCAGTGATACAGAGTTGTATTCCAGCAATCAAGAATGCCTGGGCAATGCCTTCCATAGATTGCGATGCCGCATTGATGACAATCAGAATGGCAACTTACGGAAACAAGATGACTGTGCCAATCACAGTGCCAGGCACAAAAATTAAAAAAGATTTAGTGTTGGATTTACAAGAAAGTTTATCTACAATATTGTCAGCACAATACAATGACACGTTCTTTTACGAAAACATGGAAATAAAAACAAAACCATTAACATACAAAGAATTCACAGAGAGTGCGATACAAACTTTTGAACAACAAAGGATTCAAAAAATTGTGGATGACACTAAAATGAACGATGAAGAAAAAATTAAACAGTTTCAAATCACTTTTAAAAAATTAACTGAATTAAGTGTGGGCATGGTGGCCAACACAATAGCATCAATCACAGTGGATGGCCAGACTGTTACAGATGCCAAACAGATAAAAGAGTTTTTGGAGAACACAGGCAAAGAATTTTTTAACGCAATCATGGAACATCTAGAAAAAAATAGAGAAGCATTCCAATTAAAGCCTCAAAAAATAAATTCTTCTGAAGAAGAAATCAAAGAGGGAGCACCTGCTGAATATAAAATTCCAGTTGCTTTTGATTCCGCAAATTTTTTCGTATAAAGATAGCAACACTCGACACATCTGAGATCCTTCAACTTTCCACAGAAATGGAAAATGAAATAAAAAACTTCAAAGCAGACTTGTTCAAGTTGGCATGGTTCATGCGTGGCGGACTGACATTGGATGATATGTATGCCACTTGTCATGAAGACAGAGAAGTAATGGGCGGTGTAGTAAAAGACAATTTAGACACAGCCAAAAAGACAGGACAACCATTTTTCTAGTACAAGGCACTATATATAAAGTGTACAAATACCAGCACACACGGTGTCTAGAACCAAATAGCAACATTTAATCAATCACACTGCACTTCTAAATAAATCACATATGCAAGTCTACACACAAATTGTACGACCCCAGGAGTTGGATGAGGATGACCTGTGGATTCCTTGTCTTACCACAGCCACCGTTAAACATTCACCTGCTGAAAAGCAACCTTTGATCATCACACACATCGAAGCAATCAATCACTATGAACACAGTCTAGCAAAACTGGTGGATCAGAAAGTGTATGCTGTGGGTTCCAAGACCTATGACCGACTGGTGGAGGCAGGCTTTGCCGCAGACAATATTCATTGGCGACACAGAGCAGACGAATTAAAACTGCGTGCCAAAAACATAGGCCCAATGACTTGGCTCCACGGAGACAAGTACGCCAGAGATTTTGGCGCCATACCAGAAGTCACAGCCATTCAAACATATGAATCAAAACCTGATGACAAAGCCATCAGACAGATATTGAAATTGGAACCTGATGTGATTCATGTGTATTCAGATGCTGTGTTGAAACAGTTGGAGATTAGAAACTGGAGTCACACCAAATTGAAACACGTTGCGTCAGCGGAACCTGATCATTCTGTGTGGTTGGATTGTGAATCATTTGATCCTAATGTTTAAGAACGACTCACGTCGTTCTGCTTTTCGCTTACGCTCAAGCATTTAAGCAATTACATAACGAAGTTATGTGTCGCATCATGCAGACAGTTGATCCATACTTCACCCAGTAACGGGAAAAGTATGAAGCCATCATGCGAGACTAGCCTGCCATTTTGTGAAAGGAACTTTTGTACGGAAGCGGTGACCCGCCAACTCCCTATTCCAGACTTCATTAGTCACGGGCAACTGACCCACCCTTCACAAACAAAGTGAGCAGTTGTGATGTTGTATCTTTTTCACAGAGCATCTTCTTTTGTGCCTTTAGTTAGCACTCGACTTGCAACTCAGGATTCACCATTGTGTTTCAAACGCACTTCCTGGATCTACGATCAATTTGGTTGCTATGTTAAGCCTTGTTGTAGTTTTTTAATTCTTCTTTTAGGATTCGGGAACCACCAACTCTCACATTGATGATGCCATTGTAGTAATCATCGGATTCTAATACTCGCCTTTCGAACTGTTCTCGAGCCTCGAGATAACTCATTACGCCTCTAGTGTTGCAGATGTATAATATTTCCCTAGTAAATTTGTCTTCGCCTAATTGTGCCACGTCAGCAAGTAAATGATCCGAAGAACCCCAATAGTCCTTCCAGTCCGATTCAACTTTGCTTCTACGTTTGTTTATCCTGCCCTTGAGTGGCGGACGTGTCTTCTTGAATTTTGCTAATTTTTTGCCAACATATCTTTTACCGTTGGTTGTGTTTGTGATGAGATACACAAATCCTTCGCAGTCTTCTGGCAGTGTGTCTATTGTTTTACCTTGATAAGTCCATGGCATATGGACATACTTACTGATTATTTTTTCCGCTCTTGCTGTTTTTGGATCTTGGACACTTGATACTGTGCTTCAAGTTCTTTACGTCTTTGACGTGCCAAAATTCTAATTTCCGCTAGTGCCTTTCTAGCGGCTACTTTGGTAGCGAGGCTTCGCCTCTCAGCAAACAACTCGTTTGCCTTGAAATACTCCATGTATGCCTTGGTCAGTTTATCGTGAGTATCATCTTGAATGGTCATAAGTTTCCACGTCATTAGCATATGCTGTGAAGCCGTTCTCTTTCACCACTTTCAACACATTGTTAACACGTCCCATTAATTCGTCTTTGTGCGATATCAAGAATATGTTCTTGCCTGCTTCTCTGCTCATTTTTTTCAAGATTGCCAAACTGCTTTCTACACCTGCTGAATCCATTCCTGAATCTATCAATTCATCTAAGAATAGCAAGTTGATGTTTTGATACAAGTTTTCCCATACATCTCTGAATGCAAAACTTAATCCCAATATCAATCTGTTACGTTCACCTCTACTCAAATTATCAAAATCCAACTCTTGTCCCAGTTGAGTGATCTCCACACTCAAATCATTTTTGAATGTGACCAAGTGTGGAAGACCCAATTGATCCAAGTAGTGAGTTAACCTGTTGTTCAAGAAGGTTAAGTTTTGATCAATTATTTTTTTCCTTATGAAGGAATCTTTGTTTGTGAGCAGTTTGTATAAAAACTCTTGATGCTCTTTCAACTTCTGTAATGTGTTGGCAGTGTCCCAATTTATTTCTTGTACTGCTTGATTTTTTAATTCTTCTATTTGATCTAGATATGGATTTGTTTCTTCCTGTTTATTTTTGAGTGCTGTTTTGATTGAGTCTACATACTGTCTGTGATCATATGCTTCTTTAATTGTGTCATAGTATGTGTTTGGTCTTTGATCTAAATCTCCCACTGCTTCAATGTCTTTTGTGGTTTGTTCCAATTGTTCTGCCAACTCCATCACATAACTGTTGGATTCACCATATTCTATTTCTAATTTTTTCTGCATTTCTTCAATTTTGTCATCTGGGAGATCCTGTCCACAAGCATAGCAAGTGGCTTTGTGATTTAATTTTTCTAAATCTTTGTGTAATTTTTTTGCTGTTTTGTCCGCTTGTTCTATTGTGCTTTCTAAACTGGCTCTGTCTTTCTGTAATTGCCTTAGCACATCATTTAGTTTTGTCCAATCTTCAAGTTTTTGATGTGCTTCTAATTCAGAATCAATGTTTACACTTTGTAATTCTTTTAGATTATTTTCTAATTTTTCAATATCTGTTTTGTTTTGATTGTGCCAAGCACTGCTTTTGTTGGTTAAACTGTGAATTGTTTCTTCAACTTTTTGATTGCTAATTTTCAAACCTTCTAATCTTGCTGTTTCAAGTGCTATGTCTTCTTTTGAACGTTTGATGTGTGTTTTCAAGATGTCTGCTTTTTCAGACAACAGTTGAATTCCTAACAGGTTTTCAATTATTTCCTGTTGTTCATTGTTGTGTAAACTTAAAAAAGGTTGTGTGTATGTGTTAAGTGCCACAATGTGTTTGAACATTTTTGGATTCATTCCAATCATTCTGTTCAAGTCTTCCTGCGTTTTACGTGAATCTCCTTGACTGACATCTGAAAGTTCTTGCTCTTGGTCATCGATGTAGTATTTCATTACATTTGGCTTTCTACCACGTTCTACTCTGTAGTTTACTCCATCTTTTTCAAATGCTATTGTGACCAACATACTTTTGCCGTTGGTTTTGTTCACAAGATTATCTTTACGTATTTTTGTGAGTGCTTCTCCATACAGTGCGTAACTCAGTGCGTTTACTATGGTTGTCTTACCTGTACCATTACGCGAACCCGCATCATCACCGCCCATGTCTAAATTTTCACCCAGTACCAGTGTTAAAAGTTTTTGCTGAAAGTCGATAGCCTGGGTTTGATTGCCCACACTCATAAAATTTTTAACTGTAAGTGTTTTAATTAGTATCATTGTTTAGGTCTCTAAATATTTTTAGCAAAACAGATTTATCATATGCATCAGATTCGATTGTTTCAATTTCTTTTGACACAATTTGATCAACACTTTCAAACTTGGTAATGTCTAATTCTGTGTTAATCTCTTCTTCTTTTTTGCTAGGAATCAAAGTGATTTCTCTACAATCATATTTTTTCATGAAAGTTTCTTTGATATAACTGGCTTCTTCAAAACTTATATCAATATCCAGTGTAACTCTTAGATGCATTTTGCTTTTCATTATTTCATCTGTTTTGTCCAGCAGTGTGCTTAATTTTACATTTCTGTATTTAGGACAGTTGCCCCAATTGAAATACACAGGCTCTTTTCCATACTCTAATATCATCATGCCACGTTCATCATCATCAACATCTGCGTAATTGTGTGGGAAAGGGTTTCCTAAATAATGAATATTGTTTTTAACTTGTCTTTTGTGAAAGTGTCCAGAGAACACATATTCTTGTTTTTTAAAATCGCTTGGTCTTAATTCTCCTGTATCTGGCATTTCTACCATAGCATTCATAAAGAAGTTAGGCAGTTCAAAATGACCAAACATATATTTGCATTCCATGTTGCCAACTTTTTTCCATTCATTTCCTACTAACCAAGGCACTAATATAGTGTCATCAATTTTTGTTATCTTGTTCACCATTGTGATGCCAGGAATAAATCTTCCGAACTCTGTGGATTGGATGTCTCTGCTGTCTTTGTAATATAGATCGTGATTGCCTGGAAAGAAATAAAAGTTGTCAAATGCTTTCCCTAGTTTTTCTAAACATCTAATGGAAGCATCCATAGTGGTGATGTTTACACTGTTTCTGTTGTGATGCCAATCACCGCAAAACAGTCCTGTTTCACAACCATGTTGTTTGGCTAAATCAATGTACCAATCTACAAATTCTTCACAATCATCGTTGTGTAATTTAGAGTTGGATTTTAATCCGAAGTGTATATCGGTAAAAACTGCTAATTTCTTGAACAAAATAATCTCCTACTTTTCTTTAGAATAACTGAAAATGTTAAATTTGTCAACTACTTTTTTGTTCGTTTACTGACTTTTGTCTTTGGAGCCGACTTAGGTGCAGGTTTTGGCATACTGGCATCACCGGAAGTTTGTCTGGTCATACTCGGCATCATGTTGTTAAGTTCTAAAATATCATCTCTAATGTTTTGATTTCTTTTTTCGATATTAATAATTCTCACAAATGAATTAGTAACTGCCGCTGTGTAATAAGCAAACGGATTGTTAGATTTACTTTCATCAAACTGTAAACCAATCTGTGCTAATTGCAGTATGGCTTGACCCTGCATTTCATCATTGTAGGTGTAACCTCTCACGTTACCTCTTGTACCATATCTCTCACACAACTTCATCCACATCCTTGCCAATTCGTTTGTGGCTCTGCCGGCATCTTTGTTAAATTTGCCGTTTTCCATTCCACCATCCCAATGGCTTTTGCCCACACAAACCAAGTTGCCTTTTTTATCATATTTCCAATGCTGGAAGGGAGGAAAGTTGACTTTAACTTTGCCATCAGCAACTGTTTTTGGATTCTTTTTTCTGCCAGGTTCGTCTGGGATATGCTCAAAAGTCATCACTCTGAACACTACATCATCTTTATCAATTGACCTATAATCCACTTCGCAGTCGCTCAATTTTGTTTTTGGATCTATTTGCTTACGTTGTTCATAGGTTTGTTGTGTAAGTTTTTTGGCTTTGTTTCTTTTGGCTTGGGCCACAGTTCGTATGTTTATGGCATCCACACTGTTCACAATCAAGTTGTATGTGCTGTATGCTTCATCCACAAAACTACAGAAACTGCTTTTAGACTTGTGAATTTCGGCTAATAGGTCTCTGTTGTTAAGATAATTGACTTTTTTCATTAATATTCCTTGTTATATATCTCTTCATTATAAACTACTCAGTTAATTTTGTCAATAAATAAATGTAAGGACACAAAATGACAGTAGATAAATTCAACAAGAACATATTAAAGAGCGTAGACAGTCTAAAAGACTTGGGGCAAGACATACAGAAAAATGCGTCTGGATTTTTAGATACAAGGATTGATGCCCTAGGCAAAACACTAGATACAGCATCTGCCTTTGCTTTTGGAAAAGCCAAAAGAATGAAAGGTGACTTGAAAAAAATCATTGACGGAGTGTTTAAATTTGACAAATCTCAGCCTGCTATCACAATGAACACTTCAGGCAAATCATCTGGTGAAGAATTGGATTGGAGAGTCAGTTTGTCTATACCACAACAGATTCAAGATATTATTAAAAACCAAAAAAGTTTATTGGATCCATTGAAAGCCACAGGCAATAAATTGGTTTTTCCTTACACTCCAACAGTTCTAGTAGGACAGTCAGCCAATTGGAATCCAATGCAACCGGTACACACCAACTATCCATTCTATGCTTATGAAAATTCACGTGTGGATCAAATGACAATCACAGCACACTTCTATGTCCAAAATGAAATTGAAGCCAGATATTGGGTAGCCGCTGTTCATTATCTAAGATCAATGACAAAAATGAGTTATGGACTATCAACTAACAAAGGTGCTCCACCACCAGTGGTGCGTTTAAATGGATATGGTGATTACACATTTAAAGATGTTCCAGTTATAATACAAAACTTTACATTTGACTTAAAAGAAGATGTTGACTACATCAGCACAAGATTAACAGAAGATGCTGTAAATGATTATGGTGGTGATGCTGAAAGTATGGATGCAGTTGCCTCAACTGGCGGAACTTATGCTTGGGCACCTACAGAAAGTTTATTAACCATTGGTGTTGTACCACAATACAGCAGAACAAGACAAGCACAATTTGATCTTGCTGATTTTGTTAAAAACGGCGGCACAAAAGGATCAGGATTTATTTAATGGGATACTTTACTAGTTCAAGTCCATATGCGTCTACACAGATAGTTGATGATGAATATCTCGACATATTAACTATTCGTCCAATTCCAGCACGACCAGATGATGTGTTGTACACAGTGGAACCACAATACAATCATAGACCAGACTTGTTGGCTTATGATCTTTACGGCAACGAAAAACTATGGTGGGTGTTTGCTCAACGCAACATGGATAAAATTTCTGATCCAGTGTATGATCTTATTCCTGGCTTAGAAATTTTTATTCCACAAGGACCTGCTCTTAGAGATACACTAGGAGTCTAACATGGGAAGAGTTAGAGGACCTGCATACAACAGTAAAGTTACAGTCAAAACAGACACTGCGAAAGATAACAGTGCTACCACAGGTTATCAAAACGCAGGTGGGTTTGGTGATTACACTGAAGGTTACAACGTCGATGGTAGTCGAGTAATCAACCCCATTAAAAAAGAAACAAAAGAAAAAGACTCAAAGAAAAAGAAAAAATCCAATATACTAGTAAAAGAATTTATAAGGGACTTGATACCTAATCCTCTGCATGATTACGAATCATACAATGCTGTGTTCACATTGGCGGCATTGACATTGGAAGAAGTAAATTTTCCCAACATACTTTATAACAGAATGCCTCTGCATCCTATTGCCCACTCCTCTGGAAAAGGAAATATTGAAGAAGTCACTTTTTACAAACAAGCAGGAGTCAGTCTTGAATACTTCATAGACAATGTTGAGGTTAAATCTTTCATCGCACCCAATCCAAAAACCAAACACGTACAAAGATCAGAGATTGCTTTCACTGTAACGGAACCTTACAGTATTGGTTTATTTTTACAGACTATGGCGATACAAGCCGCCAAAGCCGCTAAAGATGGCAATGTTGAATTTACAAATGCACCTTATGCCTTAATAATAGATTTTGTTGGCACTGATGTAAACGGCAAAATTTTTAGAAATAACAATCTACGTAAAGTTATGCCTATCCAAATGACAAAGGCGGCTATAAGAGCCACCCAGGCAGGTGCTGTGTATGATTGTGTTGGCGCACCTTGGGTAGAAACTCCAACCATGGATGTGAATAACAGTATAAACACTGACATCACTCTGGCAGGAAAAACTGTTTACGAAATGATGCAGGTGGGTGATGACAGTTTAATGGGACAATTAAATTTTAAAGGCGAAGACCTAGACAAAAAAGCCAAGAAGAAAGAACAACTTGCCACAGTGCCTCAAGATGATTATGTGATATATTTTCCTAAAAACGCTCAAATTGAATACACAGAAGCAGACAGACAATTAGTTTCAAAAGATAGAGCGACAACGGCTGACCAATATGGCACTGGTGAACAAGGTGACTATTATTTTAACACTGTAAAAAGAGATAGAATTGTTGAAACACTGCTGGGAAAAAATATAACAGTTACCAATGAATATACTGGCACAAGCGGACAAGGAGTAAGAGTGGATCAAACTACAGGCGATGGACCTAATGCCACTTTTTTAGGCAACGAAATTGGAGCATCAAAAATGGCTATCAATGAAAATAACATGGCTATAATGGGTAAAAAATTTCCTGACTTTGAAAAAAAATACGACAAACGTAAAAAAACTTTCACAAGAGATGGTATTACATTAAATTTAAAACAGATGACTTTGAGTTTCAAAAAAGGCACACGTATTACAGACATTATTGAAACTGTGATACTGTTGAGTGAATATGCTAAAAATTTAACAAAAAATCCTGACGAAATGCTAAACAAAGAGCCAGGCAAACATCCTTGGTTTAGAATAAGAACCAAATGTTTTCAACTGAATGATTCCTTTTTCAAAGCCAAAGCAAATAATCATCCCAGATTGAATGTGTTCAGCATTGTGCCTTATCAGGTGCCTGACACTATATTTGACGATGATACATCCATGCCATCTGGTTATTCTGTGATTAGACAAAACATTGTAAAAGGTTACAATTATCTGTACACTGGGTTGAACAAAGATGTACTGGATTTTGATCTAACTTATAATTTTGCGTTTTTCAATGCCGCTCCTGCTAATTTGAAAAAAAGTTCAGCCACATCATCTGCTGGAGGTAACAAGAGCATAGAAAAATCAGCAACAGTCACAAGGAGTCCAATATTCACCATAACAGATTCTGAAAATAATAAACCAGGTCATCTAGCATCTAAAATCATAAAGGCTCAAGACCAAAAGACATCCAGTGAAGGTACAGAAAATGAAAGTGCAGAATTAAAAATTGCTAGAACAATGAATGATAGAATAATCAATGGTGGAACAACTGATTTAATTCAAATGGATTTAACAATAATTGGTGATCCTTATTTCCTACCAGCAAGTGGAATGATGAATACAGATGAACCCACAAGATATTTTGTGGATCCTAGACCTTACATCACAACGTCTGCCAGTGATAAAAACAACGGTAACGGCAGAGGAGAAATTAACTATCAAGACACTGCTTGTTTTATAGAAATGAATTTCCAAACACCAATAGATTATCAACCTAATGGTGATAATTTAATTTTCCCCACAGGTGGGGCATACGAAAACGGAGCAGGACAAACAATTAGATTGGGAGAATTTAGCGGTATATTCCAAGTGCAAACAATCACAAGCAGTTTTAGAGCAAACATTTTTGAGCAAACATTGAGAATAAACAGACAATCCAACATGACATTGGATGCTGTGGAAGGTGATGGCAACAAGAAAAAAATTGTTAAGGACAACAGTAAAGACTAATGGCAAAAAATCAAAACATAAGAAAATCGCATTCAATAGATCCTAAATTAAATGCAGGACCTTTTGAAGCCATTGTAAGAAATGTGTTGGATCCCAAATACAGTGGAGCCATTGAAGTTGAATTGGTAAAAACATTGGAATCAGGCAATGCCGCAACCACTGGACAATTCATCACAGCAAAGTATCTCAGTCCATTTTACGGCACAACCAATGTGGCAGGATTGACTAAAAACAAAGATCACAGGGACAGTCAACAGAGTTACGGCATGTGGTTTGTTCCACCTGATGTTGGCAACACTGTGATGGTAATGTTCATAGAAGGCAATATTAATAGAGCATATTGGATTGGTTGTATTCCACAAGAATTGATGAATGTGATGATTCCAGGCTCAACACCTGCCATGTCAAACACAGACACAACAGATTCTGAACACCAAGAAGATCCTGCTGACGCAGACATCAGAGGCAAGAAAATGCCTGTGGGTGAACATAACAAATTAAAATTTGCAGACAAGCCAGCGGACAAACCTTTACAGATCAAAAAGCCAATCAACAGGCTATTCAAAGCAGTGTTGGATAATCAAGGTTTGATTGAAGATGAGACAAGAGGACTTACAACGTCCAGTGCTAGACGTGAAGTGCCCAGCAGTGTGTTTGGCATAAACACACCAGGACCTATCGACAAAGTGTTCACACAAAATCAACCTATAGCATCTGCTAGAACAGGTGGTACATCATTTGTAATGGATGATGGTGATGACAAATTTATTAGAAAAACAAAAGCCAAAGAAGGTCCAATGGAATATGTGGATATTGAAACCAGCGAAGATGTGATTGAAGGAGAAAAGAACACTCCGCACAATGAATTGTTCAGAATAAGAACACGCACAGGACACCAAATACTGTTGCACAATTCAGAAGACCTTGTGTACATTGCCAACGCCAATGGCACAGCATGGATAGAAATGACTGCCAACGGTAAAATAGATTTTTATGCTGAAGACAGTGTGAGTGTTCACAGCAAAGGTGATTTCAATTTTAAAACAGATAGAGACTTTAATTTACAAGCAGGCAGAGACATAAATTTAAAAAGTGCCACAGTCAATCAAGAGTCCACAACACACAACTTGTTGACCACTGGAGCACAAACTGTGGAAGTAGGCGGCGCACAAACCATCACAGTTGGAGGCACAACCAATCATTATGCTGGTGGCAATATTAATTTAGACGTTGGAGGACTCATAAATCTTTCTAGCGGAATAGCAGTGGCTACGCCGGTGGCGCCTCTAGCGGCTTGGAGCCTTCCAGGCGAAGAAACACCAAGCATCATGAAACGTGTGCCACAGCATGAACCTTGGAGTCATCATGAAAATTTTGATCCAATGGCAGTTGCATTGGCTAAAACAGACAGAAGCGAACAAGAGGATATTGTGGTGGCAGAACCAATCAATATTCCAGACACTTTTAAAAATGCGAGGACATAATGCCAGGAGTCAGTAGAGTAACAGTGGACACAGCAGTAGGCACAATCGTTGGTAATCTAGCACCAAAAGTTATTGTGGAAGGAGTTCCTATTGTTGTTAAAGGAGCGGCAGTTGAACCTCACGCACCTTGTCCAATACCACCACACTGTGATGCTGTAATGGATGGGTCTAGTTCAAAAGTAAAAGCAAACGCAATATTCATATGTAGGGAAGGAGATGCGGCAACTTGTGGTCACACCGCTACTGGTAGTGGCAAAGTTTTTGCTGGTTAAATATCATTATGGCACATAAAAAATTATATAAAGAAGTTACAGTAAAATCGGCTCAAACAGCACAGACTCCTGTTACTCAAAGAATGTACAGAGGAATCAGCACTGTGAATCCAGACAACACAACTTTTTCTCTCAATGACATTGGTTTAATCAAACAGGATCTACTAAATCATTTTCACATATCACAAGGAGAAAAATTAGAAAATCCAGAATTCGGCACAATCATATGGGACGTGATACATGATCCTTTAACACCTGATCTAGAAGAAGCGATCAAAGATGATATTCTTAAGATCATTGAGACAGATCCAAGAATAAAAGCAGACACAGTGCTCGTAACACCATTTGACTCAGGTATACAGATTGAAGTTGAACTCACTTATGTGAAATATAATGTGTCAGAGAAACTTAGACTGACATTTGACGAAAATAATGGATTACTGAATTAAATGCCCACTTTATACAAACAAATAAATAATACTATAACAAAGGAAACCAATGTCAATCACAGATAGACAAAATAGATTACTGTTAGCAGAAGACTGGAAAAGAGTATATCAGTCTTACAAAAATGCGGAATTCAAAAGTTACGACTTTGACACAATCCGTAGAACAATGATCCAGTATATCAGACAGAACTATC
>Ga0181563_10001761_pt1 | contig 20998 bp, 15 predicted proteins | sample 011ome_25_FD_133759 | JGI IMG/M metagenome (GOLD analysis project Ga0181563, IMG submission 133759) | Coastal salt marsh microbial communities from the Groves Creek Marsh, Skidaway Island, Georgia - 011512CT metaG (megahit assembly) | ecosystem: Environmental > Aquatic > Marine > Intertidal...
CAAGATAAGGCAGTCGTTCTGGACCAATGTTTGCATATCAGTGAGCAAATTGCGGACACCTCGGTCGCCATACATTTGCGAACTGATGGTTTGGAATTTTTGGTCGCAATGCAGCTGATTAATCCAGAAGTCTTGCAAGACTTAGCGATGAGCGACGGTGTTCAAGCACTTCGCACTGCAGCACTGAAACAACTGCAGCAGGTAGATAACGATTGGGTAAAAAAATACTTGCGTGAAAACTGGTTGACGCTTCCGGCACATACTCGTCAAGAAATGATACAGGTGATGTTAAACCGAACTGAAGATTCGCATTGGATTTTAAGTGAAGTGCTAGAAGGTCGCTTACCTCGCAACGCAATTGACCCAAAGTCTTCGCTTCGATTGCGGCAGCACAATAATCCTGAAGTTGCAGCTTTAGCTGTCAAATTATTGAAACCGGCTCAAGATCGACAGAAAGTGATTGCAGCCTACCAAGCTGAACTAATTAAGCGGGCTGATCCGATTCATGGACGTGAATTATTTTCCCTTCATTGCTCAGCGTGTCACCAAATTGATGGAATTGGTACGAATGTTGGACCCGACATTAGTGACACAAGAACGAAGTCACGTGATTATCTTCTTAACGCCATTCTGGATCCTAATGCAGCAATCGATGCCTCATATGTTCAAACTCAAATTCTCACAGTCGATGGAAATCGGTGTGATGGTCTCTACGTAACAGAGGACAGCGAGAGTGTCACAATTCAGCAAGCCGGTGGTGAGAATTTAGTTCTATTACGTACCGAAATAGATCAAATCAAAACATCAGGGATTTCACTAATGCCAGAGGGTTTTGAAGCCACACTTAAACCGGAGCAAATGAACGATCTCGTGAGCTTCTTGAAAAATTGGCGATATCTAAAAGTCAATATTCCCGGCGTATCGGAACGGTGAGAGTCATGATCGTCTGATTAACAGAAGCAACGTAAGCGAGGAGTGAGCGGGTGAGTCAGCGACAAAAACTTCGCATGGGTTTAATTGGTGGTGGTGGAAACGGTTTCATCGGACGCGTTCATGTGACCGCGGCAATCTTGGATAGGGAAGCTGATTTAGTTGCCGGTGCTTTTTCATCCGACCCAGAAAAATCGCGAGCTAGTGCGAGCATTTTTGACGTGAATGAAGAGCGAGCTTATGGTTGTTACCAAGAGTTATTCGCTAAGGAGAGGTTGTTGCCGAGGTCTGACCGAATTGACTTTGTGTCAATCGCGACCCCTAATCACACGCATGCAGATATTGCGACTCAAGCATTGAGATCGGGCTTCCATGTGATATGTGACAAGCCAATGACCACCGAACTGTCGGAAGCCGCAAGTTTGGTTCAGTTGGTAGCGGAATCAAAAAAAGTATTCGTTCTTTCACATAATTACTCTGGCTATCCGATGGTGCGGCAAGCGAGAGAAATGATCGAAGATGGCGAAATAGGTGACATTCTCGCTGTTCGAGTATCTTATCAACAGGGTTGGATGCACGGAATGAAACCCGATTCCATTCCTGAGCGAGGAGCTTGGAAAAGTGATCCCATTAAAAACGGTCGTGCTGGATCGCTCGGTGATGTGGGAACTCATGCATTTCATTTGTTGAGATTTGTTACGCAACTGCGGCCAGAAACCTTGATGTGTACGATGAAATCTTTCTCAAATCATCACCAACTTGATGATTACGGGCATGCATTGATTCAATTGGAGAACCAAGCAATCGGCTCGGTTACCTGGAGTCAAGTCAGTCACGGAAAATTGAATGATCTCACATTGCAGGTTGATGGAACGAAAGGTGCCTTAAGCTGGAAACAAGAAAAACCAAATCAACTTATCGTGGGACGATTAGGGCGTCCAACAATGACTTATGATCGTCATCCGAGAGCAGACTATTTAAAGTCGTCAGCTCAATTGGCATGCAGGCTTCCAGCAGGTCATCCAGAGGCATTTTTTGAAGCATTTGCCAACGTATATCGCGATGCGTATGTGAAAATGAGAGTAAGTGAACAGTCAGAAGCAGAAGCGGAGGGTTCCCGCGGATCACTTTGTCCAACCGTTTCCGATGGATTCGAAGGTGTTTTGTTCACGCATCTTTGTCTGGATAGTCAAGCCAATCGTTCAACTTGGATACCTTGGAGTTGTTGATTCAATTGGTTCTACCAAGATCATTCAGTGGATGTTCCAGCTTCATCTACATCCGTTGCGTTCATGATATCTTGCAAGTTAACACGCGCAATATTTTCAGTCGATGATCCGATCACGCGATAAAGATACCAAGTTTGTTTCTTTTCACCGAACGGATTTTCTGGTGTTGGAAGGGTTCTCAGGCCGAGTTTGAGTCCGCCTTCGTCAGGATGATCTATCCAGCGATGGTAATGAAATGATTCGATCCAATTTTGTTCGCGGATCTTATCCATGGCGTATAGCAGTGAAGCTGCTTGTAAATTTTGGTGGTGTTCTGAGTATGAAGGAGTATGAAATCCTTGTTCGCTAAGAATAACGGGTCGAGTGTCTCGATTATGTTTTCGCATTGATTCTGACCGCAAAAATTCGCCAAGCACTTCAATATTTTGGATTGTGATTAACGGACTTTGGACATTGCTTTGTATGTTCGTATCGTTCCATGCGGTAGTAGAAAAAAGATCTTCCGGATACGGGTGATATGCAATTCCCCAATCAAAGTCGCCCTCTTTTAAGGATAGGTTGTGCAGGTCTTTAATGGTCTTGAACGGTGACATTCTCTTCCAATCATCGCGATGTAGATCATTCCAATGATGAGTAAATGAAGCAAATACTCTTGATCCTTGATAATTAGCATTGGAGATTTGGTGAATTAGTCTCATCGAGCGATAATAGGTTTCCATCACAATCTCCGACGGTTGCTGGCCCATATTGGTCCAGACGTGATGAAAGTCGATTTCGTTATGGGCGATCCAGTTGGTGATTAGACCTCGTCCTGAGTCTGGATTACCGTATCTTTTCGAAATTTCGTTCAACACATGGCTGTAGATGTGTACGCCCCGTTGAGTCGTAAGATTTGGCATCGCGTAGATCCCCCCATCCGCTTCTGGATGAATCAGTGGAGATCGATTCTGAGTTGACTGTCCGCATGGAATTAGCACGATTGCGGAGACGGTAATTTGATTGTCATTCGCAAACTTCAAGATTTTGTCGTACGAAGTAAAAGGGCTCGGGTCAAAGAAAAGATTCTCATCCAAACCAAGAATCGGACGCATGTTTGGATTCGGCAGTGGCTTTATAAATTGATTCAATACGAAGTTGACCGTAATTGCACTCACGTCCAAATCTATGAGATCTTGCAGGGGACCTCTGATACTGATACCGCTTAGTCCTTTTTGCGATTTTAAAGTGGGTGAGGAAAAGCGATGTGCCGTTGGAAATTCCATTTCAGTATCAGCGAAACGTCTGCTGCTTACATACTTTGCGTCAGTACCTAGCGCTCTCAAACGCCAACCGCTCAGACACCGATCACGGCCGTTTGTATACCTCGGAACACATAAGGTGTTGGTTGTGTTGCAGAAAGAATATTGCGTATCAAGCCCTTCGCTGACTGGGTCTATCCATAGAGGAAACTCTTCAAGCTTGAATACCGGTTCGTCAGTGACGTGAAACTCAGAAATAGCGATTTCAATCTGAGTGTCAAAAATTTTTACCGAAGTGATTTCCGATGAAAAAGCATTTGTAAGATAATTCTTCAACGCTCTTGAGTGCTCGCGCTTGCTCGCAATTCGATTTTGATGATCTTTTGCGTTTTGTAATTCTTTTTGATTCGGTTGCCTGATTCTTAAGTTTCGGATTTGAAATCTAGTATTTGGTTTAATTCCCGGGTCAAGTCGTAGGTAACGGGTCGAGGATGTGAGTCTTATGTTTTCGTCAAGGCTTAAGTCATAGGTGAATTCGGACCAGCCTTCACTGATCGTGACGTTTGGTAAATCAAAACGTGAAGCAGCATGAATTGGAGGTCCGTAATAGCCATGAAAAGATTCAATACCCGTTGTGCAGAAGTAATCAAAAGTTAAAACACTTTCGCCGGAGATTGGTGAATCTAATTTCCAAACTAGGTAGGGGTCGCTGCCTTTCGTTTCACAAGTGATGGTTGAATCATCTTCTTGAATCAAAACGTCATGACACCTATCCGGCATTAATGCGAGTTCAATCGCTTCACAGTCAAGATTAGTCGAGACCGTTATAGTGAAGAAAATTACCAGTTGGCTGAATATATAGAATTGTGGTGTCGCGATGATGCCTGCGATGCGAGATTTTGCGGGGTAGAGGCTTTGCCAACAGTTTTTCATATCAAGGAAACAGGTTGTGAAAAAAATCGAACGGGCAGAACTTATACGCAATCGGCTAAGCGAATTATATCCGCATCCACCTGTACCGCTTGATCATCGGGATACATTTACCCTCTTGGTCGCCGTCCTATTAAGTGCTCAATGTACTGACAAGAAAGTAAATGAAGTAACGCCCCGTTTGTTTGATGCAGCGGGCACACCCGAGAAAATGAGCCTCTTGGGTGAAGATCAGATCTACCTTTTTATCAAGTCTCTAGGGTTAGCGCGGCAAAAGGCAAAAAACCTAGCATCTTTATCATCCATTGTGGTTGAGAAATTTGATTGTTTGATTCCGAATTCATTTGAGGAATTAGAGTCATTACCAGGGGTCGGGCATAAGACAGCAAGTGTGGTGATGGCACAGGCGTTCGGTGTCCCCGCATTTCCGGTTGACACCCACATTCATCGACTGGCACAGCGTTGGGGGCTCACTAACGGTAAGAGTGTCGTTCAGACAGAAGCCGATTTAAAAAAACTTTTTCCCCGAGAGCATTGGAATGATTTGCATTTGCAAATTATTTTCTACGGTCGTGAGTATTGCACGGCCAGAGGATGTGATGGCACGAGGTGCGATCTATGCAGAGAGTTATACCCGCGTAGGCGGAAAGCCGTGGAATGTAGAAAACCGTAGTTGATCAGGTGTTTTAATCGTTCAGAAGAACAAGGTTGTCCCGATGCACGACGCATTCATAGGGGCGATGTCCAAGCTTTTCAGATATTTGTTCACTTGGTATTCCCATTATCTTCTTGATTTCACTCGAAGGATAATTAGTCAAGCCACGGGCTAATTCTGTTCCGTTCTGATCGTGGATGGATACCACGCTCCCTCGAGTGAATGATCCTTTAAGCTCTAGAATTCCAATCGCTAGTAGACTTCCACCCTTCTGACAGATTGCGGATTCCGCCCCTCCATCGATCACGATGGAACCGTCGGTGCCAGCCGCACTTCCAATCCAGCGTTTTCGGCCTTTGAGGGAGCGTTCCGGGGGAAGAAATAGCGTTCCAACCGATTCGCCAGCTAAGATTTTTTCTAGGACTTGATTGTCACGCCCTGGAGCAATAATCGTTGGGTGTCCATATGAGGTAGCAATCTTTGCCGCTTGCAGTTTGCTTTCCATGCCACCGCGGCTCATTTTGCTGTTGTGAGTTTGAGCCATCGAAAGAATGTTGTCATTGATTTGGGGAACAATGTCCAAACGCTTGCTACCTTCTGCTAACGGAGGACCGTCATAGAGACCGTCAACATCTGAAAGGATGACCAAGAGTGCTTCGGGTAATAGCCCAGCGACTTGTGAAGCCAGGCGATCATTGTCACCAAAGGTTGTCATAAGTTCGGAGACGGCTACCGAGTCGTTTTCATTGATGATCGCTATCGCACCAAAGCTATGAATTTGGTTCAGGGAATTACGAACGTTCAGGTACCCCCCCCTCCGGCGTAGGTCAGCGGCAGTTAGTAAGACTTGAGCTGCATGCCTGCCGAGTCTACCTAGAGAAACCTCGTAGGCTTGTATTAAGTCCGTTTGACCGATTGCTGCGACGGCTTGCAACTGTGCTAGGCCTGAGGGCCTCTCTGGTAGCCGAAGCTTCGCGACACCCGCTCCCACCGCTCCACTGCTTACAAGAAGCGTTTGCCGACCTGTGTCGGCAATTTTGCAGAGCTGGTACGAAAGGCAATCGATCCGATCACGATCAAGAATACCAGAGTTTGTTGTGATTACTCTTGTACCCACCTTTACGACAACGCATTTTGACTGGTGGATCACTTGTCGGCGAATTTCGCTTGGTGGCGTCATTATCTCTTTGGCGGTGATGAAAACATCGATTTAGACGATTATTTTTCGGCTGAGCTCGGTCAGATCAGTTAAGCAACGAAGTTTACGTGCGACTCCAAAATTGTCATGGGGAATCGACGCGCAGGGAAGCCCGCTGTACAAACATATCCGTTGAATCATATCTAATTTTGTTTAGCTTACTCATGCGAGGGTCATAAAGTTAAATGAAAGAAGAATTTCATACTTGGACGTCGTTTTCCAGAAGGAAATAGCATTATGAGCGAACTACATCATGAGTGTGGTGTCGCAGCCATTTACCATTTATCGGGAAGGGGCAGGAGTCCGATCTGCACGGGCGATGGACCAAGACAGATTTCACGGCTTCTGCCACGCATGCTGCTCGATATTCAGAATCGCGGCCAACTTGCTGCGGGTATGACGACCTATGATCCAGATCGTCCAACGCTTCTTACCAACCGAAAAGATGTCGGAACTGTTACAGAAGTCTTTCGTTTGAATCATCGGGCGAAGGCAGAATCATTGATGCGGTCGTTAGCCGGGCGTGCCGCAATTGGCCACGTTCGATATGCAACCTGTGGGCAAGATGATCGGAATTACGCTCAGCCGTTTGAGCGGCGTCATATACACAAAAGAAAGTGGTTTAGCTTTTGTTTTAATGGGCAACTATCAAACTACAGCATTCTTAAAGAACGTCTCTTAGCAGATGGCGATCATCATTTGGCGCTAGACACTGACACGGAAATTATTCTTCATGAATTCGGGCGGATGTTGAGTGATTCTCGTGGAAAGATTGATTGGATCGAAGTTCTTCGTCAAACAACTGCTGGATTCGACGGTGCTTATAGCCTCGCGGTGTTGACCGCAGAAGGCGAGATGGTTGTTGCTCGTGATCCGCTTGGTATTAAGCCAATGTGTTACGTCAGTGATGGTCCACTATTTGCTGCCGCGAGCGAAAGCGTCGCGTTGCTAAATCTTGGCTTTGATAGTGAACAGATCAAATCACTTGCGCCCGGACACGCAATTCTCGTTGATCAAGACAAAGGTGTTCGTATAGAACGTTTTGCTGAAGAGCAATCACCGAAGCACTGCTTTTTTGAGTGGGTGTACTTTGCGAATGTTGCGAGTACTCTTGATGATCGTAGTGTCTATCTGACTCGAACCAAGCTTGGTGAAGAGCTTGCGAGGGCCGAGCAGGAACTCAATTTGATCGACATCGATCCTGAGGATACGATTATCGTACCGGTGCCGGATACGAGTAAGGCTGCGGCGGACTCAATGGCGTACCAACTCTCTATTCCTTGCTGCGAAGGTTTGATAAGAAATCGATACGCTGGTCGAACTTTTATTGAAGGTGGTAGAGCGAGAAAAGCGAAAGCGGCGACTAAGTACACTCCGCTGCGCGAGGTTCTTAAAGATAAACGAGTTATCTTGGTTGAAGACTCTATTGTGCGCAGCACCACCATGAATGTGCTTCTAGATCGTATTCGAGAAGTGGGAGGAGCCAAAGAGATACATGTGCGTGTCGCATGCCCACCGATCATTGCTCCATGTTTTTATGGGATCGACATGAGTACAATCGATCAGCTGATCGCGCCCAAATACTTCACCACAGATGGAGTATTAACCCCTGAGTCTCAGCAGCGATTAGCTGACGATCTTGGGGCGGATTCTCTTCAGTATCTTCCTGTCGAATCAATCTCCCGTGCAATCGGCAAGCCATCGGATCACCTCTGTCAAGCATGTATTACGGGGAACTACCCCACGAAATGCGGCCAGTCGCTCTATCAGATCGCCCTCGATAATCAAGGTTCCAAGCTTGACAGCAAACGTACCTATGAGCAGCTTGCAGCAGCGATGGGCGTGTCTTGATTCGCGTCGATTGATTACCACCTAATAACTGTATCGGTTTTTGTGTGGATAGTCGTGGTAGTCACGACTATCCGCTCTAGACAGGACGTCATGTTGTCATGATTGTCGATCTACTGATTGATTAAAATCTTGCTCTCTGAAAGCATATTTGGCAGAGATTTCACAGTAGAATCTATTGTTTTGGCTACCACTCTTGCAGAGCAAGGCTTGTGACTTGCCTTCCGTACTTCAAGGAGAGACTTGAAGTATCAGTCGTTTGGCTCTCATCGTGAAGATAGCCGAATCGGCCAAAAAGAAGGTAGGTATGTCGTCGAGATCATCGCTTTCTAGTTAAAACGAATTTTGATCGAAAGGTAAACGATTCCCGTGAGCATTTTATTATCGCTAGATCAGGGAACAACGAGTTCTCGCGCGATTGTTTTCGATCGATTTGGGACCGTTTTAGGTTCTGCTCAGAAGGAGTTTCAGCAGTATTTTCCGAAACCGGGATGGGTAGAGCATGATCCACAAGAAATATGGTCCAGTCAATTGCAGGTGGCTCGAGAAGCGATTGCTAAAGCGGGAATTAAATTGAGCCAGATCGCTGCGCTTGGCATTGCCAATCAGAGGGAGACCACGGTGGTTTGGGATCGGTTTACTGGTGAACCGATTTACAATGCGATAGTTTGGCAAGATCGCAGAACGAGTGATCGTTGTTCTGAACTTAGCCAGAATCATTTTGAAGATAAGGTTAAAAGGAAGACCGGACTAACTTTAGATCCTTATTTTTGCGCAACCAAAATCGAGTGGATTTTAGATCACGTCTCTAACGCTCGATCACGCTCCGAGAATGATGAGTTGCTTTTTGGAACTGTGGATAGCTGGCTGATGTGGAATTTAACTGGTGGAGCCATACATGCCACAGATGTTACAAACGCGTCCAGAACGATGTTGTGGAATCTTGAAAAGCAAGAATGGGATTCGGAATTGTTGGAGCGGTTTCGAATTCCTGAAGCGATGATGCCCCGTGTTAGTCCATCGAGTAGTGCGTTTGGTAAAACCGCGAAAGAACTGTTTGGCGAATCGATTATGATTGGTGGGGTGGCTGGAGATCAACAGGCAGCTCTGTTAGGGCAAAATTGCAATCGGCCTGGCCTCGCGAAAAACACGTATGGCACCGGATGTTTTGCTCTGATGAACATCGGTGATGAGCTGGTTCATTCTCAGTCACGATTGTTAACAACCGCAGTTTGCGGTGGGAACGGTATGGGCGGTTTTGCTTTGGAGGGCAGTGTATTTTGTGGTGGCTCAGCGGTGCAGTGGCTAAGGGATGGACTCGGCATAATCGAGACCGCGGCGGAGATAGAAACTTTAGCATCTAGCGTTGATGACACCGGTGGCGTTTACGTTGTTCCAGCGTTCACGGGGTTAGGTGCTCCTACCTGGGATCCTTATGCTAGGGGTACAATCGTGGGAATTACGAGAGGTACCAGTCGAGCTCATATCGCTCGAGCGACGCTTGAAGGTATTGCGTTTCAAGTCATGGATGTTCTTGAAGCGATGATAAACGACACGGGTACGCCGCTAGGTGAACTTCGAGTAGATGGTGGTGCCGCGAGTAATGATCTGCTGATGCAGATACAAGCAGATTTGCTGGCAACGTCTGTCGTTCGCTCAAAACTGACGGAAGCTACAGCTTTTGGAGCAGCCTTTCTTGCAGGACTTACATCCAATATTTGGTCGAGCCCGGAAGAGCTTTATGGAATACACGAAGTGGACCGTATTTTTGAGCCTCAGGGAAATCAAATGCTCATTAGCGAACGCAAAGAAACGTGGGCGCTGGCGTTGCAGAGATCCCTCGGTTGGGATAAGGCCAGATGACATGGTAAGTTGAGTAACGATTAAATCGGCAAACTCATAGGTTTTTGACCCTTGAACTTATTCTGAGGTGTTTATGCATCCTTTTGCGGCGGAATTCATCGGCACCATGATCCTGATACTTTTTGGGAATGGTGTCGTTGCCAACGTATTGCTCAGCAAAACAAATGGAAATGGGACTGGGTGGTTAGTGATCTGCACTGGTTGGGGTATTGCAGTATTTCTCGGAGCAAGCTGCTCACAAGACATCAGTGGTGCCCATCTAAATCCAGCGGTAACACTCGCGATGCTTCTCAGCAATGACATCGCATTATATGACTCTGTGGGATACGTCATTGCTCAAATGCTAGGAGCGGCTGTAGGTGCAGCTTTGGTATTCGCGTTTTATCGCGAGCATTTTATTCTGACGAAGGATCAAGATGCGAAGTTAGGGTGTTTTGCAAATGCACCCGTCATTCGTAAATTTCCACAAGCATGTTTTTGTGAGGCGATCGGAACCTTTGCTCTCATTCTTCCGGTTTTTTTGATGTCCAAGCCCTCGATTTTCTTCGGAGACGATTCGATTGCCGAGCCACCGATTATGGGGCTTGGTGCTGTGGGAGCCATCCCCATCGGCCTTTTAGTATTTGGTATCGGGATGTCGCTTGGTGGAACGACGGGGTACGCAATTAATCCCGCACGTGACCTCGCGCCACGAATCATGCATTGGCTATTACCGATCCCCGGCAAGAGAGACAGCGATTGGGCCTATTCTTGGATCCCGGTGATCGGGCCGTGCATTGGCGCAATCTTAGCAGTTGCCGTTTATCGAGTTTTGTCTTTTTCTCTCTAGAGGAGAAAACCGATTTGGTTTAAATCCGGAAATCCATGGTTATCAATGATCTCTGCGTGGGATTAAGGAAATTGCGTCTGTTATTAATCGCTTGATTGCTCGTTAGAGAAAATGCCGTTTATTTCAGCCTCTAACCAAACCAGCGATTGCAAGGCAGATTGATACACTCCGGCTCGAAGAGGTAACAAGTTGCTTGACTTAGCAAAAATGAACGAATCGTGTTAGAACGTAGCTTCCTGAAGGGACATGGTAGCAACTGCCTGTATACTTAAGTCTATTGATGGGTATTTTTTCTCGAGGTCGGGACATCCAAGTTAAATGGCAAAACATCTAAAACTACAAAATAGTGAGTCCGTCGTGGTAGCTGCAGCGGCACAGATCTATTCAGCCTACATTGCGGCTGGAAGAGTTGCCGACGGGAGTGAAGATCAGTGGATGACGCGTTCGATTAAAGAGGCCATAAAAATTGCAATGGCTACCGATGATGCGATTATCAGCGACGACGAGATTGAGACAAAACCCTTTTAATTCTAAATCTCCCGAATTCGGTCAGGCTGTCCATACAAAGCGGAATTAGAAATTTTTAAGGTTGCGGCAAGATAAGTACAAAAATGCTCTCTGCCTTTCGCCGATGACCTCTTTGAGATTAAAAAGACCGTAGATATACTACACATTCGGTACCTAGCCGGAGTGGCGGAATTGGCAGACGCGCCGGATTCAAAATCCGGTGAGGGCAACCTCATGTGGGTTCGAGTCCCACCTCCGGTACTCAGTAAATAACGGTGTTTTTGGAGTTCATCCAGAAACTCCGTTTTTTCATGCGATCATATTTACGAGTTATTTACGAGTAAACCATAAAACCAGTAGTCTTAAACTGCTGAATGGCTGACCAGAAGGCACTACTCGGTATCTACCGTATGCCGGAAGAAGCTAATTGTTTCAGGTGCTAGCAAGCCAATGGATACAATCTATAAATTACTCGGTATGAGACATCCGAATGACTGGCCAAACTGGATCTCATGGCTCCCATTAGTAGGGTTCATGCTGATGTTGCTGACCCTTCTATTGTTAGCCAGAAAAAAGACCAGCAATGCATATCAATTCGTCCACTGGTATTTTTTGATTGGAGTCTTGGCATTCCTTCTTACAATGGCTTGTGCTGCTTATTTTGAAGTGGAAGAAGTCAGTCCTTGGTTTCTTCATCCCCTAATACTATTCTTGCCACTTGCAAGCCGATTCATCTATTTTCGATTTGTCGCCAAAGCAAAAAAAGGGGTAGGTTGGATTCCGAAATGGTGATTTGCGGAATCATAAGAAAAGCCTTTGAGTAAGACCAAAGCCGAGCGATTCAGAGTGATCTGCAGACAATAGTCATGGCAAGAAAATCATTAACGATTCATCACCGTAGTCAATGAACACCAAGTGATTGACGTCGCAGATGGCCCCCCAGAGATCCACCGATGAAGGCCATCGGAAGATAAGCCAAAAGGAGGTCTACGCCAATGAACCACGTTGGACCTCCTACTGATAACACCATCATCAGGCCTCCGTTGAGAAAGAAAGCCGCTATCACAGTCGCCCCGACAAAAGGTTTCATCGCTGCATATCGGGCGACCAGAAAAGCCCCGATTAGAGTCCCCAGTGCGTGTGCAAGCCAGGGGAAGAGAAAATTCTTTGGCGGTAGCAGTTTGATGTTTTCTTCCAGAACTTCCGGATCAGTAAGATCCAATCCACCGGGTGGAGGTATCAAAACCATTCCCAAGCTCACCAGAAGGCACTACAGGTAGTTTTATCTTCAAAGAAAGGTTGCGATTTGCCACTGCCGCACCACTGGTACCGTTAGAAGCAATCCCCCAATCTCTGAAATGTAGTTTTCCAGAGTTTTGTCTTTGGGTTTATTCTGGTGGAACGACCCCGTTTTTAATCCAAGTGTTATGAGAGTTCGGTTTGGGTAATAGTTAGGGTTTCGGTGAATTGTGTCACCGTGATCCCGTTCAGTTGCGTTGAATTTATTCTGTAATGCGAAGTGTTTGAAAGCATGGAGTTCAAAAATGGCATTTGGGTTTCTAAGTTTGTTGCCGCCATTAGTCGCAATTGTTGTCGCAGTTTTGACGCGGAAAGTAGTTCTTCCGCTTGGATTAGGCGTAGCTGTCGGCTCGTTCATATTAGGGCTTGGTCGGGTAGAAATGCAGACCGATTTAGGTACGAACAGCCAAGTGAAAATTAGAATCCGATCTGATTCCCCGTGGGTTTCTGGTGTTCATTTTTTTGTGCGACTCCAGCCAGTTGAAAATGACTTGAAACCGGTCTCCGTATTAATTAGCAGCCTGCAACGCAATGAAATAAATACCCATGAAGGAGTGGTCTGTTTTCTTAATACATCCGCCGGTAGTCAACCATCTGTTGCGCAATTCATTGAAACATTTAACAACAGTACCAAGAACCTGAAGAATTGCTCGGCAGAATTAATATCAGGTGATCCGAATTCGTTAATCCGTCTTAGTTCAAAGAGCCCTATCACGTTAGATTTGGACGCATCTTGGGGATCATTTAACACGAGAGACAGAATTTTCTTTTATCCCAAATCTGCAATACTCGACGGGTTCAAAATTTTTTTTTCAGCAGTCTACCACTCCATTATTTCTGTCTCCCATTTGCAGGCACTGGTTTTTAGTTTGCTACTAGCTGCGATGGTTGGAACACTCGAATCGGGTGGCGGAATGCGGGTATTGATCGAACGAATTTCCAAACGTATTAAGACAAGACGTGCTGCGCAAACCATGATTGCCTCGTCCGGATTGGCGGTATTTTTCGATGATTACGCAAATACGTTATTACTTGGTGGGACGATGCGAGCGACCGCTGATCGTTACAAGATATCTCGCGAAAAGCTGGCGTATTTTGTGGATTCAACCGCCGCTCCGGTTGCGGGTATCGCATTAATTAGCACTTGGACGGCGATAGAGATCAGCTACCTATCTGAGGGTTTGGCCAATTCGGGGGTTGACTCTAAAATGCAAGCGTTCGACCTGTTCTTGCATTCGATCCCTTATCGATTTTATCCGTGGTTAGCGATCGTAATGGTCTATTGTATTGCTGGGTTACAACGCGATTTTGGTCCGATGCATCGTGCGGAACATGAACGTTTTTTCGTAGTTGAAGAATGCGAAAAGATGGAGAAGGACGATGAGTTCGCGTATCCAGCAAAGCTATGGTTAGCCGCGGTTATTCCCGTAATCGTTTGCTTGTTGACCGTGCTATTTGTTTTGGTGATCACCGGTGGTCAGGCTTTGAAACAGGATGGCCTAGACAATCAACAAGAGTTTTCAATGCAGTTTATAGGTCAATTATTGGGCAATGGAGATTCGTATCTTGCTTTAATTTTTGGTGGTGCATTCGGTTTACTCTCTTCCGTGATCTTACATTCCTTGATGGGTAGCTCAGTAACAAAATGTGTTCGTGGTGCAATTGATGGTGGAAAACAGATGGCACCTGCAATCTTGATACTGTGGTTTGCATGGGCGCTGTCCGCTATGACCGAGCGAGGCTCGCTTGATACAGGTGGTTACTTAGCGACTTTACTTTCTGATCAAATGTCGCCCAAATACTTGCCTACTGTTGTTTTTGTTTTAGCTGCGATCACGGCGTTTTCTACTGGGACAAGCTGGGGCACCATGGGCATTCTAACTCCACTAGCAATCGAGCTATCAGTAACGATGTCAGAAATAAACTTCGATACCGTGAGCAGCAACCCTATCTTGCTTGCTACGGCTGGTTCCGTTTTAGCAGGAGCGATATTTGGTGATCATTGCTCCCCTATTTCAGACACAACGGTCTTGTCTAGCAGAGCAAGCGGTTGCGATCACTTAAGTCATGTAAAAACCCAATTACCTTATGCCCTTTTGGTGGGTTTTATCTGTGTTGTTTTTGGCACTATTCCAGCAGCATTTGGGATGTCACCTTGGGTATGCATAGGAGCAGGGTCGATCACCATTTTTTCGGCGGTACGGATTGTTGGGAAGCAGGTCATCTAGCGAATCAAATATTGAGTTGCACTCAGTTTTTTCTCTATTCCCAAACCGAATTTTGGGCGCACTTAGCTGTTTCTACTTTCCGCCTGAGATTGTTTCCGCGATGTTGTACGAGTGATCTCGAACTCGAGAAAATGCGTTCAGCGAAGCTAGGAATGCGACGCTCACCTCTGGTGCAATGTTACCGTGAGAAAGTTCTTCTAAGTGTTGCTTACGGAAGGTTTTGATTTGGTCTCGTATTCGTTTAGCGATCGGTTCTGATTTGACCATGGTGTTGCGATTCGCTTTGACTACTCCATCATGAACTATTTCAATGTATTCAGAAGTGATTTTTTGCAGGTGCCCAAAGGCTTCGCGTTGCTGCTCTGTGAATCGATGGCCAGATTTGCGCAGCTTTCTGTCAAACTTATCTAGATCATGGAGATAGTCACTAATTGATTCAAATTCATCCGCAATACGAATCTGTCTCCGGCCTTCTTCCGCGACTGAATGAGGGACATTTCCCGATAGAAGCCCAGTGACAAATCCTGCGATCTCATCCTGCATGTGATCAAGAACTTCTTCTCGCTGTTTTAGCCTGTCAGCGACTTTCGTATCGGGTTGATCTTGATTGCGCAATTCACTTAACCAGTTCAGCATTTTCATGCAGCCATCGCCCATTCGCTCAACCTCTTTTTGGGATTGTTCGATTGCAAGGAGCGGGGTCTCGAGCATGCGAATGTCTAAATCAGTTAACCGTGGCTTCTCCTTGTAGTCTTTGGATGGGACTAGCCGGTTAAGGAACGTTACGAAGAAAGGAACAAAGGGTAGGAAAAGCACGGTATTAACTATATTAAAAATACTGTGCGTAGCCGCGATCGCTGACGTTGTTCCGGGAAACGTGCTTTCGCCGTCAACAACCACTTCCTGAAGAATATCAGCGTTAACAATTTGAGGAATCCATTTTACATACCAACTAAAAATTGCAGTGATCCATAACACACCAAGCATATTAAAGATGACATGGAAGTAAGCGGCGCGTCTTGCATTGGTCGTTGCGCCAAGTGAGGCAAATAATGCAGTGATCGTGGTTCCGATGTTTTCGCCAAGTACTAGGGCTGCGGCTGTTTCAAAACTAATTACACCTTGTGAGGCCAAAGAAATAGTAATTCCAAGTGTTGCGGATGAGGACTGAACCAATGTGGTCATCACACAGCCAACTAATGCACATTTGAGAACACCCAGGTAAGTATCAGCATTAAATAAACGGAACCAAGCTTCAAAGTCTGGTAATTGCTTAATGATTGAGCAGGCGTCTTTCATTAGTTCCAGACCAAAGAAGACCATACCGACTCCCATGATCGCCATTGCTGCGTACCGTCTTCGCTCATTCTTCGAAAACAGATACCCAAAGGCTGCAAAGCCTAAAATTGGTAAGCCGTACTTTCCAATTTTTAGAACCAAGATCCATCCCGTGATGGTTGTACCGATGTTCGCCCCCATGATAACGCCAATCGCCTGACTCAACGCCATCACACCGCTGTTCACAAATCCTACGACCATCACAGTCGTGATCGAACTGGATTGAACGACGCAAGTGACAAAAATACCAACCAGAGTTGCTGCAACGCGATTGTTGGTGACGGCACCAATCATGCGTCGAAGACTTGAGCCGGCTACGGCTTGCATTCCGTCAGACATGCTTTTCATGCCCAACAAAAAGATCCCCATTCCACCGACTAGTTGAAAAGCCAGTTCCAAAAAAGCGTCCATGAATCGCCGCCCATCGCGAGAATGTTAATTATCAGTGTTGAAACAGTGAATGTATCAAGAAGATGCATTCTATCGGGAATAATTAGCAGCGAGAAGTCAGCTGACGGTGGTGAAGGGCAAAGCTGGGGCAACTGATGAATTGCACCAAAAAAGGTATTAACGAGGGCTTTTGGACAACGGGTGGATTCCTGAAAAATAGGCTGCTGATACCTAGGTGAATCATTGATCCACTAGCAGAGATTCTCGATGTTTCTTGAATTCTGCCGATAACTGAATCGCTTTTTGTTCGTCTTCTTGATTGTAATCCCAGAACTCCTGAATCACTCTCTCGCAGGCTGGGTAGTGCGAGCCGTCGTCTCCAATTTGAAGACGCAGTTTCTGAAGTTTGTCTTTTAATTCCGTTTGTAAATCTCGATAACTTGGATGCCCGTATAGGTTATGCAGTTCATTTGGATCTTCTACGAGATCATAGAGTTCCCAAGCTGGAGGAGTTTGATTTTCTCCGTTGTAATCGCATCCGTAAAAGTAAATTAACTTATGTGTTTTTGTGCGTATCGCCATTTCTCCAGGGTTGTCGTGGTGAGCCATATGCATCCAGTATCGGTAATAAATCTGCTGTTTCCATCCTCGGGGCTCAATGTTGCTCTCACAAATGCTCCTAAATGACTTGCCTTGCATTCCAGAAGGTGGTTGTACACCTGCGTAGTCAAGAATTAACGCGGGAAAGTCAATGTTTTCAATTAGGGCATCACTGCGCACGCCGGCAGGGATTTTCTTTGGGTAGCGGACAATCAATGGCATACGCTGTGATGGATCGTATGCCCATCGTTTATCTTGATAGTCTTTTTCACCAAGCCAGAAACCTTGGTCACCGGTGTAGATGATCAGGGTGTTATCAAATAGATCTTCGGCAATTAAGTAGTCGAATAGGCGTTTAAGATTATCATCGATGCCTTTGACGCACCGTAAATATTTTTTTAGATATGCCTGATATGCAAGTCGCTTCACATCTGCATCGGATAAGTTTGGATCCGAGTAATCCCACGTGAATTCTTTGGGGAAGTACTTAGGTAAATCGATTGCATACGAGCGACGTGGATTCCTCCTCCCGATCGATGTACCGATATGAGGCACCAGTTCATCCTTGAATCCTCGCGTCGCAAGAGAACCCCACGTGTCGGGTTTCGTCCACAGCGAATCAGGTTCTGGAATAACCGTATCAGAAAGGTACTTATCATACCGAGGATGGTTTTCGAAGAAGTCATGTGGGGCCTTGTACTGATGGCATAAGAAAAAGGGGCGATCATTTCCGTTTCGGTTATTGAGCCACTCCAAGGTTGCATCCGTAATGCTGTCGGATGAGTGCTTGCCATCATCTTGCACTTTGTTATTCGGCCATGCCTTTTCACCCTGGATGCGAAATGTCGGATTAAAATAGTCTCCTTGTCCAGGCAATACTTTGTAATAATCAAAATTAGGCTCTGCTTTAAGATGCCACTTCCCAATCATGGCGGTTTGATAACCAGCTTCTCTCATGAGGATGGGTAACGCTTGATCCTCTTTTTCTATTCTGCCACCAAGATCAAACACTCCGTTATTGTGGTTGTATTGACCCGTAATAATGCAAGCGCGAGAAGGTGTGCAAATTCCGTTTGTGCAAAATGCATTGTCAAAGCAGATTCCTTCTCGAGCCAATCGATCGATGGTGGGAGTTGGGTCAATCGATTTCAATAGGTTTGCATAGGCTCCAATTGCCTGAGAAGTGTGGTCGTCAGACATGATAAATAGAATATTTGGACGTTCATCAGCCTGTGCCGCTGTCAGCAAAATCGACAACTTAAAGATGGTTAAGGCGATCCAGCTGATCCGGGTTTTTACAAGCATATTCATTTCAAAGTTCACTCAATTCTGTGAGACCGGCAGTCCTTCGCAAAGCAAGAAATACAATTCTTCCTTCGTTGCAAAAGCATTCGTTTATCGAATGAAAGAGCAGATGTCAGGGATGATGTCGAATCGAAGGCTACAGCGAGATAGCTAAGCTGAACCAAGTCCAATCATGCGACGCCACGCGCTCATTTGACCCATATGCAACATGAAGTGACCTCCAACGTAAAAGGCGTGCATTGCGCCGATCGTCGGAAATAGCTTTTGCATGGCCTCGTTCGGATTAGATTTTTGAAAAGAAGAATCTTCGGCAGCTTCCAGTGCACTGATTGCGGCTTGATGTGATAGCCGGAATGTTTCCACGATTTCGTCCATACTTGGGTAGATATTACACGACTCGTCATTTACACACGTCGCATCCTTTGAGAACAGTTCGGTGAACCGATCCGTCGGGTGGATTTTGCTGGTGTCTCCTCCAAGCTCACTGACTACCCTCGGGGCATATAAGCTCAGGTGACCATAGATGAAAGCGGGATGGTTGGATTCGATTATCGCTCCAGAGCCATTGGCAAAAGTGCTGAACAATTCTGGTTTTACATCTTTTAATAGCCTGTCGGCGTACCCTAATCCAAGTTTTGCGGACGCGGCAATCATGGGACCTATTGTGTTCATTTTGGATGTACCTTTTGGGTTCGGTGTCTAGGGGAAGTTATAGAGCGGGTTTAATACGTCAAAGTCCGTTTCCGAGAGATCAGCATTCAACTTAAGATCATGGTACGCGTAGGACTCTATCAGACGCATAGAATTCGTGCTTGAGTCTGATGCCAGATAGCTTCGAAATGCTAAAACAAGATTGTTCGCTGAGTCAAAAACAATTTCCGCCTTCTGATAATCACCAGGCTCTACGGCGGGTTGCTGCCTAAGAACGGTAACTAGTTTGGCAGGCTGGCCATCAAACTCATAGTTGTCTCTAACTGTGATGGTTAGGTTGGGGTTGTCGATATCTTTTTTGCCACGAGAAATTAATTGCTCGGTTAGCTTTACGATTCCTAATTCGCTAACCGGGTGGCGCTGTCCCTGCATTGCAATCAAACCACTCGGATCCAGCCAAATAGTTTTTAGGCCGAGAAGAAAACCTGTCTCATGCACTGCCATCTTTTGATCATACTTGTCCTCTCTCCAGATAACTTCTCGTCCCTTAATTGATTCAGGTTGTGTGAACCTTATGTAGATTCGGCGTGGAGCATTTGTCAGTCCTTCGCGAAATCGCGTCTGAACCTTGATTTGCATTTCAGCTAATTCGGTAGTTTCTCCCGTGGCGATCGTCTCTAGCTTCTCGAATCTTGCAGTGTAACCTGCGACATCTTTTGATACCTGTTGAAGACTCGCTTCTGCCAAATCCAGAAGCTCTCGCATGGTTAAGGGTTGATCTGTGAAGGGATTATCTACTTCGATTTGTGGGGCTTTCGGAGCTAACCCATCGACAGATGATTTTGTAGTTAGAAAATTAGACTTAGCGAGAAACGCTAGTGTGATCGCCGCTAAGGCAAAGACGATCGCGGTTCGTTTGAGTGTATCCATTAGAAACGAAGAATTACTTACTAGAACCTTTTACCAAACTTGTAATTGCAATAAATAAAAAGCCACCGAGAAGTAAGCTCGGTGGCTTTAACCGTAGTTGCTGTGCTATTTTGCAAACAAATTTCTAGAATTGACCGTTTTGAATGGCATTTTGTTGTGCCTCCAGTTGCTGCTGTCGCATAGCTGCCCCAACGGCCTGAAGTAGTCCTTCGCCAATACTGAATTTGACTTCTTGTCCGTTGGGAACCGTGTCCTGAGTCAGAGAAATTTTTCCAGAATCCGTGGAGCGTGATAGAGAATCGATCATCGCGATCACCGAGTCTTCTGAGCTAATTGATTGAGCAAATTCGAGAATTGGAAGTAACTTGATTTGCATTTGTCCCATGGGACGATTGGAGCTGGAGTCTGTACCGGAAGCGTCAACCATCTCTTTCAAAAGTCCTTCGCTGTTTTTGCCCAAAGAGAGGTAAGCTGCTTGCTTTCCTGTTCCGATGTGAAGTTGTAATTCGTCTCCAATCACCGATCGAGCTTCCTCCTCCGTCGCAGGTATTTCAAATTCCACCAAGTGCATGGTCACACCTTTGTAAACCTCTCGATCGAACGAAAATGTTGGAGCATCTGGCATTGACTCCAATTTTCCGCCAATCTCTTTTGCAATCTTTGCCAATTCGTTGCCGTCAGCAACAAAGCCACCCATGGCGAACTGAAGGTTGTTGTCACCTGCAAGTAGCATCGCACCAAAGTCTGACTTACCCTCCTCAATTGATGCGATTGTCAGATCGATGATGCGATTAAGATAGGAGATCACAACCTCTTTGACGTCGGGAGGCAATTCACCCTGAGTGTCTAAGATACCGATAACTGATGTTTTCGCCGTTTGGATACTGGCTTTTGCTTGAGCCACGGAGTCTGAGCCGATTGAGGCAGCAGAGTGATAAAAGGCAGCGGCGTCCGGCCGTATGACAGTTGAAAATTGAGAAGCGATTGATTTCTGCGAGGAAAGCATTACGCCTAGTGGTGATCCTTCAAC
>Ga0181563_10001767_pt1 | contig 20965 bp, 32 predicted proteins | sample 011ome_25_FD_133759 | JGI IMG/M metagenome (GOLD analysis project Ga0181563, IMG submission 133759) | Coastal salt marsh microbial communities from the Groves Creek Marsh, Skidaway Island, Georgia - 011512CT metaG (megahit assembly) | ecosystem: Environmental > Aquatic > Marine > Intertidal...
CATGCACGCGGCGCAAATGAGCGAGAAGCGCGGCCCCTCTTTGCAGCCGTCGTCGCTGTCGCGGAGGGTTTCGCAGCGATGGCACATAAAGATGCTCATCGATCGTCATCCGTTGCGATTTCGATTGCCTTCTCGCGTCCGTAGTCCTCGCTCAGATACTCGGCGGCCCATTCATCCAGCATCGCCTGCAAGCCAGTATCGATCTGGTGGTGGACGAGCTTGACCGACACGAAGTCCACGCTGGCCGGATCGGCGGGCTGCGGCGTGCCGTAGTAGACGGCGGGGCTGCCGGGGCTGTAGGTGTATTCGATCACGCACTCCAGGGAATCGGGCTGCAACCCGAACGGCGCCCATGCGGTCATGCGGTGCTTGGTCATCACGCGGCCTCCTCTTCCGGCTTGATCTGCACTGCGTCGGCGTGGTCAGCGGCTTCGATCAGCGCGGCGGCGATAGCGCGGGCATCGGAAGTGGAGAGGTAAAGGCCATGCGTAGACCACGCGACCTTGCTCGGGTGGTTCTGGACGTGCGAGGTCCAGCTCATCGCAACGCAGGTGTCGCCGGCTTCAGCCGCATACGCCTGGACGTTGCCGATCGGCGTCCGGATGAAAAGTCGGTTGTCGCTCATCGCCGTGCCTCTGCGCGCTTGTCCCAGGTTTCGTATTCGCCCCGCAGGATGCCGTCGTCGTAGGTGATGCTGTCCGGGTCGATGCCTTCCTCGTCGGCGGCGCGCTTTGCCTCGCCGTGCATGTCTGCAATCAGGTCCAGCGTGCGGCCCGCAAAGTCTGCTGCGTGGTTGTCGATCCGCTTCACCGCATCGGCGGCGTAGGTGCTATCGCGGCGCATCTGGAGGGCGGACAGGTAGTCCAGCGCCGCCCGCTCAATGGCGAGGTATTCGGCGCGGTCGTCTTGCCACTGATCGAGAAAATAGCGACGGCGGATCGCGCTGGCCTGCGTGCGCTGCGTCGCGGTGGTGAAGGTGTCGGGCATCTCTGCTCTCCCTGTTTGCTGGAGAGCAACGTAAGACCCCGTACAAATGATGTCAAATCATTTTGTACAGTATCGCCAAATAATTTGTACGGCCCCTAATATTTGTGGACGGCTTAGACGCCCAGCAGCTCTGACCAGTCCAAAACCCGGTAAATGGCGTGGACCTTCTTTAGTTCGATATCGAACTGCTTGGCGGGGTTGTGCTGCTCTACCCGGACCTTGGAGCCCTTCATGCCGACCAGGAGCTTGATGAAGGCGGGACGCTCCGGCTCGGGGCCTGTGGGCTTCATCTCGATCACCACATAGTCCCCATTCCGGGGCCGTCTTAGCGTCTCGACGTAGATCAGATCGCCTTCCTTGCGCCAGGGGTAGACGCTGCTCCCCTGTATGTAGAGGGCGAACACGTCCTTTCGCCCCGAGATGCCCTCCGGCCTACGGACCCAATCGACGGTATCACCGTTCATGCTAAAATCCCCCGCCGAACCGCCAACCGATGTCCCCCGGACTGGCACATCTTTTGGCATTTCCGACCGTGATGGGGGAGAAGGCTTCACATCAAACGCAACTTTCGCGGAAGGCTGTTCATTTTCGGGTGGGTATACTGTTGGGGACAAACTTTGGCCCGAAAGTGATTCGACCTCCGCATGTTCGATGGCGGGGGTGCCTTTGCCTATGAGGTGTGGCGCGACCAGACCCACTACTTCGCGTGGCATAAAGGGGTCTTTGAAGGCCCGCTCGTAATACTGATAACGACTCGCGCTCCAGCCGATCAGCTTAGCCATGGGGCGAACGCCCAAGCCCGCGCGTTCGCGAAGCAGCTTTAGACGCTTCGCTGTCTCAGAGATTGCCATGACAAGCATTGTCATCGGCCTAGTTGTACAAAGACGTACAAATCATTTTGACAATCTAGCCGCGCCGTTGTACAAATGCGGTCGATGGAAGCTCAAACCCCCGCTCAGCAGATCGTGGACGCCTTCGGCGGAATACGCCCGACAGCGCGTGCCATCGGCATTGGAAACCACAACAACGTGCAGAACTGGCTGGTTTCCGGGCGCATCCGTGAACACTACCGGGCCGACATCGTAGCGGCGGCCAAGCGCAAGAAGGTCAAGCTTTCGCGCGCTCTGCTCAAGGCGGCCTTCGTGCCGGGCGAGAAGAGGGCAGCATGACAGTGCGGCGCGCAAAGCAGAACAGCCCGGAGCATATCGCTTTGCTTCGTATTGGACAGCGGCGCGCACATGAACGCCGTCGTAGCGGCGAGGGCTTCATCTATGCCGCCGAACTGCCCGGTACCGACATCGTTAAAATCGGCTTTTCGCTCATGCCCGAGAAAAGAGTGCGGGGCGTCAGCATCCGAAACCACGCGAGGGCGCAGTTGCTGGCGAAGACACCCGGCACCGAACCCGCTGAGCGGGCGCTGCACAAGATCCTCCGTGAGCATTGCAGGCTCGACCTGCCCGGCTTTGAGTTCTACCCGCGCTCGATCCTCTCTCATCCGGCTATCCCTGCTGAACTGCGGAGCGCCGCATGATCGCTGCCCGCAAGTCCAAGGTCGCACGCCCAGCAGACGGCGCCAGGATCAAGCCCTACGTCGAGCGCGTGGCTGCGCTCATCGTGCAGCAGAAGGGCATCGGCTCGGATATCAGCGACGTGTGCAGCGAGGCCAAGGACGTTGCTGGGCTTGACCCGACGACGCTCCGCTTCGCCGCCCGCGAATCCCTGATGGACAAGGCCAAGCGCGACGAACGCAACGACAAGCGGGATCAATACCTGCATGCGCTCGGGCTGGCCGTCGCCGCTGTCGAGGCGGGCGAAATGTCCGCGAGACAGTCCGCGAAAATCTTCAACATCGGAAAATCCAGCATCTACAAGGCGTTGGCTGTCCACGACGTGTCCACGGCAGACCCGGAGACTGGCGAGCTACCGCGCGACATGGTGGCAGGAGACCTGGGCGAAGTAGAGCGGGGTGCGCCAAACGCCCTGCGCGGCGATGATGCGTTGGCGGAATTAACGACCGTTCCCGCATTGTCGCCGCCACCCGCCGTCTGGCACTTCATCACCGCCCCCGTCCTTGAGCAGCTAGCCGCCAAGGAAGCCGAACGTGAGCGGAAGCGTGCCGAGCGTCTTGCCTTGGCCGAACGCAATCGCGCCATCGACGCAGCCCCGCTCACCATCCCATCCTTCCTGCGTCGCGCTCCGGTGCCCGCATGATCCTCGACATCGCCTTTGAGATTCTGTCCTTCACCGCGCCTTGGATATTGGCTGCGCTTATAGCTCTGTTTGCTGAAATGGTGATGGAGCCATGAATAGGAGTGCCTACGCGCTTCGCGCTCCGGGGGAACTGGTCGAAAGACCTTCCGCCTCGCAACTCAGGGTGCTGGACCTGTTCTCGGGTATCGGAGGTTTTAGCCTGGGCCTCGAACGGACGGGTGGCTTCAAGACCGTCGCCTTCTGCGAGATCGAGGAATTTCCCCGCCGCGTTCTCGCCAAGCACTGGCCCGACGTTCCCATCCACCGCGACGTGAGAGAGTTGAAGGCCGAGCATGTCGGAGCAGTCGACGTTATTTGCGGCGGATTTCCCTGCCAGGATATCAGCACGGCTGGCAAAGGCGCGGGGCTCGCAGGTGAACGAAGCGGCCTTTGGCGTGAATACGCCCGTCTTGTTGGCGAGATTCGACCCCGCTACGTCATCGTGGAAAATGTCGCCGCGCTTCTCGGGCGAGGACTCGGAACCGATCTCGGGGACCTGGCCGCCCTCGGGTATGACGCGGCGTGGCATTGCATTCCGGCTTCCGCCGTTGGTGCGCCTCACCAGCGCGACCGGCTCTGGATTGTGGCCTACCCCCGCCGTGATGATGACGCGAGAGAACTGGACTGCGGACCAGCTCGCGGCGAAGAGGGCCACGGTGAAAGCCGAGACGCTGGCGAAGGGCAAGCACCATACGGGCAATGGCTTTGGATTGAACCTAGCGCAGGCAGTGCGGTTCTGGCCGACGCCAACCGCGAGGGACTGGAAGGACGGCAGAGCAATCGGCAAGGCGCCGATCAATGGGCTGCTGGGCCGAGCGTGCGATCCCTCCCCGGAACGTGGATCCCTGAACCCAACGTGGGTCGAGTGGCTAATGGGATTCCCCAGCGAGTGGACCGTCTGCGAGCCCTCGGTAACGCGGTCGTCCCACAAATCCCGGAAATCATAGGTCGCGCGATCCTCGCTGCTCAGCGGGTGGCGGCATGACCTCACGATATGGAAGCCCGGCCGAGCTTTGCGGGGCGATGATCGCCCGGCCGGGTGCGGGCGGGGGTGCCCACAAACTGAATGACGTTTCCGAAATCGGTGTGAGCAACTATGCCGCCGATCTGCCGCGCTCTTCCTCCCGGTCCGCGCTGGCAGGCCCCGACCGCGTTCCTCCCCTGGGCGGTCGGGGCAATCCTTACGGCCCCGCTGTCTCCACCGCTGGGCTTACTCGCGCCGCCAGTGTCGCCTTCGGGCGTGCTGGCGGCGTCTTTTTCCAGAATCTTGACGTGAGCGCATCGCCCTGCTTGGCGGCTGACGATGCGGCTCACGATGGCGCCGAGGGACTTCCATGTATCGGCTTTGCTCATACCCACGAAGGTAGGAGCAAGCATGGTCGAGAGGTCGCACAAGTCGTGTCAGGACGAACACAAAATGTCGGTTGCCACTGAAGCCCGCGAAATGGTGGCGGCGATTGCCGGCCCGCGTGGCTGGCAGGACACCCGCGAAAGCTGGCTGTCGAAGGCGGCTCGCCGTCTTGGTTTCAGCTTCCCGCGTACCCGGTCGATTTTCTACGAGCGTGCCCGCGTCATAAGCGCGGAAGAGTGGATAGCGTTGAACGAAACAATGGCGGCACTGACGCAAAGGTCCGGCGCGAGACATGGGGAACTCGATGCTCTTACGGCTATGGCGCGCGCGGCTGATGCTGCGTCTCTCAATCGTACTGGACCGCTGGGCGTGGATCGCCATGACGCAGGCAAAAAGGGACTTCAGCCGAAGCGTTAGGCCGTCCGGCGATCTGTTTGACCAAGACGAGTGGGGGAGGGGCAAGTGATGAGTGCAGGATCGTTGAGCTACGTCGCGGAAAGCGACACAGGCCACATGACAATGATGCACGCGCGGCTGAAGCGCCTGCACGACAGCATGAAAGCGCGTGGCGCGTCGCCGGATGCCATCGCCCGGCTGCCCAAGCTGCCGCTGAGAATGAAGCCATTGGGCGAGGGGCTTCCGCCCATCCTGCTGGCGAAGAAACCGCATCCCCGCGCGAACAACGAAATCTGCACGCCCATTGCCAAGCGACCGGGCCGGGCAATCAATCTGGTTGCCCGCGAGTATCGCCAAAATCTGGTGCATTTCATGGAGGCGCGGGCGAAGAACCTCCGCACCGAGATCGTCGCCGTTCTGTCGAAGGCCAGCGGCCTCAGCGAATACATGCTCGCTGGCCCTGGCAACGGCAAGTTTCCCTCCCGCATCCGCTCGATCGGCATGATGGCGGCGCGGGAAAACGGCATGACGACCGAACAGGCGGCGGCGATCTTCGGCCGCGAGCGCACCGCCGTCACCCACGCCCGCGCCAATCTGCCGGGCTGGCTGGAAGAGGACGCAGAGTTGCGGCGGATCAAGGCCGCGCTTGATGAAGCACTGGGGGCCTGCAAATGAGCGACATCAAGACGACCGGCGCGCGGCGTGGGCCTAAGCCCATTCCGGTTGCGCTGCGGTTCGGGAAGTACTTTTCCATTGATCCGGCCTCTGGTTGCTATGTTTGGACTGGCGCGATTTATCCAAACGGCTACGGCCAAATCTCCGTCAATCGTCGCATGCAACTCGCGCACCGCGTCTCGTGGGAGATGGCGAACGGGCCAATCCCCGAGGGTCAATTCGTCTGCCATCGTTGCGACACTCGCGCCTGCGTGAACCCCGATCACCTATTCATCGGGACGCGCCGAGAGAACGTGGACGACATGCTGGCAAAGGGCAGGCAGGGGCACGGCGAAAGCCACGGTAACGCAGTCCTGACGGACGACATCGTGCGGCGCGTCAGAGCCGCCAAAGGCCCTCAAGTGGACATCGCCAAGCAGTTCAACATTTCAAAGCAGCAAGTCAGCCGGATCATTCGCGGCGACCGCTGGGCTCACGTTTAAGGAGATCAGAATGTCGAAAACAGTCGGCGCACTATTTGTCAACGATAAGAAGGGGAACCCGAGCGCTCCTGATTATCAAGGCGACTTCAAGCTGACGCAGGAGTTCCTGGCGGCCCTGACGGCGGCGCTGGGCGATGCCCCCGACTGCAAGGTCAAGCTCGCCGGCTGGAAGAAGCAGGGGCAGAAGGGGCCGTATCTCAGCCTCAGCGTGCAGCCGCCTTTCCGTGGCGATCAGCAGTCCTCGCGGCCAACTGGAGCGCCAACCAAGCCGACCGGCGGCGAACTCCACAACGACGACATTCCGTTTTAGGTGGCCGCATGAACCGCCAGACCCTCAAGCAGCGCCGCCTATTGGCCCGCGCCGAACGCAAGCGCGACGAAGCCGAACGCCGCTATCACAAGACCCGCTCACATGCCGCGCTGATTCGGCTGCGTGACTGCGTGACGGCAGCGCTCGCGCTTACCCCGCGTGCAGGGGTGCGTGCGTGAGGCGCCCCGAGCAAGCCCTCCAGATCGCCGTGGCAGCCTACCTGCGCCTGGCATTGAATCCGCCCGTCCTGTGGAGCGCCTTTCCCTCGGGAGGCGGCGGCAAGGTGCGTGGGGCGTTCCTAAAGGCAATGGGATTGGCCCCAGGTTGGCCCGACCTGATCGTGATAGCCCCGCGCGGTCTCAATACCGTGGTTATCGGACTTGAACTAAAGGCAGCCAAGGGCCGCGCGTCGCCAGAGCAAAAACTGGTCCGAGACGCATTCCACGAGGCAGGCGCCCACTACATCGTTTGCAAGTCGATTGACGACGTATCGCTCGCATTGCGGGCTATGGGCATTCCCCTCTCTGCCAGCGTGGCGAGGGCTGCATGAGCAACGAAGCACCGATGACGCCGCCTGACTGCGATCTTCGTGGGCTGGAATGGATGCCGCTGTATGGCGGCCGGCTGTTTGGCTCTGACTTCGACGCGCACGCCTCGGACGCAGAGTGGCGCGCTGCCCTGCAACTGTGGTGGGCCGCCTGGAACCAAGTGCCGGCCGCCAGCCTCCCCGATGACGACGTGGCGCTCTGTCGGCTCGCAGGCTTTGGCCGCGACGTGAAGGCATGGCGCAAGGTGAAGGAGCGCGCCCTGTACGGGTTCACGATTTGCGCCGATGGCCGCTACTACCACAAGGCTCTGGCGGTCTTCGCTCTGGAATCGTGGCAGCGCCGCCTGCGGGATCGCGAGCGCAAGGCGAAGTATCGGGCGGAAAAAGAACGCCGCGCGGCGGGGGACGGAACGCGGACGGAGACGGGGACAGGACGCGGAAATGAGGTGGGACAGCCGCGTTCTGGAACGGCTGATGAGATGAGATGTGATGAGACAGGACAGGACGCGACTCTTAAAGAAGATTTAGGCGGCAAGCCGCCCAAGGCAACGCGGAAGACGAAGTTGCCCGCCGACTGGAAGCCAACCGAGGAGCAGCTTGCCTACGCCAAGGGGCAGGGCTGCGCCGATCCAGCCGACACTGCCGAGAGATTCCGCCTGCACCACCAGAGCAAGGGCACCTTGGGGCAGGACTGGAATCTCGGGTTTCAATACTGGTGCCGCAACGAAAAGACCTTCCGCAAGGCCACGCCCGAAGACCGGGGCGAGAAGCGAGCGCGTGAAATCCAGCAAGCCATCGAGAACAGCAGGGAGCCGCTGCAATGACCGTTGAACAACTGCTGAGCAAACTGGCTGATGCGTTTCCGGCCTTCAACGCCAAGGCCCTGGCGGCGTGGGCGCCGGTATTCCGCGCTCGCCTCGCTCGGCACGAAGGCCCCGCGCTGCAACAGGCCTACACCGATACGCTGGCCGCCTTCACGGTCGCCAAGGACAAATCGCTGTTCCCGGTGCCGGCTAATTTCGAGGCTAACCTGCCCTCGACGCGGCTCAACCTGCCGAGCGAAGGCCACGGCATCCGCGAGGCTATCAAAGCCCAAGCCGATCAGCAGAAACAGTCGTTCGCCGCATGGCTGGAAACTCAAGGGGCGAAGATCAAACAGGCCCGCCCGGCGCCGGTCTACAACGCCTGCCTGATGATGGCGGCGGACCTCGCCAAGCAATCTAACCGCGTGATCCTGAAGCCGGAGCAGATCGCCAAGTGCGAGAAGCGGGCGCTGTCACAGGCGCGCGTGGCTATGTTCGGCGCGCTGCCTCGGACGAATGAGGCGTGGCAGGCCCAGATCGAGCAGGTCCGCGCATCTTGGGCAACACCGCAGCGGGAAGCGGCATGAACACCCCACTATCCGGCAGGAAATTGCGTGTCGTGGTCGATGACGTTCTAACATTCCTGGAGGCGTCGGAGGAGGCTAATGCGCGGGCGCCGAAAAACGTCACCAACACAAAAGCCAATACCAAACGTCACGCCTTGCCGCCCCAGTATTTCGACGGCGCCGTGCCGCTGGGCATGAACGCTGACGAAGAGCAGGAAACAATCCTCTACGAAACCGACAAGATAAACCGGGCCGACGCTCTGCCGATCTGGCCGCTTGATGTCTGTTGGGCCAACTGGCAGGAGATGGATGGCGGCAGGCAGATGGCATTCCATCGGTTCCGAACAGTGAAGCCGAAGGAAGTGCGGGGCATAGCCAAGATTTTCTCGCCAGTGATGGCAGAACACGCCGCATCCGTGGTTTACGAGAATGGCGAAAAGCTAGCCGCAGTCGGCGTCAATGCACTGATTGCCGGCAACTGGGTAGACGCTCGCGGGACCGTCAATTGCTGGCGCGACCGCGGTGGATTCGAGCAGAGCAATCTCTACGACGACCAAGAGCGCGAGGGCCGTCACTTCACGCCCATGTACGCAACGTGGGTAGGACTGCGCCAGAGGTACGACTGGTCTGTTTTGCTGGGGTATCACGGGTCAAATCGAGTGCGGTTGTTCACCGATCCGATAGGTCTGCGGGCGGTGTTCAAGTTACGCGATTTGCCAGAAGGTCGCGAACGCCGGGCGGCCCTGAAGCATTGGGTTTCAGCACATTGGCGGCGGCAACGCCTCGATGACGACGCGAAAAGCTGGGTGCGGAAACATATCCGGGGTGCATCCGAGTTCGCGTGGGAGGGGCTACGCTGCGGCATTGCCCCGGCTGCCTATGATCTGGAGCAGATCGCCAAGGGGGCAGCATGAACGGCAGGCCCTGGACCCAAGACGACACCGCGATACTGGTAGCCCTCCACAAATCCCACGCCGACCACGAAATAGCCCAAAAGACCGGGCATTGCGCGGCAACGGTTCAGCGCAGGAGAGCAGCTTTGGGTTTGGACCCGTATGTGCGCGTGAGATACGCGACGTTCCTGGAAATGCCGGCCGCATCCTTGGCCGCAATTCGCCAAGCCGCTAGGGTGGCGGCATGAGGGGCAATTGGACTTTCGACGATCTTGACCGGCTTACGCGAGAGGCCCTTGAGGCTGCCGACGAGGAATTGCTAAGTCGCATCTGTATGAGCGATAATTTTGAGCCGAGTCTGGACACTGAGTCCACCGGGCTTGCGGCGCTAATCATCTGCACCAAACAAGAAAAGGCCGAAAACCGAGCGCGCGTGCTGGCAATCTTTGCTGAACGAGATGCCATCAAGGCGCGATGGGCCGCACAACCATCTTGACTTTCTAAGTCGGAACTTCCCACTGATCTAAGCCGACGCTCACAACAGCGAGCAACGGCATGGGCGAGAAGCCCCTTAATCCAAAGCAGACGAGATTCGTCGCCGAATACCTGATCGACCTGAACGCCACGCAGGCGGCCATTCGGGCTGGGTACAGCGAAAAGACGGCTGCTGTCATTGGCTGTGAGAACCTAAACAAACCTAACATCGCTGCCGCAATCGCAGAGGGCCAGGCCAAGGTTGCCGGCAAGCTTGGAATAGACGCCGCCCAGATCATCGCTGACTTGCAGGAACTGAGCCGCAAGGCCGCCGCAGAGAACCAATACAGCGCCGCCATCAAGGCCAAGGAACTGGTCGGCAAGCACGCCGGCATGTTCGTGGAGCGCCGCGAAACCACCGTTACAGACAAGCGCATGGTGGTCGAGGCCCCGCCGGTCGCCAAGGACGCGGACGAGTGGGCCAGCCAGCACGGGCCGCACTGATGCCCGACGGCACCGACTACTCGATCATCTGGAAGCCGCAGGCAGGCCCGCAGACGGCCTTGGTGACGTGTCCCGTCTTTGAGGTGTTCTATGGCGGCGCACGCGGCGGCGGCAAGACGGACGGCGTGCTGGGCGAGTTCGTCATCCACGCCGACGAATACGGCGAAAACGCCATCGGACTTATGGTTCGCCGCACGCTCAAGCAGCTTCGCGAGACGATCGAACGCAGCAAGGTCATTTACCGGCCGCTAGGTGCCGTTTTCAACGATACGGACAAGATCTGGCGCTTCCCGAACGGGGCGCGGCTGGTGTTCGCCTACCTCGAGCGTGACAGCGACGCCGACAACTACCAGGGCCACAGCTACACGCGGGTCTACGTCGAGGAAATCGGCAACTTCCCGAGCGCCACGCCGATTATGAAGCTCATGGCGACGCTGCGTTCCGGCGCTGGCGTGCCCTGTGGCTTCCGGGCGACGGGCAATCCGGGCGGCGCCGGCCACCAGTGGGTCAAGGCCCGCTACATCGATCCGGCCCCGCGCGGCTGGCAGAGGATCGAAAGCCGCTTCACGAATCCGTTTACGGGCGAGACTGTCGTTCGCGAACGCGTCTACATCCCGTCACGCTTGGACGATAACCGCTACCTGGGCGGCGACTATGTCGCCAACCTGCACATGAGCGGCAGCGCCGAACTGGTGCGGGCCTGGCTGGAGGGCGACTGGAGCGTCATCGCGGGCGCGTTCTTCCCGGAGTTCGGTCCGCAGCACATCGTCAAACCAATGGCGCTCCCGGATCACTGGACGCGCTTTCGTTCGGCCGATTGGGGTTCCGCCAGGCCGTTCAGCGTGGGCTGGTGGGCGATCAGCGACGGCTCGCTTGATGGGTTCCCGCGCGGCGCAATCATCCGGCATCGGGAGTGGTACGGCTGGAATGGCAACCCGAACGAAGGGCTGCGGCTGACGGCCGAAGACGTGGGCGTGGGCATCGCCCAGCGCGAAGACGGGGAGAAAATCTCCTATGGCGTACTCGATCCTGCGGCGTTCGCCTCCGATGGCGGCCCCTCGATCGCTGAGCGCATCTGGAAGGGCAGCGGCAACAAGGTTCAGTTTCACCGCGCCGATAATGCCCGTGTGGGCAAGCTGGGCGCTATTGGCGGCTGGGACCAGGTGAGGTCGCGCCTGAAGGGCGAAGACGGCCGCCCGATGATTTACTTTTTCGACACCTGCACACACCTGATTCGCACGCTTCCGGCGCTCCAGCACGACGAAGCGCGGCCCGAGGACGTGGATACCGAGGGTGAGGATCACGCGCCCGACGAGGCGCGGTATGCCTGCATGAGCCGCCCATATGTGCGCCTCGATCCATCCAGGGAAGCGCCAAAATTCGGCATTGAGAACTACACCATGAACGACCTCTGGCGCGAACACGGCCAGCACAAAGGCGGAAGAGGCAGGATATGAGCGAACTGGCAGACAACGCCGCCATTACACAGGGCGACAAGCCCGTAGGCTCTGCCCGCTACTGGCTGGGCGAAATCGCCACCGCCAAGCGCGTTCATGCGCCGTGGCATACCCGTGGCGACAAGGTAATCCGGCGCTACAAGGACGAAAACAGCGGACGCGAGATGGCGCAAAACTCGCGCGGCCGGAAGATGGCGATGCTGTGGTCCAACGTGCAGACCATCGGGCCGGCGCTGTTCAACCAATCGCCCGTGCCGAACGTGTCGCGCCGCAACAAGGATGCAGATCCGGTTGGCCGCGTGGCCTCGATCATCTTGGAACGCAGCATTGGCGTCTGCCTCGATACGCAGGACTTTGAACACACCATGCGCGACGTGGTGCAGGACTTGCTGCTGCCGGGTCGCGGCCTTGCGGTGGTCGAGTACCAGGCGGAGATCGGCGACGATGCCGACGCGGCGACCGAGCCGATGGGCGACGACCCGGACGACCCGACGCCGCAGCCCGGCCAGAAGGTCACGCGCCAGCAGGCGATTATGCGCTACCTGCACTGGAAGGACGTGCTGACCAATCCGGCCCGCATCTGGTCCGAGGTGTGGTGGTTCGGCTATCGGTCGTTTCTGACCAAGGAGGAAATCGCCGACAAGTTCGGCGAGGAGGTGGCCGAGCGCATCCAGCTTGACCACCGCCCGGACGACGAGAAGAAGGCCCCTAACGAACAGGCCGGCGACTACAAGGCGACCGTCTGGACGATCTGGTGCAAGCGCCACAACAAGGTCTATCAGGTCGCGCCGGGCTATCCCGACGATCTGCTTTCGGACATGGAGCCGCCGGTCAAGTTCGACAACTTCTGGCCGATCCCGCGCCCGGTGAATGCCACGACGGCCAGCGATTCGATCCTGCCGGTTCCCGACTTCGCGCTGTATCAGGACCAAGCCGACGAGATCGACCTCCTCACGAACAAAATCTACAAGCTGAGCGAATCGCTGCGACTGCGTGGCCTGTATCCGGCCGATATGGACAGCGTGAAGCGCCTGCTGTCGGACGCATCGGATACCGAGCTTATCCCGGTCGAGAATTGGGCGATGCTGGCCGAGCGCGGCGGCGCCGATGGCCTCGTCGTCTGGTTCCCGCTGAAGGACGTGGCGGGCGCCCTGGTGGCTTGCTACGAGGCGCGCGAGAAGGCCAAGGCCGCGCTGTACGAAGTGACGGGCATCGGCGACATCGTGCGCGGGGCATCGGACGCCAACGAGACGGCGACGGCGCAGCAGCTCAAGAGCCAGTGGGGCAGCCTCCGCATCCGCGACCGGCAGCGTGACATTCAGCGCTTTGCCCGCGATGCAATCCGGCTCATGGCCGAGGTGATCGCCGAGCATTTCAGCCAGGAGACGCTGGCGCAGATGTCAGGCGTCAAGCTGCTGACGGCGCAGCAGAAGCAGATGCTTCAGATGCAGCAGCAGTACATGCAGCAGTACCAGCAGCAGGCACAACAGGCCCAGCAAGCCGGCCAGCCGGTGCCGCCACCGCCGAACCTGCCGCAGCCTCCTCCCGAAATGCTCAAGGCGATGGAAGAGCCGTCTTGGGACGACGTGATGGCGCTCCTGCGTGACGACAAGCTGCGGGGCTTCCATATCGACGTTGAGACGGACAGCACCATCGAGCCGGACCAGCAGGCCGAGCAACAGAAGGCGGTCGAGTTTATCGCCGCCATGACGCAATTCCTGACGGCGGCCGGGCCGATCATCCAGCAAGCCCCGGAGGCGGCACCGATGCTGGGTGAAATGCTCACCTTTGGCGCGCGTCGCTTCAAGATCGGCGAGACGCTGGAGACAGCCATTGAGAGCTTCACGAACCAGATGGCGCAGAAGGCCAACCAGCCGCAGCCACCAAATCCAGGCCTGGAGGTCGCGAAGATCAGGGCCGATGCAGAGAAGCAGAAGGCCGGCGCACAGGTTCAAATGAGCCAGATCGACTTGCAGTCCAAGGCGCTGGAACACCAGCAGGCGCAGGCCGAACACGGCATGAACATGCAGGCGCTTCAGCAGGAAAGCCTCGCCCAGCAACAGCAGGCGGCCCTTGCCGAGCAGCAGCACGCGCAGGCCATGCAGCAGGCGCAGATGCCGGTGGCGCCATGATCTGCCCGCTGATGCCGCTTTGGCGCTGGCTATTCCGCCCGCGCAAGAACCCCCTCGACGGCACAAGATTGTGGGACAACTCATGAGAACCCGCTTCCGCTACGACGCAGACCTTGATGCCGTGGTCGAGATACGCGGCAACTATTTCGAGGAAACCAAACCCGGCCCGTCCGTCATCAGCGACGGCCTGAACGGCATCCACGGCCTGCTGAACCACGCCGACCGAAAGACCTACGACAGCAAGCGGGCTTTCGAGGCCGCCACCCGCGCCCACGGCTACGACACCGTCGGCAACGAGGACATGAGCAAGCACGTCAAAAAGCCCGAACTGATCGGCAGGCGCGAGATCGGCGAGGACATCAAGCGGGCCTTTGAGGAGGTCCGGCAATTCGGCAGCGATGCGGCGCGGCGCGCGAAGGAGCTAGGCTGATGCCTGATACTGAAGTTGACGATCTGCGGGGCGATCTCGCCAAGGCGTTCTCCGGCGAGGTCGAGCCGGCCACGCCGCCCGTTGCCGACATGGGCGAGACACCACCCGTCGAGACTGCGGAGGCTCCCAAGGAGCGTACGGCGGCCGAACGTGCCCGCGATGAGCAAGGGCGCTTTGCCAAGGAAGAGCAGGCGCGAGAGACGAAGGCGCGCGAGACGCTGACGATCAAGCCGAAGGACGCGGCGGTTGCCCGTGATGCAACCCCACCCATTACATCACAGGCAGCGCCGGCACCGGACGCCGCCAAGCCCGCAGACATTCCCCCGCCGATGGAATGGAAGGGCGCGGCGAAGGTTGACTGGAACCGCCTGCCGGCGCCGGTCAAGGCCGAGATCGCGGAGAAGTACGCAGCCCTGGCGACGGAGCGGGCAGAGGTCGCGCCGATCAAGGAGCTGATCGACACCAACCGGCAGTTTCTGGTCAACGAGGCGGGATCGATCGGCGAGGCGTTCCGGCAGATGGTGCAGTTCGCACGCTTGTCGGTTGACAATCCCGTGGCTTTGGCCCAGCATATCCTCCGAGCACGCGGAATCGATCCCGCGTCTGCGTTTGGTGGACAGCCCCAGCAGGGTATCCCCGGCCAGCCGCCGCAGATCGAAGACCTCGTCGCTCAGACCGTGCAGCAGACTTTGCAGCCCTTGTTGGCGCAATTTGAGCAGCGGGAATCCCAGCAGCATATCCAATCTATCGAGGCGTTCGCCTCGGACCCCGCGCATCCGTACTTCAACGACGTTCGCCCGCAAATGGCAATGTACCTGAAGTCCGGCCAGGCAAAGGATCTGAAGGACGCCTACGAACAAGCGACTTGGGCGCATCCAGTTATCCGGCAGCAGCTTCTCGCTGCACAGGCCGAGGACGCCGCGAAAGCCAAAGCCGCAGAGGTCCAGAGGGCGCAAGCCGCTTCCAGGGCCTCACTCACCGGCCCGCCGGTCACGGGGAATACCACCGTGAATGGCGAGTCAGATGGCAGCATTCGCGGCGATCTCATGCGGGCGTTCCAGTCCGTCGGAGGGGCCGTCTAATCAAGGAGACAGGCGATGCCCTCGCCGAATCTTTCGGAAATCACCACCACGACGCTTCAGAACCGATCCAAGAAGCTCGCCGACAACGTCACGAAGAACAACGCCCTGCTCAACCGTCTATCGAGCAAGGGCAACGTCAAGACCGTCCCTGGTGGCCGCTCCATCGTTCAGGAGCTGGAATATCAGGAGAACGGCACGTTCACGCGCTACAGCGGTTACGACGCCGTCTCGATCGCGCCGAGCGACACGTTCACCGCTGCCGAATACGACTGGAAGCAGGCGGCTGTCGCCGTCTCGATCTCCGGCCTTGAACAGCTGATGAACAGCGGCCCCGACGCGGTGATAGACCTGCTCGAAAGCCGCATCAAGAACGCCGAAAAAACCATGATGAATAACATCGCGGTTGACTGCTATTCGGACGGCACCGCGTCCGGTTCCAAGCAGATCGGCGGCGCCCAGTTGCTGGTTGCCGATACCCCGACCTCGGGCACCATCGGCGGCATCAACCGCGCGACGTGGACGTTCTGGCGCAACATCGCCGTCAGCACGACCTTCACGGCTGCCCTGATCCAAACCGGCCTCAACTCGGCCTACGCGCAGACCACGCGCGGCAAGGATCAGTGCGATCTGTGGGTCGCCGACAACACGGCGTGGCTGGCCTATCTGGCCTCGCTCCAGGCCATCCAGCGCATCACCGTATCCAGCGAGGCGTCGGCCGGCTTCCAGACGCTGAAGTACATGGGCGGCGACTTCATGCTCGATGGCGGCTTCGGCGGCGGCGCTCCGGCGTCGCACGTCTACGGGTTCAACACGGACTACATCTATTTCCGGCCCCACAAGGACCGGAACATGGTCCCGCTCGATCCCGACCGCTTCAGCACCAATCAGGACGCGATGGTCAAGCTCATCGGGTTCGCCGGCAACATGACCCTGAGCAACGCTTCGCTCCAGGCCGTCTGCAAGTAAGGAGAGACTGACATGGCTGTTGCTTCCTGGGCTGCCCTCGACACGATGGGCGGCGCTCCCAATCCCGGCGATGCGGCTGATACCGTCATCACGTCGCCGGCCGGTACCAATCTTGGGCCGCAGGTTCCGGTGGGCACCGTCCGCCGGTTCATCGACACGACCGGCAAGTACGGCGTCGGCGAGTTCATCTACCTTCCGGGCGTGGCTTCGCTCGCGGTGGGCGATGTCGTCGAATACAACCTCTCGGCGGGTGTCGTTGCTTCGACCGATGCCACGGTGGTTCGCTGGGCCGGCACTGCCGGCTCGGGCAAGGCGCTCGCCATCGCCATGACCGCCAATACCTCGGCCACCACGTTCTCTTGGTACCAGATCGGCGGCGCCGCCGTCGTGAACACCAACGGCACCGTGGCGGCGGGCGACAAGGCGTTCTGGCAGGCCACTGCCACCGTCTCCACCACGCAGGTTAACGGCAAGCAGGTTCTCGGCGCGGTGGCCTTCTCGGCCAACGGCGTGCCGAGCGCCAACAAGGCGATCTACACCATCGACCGGCCGCACGCGCAGGGCCAGATCCTCTAACGATTGACTACAGGGCGGGGGCTTCGGCCCCCGTCTTTTCCTTTGTTCAACCGGACCCGGCCAAGACCGGCATGGAGGCCAAATGACCGACCCGACTCCCTTTATCGTCCCCAATCCCGAAAACCCCAAAGAGCAGAACGTCGTCTGGTTTGAGTGGTCGTCCGAAAAGGATGACCAAGCGACTGCGGCGCAGGGCGTGCCAGTCTTCGACACCGTCCTGCTGGCTCATGTGCAGGGGCCGGGCTTGATGCGTTCGGAGGCGGTTCTGGTGGTTGAACGCAAGAAGCCCGATGGGCAGGTGGTCGAGAACCACCGCATCTATGGGCCGATGATCGCGGCCTTCAAGAAGAACGAAACGGGCGACATGACGGGAACGCCGCTGACCGAACTGGCGATCCTCGACCACGGCATCCGCTCGACGCTGAAGGCGATGGGCGTCCACTCGATCGAGGCCCTGGCGAACTTGGCCGATACGGCGTCGCAAAGCCTCATGGGCTTCCAGCGCTTCAAGCAGGGCGCCAAGGCTTTCCTGGATCAGCGTGCCGGCCAGCAGCCGCTGGCGAAGATGGCGGCCGATCTGGAGATCGAACGCGAGAAGAACAAGCAGCTTCAGGCGACCATCGCCTCGCTCGATGATCGGCTGAAGGACTTGGAGAAACCGAAACGCAAGGCGGCCTGATATGGACCCTGTGAGCGAACGATACCGGAAAGCGGAGGCGCTTCGTCGCGGCAATCCCGGCCCGACGGGCGAACCGGACGTGCTGGCCGAACTGTTCGCCCGCATCGGACGCCATCTCAATCCCAATCCAAAGGTACCGGCGGCGCCGCCGGTCAATGTCGCCGCGACGCCTCCCGCGCTGCCGCCCTTTGAAGGACCGGGCGCGTCCCTGCCGATGGACCGCTACATGCTCCCGCAGGCCTCTGCCGAGGTCGTTCGGAACACGACGCCCGCCCCGCAAGCCGCAATGCCGGCTGCCGCCCAGCCCGCAATGGCTCCCGAGGTCCCGCCGATGCCGGCGCCTGTCCAGATCGGCGCGTCCGATGGATCGGTTCGTGGCGACGTGCAGGCCAGCATCCAGCAGCTCCTCGCCCAAAAGAAGCTCCTGCCGGAGCATTGGCGCGGCGCCTTCTCCAACCAGTACGGCGAGCCGACTTGACCGCGCTTTCTATTCTTCAGACGGCGGCGTCATGGCTGGCTATTCCCGTGCCCACGGCCGCGTTTTCGGCAACCGACACGCAGACCATTCAGCTTCGGTCGTTGATGAATGACGAGGGGCTGGAACTGGCGTCCTGGCCGGATCATGCGTGGACAAAACTGACGAAGGAAAAGACCTTCACCACGGTTGCGGCAAGCATCCAGACCAGCGCCGTGCCCACGGACTTTGCGCGCTTCTGCGACAACTCCGCATGGGATCGCACCGTTGACCGTCCCCTGTGGGGGCCGATGAGTCCGCAACAGTGGCAGCAGGAGAAGGCAGGGCCGACCTTCACCAGCATGTACTATGGCTTCCGCATCCGAGGAAACGACTTCCTGATGACGCCGACGCCGACCGCTGGCGACACGGTGGCCTATGAGTACGTCTCAAACCTCTACGTCTACGCTTCGGGCGACACGACGCCGACGAAAAGCGCTTTCAGCGTGGATACGGATACCTGCGTCTTCGATGAGACGCTTGTGGCGCGCGGCGTGCGCTGGCGCTTCCTGCGGGCCAAGGGCCTCGACTACAGCCAGGAATACCAGAGCTGGATTGAACTGCTCCAGCGGCTGGCGGCCCGCGATGGCGGAATGCCGAAGCTCAGCGCCTCGCGCAACTATCCGTGGACCCGTCTTAGCCCGTTCATTCCGGACACTGGCTTCGGTAGCTAAATGGCGACCGCCCTTCCCATCTACTCGCCGGAATGGATCTTTAAGTCTCTGGTGTCGGATCGTTTTGCCGGGCTGGTGACGCAGGTGCTGACGGGCCTGGCAACCTACGATCCGCCGAACGTGGCGAGCGGGGCGGCAACGCCGATCACGACGGTCACGGTGACGGGTGCGGTGGTGGGCTATCCTGTTTGGGGCACGTTCTCTCTTGACCAACAGGGCTTGCACCTGAACGCGTGGGTGAGTGCCGCCAATATCGTGTCGGTCAACTTCCTGAACCTGACGGGCGGCGCAATCAACCTCGCAAGCGGCACGCTTACGGCCTATGTGGTGGTGCCCTGATGTTCGCCCCCGCCGTCGCCGATCGACGTTTCGCCGGCAAGCGTGCCGTCGCCACGGCTTACAATCTGCCGGCCCCTGTCAACGGCCTAAACGCCCGCGACGGCTATTCGGACATGAAACCAGACGATGCGCTCGCACTCGTCAACGTGTTCCCCGAGGCCAACTATGTGGCCGTGCGGAAGGGCTACACGTCATGGGCAACGGGCATGACCAACCCCATCCGCACGCTGATGACCTATTACGGTCTGACGGGCGCGGACAAGCTATTTGCCTGCGAAAGCACGAAGATTTGGGACGCGACGGCCTCGGGTGCGGCCACTTCCGTCGTAACGGGCCTCGGCAGCGCCGATTGGCAATGGACCAACATCAAGACGCCGGGCGGCGCCTATCTGATCTGCTGCAACGGCACGGACTCGGTACGCAGCTTCGACGGCACGACGTGGGCAACGCCGGCCATCACCGTGGTTACGTCCTCGACGCTCTGCAACGTGTTCCAGTTCAAGCAGCGCCTTTGGTTCGTCCAGAACAACAGCCTCTCGCTCTGGTACCTGGGCACGCAGGCCATTGCGGGCGCGGCCTCCGAGTTCCCGCTGGGATCGGTGTTCCGCAAGGGCGGCTACATCGTGGCGGCCGGCTCTTTCTCCCGCGATTCGGGCGACGGCGCCGACGATTATCTGGCCGTCATCACCAGCAATGGCGAGATCGCCGTCTATCAGGGCACCGACCCGACCTCGGCCAATACTTTCGCCCTTTCCGGCATCTTCAATACGGCGGCGCCCATCGGCCGGCGATGCATGGCGCGGCTCAATGGGGATCTGTCCATCGTCACGGCAAACGGCGTTATGAGCATGAACGCGCTGCTGGAATTTGGGCGGGAATCCGACCAGAAAGCGGCGATCACGGCACGGATACAGACGCTCTTCAGCCAGTATGCCAGCGACTACAGCGCGCTTTTCGGTTGGCAGGTGATGACCTACCCGAAGGCGCGCTATCTGATCGTGAATGTCCCGATGATTGCCAACACGACGGCGGGCCAGCTCGTGATGAATACAATCACAGGCGCGTGGTGCCAATTCTCCAACATGAATACGAACTGCTGGGGAGCGGCGAACGGCGCGCTTTACTTCGCGGGCAACGCTGGCGTCGTCTACACCGCAGACGTGGGCTATCAGGACAACGGGAGCCAAATCAACTGGGAAGTCCGCACGTCCTGGCAACAGCCGGGCGGGGCACGAAACAAGCTGTTCAAGATGGTTCGGCCCGTCATGCTCACCGGTTCGGGCGTGGCGTTCGGCATCGAGGTAAACACCGATTTCGACACTACGACGGTTTTGACCGGCTCGATCTCGGCCACCGCCGTTACGGGCAATGCATGGCCCTGGACGTGGCCGGGCACATGGGGCGGGACGAATGTTCTGGACGCCCGGTGGCAGTCGGTAGGGTCGATCGGCACATGGGCGGCCGTGCATATGGTTGGTGCTACGCGCGGCGGTGCCTGTCAGATCAACTCTTTCGATTTGCTCGCGGAGCGCGGAGGCGTCCTGTGAGGCGCACGCTGCTGACCGGACAGGAGCCAGCGGTTCTTAAATTCGTGGCCGACCTGTCGCCGATCGAGCGGCCGGTGTGGCGGGACGTGGCCGGCGCTTTCGGAGTGCTGCGCGAAGACGGCGCCATGATAGCGGGGGTTGTGTTTTCCAACCATCGCCCCGAATTTTCGACTTTGGAATTAAGCGCGGCCAGTGTAACATCCCACGCATTCAGCATCGGCATCGTATCCGCCTTGGGCGACTACGCTTTCCGACAGCTCTCCGCAAATCGAGTTTGGGCGAGAACTTCCACGGCGAACCGGCGCGCACGCGCCATGCTTCGCGGCCTCGG
>Ga0181563_10001772_pt1 | contig 20942 bp, 19 predicted proteins | sample 011ome_25_FD_133759 | JGI IMG/M metagenome (GOLD analysis project Ga0181563, IMG submission 133759) | Coastal salt marsh microbial communities from the Groves Creek Marsh, Skidaway Island, Georgia - 011512CT metaG (megahit assembly) | ecosystem: Environmental > Aquatic > Marine > Intertidal...
GGTGCTTTTTCAATGTCCTTAACTCATGATTTGCCCATCGTACCGATTATCAATTACGATTGTAAGAAGCGAATCAACTGGGATCTCTATCACGGCGGGCCGGGCATACTGAGATATAAAATAATGCCCACCATCAAGGCGGGCACTTATTCTAAAGACGAACTCGAAAAGTTTCGAGAAGACGTAAGAGATCTTTTTATTGAAGAGCTGACTAATGAGCCAGTTATGAATTCACGTGGTTAAGAGCCTCGTAAATTTTGTTTTCAATTTCCTCAGATAGATCAGGATTATCTAAAAGTAGCGCTTTAACTGCATCTCTACCCTGACCTAATTTGCTGTCTTCGTAGCTGAACCAAGACCCGCTCTTTTTTATGATTTCATAGGCTACACCTAAGTCGATAATTTCTCCAACTTTTGAAATTCCTTCACCATACATGATATCGAATTCAGCGGTTTTAAAAGGAGGAGCAACCTTGTTTTTAACCACCTTAACCTTGGTTTTATTGCCCATCACATTAGAGTCACCATCTTTGATTTGACTTGAACGGCGGATGTCTAGTCGAACAGAGGCGTAGAATTTAAGCGCATTACCCCCTGTTGTTGTTTCTGGGTTTCCAAACATTACACCAATCTTTTCACGTAATTGGTTAATGAAGATCACCGTACAATTGGTTTTTGAAATGGTTGACGTAAGCTTTCTAAGTGCTTGAGACATTAGTCGGGCGTGTAATCCCATTTTAGAATCACCCATCTCTCCTTCAATCTCACTCTTTGGTGTTAATGCCGCTACAGAGTCAATAATAATGATATCGATGGCCCCTGATCGGATAAGATTATCCGCAATCTCAAGAGCTTGTTCTCCGTGATCGGGCTGTGAAATAATTAGATTATCAATATCTACACCTAGTTTTGCCGCATAGAAACGATCGAAAGCGTGTTCTGCATCAACAAACGCCGCTATACCTCCTGCTTTTTGAGCTTCAGCAATTGCGTGTAGGGTAAGCGTGGTTTTACCCGAAGATTCAGGCCCGTAGATTTCTATAATTCTACCTTTAGGAAACCCCCCAACGCCAAGAGCGGCGTTTAGACCGATAGAACCCGAAGAAATAACTTCGACCTCTTGTACTACCGAGTCTCCCATTTTCATAACGGCACCTTTACCGTAGGTTTTATCTAACTTGTCTAGGGTAAGTTGAAGGGCCTTTAGCTTCGCATCTTGTTCTTTGCTCATATCTATTCATTTGGAATATTTCCAAATTTAAATAATTCCGATGCATGTTTGTTGCAGAAGAATGAAATTGTTGAAAAAATGTACTTTTGTTCAACTTTTATCGAATCTTTCTAACTTAAAACATCGTATAGCATGCAACTGTACAATACCTTAAGTGCGAAGGAGCGAGCCGTTCTAATAGAGCAAGCTGGTGTTGACCGGCTTACGATCTCGTTCTATAAATACGCACACCTTAAGAACCCACAACTCGTTCGAAATCATTTATTTCTAGCTTGGAATGACTTAGAGGTTCTAGGTAGAATTTATGTGGCTAAAGAAGGTATCAACGCACAACTTTCTGTTCCTGCACCTAATTTTGAAGCCTTCAAAAAGCACTTAGATAACGTCTCTTTTCTAGAAAACGTAAGATTAAACATCGCTATTGAGCAAGACAATATGTCGTTCTTGAAACTTAAGGTTAAGGTTCGGGATAAAATTGTGGCTGACGGATTAGACGATGGGTCTTTTGATGTTACTGACAAGGGAATTCATGTCGGTGCTGAGAAATTTAATGAGCTTATCGAAGACCCAGACACCGTGCTGGTCGATATGCGCAATCACTACGAAAGTGAAATCGGACATTTCAAAAATGCGGTTTGTCCTGATGTAGACACCTTTAGAGATTCTTTAGATCTTATTGAAGAACAACTTAGAGACCATAAAGAATCCAAAAAGTTAGTGATGTATTGCACCGGGGGAATTCGATGTGAAAAGGCCAGTGCGTATTACAAGCACAAAGGTTTTAAACAGGTATACCAACTTGAAGGTGGAATTATTGAGTATACTAGACAGGTTAGAGCTCAAGGATTAGAAAATAAATTCTTAGGCAAGAACTTTGTTTTCGACGAACGTCGTGCAGAATGTATCTCTGATGATGTAATTGCCGTTTGTCACCAGTGTGGCTCTCCTTGTGACACTCACGTAAACTGTGCGAATTCAGGATGTCATTTACTTTTCATCCAGTGTGAAAGCTGTGCCTCTAAGATGAATCATTGTTGTAGTGAAGAATGCATGGATATTGTCTCATTGCCTGAAGAGGAGCAAAAAGCGCTTCGAAAGGGTAAAACAGTAAGCAACAAAATCTTTAAAAAAGGACGATCTCCGAAGCTTAAATACAAGGCTTAGTTGTAGCCGGTTTTCCTTTGTCGTACCTTTAAGGTTCATTTTCGAATTATGTCGTGCGCATCGTGTTCAACAAGTAAAGATGGAAAAGTCAGGGGCTGCAAGAACAATGGTACTTGCGGAACAGACGGCTGTAATAAACTTACTGTTTTTGATTGGTTAGAGAACATGTCTTTGCCTGCAGGACAGGAGCGTTTCGACATCGTAGAGGTTCGATTTAAAAACAGCCGAAAGGAATTCTTCAAAAACACCGATAAGCTTCCGATTCTCATGGGTGACGTGGTGGCCACTGAGGCTGCTTCGGGCCATGATGTAGGGATTGTAACCCTCACAGGGGAGCTGGTTAAAGTTCAGATGAAACGCAAGGGTGTTGCAGTAGATGAACCGACCTTAGGTAAGATCTATCGTAAGGCGTCTCAAAGAGATATTGAGATTTGGCATCAAGCTAGAGAGCGTGAAGATGAAATTCAGAAGCGAGCGAGAGAAATTGCTATTTCTTTAAACCTCGAGATGAAGATCTCCGATGTAGAACTTCAAGGAGACGGCTCAAAAGCTACCTTCTATTACACAGCCGAGGCTAGAGTAGATTTTCGTCAGTTAATAAAGGACATGGCTCGCGCTTTTGGCCTAAGAATAGAAATGCGGCAGATTGGCTATCGTCAAGAAGCCCAAAGATTAGGAGGTATCGGTTCTTGCGGTCGAGAACTTTGTTGTTCAACTTGGCTCTCTGATTTTAGAGCGGTGAGTACTTCCGCAGCGCGTTATCAGCAACTTGCTTTGAATCCGCAAAAACTAGCTGGTCAATGTGGAAAGCTAAAATGCTGCCTCAACTTTGAGTTAGACACTTATCTCGATGCACTTAAAGGGTTCCCACCGACTGATTGTAAGTTACAAACAGAAAAAGGGGTTGCCTTCTGTCAGAAGGTAGACATTTTTAAAGGCCTCTTATGGTTCACCTATAAGAACGATGCCACCAATTGGCACACCCTTGACAAAGATCGGGTAAATGAAATTTTGGCAATAAATAAAGAGGGTAAGAAGATTGATTCTCTTGAGTCGTATCAAATAGAAGTACAGACCATTGATGAGATGGCTCCAGACCCTGACCAATCTCTGACTGAGGACAGCTTAACTCGTTTTGATCAACCGAAAAGGCGAAATAAGCGAAGAAACAAGAACAGAAAGCCTAAGCCAACTAACGATTCTGGCGCTCCAAAGCAGACGGCTAATCCTAATAAGGAGAAGACCACTTCGAATAAACCCAGAAAAAATTCGGGACAGAATCGAAGAAGGAATCAGAATAAAAACCGCGAGAATAGCTAACAGATGTATCGAAGAATAATTGTCCTTCTCTGGGTTCTGTTTGTTTTCGGAGTTGCTGGTATATACTTTGTTTTTCACAGTGCAGCTACCGGAAAGTTTGGGGAGATGCCCACCTTTGAGCAATTAGAGAATCCAGAATCTAATCTTGCCACCCATATCTATTCATCAGACAGCCTATTATTAGGTAAGTTCTATTTGGCAGACAACAGAAGCCCGGTAGACTATAGTGAACTTCCAAAGTCACTTATAGATGCGCTTGTTGCCACCGAAGACGCCCGGTTTTTCGAACATTCTGGAATTGATTTTAGAGGATTTGCACGGGCAGTGGTCTTTCTTGGTAAACGAGGAGGGGCTTCTACAATATCACAGCAGCTTGCCCGACAGCTATTTGTGGGTGTTCGTTCAAGAAATTTAAAGGAGGCTCTTCAACAGAAGATTAAAGAGTGGGTGATTGCCGTTCGTTTAGAGCGTAACTATACCAAAGAGGAGATCCTTCAAATGTACCTCAACAATTACGATTTTAATTATTTGGCGGACGGAATTGAAAATGCCGCTCGAATCTATTTCAATAAGACGCCTCAAGAACTAGAGGTTAAAGAGAGTGCCATGCTCGTTGGAATGCTTAAAAATTCCTCCCTCTACAACCCGGTTCGGAGACCAGAATTAGTTACCTCTAGGCGAAATACAGTTTTAGACCAGATGGTTAAGTATGGCTATCTTGAAGAGAAGCTAAGCGACTCGTTACAGCAAACACCTCTTGATATTCGTTTTACTCCAGAAAACTCTCACAACGAAGGTTTAGCCACCTATTTTAGAATGCATTTACAGTCGTGGCTAAAAAATTGGGTGCGCGAAAACCCGAAATCAACAGGAGAGACTTACGACATTTACCGAGACGGTTTACGTGTCTATACGACTATAAATAGTAGGCTACAGGAGAATGCTGAAAACGCAATGGAAAGCCACCTTTCTAACTTGCAAGCAGCGTTTTTTAGACAGCAAAAACAAGACAGTAACCCAACAGCACCGTTCATCGACCTAGAATTAGAGCAGGTTGAGGAGATTGTTGATCGCGCCATGCGAAATAGTGATCGTTGGAGATCGCTCCGTGCACAAGGCAAATCAGACACCCTTATTAAGGCAAGTTTTTATGTCCCTGCTGAGATGACGGTCTTTGATTGGAAGGCTCCGAGCAAGGAACGAGACACCGTGATGACGCCTTATGACTCAATCCTTTATTACAAATCTCATCTTCGAGGAGCACTGATGAGTATCGAACCACAGACCGGGCACATCAAAGCGTGGGTTGGTGGCGCAGACTACAAGCATTTTCAATACGATAATGTGGTTCAAGGCGCCCGTCAGGTAGGCTCTACTTTTAAGCCTTTTGTTTACACAGCGGCTATCGACCAATTGCGAATGTCACCTTGTGATCGACTTCCTGATGTGCCGTATTGTGTTAGCGCGGGAAGACATGGAAATATTGAAGCTTGGTGTCCAAAAAATTCTGGCGGAAAGTATTCAGGTGAATCAATCACCCTAAAACATGCATTAGCCAATAGTATTAATACTGTTACTGCACAGCTCATTGACAGGGTAGGCCCAGCTTCTGTGGTATCAGTAGCTGAGCGACTAGGAATTGAAAGTAGGATACCTGCGGTACCTGCTATTGCGTTAGGAACACCGGACATTAAAGTTTTCGATCTGGTTTCGGCTTACAGCACCTTTGCGAATCAGGGTGTTCATACGACACCAACCTTTGTTACTCGTATCGAGGACGAATCAGGCAACGTTATTTATGAAGCGATTCCTGAAACTAGAGACGTTTTCAACAAAGAAATTGCCTACACGATGATCAGCCTTTTAAAAGGAGTTACTGAGGCGGGATCGGGAGTTCGATTAAGACATAATTGGATGATCGACAACCCGGTTTATCAGGAGGTCGTTACGGGATATCCTTATGAATTTAAAAATCCGATCGCAGGAAAGACAGGAACAACCCAAAATCAATCTGACGGATGGTTCATGGGAATGGTTCCCAACCTTGCTACCGGGGTTTGGGTAGGAGCAGAAGACCGTGCCGTTCACTTTGACAATATTACTTACGGACAGGGAGCTACCATGGCTCTTCCTGTTTGGGCGAATTATATGCGAGAAAGTTATAACGATTCGATCGGAGTTTCTTCGGAAGATTTTATAGGTCCCGATCAGATAAGTATTAATCTTCTATGCAACGAAGCGAATCAGGTTATTCGTGAAGAAAAGTCTGAAGATCTAGAAGAATTCGACTTCTAGACCTTCACCACTTTATTACTTCAAATTATTTTCGTTTTCGTTTCTGATCCTAGGACTAGGAAGGCTTTCAAACCCCATGTTGTAAAGAGTAAATCCGAAGATGTCGGCATATTGGTCGATGGTCTTACTCACAGGGGTTCCTGCTCCGTGACCCGCATCGGTTTCAATGCGTATCAAGGTGGGTAGCGCTCCTGATTGCTTGTCTTGAAGCTCTGCCGCAAATTTGAAGCTATGTGCAGGAACAACACGGTCATCATGATCACCAGTGGTAACCAGAGTTGCCGGATATTGAACCCCTTCTTTTACATTATGCACAGGAGAGTATCCTTTCAGGTAATCGAACATTTCTTTGGAGTCTTCTGCAGTACCATAGTCATAAGCCCATCCTGCTCCAGCCGTAAAGGTGTGATAGCGCAACATGTCAAGAACGCCGACTGCTGGTAGTGCAACCTTCATTAAATCAGGTCGTTGTGTTAGAGTCGCTCCAACAAGCAATCCGCCGTTAGAGCCTCCTCTAATAGCCAAGAAATCACTCGAGGTATATCCGCTTTCAATCAGGTATTCGCCAGCGGCGATAAAATCATCAAAGACGTTTTGCTTTTCTAGCTGAGTCCCTGATTTATGCCATTCTTTTCCGTATTCGCCACCGCCTCTTAAGTTAGGAACGGCGTAGACTCCTCCAAGCTCCATCCAAATAGCGTTTGCTGTGCTAAATGATGGGGTTAAGCTGATGTTGAACCCTCCGTATCCATATAGAAGTGTTGGGTTTTTACCGTCTTTAATTAGCCCCTTTTTATAAGTGATCATCATTGGTACTTTAGTACCGTCTTTAGAAGTATAGAATACTTGTTCAGAGATATACTGATCTGGGTCGAAGTCAATGTCTGGGCTCCAATACAGTTCAGAAGTTCCGTCTTCTACATTATAGGTGTAACTACTAGAAGGTGTGTTATAGTTAGTGAAGGAGTAGTAGATGGTGGTTGCGTCCTTTTTTCCTCCTAATCCACCAACACTTCCTAGACCGGGAAGGGCAACTTCTCTGACCAATTTCCCGTTATAATCGTATTGATACGCCTTAGATAATGCGTCAACCATATACTCTGCAAAAAGATATCCCCCTCCAGTGTTAACGCTAAGAACATTTTCGGTTTCGGGGATAAGGTCTGTCCAGCTTTCAGGAGAAAGGTTTGGATAAGTAGCCGTCACCACCTTTCGATTCGGCGCTCCTAAATCGGTAGTCATCACTAGACGATCTTCAACATTATCAATAGGGTAGGTGTCTGAATCTTCATGACCGAGAATGGTTTCTATAGCCCCGTTAGGCGCTCTTAGATCTTGAATGAAAAGCTTGTTTCCTGAGGTCGTGTTTGATGCAGAAATAAATAGAAAATTTCCATCATCAGACACAGAGCCCCCAATGTATCGATGCTTTTCGCCGTCTTTTCCGCCAAATACTAGTTGGTCCTGACTCTGAGGAGTGCCTAGCTTGTGATAATATAATTTATGCTGATCGGTCTTTGCAGACAATTCACTACCGTCTGGCTTGTCGTAGCTAGAGTAGTAGAAACCTTCGCTTTTTTTCCATGAAATGCCACTGAACTTAACGTCTACAATGGTGTCTCCAACCTGAGTTTTATTTTCAGTTTCGATGACGATGATTTTTCTCCAGTCACTTCCACCCTCTGAAATACTATAGGCGGCAAGACTCCCATCTTTAGTAAAGCTTAGCCCAGCGAGTGAAACCGTTCCGTCTTCAGAAAAGGTATTCGGATCTAAAAAGATCTCAGCTTCGCTATCCGCTCCCTTTTTTCGGTATAAAACTGACTGATTTTGAAGCCCATCATTCTTGTAGAAATAGGTGTAATCGCCTTCAGTAAAAGGGGTTCCTACCTTTTCATAGTTCCAGATTTTTGTCAGGCGATCCTTTAAATCTGTGCGGTAGGGAATTTGATCTAGATACCCAAAAGTCACCTCGTTTTGACGTTTTACCCAATCGGCAGTCTCCTCTGACCGATCATCTTCGAGCCATCGATAGGGGTCCTCTATAACTTGTTCGAAGAAAGTGTCTCGAACAACTTCTTTTTTAGTTTCAGGATAGGTAAGAGTCATAGTTGTTTCTTTTTGCTGACAACTGCTCAAAATAGCTACAGTCGCAAGCGCGGTAATTCCTAGATAATTTTGTTTCATCTGAGCCTAGATTTAGACCCAAAAATTACAAAATTATAGAAGATCCGAATTAAGAAACTAGACCAGAGGTTACTAAATATTCTGCAATTTGAATGGCATTGGTTGCAGCACCTTTACGAAGGTTGTCAGCTACAATCCATAGATTGATACTATTGGCTTCAGAAGGATCTCGTCTAATACGTCCCACAAAAACCTCGTCTTTACCGTGCGCTTTGTACGGCATAGGATATTCGTTATTCTCAGGCGAATCTTCAATAACAATACCAGGAGTTTCGCGAAGTAAGCGGTAGACCTCTTCGAGTTCAAAATCATTGTTAAAACGAATATTTACTGATTCAGAATGCCCTCCAGCAGTAGGAATCCTAACAGCGGTTGCAGTTATTTTCAACGAATCGTCTGAAAGTATTTTAAGAGGTTCGGTCATGAGTTTCATCTCCTCTTTGGTAAATCCATTGTCTTGGAAAACATCACAGTGAGGCAGGGCATTTCTGTAAATCGGATGCGGATAGGCACGATTCCCCTCAATACCTTTTTCTTCATTTTCTAACTGACTCACAGCTGCAACACCTGTCCCAGAAACTGACTGATACGTAGAAACAACTACTCGGTTTATTCCATAGGCTTTGTGAAGAGGCGCTAGGGCAAGCACCATTTGAATTGTAGAACAGTTCGGGTTCGCAATGACATAGTCTTCAGTAGCAAGCTCTGTTGCATTGATTTCAGGAACCACCAGCTTATTGTTTGGATTCATTCTCCAGGCAGACGAGTTATCAATTACTCGTGTTCCAACGGCTGCAAACTTAGGTGCCCATTCTAGAGAGGTACTTCCTCCTGCTGAAAACAAAGCAATGTGAGGACGTCTGTTGACCGCCTCTTCAAGCCCAATTACAGTAATTTCTTCACCTTTGAAATTGAGGGTTTTCCCTACCGACCGCTCTGAAGCGACTAGAAGTAGTTCATCAATCGGGAAATTGCGCTCTTCAAGTACTTGAAGCATTACGGTTCCAACAAGGCCAGTAGCCCCAACGACAGCTATTTTCATGAGTGTTTCAATTTGAGCCGCAAAGGTAGGACAACCTTCTAGATAATTAAGATAACAAAATGTTACAAATCTAACACTAGATGAAAAGCCTAGGTATTCTAGGGCCAATTCCGGTAAGTAATTCGTAAGGAATTGTACCCGATTGTTCGGCCAATTTATTTGCGGTAAGTTCTTGCCCCATTAGGACTACCTCGTCTCCGACGGCTACTTCTAGGCCTGTTACATCGATCATGAAAAGATCCATGCAAACCATCCCGACTACCGGAACGAGCTTACCATGAATTAATACCTGGCCCCGACCGTTTCCTAAATCACGCGTGAATCCATCGGCGTGACCGACAGGTATAGTAGCAATAGTCATAGAGGTATCAGCAATGAACTGACGGTTATAACTGACCGACTCTCCTTTTTCAATGGTCCTCAACGCAGAAATTTGAGAAAAAAGAGTGCTTATCGGTTTTAATTGCTTGTCTAAGTTAGGGTCGTTTGCAAATCCATGAAGCCCAATCCCGCAGCGAATCATGTCGAAACTCGCGTCTGGATAATTGAGAACTCCCGAGCTATTTAGCGCGTGTTTTTTTAAAGTCTTACCTAGTGCTTGCTCTATAAATGTCGCACTTTGTTCAAAGGTGTTGAGCTGGTCTTCGGTAACCTTTTTTAAACCGGGATCTTCGCTGCCGATGAGATGGGTCATCAGGTGCGTAAGTTCGATCTCAGGGCATGCCTTAATCAACTGTATAGCTTTTTCGACTTCATGGGGCTTTATGCCCAGTCGATTGAGTCCAGTGTTCAAATTTAGGTGTACATCAATTTTTTGTTCTGCCCCCGTGGCTACCAGAGTTTCTAAAAACGATATCGAATAGATACTAAGTGATAAGTCTTCAGCCATTGCTATCTCTAGATCTTCAACTTGCGGATGCAACACAAGAACCGGAACGGTTATCCCCGCCCTTCGAAGCGCAATACCTTCAGGAGTGTAAGCCACACACAGGGCATCTGCCCCCATTTCAACTAACCACTGACTAAGTTGAATAAGGTCAGTGCCGTAGCCATTAGCCTTGACCACTCCCATAAGTTTAGCTTTTGGGCCAGCGGCAGTTCTTAAAAAATGAAAGTTATGTTCAAGAGCAGTTCTGCTTACTTGAAGCCTTGTTTTAGCGATCATTGCGCTTTTTTTCTTCTTGAATCGCCTTGTGAAAGGCCGCTCTACTTAGGGGTTCATATTCTTGATTCTCGCCAAGAAGCACCAAGCTTTCACCATTAGCAATACGATGTGAATAGTTCGCCAAGTTACCTGTGCGCTTGCAAATGGCGTGAACTTTAGTAACGTATTCTGCGGTCGCCATTAAATTAGGCATAGGGCCAAAAGGATTTCCTTTAAAGTCCATATCAAGACCTGCAACTACTACTCGAACCCCCTTATTTGCAAGATCATTACAAACCGCTACAATTTCATCATCAAAAAATTGGGCTTCATCAATTCCAACGACATCGCATCCATCTGCTAGTAATCGAATGTTGGCTGCCGCAGGAACCGGTGTTGAATGTATTTGATTGTCATCATGAGAAACTACCATGGTTTCATCATATCGAGTATCAATTAAGGGTTTGAAGATTTCGACTCGCTGTTTTGCGATTTTAGCTCGCTTTAACCTACGAATAAGCTCTTCGGTTTTACCCGAGAACATTGATCCGCAGATTACTTCGATCCATCCGTATGGAGCATTAGGGGTTACAGGGTTTTCTAAAAACATTCGCAAAGAGTGTAAATTCAAAAATAGGAAGATTTAACGCAGATACAGCCCCGCGGCTTTCTTTTAGGTTGTATTTTTATTCAAAATTGCATCATGAAAACACCATCGCTTTCGTTCACTTTCAGGATTGCCTTTTCTAGGAGATTCGAGCGTATAGCAGACCAAGTACTTTTTCGGTCAAAACACGTTCCTGAGCGAAATCCACAAAAAGAGGATTTAATTACTCCAGGAATCGACACCATAAGAAAATTGGTTTCTGAAATCGAAAAATAAGCTAATGTCAGGTAAGCTATACGTCGTACCCACACCAATTGGTAATCTTGAGGATATTACGCTTCGTGCACTTCGGGTCTTGAAAGAAGTAGATTTAGTACTTGCTGAGGACACAAGGGTAAGTCTAAAGCTTTTGAATCACTTCGAAATCAGCGTGAGCGTACACGCTTATCATCTGAATAACGAGCACCACACTACTAAAAAGTGGATTGATCAGTTAAAGGAGGGTAAGAAGATTGCCCTTGTTAGCGATGCGGGGACCCCGGCTATTTCAGACCCAGGATTTCTATTAGTTAGAGCATCAATTGCTGAAGGAGTCGAGGTTGAATGCCTTCCTGGGGCAACTGCCTTTGTGCCGGCACTTGTGATGAGTGGATTGCCTTGCGACCGTTTTGTGTTTGAAGGATTCTTGCCCCCTAAAAAAGGAAGAGCGAGCAGACTCGAACTCTTGGCAGCTCAAAATAAGACGGTAGTATTTTACGAATCACCTCACAAAATTCTCAAAACCTTAAAACAATGCACAGCCATTTTTGGTGCTGATCGCCCGGCGAGTATTTCTCGGGAACTTACTAAAATGTATGAGGAAACCCTGCGGGGATCCCTATCCGAATTGATTGACCATTTTGAAGAAACAGCTCCTAAAGGAGAGTTTGTTTTGGTCATCGGTCCTGAGGCTAAAATGCAGCATTAACCCCTATATTTAAGAATCGAATTAAGTAAAAGAATATGCAGAATCATATCACAACGAAGTGGAAGGGCGGTATGCTCTTTGAAACCAATAGTCTAACAGGAACAACTTTTCATATCAATGACGGTAGCAAAGATGAGAAACACAGTCCAGTGACTCCCAAGGCCCTCATGCTGTCTTCGCTAGCGGGTTGTTCAGGTCTTGACGTTGCTTCTCTTATCGATAAAATGAAATTAAAAGTAGACGACTTTCGAGTTGAAACTTTCGCCGATTTAACAGACGAGCACCCTAAGACCTATAGCCACGTTAGAGTAGAATATCATTTTGAGGGTAGCGAGCTCAACGAAGAAAAACTTCAGCGTTGTGTAGATCTTTCAGTAGAGAAATATTGTGGTGTAATGGAGATGTTTCGCCAATTTGCAGAATTAAAGATCGAAACAATCTTTCATCATAAGACCGCGTAAATGCGGTGGTCCCAAAGAGACAAACCAGACTCGACTTGGGTAGATGCGCTTCACGAAGCATTTAATCAAGACCCAACAAAGCCTTTAGATCGAAAGTTTTCTAGGCTACTAGTTAGTCGTGGCATAAAAACATATGCTGACGCACTCACTTTTTTTAAACCAGAAATCGATCAGTTACACGATCCTTTCTTAATGAAGGATATGGATCGTGCGGTGTCTCGCATAAAGCATGGTATTGCTGCCGGGGAACGAATCTTAATCTTTGGTGACTACGATGTAGATGGCACTACGGCAGTAGCTTTAGTTTACAGTTATCTTGAAAAGCAGGGGGTAGAGGTCTCGTATTACATTCCTGATCGATATCTAGAGGGCTACGGCCTTTCTTACCAGGGGATTCAATTCGCAAGTGATAATGACTTTTCTTTGATTATCGCCCTTGATTGTGGTGTCAAGTCGATTGAAGAAGTCGATTTTGCCAATAGCTTGGGAGTTGACATGGTGATTTGTGACCACCATACACCAGGATATGAACTACCCAATGCGGTCGCTGTTTTGGACCCTAAACGCCTAGATTGCCCATACCCTTTCAAAGAACTGTGCGGATGTGGGGTTGGCTTTAAGCTTTTACAAGCTATTGAGACTAGTGAAGGTCGAGGCCTCGAATATTTGATGCCGTTAACTGATCTGGTAGCCGTTGCTATAGGCGCCGATGTAGTGTCTGTGATGGGCGAAAATAGGGTGTTAGCCAATTTAGGGCTTGAGGTGATAACCAAGAACCCTAGACCTGGTTTTAAAGCCTTGTTAGGCCAGGCGAAGCGCGATGTAGTTAGCTTAACAGATCTTAATTTTTCTTTAGCACCAAGAATAAATGCGGCAGGCCGCATGAAACAAGGCACTTATGCCGTTAGTTTAATGTTGACGGATAATTTGAGTGCTGCGGAACAAGAGGCCAAGGCTATTGAGCAGTTTAATATAGATCGAAGAAGCACAGATCAGTCGGTAAGTGATGAGGCCCTTCAGCAAATTATAGAGCTTGGAGAAGAAGACCGAAGTAGCACCGTGGTATACCATCCTGATTGGCACAAAGGAGTCATTGGTATTGTTGCCTCAAGACTCATTAGTTCTTATTATCGCCCAACACTTGTTTTTACAAAAAGCGGAGAGTATCTAGCCGCCTCAGCGAGATCTGTACAGGGATATGATATTTATTCAGCCATTGATGCCTGTGCCGAGCACTTAATACAGTTTGGAGGTCACGCCTATGCGGCAGGTTTAAGCCTCAAGGAGTCTTCTTATCAAGATTTTAAAGAAGCCTTTGAAAAACATGTGACGAAAACGCTAAAGCCTAAACACAAAGAGCCCGAGGTGACCTACGATTATGTAATCGACCCTTCCTTTATTTCTCAAAGAAACTTTCGAATCTTGAATCGTTTTGAGCCTTTTGGCCCTGACAATCCAGAACCGGTCTTTCGATTAAACAAGGTTCAACTTGATGCGGTCCGATTGATCGGCTCAGAAGGTAAACATTTAAAGGCTCGCTGTCACGGTTTTGATCTCATTGGTTTTGGTTTTGGAGAAGCGATTAAACGAATCAAGAATAAAGTTGATCTTCTGGTAACTATTGGTGAAAATAACTGGAACGGTAAACGTCAACTACAATTGCAGTTGAAAGACCTCAAAGAATCTCGGGAAAACTAACGTCTGAACGAAGGCTTTTAAGACTTAACTCGCCATTTTCCATAATGGCGTAACTATCATATCTTAACCAATCTCCCGTATTGAAGTAAAAGGCCCCATTTTCTAGGTATACTTTCATGGGGTAATGACGATGTCCAAACAAGAAATAGTCGAAAGAATTCTGCTTTAGTTTTTCTTCGCAATAAGCGATTAACCACTCATTTTCTCTTCCCTTAAACGTGACGTCTTCGTCACCTGATATTAGTTTGTTATTAAGAGAGGCCGATCTACCTAAACGTACTGCAAAATTGGGGTGAAGTCTTGAAAAACACCATTTTGCCAGAGGATTGGTGAATAGTTTTTTCATTCGTTTATACCCTTTGTCGCCGGGACCAAGGCCGTCTCCGTGGCCGATGAAGCATCGTTTACCTTGAATTTCAAAAAGCTGTGGCTCATGAAAGACGGGAATTTGGAGCTCTTTCTCGAAATAATCTCCCATCCAGAGGTCGTGATTTCCAACGAAGAAATAAATCGTCATTCCTTTATCTCTTAGCCGGGCTAATGTTCCTAATACTCGGGTAAACCCTTTAGGCACCACTTCTTTATACTCATACCAGAAGTCAAATAGATCTCCAAGCAAGAACAATACATCAGTCTTGCCTTCAAGATCTTCAAGCCACTCAACAAAGCGTAATTCTCTATCCCGACTCGAAGAGTTGTCTGGCGCTCCGAAATGCTGGTCACTGGCAAAATAGACCGGTAGCGTGCTCGTGATCTTATGCATTGCGACGATTTTTGAATGCGGTAAGAATCGAGCGAGCATTCTCTGTAAGGGAGAGTTTACCCGATTCTTCAGCTCTCTTAAAGAGTAGTTCTTCGTAATGTTCGGTTCCTTCCCAAAGTGAATGCTTTAAAGTAGCTAGTGCATCAGGGCTATAACTGGAGAGCTGGGTTAGTTTTTCTTCGAGGGCTTTATCTAATTCTACTTCGCTAGAATACACCGATTGGTATAATTTGTTTGTTTGAGCCCATTCAAAGTTCTTCCATTCGTTCGGATTCAGCGCGAACTCGGCCATGGCCCCAACTCCAATTTTTCGGCTAACAACCGGTTCTATAACCAAAGGCGCAATACCAATGCCAATTTCAGATAGTTTAATCGATGCAGTTTCTGTAGCATAGCAGTAATCACAAGATGCAATTAATCCTACACCTCCTCCGACAGCTTTACCCTGAATGCGGCCAATTACTAGCGCTTTTGATCTTCGAATAGCCAAAATTACTTTGGCAAAGCCGCTAAAAAATGCCGTTGCTTGTTCCTGGTTTTCAAGAGCTAGCAACTCATCAAAATTTGCTCCAGCACAGAAAACCGAAGAGCCAACAGAGGATAACACAATCACGCACAATTGCGATTCATTTGCTTTGTCGATGAGTTCGGAAAGCTTATTCAACATCTCGCTGGTCATCGCATTTTTTGATGGATGACCAAATGTGATTCTACCAATACGATGGTCTATACGTAACTCGAGGGTATAACTGTCCATAAATCAAAGGTAAGATTATCTATAAAAGCTTCTCGTAACAGTGAAAGGGAAAAGGACTTTTATGCTCAAAGTATACATCACCAAGGCGTTTATAGCCTCGCGCCTCGTACAGTTTATTATTGCGAAGATTTTTTGAAAAGGTGTCTAACCGAATCGATACTGCACCTAGTTCTTTAAGATGGGTTTCAGCAAAGTCGAGAAGTGCACGTGCATGACCTTTGCCCTGGTGTTTGGGGTGCACACATAGGCGATGAAGATATACGTTGGTTGAGTCTAGGGTTAGCCAATCAATCGGTTAGTAAACGTCGTCTTTCCTAGTAGATATCACAATTCCCCCAATGACCTCACCCCCAATTTCTAAGATAAAAAGTTCCTCATTAGAAAGGTCTTTTTCAAAGGCCTCAAGAGACGGATAGTTTTCATTCCACTGAAAGATACCCATCTCACATAGATGCTTTGCGCAAGCCTGAGTGATTTGAATAATCTTCGAGAGATCTGTTTTGACGGCAGGCCGTATCATAGGAGACTATTTTGAATCCCAATTTAACGAAGCCCTAGCAAATTTTAATAGGCTTCAGATATTATCTTTGGTAAGTACAATTTGAAGTTAATGAAAAAAGCGTTTTTACTTTTCTTTCTTATTCTTAGTAGTGGTTTTCTTACCGCACAACAATTAGTGAAGGGAACGCTCAGTGATCAGTTTGCTGCGTTGCCCTTTGGAACTGTTGAGAATCTAACCCAAAAGACCTCTATCACCACAGACAACACCGGAAGCTACGAGATTATAGCTAACATTGGCGACCGTCTTCAATTCTCTTTTCCCGGTAAGCGGAGTCTCGTTTTTATTGTTGAGGATATTACTAGAACACTCAACGTTCAATTAGAGGATGAAATCACCGAACTCGACAACGTGGTGGTTACACGAAAAGGTCAGAAAACCTTAAAAGAGCTGTATAAAGAGTATAATGCCAACCCGGCGATTGTAAAAACCGTCTTTGGGTATTTAGACACCGAGTCTGCCAGTTATCAGATTAGAACCATGAATGAAACGAACATGGTTCAAGCAGGCGGAGACCTTGCAACCATGATAAGAGGCCGATTCCCTGGAGTTAAAATTGCCAATGACGGTCAAGGAATGCCTCAGATTTTCTTGAGAGAAACTGCGAGTTTTAGTGCCGTACCAGCAGGCTATGATATTGACAATGTTTTATACGATACTTATCCTACCTGGTTAGATGCCAACAGTATTTTTAGGCTAGCAATCATCCCGTCTCGATCTGCAAATACGCGATATGGATCTTTTGGAGCCGGCGGAATGGTCATTATTAATACTCAGAACTCGAACATTCATCCGGTCGGAGAAGATGGAAAACCTATTGATCTCGCTCGCCTTGACGATAACCTTTTTAAACAAGAGGTGCTTGAAGATGCAGATCTTTATGATACGGACCAATCTAAGCTTATTCAATCTTTTGATGAGGTTGAGAACCTCAGCGATTATATATCTAGAGCCGGATCTTCATTCTCTAATTACGATTGGATTTCAGTTGCCGAGAAAATGAATGACTTAGAGATGAGCAAGGAACTTACAGAGTTGCATCAAACTTATCTCAACAAGTATGATGATCACGCTCCTTCTTTAAAAGCTTATGCATACTGGCTTCATTCGATCGGAGACTTTAAAGCTTCACTGACCTTTTTTCAGTCAGTCTTTAAACTACGCCCTAACTATCTACAATCGTATATAGACTTAGCAGACACCTATGAGTTGCTAGGACAACCGCAAAAGGCCTTATCTCTCTATGTTAGAGCAACTAATCTAGTAAATTCTGGGTTTATAGTTGCACCTTCTGAAGAGGGCCTATTGTTTAACTTTGATCGCAGTTATGATTCATTTTTGAAGCGAAATGAGGACGCCTTTGCAGACCTAGATTTTGAATGGGACTCAGAGGAGGCAGGTACCGAAGCGACCTTGTATTTTGATGAAACCGAGGCAGAGTTCGAGCTCTTTTTTGTCAATCCAGAGAATCAATATTTCACTGAAAATTATAGCACTTGGGGGAATTTAGACCTCATTAATAATAACAAAGCACTCGGCCTTTCTAGTCTCGAATTTTTCATTGATCAAAATTTAAGAGGGGAATGGAAGGTGTATTTGAAATATTTCGGGAATAAAAAGCAAACTCCGTCTTCTGTAAAATTGGTTGCACGTTCGAAGTATCCAAATTCAAGTAAGACCCCAGTAGTTTTATTCAAAAAGCTTACCGCCGAGGATAAAGTAGTGCTTATAGGGACTTTGACAAATTAGAGTTGCACTAGTTCTGCTTTCGACTTAAGGTTGAACTTGTAGTAGTATTATTTGATGAAGTGAAAGGCCGACTTGATGAGTTACTAAAAGATCTCTTGGGCTGATATGAATCTTGTCTTTCTTTATTGTTGATCCATTCATTTAATCCGCCAGTGAGTGAACCTACCTCTCCATTAAAAGTTCTTCTAGACCAATCTTGTAACCGATAAAAGTCGGTGGGGGAACGAAAAGCTCCTTGTTCAAAAGAATAGTTTGACCAATACCAATTGTTCCAGTACCAATTATTGTTGTAATTATATCTGGGGAATTCTTTGGATTTGAAGAACTCGAATACATTGCGACTTACAGTAATGGTGTCTCCAACACTTGTGATCACTCGCATTGACTCCTGATCTTGACTGTAACTATAATTACTTAGAACAAATAGAATGATGACAGTAATTAATTTTAACCTCATTTAATCAATATAATCAATATTTAAGTGTTGAGTTAAAAGAGAAAAAACACCCATGATTATATCATGGGCATTGAATTTTCAATAATACTTGAGTTCTTAGTTTTTAGGCATTAAAACTCTTAGGTGCTTTACTGCGAAGTCCTGAACATCTTCAGTTACGCCTCGTTCTTGAATCAACTTAAGGAATTTCTCATCGTTTTGAAGCTTGTCATAAAGCATCATATGATCTTGTTCATTGAGTCCAGACACAGCAACCCAATGAGTAGCGCCATTCGGTTTATTGATATCGTAAGTACCAAAACCTACCAATCGATCGTTAAAATCTTTCTTGAAGGAACTTACAATTTTGTCATGTCCTTTTTTGAAAGTCATTGGATCAGCAGGTTTAACATCCCAAATATGAATCAATTTCATGTCTGTATTATCCGTAGGTTGCCAACTTAAGATTCTTCCGTGGTGAACAGGCCCCCATTCTTCAATATAATTACCCATTTTGGCCCAAAAAGCCTCTCCTTTATCTGGATTAATTGCACCCTCTTCCATCATTTCCCCACCTAAAGGATAAATCCAAGTCAATCGATGAGAATTCTCCTCGGTGGTGGATGTTTCAATTGTTTCTAAAATAATAGCTCCTGCTTTAAGTTCGACTCCATCAAAAAGTTTGTCGAAGTCTTCTAGAACTTTAGCCTCGCTAAATTCTTTAGCCTTTAGCTCAATCACTGAAAAAGCCATTGTCTGTGCGTTAATTAGCCCAGTAAAAAACAGAGCAAGTGTTAGAATTGTGTTTTTCATACTATTTAAATAAAAATTAATATTTAGTTGTTTCCCCAATCAGCTCCAAATTGGCGAAGGGTTGTTACTTTATTTTGATCGTTAATAAACCATATATTATAGAGGTGAAGCTTTTCAGTAGAGCCATCTTTATAGAATCGATTTTCATTCTGAATGGTGTGCACGATTCTTATTCCTTGACCCTTGTTTGAAAGAGGCAAGAATTTTAACGGTGTAGTTTGCACTGAGTCGAACTGACCCATCCATAGTCCAAGATCTTCATTTGCCATAATGATAGGCTCTTTCATATTGTAGGGATAAAATGTAATAGTATCTCCCCATCGGCTCTGTACGCCTCCAAGGTCTAGGTTATTAAAATCGGCCATCATCCCCTTGATTAAGTCAACATCTTCTGCTTGACCTAACGAAAAAGAGTCGCCAGTTGGCACCCATTCTCCAGCTGAGTTTACAATAGCCGGATTATTTTGATTACACGATAGTAGAGCAATCGAAAAGAGCATTAAATAAATTTTCATAATAGCATATTATGTTTGTTGCAATTAAAAATATAATATTATATTAGAATATAACTATTAAACCCACTATAAAATGAAAAAATTACTAGTACTCGCAGTTTTGCTGGGCTTCTCCTCAGTTAGTGCTCAATATTGTGCATTCTACGACTTTGAAGCTAAAAACCCAGAAATGGTTGTTTCAACTTTAGAAGGAATGATGAAAACCGGATGGGGAGAAGGGATTCAGGGAACTAAATCCCTATTCATGTATCAATTCAATGGAACAAATCGTGCAACGCACTCAGTGCAATTTTGCTTTCCTAACGAAAAAGCCTTTTCACATTTTATGAGTTCTTTTGCTCAGTCTGTTGACGCTCAACTTTTTGGTGAAAAATTAGGGAATTTTGTTTCTGATGTTTCTCAAACTTTGAATACTCCTGTTTGGTATAACGGAAAAGACTGGGCTAATGACAATGCCTTTATGCTTTATCAAATGAATGTCACTGATCCGTCAAAATATTTAAAAGAATTCAAAACCTACTCGCAGTTTATTGCAAAAAAACTTGGCTTTGATCAAAACTCTTTTGGACTTGCCTATCCAATAATTGGTAAAACCAGTGAATACACTCATTTTGTATGGATTGGTGCTCCGGACGCTGAGGCAGCTCTAAGCAGAACGAAACAAATGATGTCTGATCCATCTTTTGCTGATTTTGCAAAAAAGGTATCAGGAATACGAACAATGGTAAATACTGTCTTATCAATAAGAGTAATGGACTTTTAACTTAGGTGAGGTGGAAGAATTAAAACTGACTGGAGGTAATTGAAAATCTAGCACATCTCCTATCACCCATTTTCACTATCTTGCCCCCTCTTTTGGGGGATTAGCTCAGTTGGCTAGAGCGCTTGCCTGGCAGGCAAGAGGCCACCGGTTCGAATCCGGTATTCTCCACTTCAAGCACTATCAAACACGGCCTAATTTGGGCCGTGTTTTTTGTTTTAGAAGCGTGGTAAGCGTGCTTATCCAAGCATACTAAAACAAAAAAACACTTACTGCGCTTTTGCGCAGGTGTTTGCGTGGTATTTTCAGGATTGGAGCGATCCGGATCAGCGCAGGCCGTTAGGCTGTGCTAATCGGAGGCTTTATCAATCTTTTTAAACAAAAAACAGTAATCGTGCGAAAGTGTCAAATTCAGTAACTCCCTCAGCCACAATTTCTTCACAAGGCACTTTTTTTGTTAAAAATTCAACAAAA
>Ga0181563_10001781_pt1 | contig 20899 bp, 26 predicted proteins | sample 011ome_25_FD_133759 | JGI IMG/M metagenome (GOLD analysis project Ga0181563, IMG submission 133759) | Coastal salt marsh microbial communities from the Groves Creek Marsh, Skidaway Island, Georgia - 011512CT metaG (megahit assembly) | ecosystem: Environmental > Aquatic > Marine > Intertidal...
CAAATACACAAATATTTGATGCCACTCTTTACGATTCGATTGATGATGCACCGACCGGTACTACACCGACACTTGAAGTTGCATCTCGCATACTGAATCGTCCAGGTTTGTTGTCAGGAAACACTGCTACAAAGTATGCAGATCTGAATGTAGTACAAGCAACTGCAGTGGCTACGATTGCAGACGGTGCAGTAACACAAATTGATTTGACAGAACATGGTCTCGGTTATACGAGTAATACTACTGTCACTATTACTGGTGGCGGTGGAGCAAATGCAACAGCGACTGCATTGGTAGATACAGATGTAGATTCGCTGACTAGTATTACAGTCACAGATGGTGGTTCAGGATATACGAGTACACCAACTGTCACTATCTCTACACCTGATCTTGAATCACTTGATCTTGTAGACATCGCAGCGGATTCTAATTACGGTGATGTTGATGTCATAGATAGTCCATGGCCAGATTCAGATTCATGAAGGATGATAAACACATGAAACAGTTGAACGATGTCTTAGACGTAAAAGAAACTCATATCATTGAAATAGATGATGGCGATAAAGCTTTGCCTACCACATATCGTCCATCATTGCATGAGACTGACAAAGAAGTTGAGAACGATACCAAGTATGTACGTCAAAATTTCTATGACTTGATTGAGAAAGGTCATAGCGCTATCGACGAACTGCTTGCTGTCGCAGATCAGTCACAACATCCACGTGCATACGAAGTACTTGCTACGATGATTAAGACGATGGGTGATATGAACAACGACCTGTTAGGTATGCATGAGAAAAAACAAAAACTAACAGGTGAGAAACCAGAAGACAAGAAGGAAACAGTCAACAACAATCTTTTTGTGGGCTCTACGAGTGAGCTACTAAAGTTGATGAATAAAGATGACGATTGATATTCAGGATATTGAGGATTACCGTTCGTATCTCGGTAATATAAACCTCAAAAGAAAAGGCGTTACGATTGAATGGACCGAAGACATGGTCCAAGAATTCGTGAAGTGTGCAAGAGATCCAATATATTTTGCTGAGAAGTATATTCAGATCGTACACGTTGACCACGGACTAATACCGATCGAGTGCTATGACTATCAAAAAGAAATCATCGAAAAGACCACAAACAACCGACGTGTATGCGTGGTCACAAGTCGCCAAGCGGGTAAGACAACGACTGCTGTCTGTCTTATTCTTCATTACATATTGTTTAATGATCACAAGCTTGTTGCTTTGCTCGCAAATAAAGGAGATGCTGCAAGAGAAATATTGGATCGTATCAAGACGGCTTATGAAGCTCTTCCTAAGTGGTTGCAACAAGGTGTCATCGAATGGAACAAAGGATCTGTAGAATTTGAGAACGGATCGAAGATTATTGCAGCAGCGACATCATCGTCAGCCATTCGTGGTAAGTCAGTATCATTCCTTTATATCGATGAGACAGCATTCGTAGAAAACTGGGACGAGTTCTTCGCTTCTGTATTCCCAACCATTTCATCAGGTACATCTACTAAGATTCTACTAACATCAACACCGAACGGTCTCAATCATTTTTATAAAACGTGCGAAGGCGCGAAGGCTAAAAAGAATGGATATGAGTTTGTTCAAGTCATGTGGACAGATGTACCAGGTCGCGATCAAAAATGGTACGATGAAACACTTGCTGCGATGGACTTTGATACAGAGAAGTTTGCACAGGAAATGGAATGCGAGTTTCTCGGTTCGTCTGGCACATTGATTGCTGGTTGGAAGCTCAAACAACTTGTATATAAAGAGGCTGTCAAAGAAGTAGGCGGTATTATAGTATACGAAGAACCAAAATCAGAAGGCAACTATGTGATAGTAGTCGACGTGAGTAGAGGTAAGGGCCTTGATTACTCTGCGTTCCAAGTCATCGACATTTCACAAATGCCATACGTTCAGGTTGGTGCTTATCGTAATAATATGATCACACCTGTCGATTATGCGGCCGCTGTACACGCAGCCGCAAAGTATTTTAACGATGCTAATATACTCGTTGAAGTGAATGATATTGGAGAACAAGTGTCTAGTATCATTTTTGAAGAATACGAATATGAAAACATGCTACTAACTGAGAATAATGGCAGAGAAGGCAAGCGTCTATTATCTGGTGTAGCAGGATTTAGCGGCAAGGCAGATAAAGGTATACGTACTACTAAATCTGTCAAGTCCATTGGCTGTTCTATGATTAAGCTATTAGTCGAACAAAATCAGCTGATCATCAATGATTTTGAAACGATCAGAGAAATGTCAACTTTTAGTCAGAAGGGAACATCATACGAAGCAGAACCGGGAAATCATGACGATTTAATGATGTGTTTAGTTTTATTTGGTTGGCTATCGAATCAGAGATTTTTCAAAGAACTCACTGATATAAATACGGTTATCAATCTCAAAGAGATGAATGAAGAAAAAGTTTTTAGTGAGTTGGTTCCCTTTGGTATTATAGATGACGGTCAGAATGATTTCGAGGATCCTAAACCGGTCACCACTCGAGGTAATGACTTAAGCTGGTTACTTTGAAAGTTCGCTTCTTATAAATAAAAGTACGATCTTACATAATTAAAATAATTTAGGGAGAACAAAAATATGCCTTTTCAATTAAGCCCAGGCGTTAATGTTACAGAGATCGATCTGACCACTGTAATCCCTGCCGTTGCCACTACTGATGCAGCTATTGCTGGTGTATTTAAGTGGGGACCGGTAGATAAGCCTACACTCGTAGTTAGCGAGTCTGAACTTGCCAATGTATATGGAAAGCCTGATAGCGATAACGCTGAGACTTTCTTTACCGCGGCTAGTTTCCTTGCTTACTCAAATCGACTGCACGTTTCTCGTGCTCACCACTCTACGGGCGAATCTCGAAGAGTACAAGCGTTCGCTACAGCCGGTGCAGACTACTTGGTTGTACAAGATAGCGTCGCTACAGGCGTCAGCGCTACTGAAGCTGTTTCACAAGTCATTGCAGGTATCGGTGACAATGTGACTGTTACTGGCGTTGATGTTACAGATATTACCGAGACCGTTTCTGATACTGCTTCTGATCTAGCGAATACTACCGGTGTTTTCACAGTTAGTGGTTCACTCGATCTGAAAAATAACGAACCTGTTACTATCGACTCGGCAAATACTTTGCCGAATGGTCTTGCTAACACAACTACTTACTATATTCAAAACGCTACGGCGACTACTTTTACTTTGTCAGCCACTCAAGGCGGTTCAGCTATTACTAACTACACTGACGTTGGTGATGGTGCATTGACTGTAACACGATCGGGTCACACTCGAATCACATTGTCTGAAAACTATACTGGTGCAACCGAAGCAAATTTCTTCGAGTTCCACGATGATAAGTATTCATTCAATGCTGTTGCTAATAACGCTGCACTTGATGATGATGCTCTTTTGTCACAACACATCGTAAAAAATGAAGAGCACTATGATATCGGCGGACAAACATATGACGCAAGTGTTAAGTTTGTTGCAAAATATCCCGGCGCCAAAGGTAATTCGCTGAAAGTATCTGTATGTGATAACGCTACTCAGTACAACTCAACTGTTACTCTCGATGCTGGTATTTCAATTGCTATCACCGTTGGTAATAAGACTGGTGTTGTGACAGGTGCCGATGCATCTGCAATTAATACCTTTATGGCTGACTTTGCTGTCGGTGATTTGCTCAAAGTTGGTACTATTGAAAACGGTATTCAATATCTTGAGATTGCTGAATTGCCTACTGCTGTCAGTACTAGTCTTACAGTGACGTTTAAGCAAAATCTTACGACTGCTGAAAATGTATCGTTGACGGCTGGTGAAACTATCGAAAGATATTGGGGACATTGGGGCCTTGTTGAAGCAGCTCCTGGTCAATCTACTTACCAACTCGAGCAAGGTAATACTATAGCACAAGACGAAATCCACGTCATCGTAATTGATGAAGATGGTGATGTCTCTGGTGTACCTGGTACTATTCTCGAAGTATGGCAACGATTGTCTCGAGCAACTGACGCCAAAGGCGAAGACGGTGGTGACATCTATTATAAGAATGTCATTAATCAATCTTCAAATTGGATTTGGTTTGCTAACACAATTGATGGCGCAGCAGAAAGAACTGCAGCTTTGACTGCTTCTTCAGCCAGCGGCAATTCACCTACGACAATGTCATTTAGCTTCGGTCGAGATATCGCAGCTGAAGGTTCATCGTCAATTCAAGGTGATGTCATGCGAGCCTATGATAAGTTTAAGTCAGCTGAAGACTATGATATTTCATTAGTGTTGGCTGGTAAGGCTTCAGGCGGTTCTAGAGGCGAGCAGATGGCAAACTACATCATTGACAATATCTGTGAGCGCCGTAAAGATTGCGTAGCATTTGTCTCTCCAGAGAAAAATGATGTTGTAGCTAATGCAACTGATATTACAGAAGATGTAGTTGATTTCCGCAATGTATTGCGATCTACTTCATACGCAGTACTAGATAGCGGTTACAAGTATATGTATGACAAGTACAATGACGTATACCGATGGATTCCCATCAACGGTGATACTGCTGGTCTATGTGCTGCTACTGACGACGCTCGCGACCCTTGGTATTCGCCAGCTGGTTTCAACAGAGGCAACATCAAGAATGTAGTAAAGCTCGCTTGGAACCCCAAGAAAGCAGAACGTGACATTCTGTATAAGAACGGTGTAAACCCAATCGTCAACTTCCCTGGACAAGGTATCGTAATGTTCGGTGATAAGACGCTGCTTGCTAAGCCTTCAGCGTTCGATCGCATCAACGTACGTCGCCTCTTCATTGTCCTTGAGAAAGCGATTGCTACGGCCGCTAAGTTTACTCTCTTTGAATTCAACGATGAATTTACGCGAGCAAGCTTTGTCAACCTCGTTACTCCATTCTTGAGAGATGTACAAGGTCGCCGCGGTGTAACCGACTTCGCTGTCATCTGTGATGAGACGAACAACACTGGTGAAATCATTGATCGTAACGAGTTTGTAGGTGATATCTACATCAAACCAGCTCGAAGCATCAACTTCATCCAACTCAACTTCGTCGCTGTACGAACTGGCGTAGAATTCTCCGAAGTTGTTGGGAATTTCTAATAAATAGTATAAATAAAAATAAAATAGGAGAATAAAATGCCATTTAGCGTACAGAACTTTAAGTCAGCGGCTCTCAGTCAGGGTGGGTATCGTCCCGCCCTGTTTGAAGTGCAGGTTACGACTTTAGGTGAAGAGTTTAATCTACTCTGTATGTCTTCACAAGTACCTTCGTTTACTACTGGCATCATTGAAGTTCCTTACTTTGGTCGAAAGGTAAAGATCGCTGGCGACAGAACATTCGCCGAGTGGACTACTACTGTGATGATCGAAGAAGACTTCAGCCAGCGCGCAGTACTTGAAGAGTGGGCACGTAAGGTCAATGATGGTCCTTCCAACATTCGATCATACGGATCCCCCGAAGATTACAAAGAAGATGCTACCATTAAATTGTACGGCAAGACTGGATCAAAGCTTCGCGAGTATACTCTCGTAGGTTGCTGGCCTTCAGATGTCGGTACTATTGAATTGGATTGGAACACTACTGATACGATCGGTACTTATACGGTTACTTGGTCATTCGATTACTTTAACCCCGGTTCCTAATCCGGTCCGCCTTGACTAATCAATAGAGGGGATATAAATAGTTTATATCCCCTTTATTTCATCGGAGATAATGAATGGACCTTTTTGGATTTGAAATAAACAGGAAGAAGGAGCAGAAAGAAGCTGAAAAGCGAATCTCCTTCGTTCCTCCCTCTAATGAAGACGGTGCTCTTACCGTAGCAGCGGGTGGTGTCTATGGCACCTACGTTGACCTCGATGGTTCAGTCAGAACCGAAGCAGAACTTGTCAATAAATATCGAGCCATCTCGTTCGATCCGACTATTGACATGGCTATTCAAGAGATTTGTAACGAAGCAATCGTTGAAGACAGCGATGAGAAAACCGTTTCTATTGTACTAGATGATGTAGAACAGCCAGACAGAATTAAGAAAACTATTCAAGAAGAATTTGATAATGTTCTTCGATTACTTGAATTCAATCGTCTGAGCTACGAATTATTCCGACGTTGGTATGTAGATGGTCGTCTATACTACCACGTTCTTGTTGATGAGAATAAACCTGCTAAAGGTATTCTCGAAGTACGATATGTCGATCCTCGTAATATTAAGAAAGTACGAGAAGTTAAGAAAGAAAAAGATAAGAAGACTGGCGTAACTATCGAGAAAGTCGTTAATGAGTATTATATGTACTCACCTTCTGGTTTCCTTAAGCGTACTGGTTCATTGACTGGATCTACAATGAATAGCTACGGATCTTCAGGCTCATCGTCAGCTGAAGGTGTAAAGATTGCACGAGATGCCGTAGTATATTGCACTTCAGGTTATCAAAGCCTTGATAGCAAACTTATTCTTTCTCATTTGCAAAAAGCTATTCGACCACTTAATCAATTGCGTTCGTTAGAAGATTCGCTAGTTATCTATCGTATCTCACGCGCACCTGAACGTCGAATCTTTTATGTAGATGTTGGTGGTTTGCCGAAAGCTAAAGCTGAGCAATACCTGTCTGACATCATGACCAAATTTAAGAATAAGGTTGTCTATGATTCATCTACAGGTGAAATCAGAGATGATCGTAAGTTTATGACAATGCTCGAAGATTTCTGGCTTCCTCGCCGAGAAGGCGGACGTGGTACAGAAATCACAACGCTGCCTGGCGGCCAAAATCTAGGAGATATCGATGATGTTGTTTATTTCCAAAATAATCTATATCGTTCTCTCAATGTACCCATCTCTCGTTTACAACCTGAGACTACCTTCTCCCTTGGCAGAGCTACTGAGATTACTCGCGACGAAGTAAAGTTCGGCAAGTTTATTACACGACTACGTAGTAAATTCTCTGAGTTGTTTATGAAGTTACTCGAACGTCAGCTAATTCTCAAAGGTGTATGTACAACTGAGGATTGGACAGAGTGGAAGCAACAGATTGATTTTGACTTTGCAGTCGATAACTACTTCGAAGAACTCAAGCTTGCTGAACTGAATCGAGATCGAGTTGGTTTGGCGAGAGAAATGGAAGAGTACGTTGGTAAATACTATTCGCATGAATATATGAGGCGTTACGTATTGCAACACTCAGAAGAAGAGATGGAAGAAATCGATAAGCAAATTGCTGAAGAGAAAACAGACGAAAGATATGTTGATCCTGAAGAATTAGAACAGGATGAACCTGAACAAGAAGAACCCGCACCTTCACCCGCTGGCCAATCATTTAAGTTGGTGCCAGACGACGAGAAAGACGAAGACGCAGCATGAAGCCGTTTTCTTTATAAATAAAGGTGTAATGTAATTGGAGATATAATATGACTGATGTAACTGATTTTATTGGCGCTGCCGTAACAGACAAACCTGTAAAAGCACTCAAAGCTTTTTCTGCAGCCATGGAACCAAGAATTTCAGATGCTTTAGATGCACGTTATTCTGAAGTATCACATGCGGTATTCAATCCGCCTCAAGAAGTTGCTGACGAAGTAGAAGATGTAGAACTCGAAGCAACAGACGAAATCGTTGATGAGGTAGAGGTTGAAGAACCAGAAGCAGAATTAGAAACAGAAATGGATGAACCTCAAGATGTCTGACTTACTTAGTAACATTCTAGAAAAGTACAAGAAAGCGGGTACGCTCGACATCGATCGTTCTGGCGCAGACGGCAAAGAGAACGACTTTATCGGTAAGCACACTGATAACGTTGAAACCTTTGATGGTCCTGGCATGAAAGAGATCGATGCTGCTGTTGCCGCTGTTTCACATGCAAAGCGAGCACCGCATCACGGCTACGAAGTAGATGGTGATGACGATGTATATGAGTCTACTGATATGACATACGCTGACGATATTGAAGAGTTAGCAGGTATGGAATATGAAGACGAAGATCTGATGCTCGACGAAGAACAACTGCAAGAAGACGCCAGTTTCTTTATGAAGCTTATCGACGAGGTAGTCGAAGAGTTCTATAATGAAGAAGCTGACGAAGAAGAAAAAGCAATGCTAGACGAGATGCTTGCTACCGACGAAGGCTACATTGAATTCGTTGACATGATCTTTGAAGGCAAAATGGGTGTAGCTGATGAAGGTGGTGACGACGATGTAATCGATGCCAATCCTAAGCTGAAAGGAAAGAAAGCAAAGGGTGATGGCAAAGGCGAAACAGCTGACGGTAAAGATCAAATGACCAAAGAAGACATTGAGCGCCACGCAGATGTAAAAATGGTCAAGACAAAAACTCCTGATGGAAAAGTTGTTTTTCGTAAACAAAAAGACGAAACAGAAGTTAGTAAAAGGAGCGCCTAATGATTGTTAAAGCTAAAGCAGCTGAGATGAATTTAAGTACAGCTAACACTGTAGATTCTGCTTCTTGTGTGCGTATCTACAATCAAACAGCAGGTGATGTTCTGATTACTAACACAACTACATCAACATCTTTTACCCTTCCGGGCGGTGCAATTACTTTTGTAGATAAAGCACCAACAGATACATTGACCGCTGGTTCTGCAGTCAAAGCAGTTAGCGTAGCATTTAATATCTCGTAAGGTAACGACATGAAACTAATAAAAGAAGTCAACGAAACTGTAAAAGTTCTTACTGAAGAGACAGAAGACGGAAAGAAAAGCCTCTTTATTGAAGGTATCTTTCTACAGGGCAATATTCCAAATCGTAACGGCCGCCGATACAATGCTGACATCCTCGAGAAGGAAGTTAACCGCTATGTAAGCGAGAGTGTATCAAAAGGTCGTGCATACGGAGAGCTCGGTCATCCCGATGGTCCTTCAATTAACCTTGATCGAGTATCTCATATTATTACAGATCTCCACCGTGAAGGTGATAACTTCATTGGTAAAGCAAAGATTTCTTCTACACCTATGGGACAAATCGTAGAAGGTCTGCTTTCAGACGGTGCTCAACTCGGCGTATCATCCCGAGGTATGGGTTCTCTGAAAGAAGGCAAAGACGGTGTGATGGAAGTTCAAGAAGATTTTTATCTCGCGACTGCCGCTGACATCGTAGCCGATCCATCTGCACCTGATGCTTTTGTAAATGGCATCATGGAAGGTGTTGAATGGGTTTGGGAACATGGTAAAGCAGTAGCCATGAGAGTAGAAGATCTTGAGCGAGAAGCTCAAAAAGCTGTTCGTCAGAAAAAACTCAACGAACAAACAAAGCTGCACATGTTTGAAAAATTTCTCAACGAGATTTCAAAAGTTTAATTTATATAAATACTAAACACTAGTAAAATAATCTAGGGAGATATATCTAATGTCTGAAGAAAATCAAATTGAAGTTGAAGAGGCAGTAGATGTAGTTGAGCAAGAGGAATCTCTTGAAGAAGCTTCATCCGCAGCAGCTGATACTTTAAAGCCTTCAGCAACTAAAACTCAGATGCTTGGCGATCTGATGTCTAAAGTTGCTGGCATGACTAAGCAGGATCTTTCTGCTTTCCTCGATAAGACTCTTGCCCAAGTTGGTAAAGAGGCCGATTCCGTTCCTGATACGTCTGGTAAGAACAAAGCAAGTGTTGCAACTTCTGGTGCTGGTACGCCTTCACCTCGCGTTGCTGTTCCTGCTAAGGCGATGAAGGAAGATATGGACGAGCTTCTTTCTGGTCAAGAAGATTTGTCAGAAGATTTCAAAGCAAAAGCCGGTACTCTTTTTGAAGCAGCAGTTCAGAATCGTGTGATTCTTGAAGTTGCTCGACTTGAAGAAGAAGCTGAGCAAAAGCTTGAAGAGCAAGTTACTCAGTCTATCGACGAGTTGCATCAACAAGTAGAACAATATATGGACTACGTTGTTGAGCAGTGGATGCAAGAAAACGAAGTGGCCATCGAGTCTAACTTCCGTGTTCAAGCAACCGAGCAATTCATCGACGGTCTGAAAGGCCTTTTTGCAGAGAGCTACGTTGAAGTTCCCGAAGAAAAGGTTGATCTCATCGCTGACCTTCAACAGTCAGTCGCTGAGCTCGAAGAGTCATTGGAATCAGTACAGGCCGAAAACCTGAAGCTGAATGCTATGATTAGTGAAGCAAGCGTTGAAGCCGCCTTCGAAGAGGTATCTGAAGATCTAGTCGAAACGCAAGTTGAAAAGCTTCGCTCATTAGCCGAAGGCATTGAATATGCCTCTGCTGAAGAGTATGCAGAAAAACTGAAGATCATTAAGGAACAGTATTTCACTGAGTCTAAGCAAGAAAACGAAGGACATACTGGTCTAATTGATGAAGAAGTTTCTGTTGGTTCTAATGATGAATCTGAAGAGGGAGAAGCTAAGGTAATTCCCGAAGAGATGAAGCATTACTTCCAAGCAATTTCTAGAACGCATAGAAGTTAACTTTTTTATAAATAGATAAGTATATCCAAAATAATAAACAGGAGTAACACTAACATGAATTTAAATGAACAAATTCGCAACAAGTGGGCACCAGTGATCTCTCACCCTGATCTTCCTGAAATCGCTGATTCCCACAAGAAAATGGTTACGGCCATGGTCCTCGAGAATACGGAGAAAGCTCTTCGTGAAGCAGCGGCCCAAGGCGCTAGCCAACAGCTTCTTTCAGAAGCACCTTCAAACACTATCGGTGACAACTTCGGCGGCGAGTTCGCTGGTTTTGATCCGATCCTCATCAGCCTTGTTCGACGTACTCTGCCGAACCTGATGGCTTACGATGTATGTGGTGTTCAACCTATGACTGGTCCGACCGGTTTGATCTTCGCTCTTAGCGCTCAGTACGCTCCGGATGGTGCTAACACCACTCCTCGTACCGAAGCTATGTACGACGAAGCCGACACCGACTTCTCTGGTACTGGTACTCACTCTGGTTCTTCTGACACTGGCGGTCAGGGTACTGGTATGACTACAGCTGCTGCTGAAGCACTTGGCGAAGCTAGTGGTACGGCGTTCGGTGAGATGGCGATGAAGATCGACAAAGTCACTGTAACTGCTAAGTCACGTGCGCTGAAGGCGGATTACTCGCTTGAACTCGCTCAAGACCTGAAAGCAGTACACGGTCTTGACGCTGAAGCTGAACTCAGCAACATCCTTGCTGCTGAGATCTTGGCTGAAATCAACCGAGAAGTTATTCGTACCATTAACGGTGCTGCTGTAACTGGTTCACAAGGCACTGTATCTTCAAGCGGTACTTTCGACCTTGACGTTGACGCTTCTGGTCGTTGGTCAGTAGAGAAGTTCAAGGGCCTCATGTTCCACATCGAGCGAGAAGCTAACAAAGTAGCTAAGGACACTCGACGTGGTAAGGCTAACCTGATCATCTGTTCTTCTGATGTTGCTTCTGCACTTCAGATGGCTGGTGTTCTTGATTACACGCCTGCTCTGAACAGCAACTCTTTGGCAGTAGACGACACTGGTAACACCTTCGCTGGTGTACTGAACGGTCGTTATCGCGTATACATCGATCCTTACGCAACCACTAACTACATGAACATCGGCTACAAGGGTGCAGGCGCATTTGACGCTGGCATCTTCTACTGCCCCTATGTTCCTCTGCAGATGGTACGTGCGGTCGATCAGGATACCTTCCAGCCTAAGATTGGCTTCAAGACTCGTTACGGTCTTGTTGAGAATCCTTTCGCTCACTCAGTACAAGGTACGCCTGCTGTATCCGACGGTGCAATCACTGCTAACACTAACGCATACTACCGTATGTCTCTGGTTAGCAACCTGTTGTAATAAAAAGAATCCCAATAGGGACATTTTTGACGGGAGCTTCGGCTCCCGTTTTTTTTGCATATAAATATTATAGCTCATAAGAGCGTAACAAAGGAGAGAAACTATGGACCTTAATCTGCCACTTATTGGTAAAATCCACTGGCCGTCGCTACTCCTCGGAGGTGGAGTGGTCTTAGTACTCGCAATTTTGTTGTAATCTGATCATGAGCGGCGGGGACTTCGGTCCCCGTTTTTATAAATAGTAGAAAGTATGGTATAATCCTATTATGGCAATGAATAAGAATATGCTGTCGCCTGTTGGCTTCAGTTTCCACATTAAGAAACTACCAGAATTGAACTTCTTTGTTCAAAATGTTACTATGCCTGGTGTTCAGCTACCTATATTCGAACAGCCAACACCATTTAAAACTATCCCACGTATTGGTGATCATCTGCAATACGGAGAACTCGTTGTCAATTTTAAAGTCAATGAAGATTTAGGCAACTACGTACAACTGTATGATTGGTTGAAAGCAATTGGTTTTCCAGATTCATTTGAACAATATGCAGAAGTTGCAGAAGAAGGGAAACAATTGTCTGGCGACGGCATTGAATCTGATGCATATCTGATGATTATGTCATCTGCAATGAATCCTATCATGCGTATTGATTTCGAAGATATCTTTCCTATAGCCCTCGGTGATATTACAATGGATTCGCGAGATACTGGCATCGAATATGTAGAGACTACCGCCACATTTAAATTTCTCAGATATTCATTTACTCCCGTATAATTTTGTAGTATAATAGTTCTTTTGCGGGGTATATTATGACTCTTGATGAAATCTTTGATTTGTGGTCTGATGATACACAGATTGATCGTACCGAACTTGGTAATGCAGCTCTTGAATTGGCAAAGCTACATCACAAGTACTATCGCATATTCTCTCAAGAAAGACTTACCTACAAGAAACTCGAAGCTGATATGAAACAGTTGAAGCTTGATAAGTATGAGTTCTATGTAGATGGTCCAACAGAGGATCACATTGCAAAAGGTTGGAAGCTACCACCAAAAGGTCGTATCCTCAAGTCAGACGCTGGTCAGTATGTCGATGCAGATTCTGACATCATCGCACACAATCTCAAGCTTGCATATCAACAAGAAAAGCTAGAACTTCTAGCTGACATCATCAAAACAATTAATAATCGTGGATTCCACATTAAGTCAGCAATTGAATGGGAGAGATTCAAAGTTGGCGGATAAGTTATACATTGAAAAGATCAATGAAGTCTATAACAAAGTAAAGACTGACGACAGAGGCATCGCAGAGGAGCTCTCGGCGTACTTTACGTTTAAGGTACCAGGTTATCAATTCATGCCTGCGTATCGTAATAAATTTTGGGATGGACAAATACGCCTATACAATACATCTACACAGATGCTATACTCTGGTCTCAATAACTATGTTGCTATGTTTGCAAAAGAACGTGGCTATGAGGTAGAGTTTGAGTATGATAATAGTGCAGAGAATTACTCGGTAGCAGAAGCAAAGAAGTTTATCGAAGAAGAAAAGTTTACGATGACACCTCGAGACTATCAGCTCGAAGCATACGTAGATGCAATACGTTATAAGCGTGGTCTCTTTATATCACCAACAGCGTCTGGTAAGTCCTTCATCATTTATATGGTGATGCGTAAGTTACTACGTCAGACACTGATTATTGTACCCACAACTACATTGGTGCATCAGATGTACTCTGACTTCGAAGAGTATGGATTCAACAGTGAGAAATACTGTCATAAGATATTTAGTGGCAAAGATAAGAACACAGACAAACCAGTTGTCATCACAACATGGCAGTCTATCTACAAACTACGTAAAGATTGGTTTAAGAAGTTTGACGTAGTGATTGGTGACGAAGCACACCTCTTCAAAGCGAAGTCACTGACATCTATCTTAGAAAAGATGGAAGATACAGAGTATCGCTTTGGTTTTACTGGCACATTGGATGGAACACAGACCCATAAACTTGTGCTCGAAGGTTTATTTGGTCCTGCACAGAAAGTTATCTCGACGAAAGAGCTGATGGACAGTGGTACATTGGCAGACTTTAAGATTAAGATACTTGCACTGAAGTACCACGATGAGATTCGTAAGATTGTATCGAAGATGGACTATCAAGCAGAGATGGACTTTATCGTATCGCATGAAGGCCGCAATAAGTTTATTAAGAACCTTGCATTATCATTAGAGGGTAATACATTATTACTATTTCAATATGTTGAGAAACATGGTAAAATACTGGAAGAGATGATAAAAGAAGAAGCAGGTGATCGTAAAGTATTCTTCATACATGGTGGTGTAAAAGGCGAAGAGCGTGATGACATACGTGGTATTGTAGAGAAAGAGAACGATGCAATCATTGTAGCCTCATACGGTACGTTTTCAACAGGGGTAAATATAAAGAATCTGCACTCAATTATATTTGCAAGTCCATCAAAGTCTAAGATACGCAACCTACAATCGATAGGGAGAGGACTCAGAAAGTCAGACACAAAAGATTCTGCAATACTATATGATATTGCTGATGACCTCTCTTGGAAATCCACATCAAACTTCACATTAAAACATCTCATGGAAAGAGTTAAGATATATGACGAAGAGAAGTTTGACTACAAACTATACAGCATAGGATTAGATTGATGCACGTAGTAGTAAAACTTAAAAGTGGTGAAGAAATATTTGGTAAGATGATGATAAACAACGAGAACAGTATTGATCTCGATGATGCAATGAGAATGAGGTATCATATCTCTGAAGATAATGGTGCACCTGTGATGTACTTTACAAAGTATTGTATCTTCACCAAGTCTTTTGAAGTCTCGATACCAAATGATTGTATCATGCATGTATTCAAAGACCCCGTTGATTCTCTCATAGATTTTTATGAGAAGGAACTAATAGACTGTAAAATAAGTTATAATAATGATATCGAGGAAGAAAAACCTCGAAGAAAGAGACGCACGAATATGAATGATGAGAAGTTCTATGCGATGCTTGAAAAATTAAAAGGCGATCATGAGGTACACTGATGGCAAATTATATCAACAACAAAGAGTTCTATGCTCTTCTACAACAATTCAAAGCGGACTGCGCTGACGCAGAAAAAGCTGGACAACCAGCGCCACGAGTACCAGAAGATATTGGCAAATGTTTTATGATGATCGCCACGAAGTTGGCTACAAAGGCTAACTTCTCTGGATACACATATAAAGACGAGATGATCTGTGATGCCCTCGAAAATTGTGTGGTAGCAGTACATAGCTTTAATCCAGAAAAATCTAAGAATCCTTTTGCATACTTTACACAGATTATTTGGTATGCATTCCTACGACGTATTGAAAAAGAGAAGAAACAGACATACGTCAAATACAAATCACTCGAACAATTAGTAGTCGATGCAGAACTCCTCGATGATGAAGGCTCTGATGCATACAAGAACTATGACATCGCCAACGAGAAGATGAAGCCAATCATCGATAAATTTGAAAACAAAACAAAGAAGAAAAAACCTGCCGAACCAAAAGGCTTGGAGAAATTTACTGAATGAAGATTGCATTGATTACCGATCAACATTTCGGAGTACGTAATGACAGCATCCAATTCCACGAATACTACAGAAAATTCTACGAAGAATTCTTCTTTCCCACTCTTAGAGAGATGGGCATCAGAGATATCGTCGAGCTCGGGGATATTTTCGACAGGCGCAAGTATGTTAATTTTGACACCTTGTCTCGTTGCCGTGATTACTTTTTTGATCCTATCGCACGTGACGGGTTGAGCCTACACTGTATCGTAGGCAACCACGATATCTACTTTAAGAATACTAATCGAGTCAATGCACCTGATCTCTTGCTCGGCGAGTTTGACTTGCATGTATATTCTGAACCGACAGAAGTAGATTTCTATGACACATCTATCTTAATGATGCCGTGGATTAATAGCCAGAACTATGATGTCGCGATGTATGCTATTGATCAATCAAAGTCTGACATCTGTCTCGGTCATCTCGAGTTTCAAGGCTTTGAGATGTATCGTGGTGCAGTCATCGATCATGGTCTATCGCACAAAGCATTTCAGAAGTTTGATATGGTTTGCTCTGGTCACTTCCATCATAAGTCTACGAAAGACAATATCAATTATCTTGGCGCACCATATGAGATGACATGGTCTGACTATGATGATCCTCGAGGGTTTCATATTCTTGACACCGAAACAAAAGAGTTAACTTATTTTCAAAATCCGTTTATAATGTTCCATAAGGTTTTCTATGATGATAGTCAAGGTGAAGATGTATTGAAGCAAGATTTTGCAAAGTTAAAAGATACACATGTAAAAGTGGTTGTCAAGAACAAGGACAACCCGTACTTGTTTGATCTGTACATTGATAAGTTGAATGCTGCCAATCCTGCACACATGCAAGTGGTCGAAGACAACTTCAACCTTGACCTCGAAGATGATGAGAATATTGTAGATGAAGCTGAAGATACTATTACTATCATTCGAAAGTATATAGATAATCTACAACTAAGTGATAACAAACCAATGAATGATCTCTTCTATGATCTATACCATGAAGCGTTGAGTAACGAATGATTTATTTTAAAGTAGTACGTTGGCAAAATTTCTTGTCGACGGGTAATCAGTGGACTGAGATCCAACTGAACAAAGCCCAATCCACCCTCATCGTAGGCGAGAACGGAGCAGGTAAATCTACCATGCTCGACGCTATCTCGTTTGGTCTGTACGGCAAACCATATCGTAACATCAACAAACCACAGCTAGTCAATAGCATTACGTCTAAGCGTTGCGTTGTTGAAATCGAGTTTAATGTCAAAGGCAAAGAATACATGATTCGTCGTGGCATCAAGCCAAATGTATTCGAGATCTTCTGTGATGGCAAGCTTGTCGATCAGAATGCATCTGTGCGAGAGTATCAAGAATACCTCGAGAAGAATGTACTCAAACTCAATCACAAATCATTTACACAGATCGTAGTGATTGGTTCTGCTAACTTTATCCCATTTATGCAGATGAAAGTATGGGAACGGCGAGATGTCATCGAAGATCTACTCGACATTGAAATCTTTACGAAGATGAATAACCTACTCAAAGAGAAGATCAACAAGAATAAGGATGATGTTGTCGAGGCAAAGTACAATACAGATATGCTAGAACAGAAAATTACACTGACAAAGAAACATAAGAACGAAATCATGTCAATGCAAAAATCTGATCGTGATGCCAAAGAAAAGAAAATAAAAGAACTCAACGTAAAGTTAAGCGATCTACAATTTACATACGAAGGTAGACTGAATACTGCAGACAATTTGTTCAAGAGTATCCAAGACAAAGAAAAGATAAAAGCAAAGAACAATAAGTTGAAGGATCTGAAGAATCAACTCAACTTCAAAGTCAACAATATACAACAGTCTATTGACTTCTTCAAAAAACATGATGATTGCCCTACATGTCACCAATCGATTGACGAAGAGTTTAAAGAAGATCATATCTGCGAGCAACAAGAAAAGCAGTTAGAGATTCGAGATGCAATGGATCAAATGACAGATCATTTTGATGAGGTAGAAAGTAGATTAGCAGAAATTTCTGCCATACAAGAAACAATCAACGATGTTAATCAGACAATGATGAATCTCAACAGTGAGATGACTACGACACGTAATCATATCAAAGAAATTGAAGCTACACTCAAAGAAGTTCCAACAACACAAGAAACAATCGATCTGGAGTTTTTGAATAGTGAGCTAAAAGAAATGCAATCATTGCATGAGTCATTGCTATTACAAAAAGAAAGATACGAGATCGCATCATCGCTGCTCAAGGATGGTGGTATCAAGTCGAAAATCATCAAGCAATATGTGCCTATCATCAACAAGCTAATGAATAAGTATCTCGCTGCGATGGAGTTCTTCGTACAGTTCGAACTTGATGAACAATTTAACGAAAAGATCAAGTCAAGGTTCAGAGATGAATTTACTTACGACTCGTTCTCCGAAGGTGAAAAGATGCGTATTGATCTTTCACTCCTTTTCACATGGCGCGCTGTCGCCAAGCTAAGAAACTCTGTTACGACTAACCTTTTGATCATGGACGAAGTATTTGACTCTTCCCTCGATACAACAGGTACCGATGAGTTCTTGAAATTGATTACACAGTTGACACAAGACACGAACGTCTTTGTCATCTCTCACAAAGGTGACCAACTCTTTGATAAGTTCCACAGTAACATCAAGTTTGAGAAGGTCAAGAATTTCTCGCAGATTGCTGCGTAGGAGGAAACATGGCTTATAAAGTATTAGTACAAGTATCTGAAGATGGTGATTGGGATCCAGTCCTCGATATGAAACTGAGTCGTACTCGATCAGTACCTCGTTTATTTCTTGATGAAGAAGCTGCTCAGTATTTTATCGATCAACAACCAAAGCAAGAAGACGGTGGATACAATCGCCAGTTTAAAATCGAAGAAGCTGAAGAGTTAGATGATGTCGGATAAACTTACAATTGTACCGCCATCTCATCCTAACTTCTATCGAGAATTACCACAATTTGATTTTAATGGTGATGTAGATCCACACGAGTTAGTAAAAGAAATGACTGAGATGATGCAGAAAGCAGGAGCAGCTGGTCTCGCTGCTAATCAGTTAGGTCTAGAACATCGCATGTTTGTTTTAAATACACAACCTGAAGTGCTCGCTTGTTTTAACCCACGAATCGTACATGAGTCTGATGAGTTTGCTGTACTCGAAGAAGGATGTCTGACATTTCCAGGATTTTGGGTAAAGATCAGACGACCATCATGGATTCGTGTAAGATTTCAAGATGCAGATGGTGTAGTACAGACAGAAAATCTGAATAAAATACCTGCGCGTGCCTTTATGCATGAACTCGACCATCTGAATGGTATTGATTACATGTCTCGAGCAAAAAAGATCCATATGGATAAAGCGAAGAGAAAACAAAAGCTGATCGAACGCAAGCTAAAGAGAATGGAACTTGCTTGATAATCTGACAGAAAAATTTGGTTTTAGAAAAAAGCTAAAAAGAAAACCAAGTCCAAAAGACTATCATATCCCACATTGTGACGAGCATGGACAATGGTGGAATGGTTATGAGAAAGTGTATATGAGGCGATATCCAGCATGTACATTTCCCTTATATAATGGTAAGATGGATACATGTTTGGAAGATACTTAATATTTGTCGATGGTCAGTCTACTGATCTTATCGTATCAGCACTCACAGAATATAGTGCACGTGAAAAGTATTTTAATGTTTATGGTTCAGCAAGTCGATATACTGGTATCGGCTTCGATCAAATTGAAGCGAGGAAAGTATGAGTAAGAATTGGGTTAAAGACATCAACAAGATGCATGAGAAGTATGGCGTACATGATTGGGTTGAGAAGAATCAACATCAACTCAAGCAGTTCCTTGATTTTCGTCTGCGGTTTCTTTATGAAGAAGCCAACGAGACATCGCTTGCTGTTGATGCACGTGATGCTGAAGAAATCGTTGATGGTCTGATCGACATCTGTGTCGTCGCCATCGGTACACTCGACGCTTTTGGTGTCGATGCTAACAAAGCATGGGATCGAGTCTATCGAGCCAACATGCGTAAAGAGGTTGGCCAAAAAGATAGTCGACCTAATCCCCTCGGCTTACCTGATCTGGTAAAGCCTAAAGGCTGGCGTAATCCTAGCCATAAGAATAATCATGGTCTCCTGGCTACCATGCCATACTCAGACCCTAATGATTTCTAAAAAGTTATAAGAAATGTAAATATTATACAAAAATAGTCTAAGAAAGTCTCAGAAAAACTCTAACAAAATCAATAACTTAGGTACGCCCAGAAAGTCCAATGAAATCAAAGACTTAGAGGTGTACTTTTTCTGTGCCTGCTGTATAATGGTCCTTGTCAAATAGAGATTAACTAGGAAAAAACATATGGCAACTTTCACTGTACATCAAATCCAAGACAAGAGCAACGCACCTGTTGGTCTTCGCTTTGATGATAACTACAACGTTGGTGACTTCGAGCACTACACTCCAGTTTTTCGTGTAGACGCTGATGATCTGAATCACGTCTTTGCTCTGACTAACCATTGGGGTAACGAAGAACGTGTACTTCGTATTGATCAAGGTCATTCGACTAGCATTGGTGATATCATCGAGACTCACACTGGTGAGCATGCGTTTTGGATGGTGAGCTTTGACGGTTTCAACAAGTTGGAGGTACTCTAATGAGAGATACAATCACAGGTATTTTGGTAGTGTCGGCTCTCGGCGCTTTGTTAGGTGTAATGATGGGAATGGCAATATAATGACTAAGCAAGAAGCTTTTAACGAAATGTGCATCATCAAAGATATGATGGAAGAACACGCTAGCGAGCTTCGCTCAATCATGCGTGAGGTATTTCCTGATCAGTATCAACAAGGTGCAGCTTACCAAGTGTTCGATGTCACTGGCAGCAGTAACTCATACGATGTGACTATCGAGTCTTTGCTCGAGTCTATCGCAGAAGAAAACGAGGAAGTCTATTAATGAGTAATTACGATTGGCTAGAAGATCGTATTGATATTACTGGCGTCAAGCTGTACAACTTTCGCGAGAATGATTTTTTGACTGTCGGGCATCAACCGCCAGATCGCAATCCTACTCGTCTACAGTTGTTTAACCAACTGAAAAAAACACTTGAGTTTCGTAACGAGCTTAATCAAACAATTCAGAACCTTGAAGCTCTCTTAGATGGAGAATATAATGGAAATTCGTGAAGGCAGAAGCCCAAACTATGTGTGCTCTTTAGATCCACAATCTTGTGTGGATATGGAAATTCTCAATGCTATTAAGCTTAGTGTCAAAGTGCTAAATAAAGATGCACGATGGGAATGGATGGACAAATATGGTGCACCTGGTTTTCAAGCATTGAAACGCTGCAAGCGTGTACGAGTCAAGGGCCGAGAAGCAATCGAGAAGGTCGATGGTAAAAGTTATAATTGGTCGGGCGATATCTTAGGTGGCCTTGCCAATGCAA
>Ga0181563_10001786_pt1 | contig 20872 bp, 17 predicted proteins | sample 011ome_25_FD_133759 | JGI IMG/M metagenome (GOLD analysis project Ga0181563, IMG submission 133759) | Coastal salt marsh microbial communities from the Groves Creek Marsh, Skidaway Island, Georgia - 011512CT metaG (megahit assembly) | ecosystem: Environmental > Aquatic > Marine > Intertidal...
ACGACCGGTTGCAGCCGAACCGGTCAAAACGATCAGATCCACTCCTTGGTCAATCGCCATCATCGCCTCGCGGGGTTCAGCCCCCAAAAGCTCAAGGCAATCCCTCGGCACGCCTGCATCATAGAACGCCTCGACCAACGCTTCGGCAATCTCCTCGCATCCCTCTGCGGGCTTAAACTTGACGAAATTTCCAGCAGCGAGAGCTTGACCGATTTGCGCGCCAACCAACAAAAGCGGATAGTTCCAGGCTCCAATGATCAATACCGTGCCGCGAGGCCTTCGGTGCACCTCATTGCAAACGCCCCATAACCAAGCAGGTCGCCCCCAAACTCCTAGATGACGAACCCCTAGCACACTAGGTCCGCGAGTCCCGATCCACTTCAACGCAGAACATAGTGGCAATAACTCACCAGAAACCGTCGTCAAATCATCCTCTCGCCAATCACGGCGACACAAACTCGACAGCAACTCTCCTCGCTCGGCAAGCAACGAGGCCACCGAAGCGACTCGACGACAACGTTCATGCACAGGGATGCGATTCCAAACGGTTTCGACCTTGGACGCGGGAGGATGATTCGGCATGATGGACGAGGCAACGGGAGGTAGCGATCGTTGTGCAAGGCTTTCCCCCAAAGCGATGGGATCCCTAAGCAATCGACAACCAATCGACTTTTGAGCTAGTTTCATGGACATTGTAAATCATACCGACCACTCCGTGCTCCCCGCAGTCGCAAGACGCTGGAGTCCGCATCGTTTTCTCGATCGTGCGGTCGAGGAGGATACGTTACTGAGATGCCTCGAAGCAGCAAGATGGGCATCAAGCAGCTACAACGATCAACCTTGGTTTTGGATCGTGTCGCAAAAAACAGACAAATCCTTTTCACGGATGCTCCGCTGCCTCTTGGAACCCAACCGTACATGGGCAGCTTCGTCCCCTGTCCTCATGCTCTCGGTCCTAAGAACCAACTTGCATCATAATGGCCAGCCCAACCCGGTCGCATTGCATGACCTGGGTCAAGCATCCGCCTACCTGTCCTTGCAAGCGTGTGATGTCGGACTTCAGGTTCACCAAATGGGAGGCATCAATCGCAGTGCCACGCGACTGGCATTCCAAATCCCCGACGGGTTTGAGCCGTGTACGATTACCGCCATCGGCTATCCTGACGTCAGCGAACTGAAGGCCTCAAGTGGCGATGAGTATGGGCGTCGACAAATAGCTAGTCGGCGCCGTAAAGATCTCCACACTTGCGTTTTCACCAATCAATGGGGTCAACCGGCATCATTCCTCCCCGATCGAACCAACCCAGACGCACCAAAAATCAACACACCCAGCACTCACCAACGTTGAATCAAGTCAGACACGGATCTGCCCACTCGCGGATCGGTTCAGCCACTGGACGGTTCAGACACTGGACGGTTCATCCAAGAAGGATCGTTGCCCTATGGTTGGCGTTTGCGTTCGACCTGAAAGCCGCGAGTTTGCACCAACGCCATCAAAACTGGTACGTCCGGCAAAATTCCCCGTTGACGATGTCCCGTGATTTGCGGTCTAAAAACGGCGGTGTAAGACGGAAACTATGCAATTTGCGCATTCGATGATCATTCAGCGACGTGACTTGTCAGCCGAACGTCGATCTCGTCGGTGGTAACCGAATAAAGCGGTCTGAGACCTACGTCTCAACGCAATCGAAATAAGCCAAAAAAACGGTCGTGAGTTGCGGATTTCTAACGCGAAGTTTGCACAACCAGACTAACACTTCGGTTAAGATTTTTAGTTCAGTGGAAGAATATCCCATATCGGTGTTATCCAATTGAATGAAATCGAACGAATTAGATCGGGTTGCGGTTGCGACATGCACTGGCAGTGCTGAGGGACGCAATCGACGTCTTTTTAAGAATCTTCGTAAGTTCAAAATCACCGGAAATCGACTTAAGGCGTAGTGGGACTTGCTACCGCTCATCGCCGCGCGACTAACGACCCTCATATCTTTTAACGTCAAGCACACCCACTCTCCTCCTGCGAAAAGACGCTTTTCCTTGCACGACAAATGGAAATACGGCATTGAGTTTGCTGAATTATCCGATGTCGGTATGCGCCGATCCAACAATCAAGATTCCTACGTATCCGTTCTCGCGAAGAGCAAAACGCGTTTTGAGAGCCATGGACATCTGTTTGTGGTGGCAGATGGGATGGGAGCGCATGCGGCGGGCGAGTTAGCAAGCCAACTTGCGACCGAGCACATTTGCCGAAGCTACTTTCACGTAGAGACCGTTAACGAACATTCACTCGAGGCAGCCTTTCATCAGGCGAACCGCGAAATCTACGGCAAGGGGCAGAGCAATCCCGAGTTCCATAACATGGGAACGACTGCAAGCGGATTGCTTCTTAACCCAAAAGGCGCCTTCATTGCCCACGTTGGCGACTCTCGAGTTTACCGACTCAGGAACGAGTGTCTCGAGCAACTCACATTTGACCATTCGCTTGTCTGGGAAATCGAAGCCAACCCGGAATTGCAAGCGACATCTTGGTCGGGCCCCATCCCAAAAAATGTCATCACTCGATCGCTCGGTCCGAATGCAACCGTACAGGTTGATATCGAAGGGCCGTTCGATATCGAAGCAAATGATAGGTTTTTATTGTGTAGCGACGGATTGACCGCGGTTGTGGATGACGAGGAAATTGGAACACTCGTTGGATGTCTGGATCCCAAAAACGCAGCGCAGGTCTTGATTGACTTAGCGAACCTGCGTGGTGGCCCAGACAACATCACGGTAACCGTGGTCCATGCCACAGCCAATGAAGACGATGGGAACCAATCACTAACCCCAAAACCAAATCCAGCGCTACCCAAGCCTCTTCTTTACTCCACAATCTGCACCTTTCTGACTGCGGCTGCCTTAACAGCCCTCAGCCTTGGATCTCAAAAAACATTCTTACCCTTCGCCATCGTTGCATTGACGGTTGGTACCATTCTGGGTATTGGCTGCCTTGCCCTACGAAGTTCGCGTTCCAAGAAAACAACGAACTCGAATTTACCGAAAGGAAGAGCCCCCTATCGTTCTTACAACGCGCGTCCGTCTTTGGAACTTTATGATCGTCTCGGCCAAACCGTTCAGGCGTTGCGTGACGCCTCCGCGGAACACAATTGGCTAATGGAGTGGGAGAGTGTTGATCGCTGCCAAGCAGAGGGTGAAAGGCAAATAACAGAAGGTGATGCAAGCCGGGCCATCCAATCCCAGTCGCTGGCAATCATCGAAGCGATGAAACAACTGCGTGAACAGCAAAATCGTGCGGCAAGTGACACATCAATTGACTTGTAAACCGTGATTTCACCAGATCTCGCCAAAGTTCCCTTCCTGTCGTTCTCGCCTCAGCGGCCGCGATCCCTGCATCACAATCACTTTGGTTTATCATTGAACGACCCTGGCGTGCTTTCATCACGTCCCCATCACCGTGCATCTGCCAAACTCATCATGCTTCATTTCGTTACATTCGTATCGACCTCTCCTTGACCAATCGAGGATAGATTATCGCAGGTTCACTCGGAGACGTGCGAGTCATAGGAACACGAACTCTTTTGCCATAAGCAAGTTAGACATCTAGAAAAGCATTTCTTCGTTATGAAAAAACGGCCGAACATTCTTTGGTACTGCACCGATCAACAACGCTTTGACACCATTGCTGCGTTAGGCAATCCCCACGTCATCACTCCATCAATCGACGCGTTGGTCAGATCCGGAGTGGCATTCACCCATGCTTATTGTCAGAGCCCAATTTGCACTCCAAGCCGTTCCAGCTTTATGACCGGCATGTATCCATCACGAGTCCATAACACTCGAAATGGTAATGACACCTTCCCGGCTTATCCCCCCGTTATCACCCGACTAATTGCCGACGCAGGATACCGATGTGGCTTGATCGGAAAATTCCATCTTCAGAGTTCAGGAAAACGCACCGAACCGAGGATCGACGACGGATTTTCATATTGGAAATTCAGTCATGCACCGAGAGACGACTGGGAATCGGGACACGATTATGCCGACTGGGTCAAGGAAAATGGTGGTGACCTCGATGCTCTACGACAACACGAGGATGGTGTGCCGACCGAATTGCATCAAACAACTTGGGCAACCGAGCGAGCGATTGAGTTCTTGGATTCAATTGACCCCAATCAAGACGAACCTTGGCTTTTGAATGTCAACATCTATGACCCGCATCCGCCATTCATTCCGCCAAAGCAATACGCAGACAAATTCGACGCCTCCACTCTCCCGGGTCCCCACTTCATCGACTCGGATCTGCAGCAGCAAAAGAAACTTGCCGTATTAGATTTCCAAGATGAAATCCGCACGCCAGAACAACATCAAGCATCGCTGGCGCAGGCACGTTACTACGCGATGATTGCGCAGATTGATGATCAGTTTCAACGAATCCTCGACCACCTCGACCAGATCGGGCAACGCGAGAACACCGTCATCCTGTTCACTAGCGATCACGGTGAATCGTTAGGAGATCATGGGCTGATGTACAAAGGTTGTCGATTTTACGAAGGCTTGGTTCGTATCCCATTGATCTTCAGTTGGCCAGGACATTTCCAGGAGTCATTGGAATCAACCGGCCTGGTCGAACTTTTAGATATGAGTGCCACATTGCTAGAACTATGCGGCATCACACTTCCCGAGTACTTTCAAGGAAAGAGCCTGCTTCCGATCCTAACGGGTAATCAGCCATCAAATCACTTTCGCGATTTCGTGCGTAGCGAATACTTCGATGCTCTCGACCCACACTTTACCGGTGGCTCGGGAACCTACGGCACAATGTACCGCACGCCGAATCACAAACTATGCATGTACCACGACAAGCAACTCGGTGAGTTGTACGATTTGAACCAAGATCCGTGGGAACATCATGATCTTTGGGACTGCCGCGAAGCAGAGCCAATTAAACACGATCTGATTCGAAGAGCATTTGACGCACACGTGACATTAACCACCGACATGGGTAGCCCTCGAATCGCGCCGATGTGATCTTCGCGTTTCAAGGTGAGCGAGCATTAAAACTCGATGGAGTTCGAGAAAACGTGTGCGCGGCCGACCACGAGCAGACCTAGCCTACCTGCCCCATTGCTCCCAGTGGGTGTATCTATCACAACTCTTTACGACAATTCGTTGCAACGCCAACAAAATCGCGTAAACTACCCGCCGGCGTTCTCTGTCGATGGTCGTCCGAATTGAAGGCGTCCATTCTTCACTCCCTCTGGTATGAAAAGGCCTCGGCATATGTTTCGAAATTTGTTTTTGCTTTCCATATTGATCCCCATCGCTGTGATGGATCTCGAAAGATCTGCTGTCGGCGCCGAACTCTATGGCCTTGAAAAAGGGAACGTGGAGTTGCAATCGGCAGTTTCGCTTGCTTTCGGCCCTTCCGGAATCCTGTTTGTTGGTGACGCGAAAGCGGCAAAAGTTTACGCGTTGAATACGCAAGATAACGACGCGTCGGCTAGCGGAGACTACCAGATTGATGAACTATCCAACAAACTTTCGGGAGTGTTAGATTCGAGTAATAGCGAAATCGTCGACTTGGCGGTTAACCCCGTCACCAGAAACGCATTTGTCTCCGTCAACACGGACGGCAAAACCGCTATCCTGCGAATTCAACCTAACGGCACCATCGAGAAACTTGACCTCAACAACATTGCCCATGCGTCGGTTTCGCTTCCCAACGCCCCCGAGGATAAAGAGGTGGGGGAAGGACGTCGTCGCAGTAATCCTCGATCCAATTCCATCACCGACCTTGCCTACACCGCGGGTCGCGTCTTGGTAGCCGGCTTGGCCGCAGGTGAGTCTCCAAGCTCAGTTCGTGAGTTTGATTTCCCCTTTAATGAATCGAGTGCCGGAGCCCGGGTTGAAATCTATCACGCTGCTCATGGGAAAAGTGAAGACTACGCTCCGATTCAAACCTTCGTTCCCTTCAACTTGGGCGACGAACCTACCCTGCTCGCTGGCTATGTTTGCACGCCACTTGTCAAAATCCCTGTCAATCAAATCAAAAATCAAGCCAAAATCACTGGCACGACGGTTGCTGAATTAGGAAATCGCAATCGCCCACTTGATATGCTGGTCTACGAGCAGCACGGAAAGAACTTTCTTCTGATGTCAAATAGTGCTCGCGGTGTCATGAAAATTAGCACCGAAGATCTCGAGAACAACTCGGGCCTTAGCGAACGCGTTACGAATGGGGGAGTCGCGGGGCAGCCCTATGAAACCGTTGAATCGCTCAATGGGGTGGTCCAACTTGCAAAACTTGATGACAAACATGCGTTAGTGATCCAGCAGACAGAAGGATCCCCCATGAAGATGCGATCAATTGAACTTCCGTAAAACGGATATCCATTTCCAACGTCAATGACGAATTCCATTCATCAGCTAGTTGAATTTTGCAGGCTCGCGAGTGGATCGACCAAGACGTTATGAATGCAGTAAGCCTCTTGCATTGAAAATTTAAAAAAATGGTTTACCGAGTGCTGGGGCGTGAGGACGCCTCGGCACTTTTTTCTATCGCAAGATCACATTTGCCAATCGAGTAGAAGCAAAAAAAGCGAAACCCCAGTGGATCGTTCAGGAATCCATGCAAATGTTTGTTTGAACAAAACACAGCTTTCAAATGCAGGAATGAAAAGCCACATCGAGTGTCAAATCTTGTTCCTTGGCGAAACCATCTACCGATCCTCCTCAGCGACTAAGCCACATTAATTGAGCCCTATCATGTTTCACTCCAAGTTATCCCTACGCTTTTCCGTGATCCTGATCGGCCTATCCAGCTGGATGGTCGCAAACTGCAACCCTACGCATGCAAAGCGGCCGAATATTGTCTGGATTGTTTCAGAAGATAATTCGATCCACTACTTGAAGCACTTCTTCCCCGGCGGAACAACAACACCCAACATCGAAGCGTTAGCCTCACAGGGTCTGACGTTTGATCACGCCTACTCCAATGCCCCGGTTTGTTCAGTAGCGAGAACGACACTTGCTACCGGCTGTTTTGGACCAAGAATTGGGACACAGTTTCATCGTCGTTATCAACTAGCCCCAATGCCTGAAGGTCTAAAGATGTTTCCCGGCCTTCTCAGGGACGCTGGTTATTACACCACCAATAACAGCAAAAAAGACTACAACGCGATCGAAGGTGAAGGGATCTGGGATCAGTCATCGGGCAAAGCGAGCTGGAGAAATCGTCCGAACTCCGACACACCGTTTTTTCATATGCAGTCTCACGCGCAATCGCACGAAGGGACGTTGCATTTTAACGACCAGACATTTCAAACGGTGAAAACCGAGACGGATCCTGAATCTGTAAAACTTGCGGACTATCACCCTGACACAGAACTGTTTCGTTACACCCATGCTTATTATCTCGACCGAATCAAGATCATTGATGAGATCGTCGGTGATACAGTGCAGATGCTTGAAGACGATGGACTTCTCGACGATACGTTTATTTTCTATTTCGGTGATCATGGAGGCGTTCTCCCAAAAAGCAAAGGCTACCTAACGGAGGCTGGAGTCCATGTCCCGCTGGTGATCCGAGTACCAAAGAACTTTCAGCATCTAGCCCCGGTGGCGAACGGCAGCCGTGTGAACGGATTTGTCAGCTTCATTGATTTTGGACCGACTGTGTTGCATCTGTCTGGAGTTCAGGTCCCATCCCAAATGGACGGCATCCCTTTCCTCGGTGAGGACTTAAGTCTTGCCGATTTAAATAAAAGGCAAGAAACGTTTAGCTATGCGGATCGGTTTGACGAAAAGTATGACTTTGTTCGATCCATTCATGCTGGAAAGTACCAATACATTCGCAGCTTTCAGCCCTACCTTCCTGATGGACTGAACAACAACTACCGGTACAAAAATCTCGCTTATGCTCAGTGGAGAGAACTCTTCCAACAAGGAAAACTCCACGACGCTCCACTCAGCTTCTTTCAACCGAAACCCATCGAAGCCTTGTACGACTGCGAGGCAGATCCTCACCAAGTAGTGAACCTTGCCACCAGCGCGAAGCACCAGGAACAACTGAAAAGCATGCGTTCAAAGCTCGACCATCAAATGCGTTCGATGCCAGACCTCAGCGTTTACCCCGAGAGCTACCTGGCTGAATACGCGATGAAGAATCCCGTTGCGTTTGGACAAAATCGCAAACAAGAAATCTCGCGACTGCTGGATATCGCGAACCTCGCTCTCTCACCCTCACTCACCAAAGAGATCGAAAAGACTCTCAAGACCGCCATGAAATCAGATAACGTCATGATTCGTTACTGGAGCATGATGACGTGCGCCGCGATGGGCGAGAAAGCTAAATCGTTAAAACAGCCTGCCCAAGCCTTACTGAATGACGACCAGGAAATTGTTCGGATCCGAGCAGCAGAATTCTTGGGGGTTATCCACGCAACCAACCCGCAGAACACGTTAATCAACGTCATTAACACCACGCAGAATCCCATTATTGCAACGGAGGCTTTGAACTCCGTTGTACTCTTCAAGGACTTTTATGCGGACCGTTACCCGGTGAAACGCCAAGACTTTGAACCGATTACGTCGGGGGCTGACATGGACGACCGCCTGAATTACATCAACGGGATTCCTTACCCTCAAAAGCCAAACAGCAAACCACAAAAAAACAAACAAAAGAATTAAGGTTGCTAAGTCCGAAGAGGCATTTCCTTTTCCCACCTTCAATTTTCAAAATCCAACGCTAACCAGTCGTCCCACCGAATTCGATGTCACTAACCCAAACACAAACTCAAAAACTAAATCAAATCGGCCAGCTGTTGATTGATCAAGAGCGTGCGAAGATAGCCGTCGAACCGCAATCTCGTTCCTCAGGCTTTTGGTTTGGGGGCGGAAACATGGCGATGGATCCTAATGGTGCTCTTTGGCTGATCGGGCGGTATCGGAACCACGGCGATTCTCGAACCGGACTGCATATGGGAGAAAGAGGACTCGAACTTGCAATCTTTTGTTCGAGCGATCAGGGCGCGACCTTTGAAAAAGTTCTTTCATTCGAAAAATCACGATTAGACACAGGTGATCGACACGTTCTGTCAATCGAAGGTGCCGCGATTCGTTTCACACAAAGCGGCGTGGAAGTGTTTGTCTCGACAGAGAAATCGGGCATCGGCTACCCCAATGAGATTAAGAACTTTCTCAAGCCGGGCACCGGTGTGTGGACAATCGAAGTCCTGCGAGCCGCGACGGTGCAACAGCTATCCGACGCTAATCCGGAAACGATTTTAGAAACAAGTGACCCTAGATTCCTTCACATCAAAGACCCATTCCTCGCAGAGCATCAGGGACAAGAGCACCTCCTGTTCTGTAGTCATCCCTTTTGTTGGACAAGTTCCAATACCGGCCGTATCCCGATCACCAACCATGCTCTGGACACAAGCGGCCTTTCGTTTGATTTCTTTCCTCGTGGCTTCACATGGGATGTAGCGATGACGCGAGGTACGTGCGTGTTACCACTGCCACGAGTCGGTGAATTCGCAGATCAAGAGGTAAGCCTGTTCTTTTACGATGGAGGTGAATGCGTTCGAAATCTCGAAGAGCATGAATCTGCCATCAAGCGACCGCGAGGATATTCCTGCGAGGAACTCGGCGGTTTAGCCTACTGCTTAGACGGAGACCTTAACCATCCGACTCGGATCTCTTCACTTGCTCCGTCATTCGTCAGCCCTTGGGGAACTGGCTGCAGTCGTTACGTCGATGTATTAGACGCCGGTGATTTTTACTATGCCACTTGGCAGCAGTCACAAAAAGATTTCTCCCAGCCACTCGTTCTCAACCAAGTCCCCAAACAATCTATCATCGATCTACTTTAGGTAAGGAAATATCGTTCAAACAGCCAACGACTCACCTCGAGGCCGACCAAGTATGCTCCTGACGCCCCGAAAACAGCAATCAAATCGCATCAATACAACTAGCAATCTATCCGCTGTATCCATCATACGAATGTGACTAATTCGGAAGTGCCAACTTCAGAATTTCAGCAAAAACAAACTCGACTCCGAGACCTGTAAGCATCGCTAGCTGTAGCAACCACAACTTTCTGACGGGTGCATGACGTGATAAAAGAAGCCCGACGGTGAGCACCAAGGAAGAGATGGTTACGGCAAGCGGGAGCCAACTCGCCTGAATTGCGAGAACATGAAAAACGACAACCAAAAACACAACAGCCGCCAAAACGCGATGCACCGGCTGCGGTGAAACACAATTCACGTGAACACTTTTAGATGTTGAACTCGACGCAATTCCCGCCTGCACAGAAACCCAAAAGAACAAGGCCAGGACTACCAATCCAACGTAAACATCAAATCGCGGCGTGTTGATAGATTGATTCTCGGCAACCCCCTCAAAACCTCTCAGCGTTTTGGCGAGCTCTTGGTCCAATTCTGAACCCATCACGAACGTTGGATCCACACGAAGCCTCTTGAGTTCACCGATCACCACCGGTTCGCTCATGGCATTGCGCAGCACTCCAGCGAGTCGGTCCAAGACCTCATCGGGTGTACCTTTGGGCGCCCACCAGTAATTTGCATTTCGGAGAATCACAGGAATCCCTAACTCTGTCGATGAAGGAACCTCAGGAATCGATTCATGCCGATCCGAACTCAACACCGCAATTGCACGAATATCACGATCGGACGGGGTTCCCTCTGGTGCCAAAAAATCGAGGTACTCCGACAAGGAAAAAATCCCCGCATCAAGATGCCCGCCGATAATTTTCGTGTACCGATCCGCGCCACCGCCTGAAGAGACAATCGTTAAATCCGCACCATTGACTGCTTTTTCTAGCTGGAGTGCTGCGTAGTATGCCGGTGCACCTTTATTTGCAGCAAATCGAATCGTCCCGGGATTTGCAGCGGCCTTTTGCAACAACTCATGCAAGTCTTGAAACTCAGAGTCGGCTCGTACCAATACGACCATCGACATCTCACCGGTCAATGCGATTGGCTCAAACGCCTCGGGGCCATAATCCACCGTTTCAGCTAACTTTGCGGTAATGATGGCGTTGTGATGACAAAGAATTTTGTAGCCATCGGGATCGGCATTCTTCACCTCACGACTTCCAATCGTCCCTATGCCTCCTGGCTGATTGATGATCACCAACGGTTGATCAAGCTCTCCGGAATTTTGTATCCCCTGCTGCAAAAGTCTGACAAAGGTATCACTACCACCGCCCGCTGCGTACGGAACCACCACTTGAATTGGACGGCTGGGATAGACGTCCGCCACCACCGATGATTGCCACTGGCGTGGGAGCCACCAAATTGAAAGGCAGACAATCAACGTCACGATTACCAGTTGAAAACATCGGTCCAGCCAATCCGCCTTCGAGCGTCCATCCACCGACTTCATGCCTCCACCTCACTCTCTGCTTGGCCCGTCAGATCAACTGCCTTGTTCAACCAGCGATTCTTTAAATGACCCCCAAAAATTGAAAAGAGCAATAAAAGAAGTGCAAGAGCGAGGAATAACAAAGAGAGCGGTCGAGTGATTAATGGTGCATAACTGCCACCCGACGCTTGTAGGCCGAGACTTAGATTTTTCTCGGCAATTGGACCAAGAACAAACCCGATGATAAACGGAGCGAGTGGAATACGACAACGCTCCATCATCATTCCGAGGATCGCGAATCCCAGCATGACCCACACATCGAAAAATCGATTGGATAAAGCGTAGGATCCAATCACACAAAAAGCGAGGATGACTGGCAGCAGATAAGGCTTGGGAACTGTTGCAATTTTTGCGAGCCAACGCATCGAGAAAATCATCATGATCGCCATCGCAAAATTCGCAAGCAGCATGGAACCCATGATGGTGTAAACCATATCAGGACTTTCTGAAAAGAGCCTAGGACCAGGCTGCAGACCGTGGATCACCAGAGCGCCCAGCAAGACCGCTTCGACCACACTACCGGGAAGCCCCATCGCGATTAACGGAATCAGTGAACCACCAATGGTTGCATTATTCGCCGCTTCGGATGCAACAATCCCCTCTTCACTCCCCTGCCCGAACTGCTCCGGCTTTCGAGAAACCCCCTTGGCAACGGTGTACGCAGTCACCGAACCGATATTCGCTCCGATCCCAGGCAACATGCCGATCCACGTTCCAATGACGGAGGATCGAACGAGGTTCACGCCATGGGGGAGCCATTGCTTTGGCCCCAACCACAAGCTTTTTTCACCCATCTCAACCGGCTCGCCTTTGTCATCAATCCGAATAATGTCAGACAAGATTTGATTTACAGCGAATAACCCGATCAATACCGGAAGAAGCTGAAAACCATCGTTCATTTCTGTCAGGCCAAACGTCCATCGTGCTTGCCCTGTTGCCGTATTGATTCCAGGCATCGCAAAGAACACACCTAGGAAACCAGACAGAAGGGCTCGCGACAACGAGGATCCGCCAACACTTGCGATCAGCACAAGTGCCATCATCACAAGCGAAAAGTATTCAAAAAAACCAAAGTGAGAACTGAGAACCGCAATGGGACCGGTTAGAAGAACGAGAAACACCCAAGAGATTCCACCACCAACGGTGGAAGCCATCACCCCTAGCCCCAATGCTCGTTCGGGTTCTCCCCTTTGTGCCATCGGGTAACCATCGAGGGTCGTGATAATCGACGCGGGAGTACCAGGCATCCGGAGAAGTGTGGCGGTGATCATGCCGCCACTAACGGCACCGACATAGATGCTGATCAGCAAGGCCATCGAAAGAAGAGGATCTGCCCCGTAGGTCAACGGCAAGACAAGTGCGATGAGCATGGTGCCGGTGAGACCGGGAACCGCTCCAACGGTGATTCCGAGAAATGTACCGAGCAGAACTACCCCGATCCCGTATGCACTCAATAGCACGTCAGTCGCTTGACTCAAACCTTCCACTGCGAAGCTACCTCCTGCTCCCACCGCCAGATCGCACGCCTCACATCTCGTGCACCCGATTGCATGTTAGATCCAACTTTTGCCCACTACACTCCCTGTACCGAAGACAAAAGTGTTTTTCTCATGTTGATCAAAACCGCGATTTCTCGTTCGGTCGCTTCATCCAACTCGCGACTCGCCGCAATTGCAGTTTGCTCGATCTGAGACGCGCTTCGAGACCCGACGATGGCACTTGTCACCACCGGCAAACGCAAAACCCAGGCTATGGATAATTCGGCAACGGTCCAACCGAGCCTCGTTGCAATTTTTTCAATGCTCTGCACGAACCTCAAATTGATTTCCAACTGGGGAGGCTGAAATCGAGGATCACGACGACGATGATCATTTTCGGCAAGCGAAGAGGCGCGTTTCGCATCAAAAGCGCCGGTTAACAATCCTTTCCCCATCGGGCTGTAGCAAACCACACCAATCCCCTGATCACCGCAATGCGGCAGCACGCTCTCCTCCGCTTCGTCCGCGATCATACTATAAGGTGGCTGAGAAGACTGAATCGGGTTGATTCCCTGCAGACGTTGCATCTGAGATGCCGAATGGTTGGAGACGCCGACGTAGCGAACTTTCCCCTGCTTTTGAAGTTCCAACAAGGTTTCCCAGCCTTCCTCAATTTGCTCATCCGGCTCAGGCCAATGCATCTGATAAAGATCGATGCATTCAACCCCCAATCGTTGAAGACTCGCCTCGCACTCGTTGATCACACTTTGACGTATCAATGACTTTCCGATGGTTCCATCGCCGTTATCAATGCGTCCGCACTTCGTTGCGATCAAGGGTCGATCCTCAGCAGCGATTGAAGCTAATGCTCGGCCGACCAATTTTTCACTTTTCCCAAACCCGTAAACCGCCGCCGTATCAATCCAATTAATACCTAGATCAACCGCTCGATGAATCGTTTCAATCGCATCGTGTTCATCCTGCTCGCCCCAACCAAACGGCCAGTCGCCACCACCAATGGCCCAGGTTCCTAAACCGATCACACTGACCTCTGGTCCATCGATTCCAAGTTGCCGTCTTTGCATGGAGCCACCTTTTTTACTCAATGTGATTACACCTCAGTGGTCTGGCGCTAAAAGAACCCACTAAACAATATCCCTACCACCTCTCTAGCAGGAATCTGGTTTTCGCCAAAACACGAGAACAATGCCGAACCTTTGTCGTATGGTTGTACCTGATCAGCTGTGGTTCGACAGCCTTTAGGTGAAAGAACCATGTTTGATCTTGGAAAATAATGCTCAAGGTAACCAAACAAACCGAGCGTGAAATCAAGCTGAAAACATGTCGCCAAAAGGCATATATTGCTAGCCTAACCTTTCGCACGAAGCTGCTTTTTGATCTCCCTCAATCGCTCAGCAAGTTTCAGCTCAAAACCGCGGTCAACGGGCCGATAAAACGAACGATCCACGCCAAGATAATCCTGCGCAGCAACGCCTGATTCCGTGTCGTGTGAATATTGGTAGCCAACGCCGTGCCCAAGTTCTTTCGCGCCTCCGTAATGAGCATCACGCAGGTGCATCGGCACTGGTATCAAGCTACCCTTTTGCACTTCTTGTCGTGCCTCCCCTATCGCAAGGGTCGCGGAATTACTCTTGGGAGCAAGTGCGAGGTAGGCAACGGTTTGACTCAGAGTCAGTTGGCACTCGGGTAACCCGACCCACTCACATGCCTGCATCGCGGCGACTGCAAGGACCAAAGCCTGCGGATCTGCATTTCCGATATCTTCGCTGGCAAGGATAACAAGTCGGCGACAAAGGTACCGAATGTCCTCACCTCCCTCGAGCATCCTCGCTAGCCAGTACAATCCCGCATCCACATCACTGCCGCGAATACTCTTAATCAAAGCACTACTCAAATCATAATGATCGTCACCGGTCGCGTCGTACCCACCCAAACGCCCCCCCAGTGACTCGGCTGCAGCAACTAAATCGACGCACTTAGAATCTTTCGCGCAGCTCATCACTGCAATCTCGAGCGCCGTCAACGCGCGCCGTGCGTCGCCTTCACATGCCTCCGAAAGATGACGCATCGCATCGTCATTCACCGTGATATCGATTTTCCCAAGCCCACGATCACCATCGGATAAAGCGCGAGACAAAAGCTTGTGGATATCTTTGGCGTCAAGTGACTGCAACTGAAACAATTGACTTCGGCTTAGCAAAGCTGCGTTCACAGCAAAATATGCATTACTGGTTGTTGCACCAATGAGCGAAACGATACCAGACTCTACGTCGGGCAATAATGCATCTTGCTGACTCTTGCTGAATCGATGAATCTCATCAATAAACAAGATCGGTCGCACTCCCCCCGAAGCGACAACGTCCTGAGCCCATGCGAGCACTTCGCGTACGTCTTTCACTCCGCTTGAAACCGCACTCAGCGTTCGCATCTCTGCCCCTACAGCGCGCGCGATCAAATTAGCAAGCGTGGTTTTCCCTGTACCTGGAGGTCCACTGAGAATGATTGAACCAATCCGTTTGGCATCAATCATGCGTCGAAGTAATTTACCATCGTCTAGCAACTGTCGTTGCCCCACAAACTCATCGAGGTCGCGCGGTCTCATTTTTGCAGCCAACGGTTGTGATCGAGAGAGGTTATCCTCCTCCATTTCCGCGAACAAAGAACTTGGCTGATCAGCCATGATTCAGTCACCTCTCCCCATGTGTAGCAAGTGGATGCAAAATGAACGATCGTTACAACATCGAATTTGCATACCGAAGCAGTCCTCACCGACGAGGATACCGAACACCGCAGTCGACTCAATGCTCCATCTTTGAATGATGTTCGTTTTAGGCGAGCGAGTTGAGATAAGCAATCACGGTCAACTGTGAATACACGTGAATGACTCGGCACCAACAAGTCAACGCAAACCTGCGAGAAAGCGTGCGCGGCGAATCGCCGGAAGGGCGTCGCCTCCAACAGAGACAGTCAGAGCCACTTAGCAGCCGGTAAACGCTAGAAACAGCGTTCAGAGTGTCAAATGAACCAGTCAGAGACGGCTACAAATTTGCAGAATAAGCATCCAAGGATTTACGGCAGTCTAAGGCAACTTTTCCCTAGGGATTTGCTGTGTTTTCTTGGTGATTCCTTTGAATCAGCTTTACTTGGTCATGCTGATCCACCTGCTCTTTGACCAAGTGCCGGATGAGCCAAGGTAACGGATTGGTTGCCCCGGTTGATGCCTGATCCGTTCTCTGGCCGAGGGTGCAGGACGCATCGCCAAACGATTGATAATGTCTCATCGTATTACTCTCTCGAGAAGATGCCGATTGTCCGCAATCGGAACAACGAATCGTGGCTTACAATCCGCCATACCGCCTGATTATTTTTCGAGAAGCTAAGAGAAAATCGGCGGCTTGTGCGGGTTTCGCCAATCTGAATCCCCCCATTGATGCAAAAAACACAAAATCCCTGTTCGCGGGTCCCTGCGATACCAACTACACGCACAGCCCAACCTCCACGGGTCCGCTTCGGCCCCAAAATCAGCCGCAACACGGGAACCACTCAAAAAAAACAATCGCAAATTACACTTCCATCCATGCCTCTCAATCTAGTCCACTGAGTGAAGAGTCGCTTTCTAGTTCATCACGCCATCCACGCCAGTTGGCTGATCACACCGCTCGCAATCTTGACACGAATTTGAAAAGCATTCAGGTGTTATGCGATAAAAGCTTGATGGCACCTTTCCATAACGCACTTCCGTTTTCCACAACCTGCACCTAACCCCTGCGCGGCAAATACCAACCCCGAAGCCGATAGCGCCACCTAGAGATCGGCCAAGCATCTTCGTAACATGCAGGCATACAGACTGCGGTTAGTACTTTTTACTGTCTAACGCATTACCTACCGCAATCACGATCCAGCCAACTGCACGCAAGTCAACCATGAAACGTCCGCTACTGTTCCGATTGAATGGAATCTCTGTTGTCGAAATACGAGGAGAAGACGCAAGCACCATCGTTCACAATCTCACCACCCAAGCGATTCGGGACATGAAGCAGGGAGAGACAAGAGAAACGTTCGTCACCGACGTCAAAGGAAAGACCGTTGGCCATCTGATGGTTCAGCGAGACCTCGATGCGATCCGCCTTGCTGGACCGTTGGGCCAATCCAACCAGGTTGCGACCCATATCGACCGCTACATCATTCGCGAAGAGGCACAAGTATCCATCCTTGATGGCCAATATAACGGTCTGGTTGCCAACCCAGAACTCGCAACTCAGCTTCTAGGCCGCAATGCTGGTGCGATAAAGGCCGATGATCAGGTATTGAATGGCACCCACCCAAACACGACTGCATCAATCAAGGTCAACGGCCAATCCATCCCCGCGATCACAGTCGCTTGGGCCGGCAGGGAATCGCTGCTTCTGTTGACAACCTCAGTTGATGCAGACATCGTGGCACAATCAATTGCCGATGAATACCAATGCCAGGTCGAAGATGAAGAAAGTTTCCATCAAGCAAGAACGCTCTGTGGATTCCCTTGGTTTGGTGTCGACCTCAACGAAAGCAATCTTCCTCAGGAAGCTGACCGTGACAGGGAGACGATTTCATTCACCAAAGGCTGTTACCTGGGGCAAGAAACCATCGCGAGGCTAGACGCGATGGGTCAGGTACAAAAAAAGCTGGTACGCTGGAAAATCACAGGAGGTGAACCGTGTAGCGGATCGACCGTCGAGTCGGAGGGAAAAGTCGTCGGACGTTTGACCAGTGTCGCAAAAACCGAAGACGGTGTTTTTGCAATTGGACCAGCGCGACGAACTCACTTTGAATCAGGCAGCACCGCCGTCGTGGTCGATGAGGTCGACAGCAACAAAGCAGGGACTGCCGAGCCAATGATTGCGACGGTTCAGTAACGCTTGCTTTTTATGTCACTGCACCAGTCGCGACGCACAAAACATTCGAAATCAAGTGTACGGCATAAGGTACGAAAAGACACAATCGTCGCCATCATGATTGAGGCATACCAACGCGAGAAGCCTACCAAGTGACACTTCGGCCGAATCGGTTTACCTTGATTCATGCGGTCGCCGTGATCGCAGCAAACGCTCTCTTACCGCATCGGCCGATCCAAAGCCTTACCGGATTTTCGCCGCAGGTTCGGTACCGCTTAACCAGGACTGCGGGGTCGTGATCCGTGCCGCGTACTTTCACTGTCTCCGCAAAGCAATTTCGGCTCCGAAGCTCCTTTCTGAGCTTGCGGTCATCACACGTACCAACCCAGATCACTCGTCCGACCGCGGCGAAATCAGCAACCTCACTCGCGGCGGTCGGTTCCGATTCAGAACAAAACAAGAATCCCGACGGGCCAGAAAGAAATCGACATTGGTGCTTGGCGGCAAACGCAACCGTCAAACCTGCTGCTCGAATGGAATTTCTTGGATCAATTAACAGACCACCTGCCAAACGTGAGACATCTTCCTCGGATCTTATCGTTGCTGAACCACTCGGTTTCTCTTGAAATCTTGTGGTTGATCCATCACTTTGAATGATCAGGGCAGAGTGATACCCGGGCTCAACACCTGCATTCTCACAAACTCCTTGAAACAGCAAGCCTTGCTCACGTACCGAACCTTGGTACTCGATCCACATTCGGTGAAATTTATTCGCAGGGATGATTGCCGTGCGATCATCGGGAAGCTCTGTGGCTGGAGCAAGTTTAATCATTGCACCTTCAGAACGCTGAACTCGTTCGCAGACCTCGTGCCACCCCGGCGAAAAATGACTTGGATCGCGTGAGGTTCGCTGGCCCACCCGGCGATCAGGGTCAACATGGATCCAGGCTCGATCAGGCAAGATGTAATCGGAGAAGTCGCAGCAATGGAGTTGCAAACTGGCGTTCAAAGGCATCACCGCCTCGACATTCTCCGCTGCCATCGCTGCGATGTACGGATCTCTCTCAATCAAATGCACTTCTCCTCGTTTGATGAAATGCATGGCATCTCCACCAATACCACTGCAGAGATCATGAACCGGCTCATTGCCGAACCAACCAGCTTTTACTCTCGCAACCCGTGCACTGGTTGACTGCTCCAGTGCACGCTTCGTCACCCACCAAAATGGTACAGCAGTAGAAGGAGAAGGATTTTGAAGCCCAGAGTGTGTTGGATCACCCAACGCATCGAAATCACGATCGGGTAAAGAAAACTTGCGTTTTGCGGGCACCTGAAGCTGGACAACCTGTTGAAACTTCTCTTTCCAATGCGACCCAAGTGCCGACTGCACGTGAGACAACGTGCTGCGCAGCGCCCCCTGAAATTCAACATCGTGAATATCAATCGACGGCAACGCATCATGCAAATTTTTAGCATCATGCAAACCCTGCGCACGGCGCAAACCAGCAACATGGTCAAGCAAAATCCTTTGACAGCTCTGCAACTGCTCTCGATATCGCTCTGCCTCCAGTTGCAATGAATCGGACATGGTTTAACGACTGTTCCTGATCGTTGGATCGTATTGAATACAGGGGCAAATGACTTGGGACCAAAGCGACGAGCAGCAACGGTCGACACAGAGGGTAGAAGATTCCATTGATCAGGAGGAGATGGGATACCAGCAACGCATGAAGCAGGATGCTTATCGCAGGCCAAATGCTTATACACATCAAGTGTATCTAAGTATGGACGCTGAGCGAGTCTAGAAAACAATCCGAGGATCGAATCAGAAACGATTCATCACCCCTTCCGCCCAAGCGAAAAAGCTGTCTCCATGTTCCCAAGCCTCCGATCCATTGCTCTTTTCACCGCCGCTGCGAGTACACCCTATCTCGCAACAGAGACCGAACTGGGAAGAAGTGCGGTTAAAAAGGTCTTTTCAACGTTCGACTCTTCCACTCCTGTCGCTAGCGATTCCAACGCTGGAGCGAGCCCACAGCATGAGATGGAAAACCTTATTTCGGCGAACTCCAAACAATACCGCTACGACCAGCCACTCGCACAGGATCTTGGCCAGAGTCAATACCAGGGAACCGGCCAGGGGATTGTCGGAAGTCCCGTCACCGATCTCAGAGAAGTGATGCGATTTGATATTACACCCGATTGGGTCATGAATCGTTTTTCAAGAGTCTCAACGGTGCTTGCAGAATTAAGACTCAAGGCTCTGCGGGTACCGATCGTCACGGGAACCCGAGTCGATGACCTAGCAGGAACTCTCACCTACTACTTTGATGGACAGGATCGACTTCAGAGAGTCTCCATGCATGCATTCACGGGCGACCCCGAACGACTAGTAGGCTCGATGACACAGCATTATGGGATGCAACAAGAACCCAACTTAGAAGCGGGAATCTATACGAAACGCTGGAATGGAATGCCGGTTCACTTCCTGCGTCTCACACGCAGTTCGGTGGTTTACGCTGACGCATTGCACCAAAAGTTCACGGTGTTCTTGGAACTCAACCAACCCGATCTGCCATTCGGCTTGAGCGAAGAAGCCAAAAGAATTGTCGATTATGATCGTCAAAATGGCCGCTGGTAACGAACTTGAGCGAATCAATGTAACGGCTTCCCGCATGCTCAACTGTGCCGCTGCCGAACCGCAACAACAATGATTCCTCTGGTAGGAAATCGCCTGATTCCAAAGCTCGAGAGAACCACACAACCTGGCGCGATTCACTTTCAAAGCGGTAAAAACCTCCTATTAAGCGACTCTTTCCCTCAAACGAAACACAGGACCCTAACGCGGCCAAATTCGTCTTTTTAGACATTTAGCGTCACCATTCACAACATTGTTCCGCTAACAAGCACTAAATTAACTCCGTTGCTTGTTTTGTTATGAAGCGACACTGGAGTGACCGCGTCATCACTTACACCATGAACCACATCCATTGAATTCGATCCTACAATCCCTCAAAAAGCCCGTTAAGCGAAAGAGCTTGAACGAGTGAG
>Ga0181563_10001797_pt1 | contig 20809 bp, 10 predicted proteins | sample 011ome_25_FD_133759 | JGI IMG/M metagenome (GOLD analysis project Ga0181563, IMG submission 133759) | Coastal salt marsh microbial communities from the Groves Creek Marsh, Skidaway Island, Georgia - 011512CT metaG (megahit assembly) | ecosystem: Environmental > Aquatic > Marine > Intertidal...
GCGTTTTGCGCATCCAAGTGCAGCGCCGAACGGTTGGCGAGGGATTTGGCGTTTTTCCCGCCCGAGCCGCCGAGTTATGCGCTCGAACGGCGCGTGAGGGGTGAAGATGGCGAGACGCGCGAAGGCGACGCGGAGGAGCGTTTGGTCGCCGTGGCGAATGACGAACACGTCCCTGCGTCGTACGCGCGGGCGTTTCAGCGCGTGTTAGATGCGTTTGATGTTACATCGGTGGAGACCGTGCGCGGGAATGAGATTGTAGTGATGACGTGCGAAGGCGCGGATAACCAAAGCGACGGCGCCGACGTAACCGTCATCATGTCGCATGGGAACGCCGTCGATGCGGGTGAAATGGCTCCATTTGCGCGTAAGATGGCGCAACAATTAGCGTGTAGAGTGGTGGTGTATGATTATAGCGGTTACGGACAATCACGAGGGGAGCCGTCGGTGGCGGATACGTACGCCGACATCGACGCCGTCGTCGATTTCGTCACGCAGAAATATGGCGTTGGCTTGGATGAGTGCGTTCTCTTCGGTCAAAGCATTGGCTCTGGGCCGACTTGTTACTTTGCCAGCAAGCGTGAAAACGATATCGGTGCCGTAGTGCTCGTCTCGCCGTTGTTGAGCGCTTTACACGTCGTGAGCGCCCCAGACGCCTGGTGCACGCCCGCCAAAGTGTTCAAACGCATGGATGTGTATAAGAATTATGCCGTCGTGAAGACGATTAACGCGCCGATTTTGCTCATACACGGCGATCGTGATGAGGTGGTGCATCAATCGCACGGCAAGGCGTTATGGGAGGCGATTTGTAAGCACGCAAAGCCGAGCGACGCGGTGTGCGAGCCGTATTGGATTCCAGGCGCCGGACACGACGACACCTACGAACGCAACCCTGCCGAGTTCGTTCGGCACATGAGAGGCGTGTGTGCGGTCGTGCGTGAACGCTATCAAAAACAACGTCTGGCAGCTGGTGCGTCTGTCGTGTAACAGTACCTAGGAATAGATTTTTAGAGCGCGTTGTAACCGTGGTCGTGACCATCCAACATTACATTCTGTGCTAGTGAATCCTATTCGACCAATCGCGCACTCACGCGACGTCGTACGCGTTGGATAGTGCGGGAAATTTGGCCTCGGCGAACGTTTTCGCCTGTCGAATGGCGCGAAGCAACGTGTCGCTCGTTTCCTCCACGACGACGTACGCCCGCTTACCTTCAGATGTGCTCGCGCACACCCACGCCTCGTGAGCAGGTTTCACGAATACATTTTTCACGGCATCATCACCACCATTCCGTTCGACGTCCCGACGCAAACGCGTGAGCGTCGACGCTGTTCGCGCGTCCAGCGACGAAGATTTGGCCGCGGCGCTCGATGCCGAGTCGCCGCGCGCGGGCTGCAATTCCAGAGCATACCCTTCGTTCCCGACGTCTTCAACGGCGTACAACGTCGTGTTCGACTCGAACGCGCCTGGCACACACGCATGCGGCGCCTCACCACCGTCTGTTCTCGTCGTCGACGTATTCTCGCTCACGCGAGCGCCGAGTTGGGCGAAATCGGCGACGCCGCGTTCGAGCGCCTCGCGTACCGCTTCATCTCTCACCACGTCATCTCCACCATCGCCGCTCGCGGACGCGTCATTCAACGCACGTAAATACGTACTCTTCACGCGCTCGAGCACGCGAGAAATATCGCGGTCGGTATACATGACATCCGGAAACGCTTTGACGTCCAACCGCGCGCCCGCCGTCACGCCCTCTCGCGTGAGCTCCAGCGTCGCGATCCGCACGTTCGCCGTCTTAGCCACGCAAAACGACGACATCGACGTCGATGTCGACTCATCATCCACCCCGAACCCGCGCGCGATCGAACGCGACGCGATGGCAAACCCAATCAACGACGACACTGCGTCATCATCGAGTGCCGCGCCATCGCGCGGAAACGCGCGTAAAAGTTTCTCATGTATCGCCCCTTCTCGCGCGGGCTCGATGGCGTCGTCGTACGCGAACAGCACGACGCCTCTCGGCGGCGTCGGCGGCGCGTCGGCCGTCATGCGCGCGCGTCTTTGACGTCACTCAGCGACGCGCGGTGCAACACCATGGTGTTGCCGAAACCATCATCGTCGTCGACGCAGGCGCCGGCGGCGTCGGCGGCGGCGCGCGCGCGGCGCACGCGCGTGGGGTACGCCACCGCGGCGGCGATCGCCGGGGCGGCGTTCGCCATCGCCGCCGCGGCGACGCGAACGACGCAGAATGTGATGAATGCGAAACTGTCTGAAGCGAGCGCGCGCGCTGGGCGCCACCGCGTGGTGTCACCGTCCGAGCAGCGCATCTATGGAGATGGCGTGAAATCGATTAAGACGTCTTTGGCGACGCGGCGACGGCGGCGCGGGGCGGCGGCGGCGGCTAGGGCGCGCGGGGGCGAGGCTGCGACGGCGGAGGAGGGTGTTCAGGCGGAGGATGAGAGCGTCGGGAGCGCGCGAGCGACGATGGGTACCGACGATGACGGTGCGTTTAGAGAAGATGTAGATGTAGATGAGGATTCGTACGAGGAGGATTACGAACAGGATGACGCGGCTGAGAAAAAGGCGTGGGGGGACATGTTGCGCGAGCGTTAGCACGGCGTGGAAGAAAGGCATAGTCGTACCATTTTAGGATTGTACAGCACGTACGGCATAAATATACTCAACTAAAATCTACCGGTATACGTTTGAATTTGAATGAATGGGACATTACTCGCGTTGGAGCGCGCGCGTGAGCGCGATGTGGAGACCGCCGCCGACGAAAAAGCCAACAAAGAAGGCGGCGTCGTATATGGCGCGAAACAGCAACGGCGCGTTTGGAAACGCCCCGACGACGTGTAAGAACCCTGGTAAGCACAAAGCCACGCCACAAAGCCAACTGATGAATGCACTCGGGTTGAATCCGCGATGGTACCAATATTGTGACTTGGCGTTATCGGTGAATAAATCGTCTATGTCGAGCCGCTGGCGACGAAGAATGAAATAATCCGCGAGCATAATACCGGCGATGGGGCCAAGAAACGCGGCGTAGCCAATGAGCCACACGAACACGTACCCGTCGCCGCTCATCAGCTTCCATGGCATGAGAGACGTGCCAATTGCCGCCGTGATTAATCCCGCGCGACGAAATGATACACTACGAGGGAATGCGTTGGCGAGCGCATTGGCGGGTGCCACTACGTTTGCCGCAATATTCGTTGACATCGTCGCCAATATGAGCCCAATCATCGCGAGTGTTGTCGCCACTGGGCCGTTCTGCATGCGTGACATCAGCGCGATCGGGTCATTGATTGCTGCGCCAAAGATGACGATGGTGCACGACGTCACGGCTATTGACGCAAAACAGAATGCCGCCATGAAAAATGGCAAACCAATGAGCTGTCCGAGCACTTGCGCACGCTGAGACTTGGCGTATCGCGTGAAATCTGAAATATTCAGCGATAGTGTAGACCAGAAACCTACAGTTGCGGTGACGATTGGGAAGAATGCGCGCCAGAATTCTCCCTGACGCGCGCCGCCGACGGCGAACGCCGAAGGCGCGGCGAGCATCGGCCCGAGGCCACCCGCGGCGTTGAGCGCCCACACGAATAGCGCGAGCGACAGCGCTACGAGCACCGGTGCCGCATATTCTTCTAATTTACGTATGCTCTCGATACCGTTCCATATCACGCACAATTGCATGCTCAAAAAAGCAACGTAGCACGCCAAATCAGTTGTCGACAATCCGAGCCAATGAACGACACCAAACCCGCGCGCGAACGCGTCGCCGAACAGACACTGCCCGATGGATTTCAACGCATGTCCTCCCATGTTCGTTTGAATTCCAAACCACCCACAGGCGACGATTGCACGCGACAACGCCGCGACGTTGGCGCCTCGAATACCAAACGCCGCTCGACACAGCACCGGGAACCCCACCCCAAACTTCGTCCCGGGCACACCATTCAACACCAGAGGCACGAGCACTAACACATTCGCCACCAGCACGCACGCGAGCGCTTCGAACGCAGAAAATCCTTGCGCTAAAATCGTCGCGCACAACGTCCATGAAGGAATTTGCACCACCAGCCCAACCCACAAATTCGCCATGTCCCCCGTCGTAAACGTGCGCGCCGACGCCAACACGGGCGCTAAATCGTCATTAATCAACGTCAGTGACGGCTCAATCGGCGCGCGCGCATCGATGCCCGCGTCGTCGCTTTTCGTCGAGACGCTTTTCATCGAGACGCGTCGAGACGCGTTTTGCCTTCGCGCGGCGACCGACGCCGCGCGCGCGCGCGTCGGCGCCGGCGCGTGCGACTGACGCGTCGAACGCATGCGAACGCGCGCACACTCGCGCGCCGCGGCGCCATCGGCGATGACGACGCGCGCACGCATTCGTGCGCGCTCGACTGAGGCGTCAGGCGTCAGTCACTCGCGACGCTAAAGGTTGGCGTCGCGATGGATCCCGTCGTGGGCTTTGACGACGACGACGACGATGATGATTTCTGGGCGCAGGCGGGAAGGTGCGACGACGCGACGACGCGCGACGGCGACGACAGCGACGATAGAAGACAGCGTGACGACGGTTAAGATTGAATGATTAGTGAATTAAAGTTGAAACGACGACGACGACGACGACGACTGCGACGATGTCCATCGATCGATCGATCCCGAACGCGCAGTGACTGACCATGCGTTTCGTTCCACGTCTACTCCTCGGCGCGAACGCACAGCGTGCTCGACGCGGTGGAAGAAAGTCTCACGCAACACAGACGCGCGGAGGACAGAGTTCAAACGACGTCGCGCGACGCGCCGCCAGGCGCGACGACGACTACGACCACCGCCCCGGCGTCGATGCAGAACCCATCGTCGTCTTCAGACGCACTGAAGCAGCAACTCGTCGAACGCGATGCGCGATTGAGCGTGCTGCGTTCGAGGTTGGATATGGTGGAGCGCGAAAACGAATATTTGAAGCGCGAACGCGGGACGAGCGGCGCGAGCGCGAGCGCGAGCGGCGGTGGGGCGTCGCGCGGGCACTATGGCGGCGGCGGTGGTAGTGGCGGTGCATCCGTGGCGCACGTACCGCAGACGGGCACGGCGAACGCCGCGAACGTGGTCGCTAAAGCAGAGGTGCAAGAGTTGAAGCAAGAGGTGAACAAGTTGCGCTCGATGCTCGCTTTTAAAGAGGAGGAAATGTTGGAAGCTCGTAGGGCGGAGGATGATTCTCGGGCGAAATTGCGCGAGGCGGATGCCGAGCGCACGAGGCTCGCGGCGGAGGTGCGCGCGGAGCGACGGGCTCGGACGACGGCGGGGCAGAAGCGAGCGACGAGCGCGATGGATGACGGTTCGGACGCCGCCGCCAAGCGGAGACGGATACAGGCAAACGGCGCCCCTCAGGATGGTCTCGGTGCGCTCGGTGCGCGCGTGCATGGGAATGAGCTTGGTGTGTCAGACGCGCGTGAGGGTGGTGGTGACGGTGCGTCGACAATGCATGCGTCGTGTTTTCCTGGGACGTTGGCGTTGTCTTTGCCGACGGCGCCGCCCGACGTCGCGGCGACGCTCTATCAACGCGCGACGTACGGCGGTAGACATCACAACGATAACGTCTTCGCACGATTGATGCACGAAGTACCACTCGATGTGAGTTCTTTTCTAGCCAAGCCGAGCGATTCGTCGGTGGTGAGCGTAGATTTAGTCGATCCCGCGCGCGTGGCGTTGACGAATTTAGCAACCAATCCGGATTCCACGGCGACGCTCGCGCGCGCCCTCATTGAAACCATAGAACGCACCGCGGGGTGCATCACGTCCGTAGCGCATTACAAACACGTGGCGTCAGTGATTAGAATTTTATCCGCTCTTGCGATGATTGACGCGCGGTGTATGAGCATCGTTCTTGGGGCGTTTGGCGCGCAACGGAGCAAGAATGTGGTGAGCGTCACGGCGCACGGCGCGCCACCGCGTGCGTTGGCGGGCATTCCTGGATTAGGTGGTGCAGGCATGGGTACACTCGTCGCGCATCCGCGCGCGCAGAGCGAGCGTATTTTTGTTCCGGCACCGATGAGCTCAAGCAATCGCGGGTCAAAGAATGGCAAGCACGCGTCGGCGAAGAAATCATCCGTGGCGCCCGCGGCGCCCGCGGCGCTCCTTGAGACGTTCGTGCAGCTCTTGTCCGACGCCAAGAATGATGCACAGTGGTACGTCGTAGATGCCATTATTGCTGCGCTCATTCGATTTGCAAACGGCGTTGGTGTTGAAAGTGGACGAGGCGCATTTGGCGCCGTAGCGCAAAAAGGCAGCGGATTTGGCTCGTGCTTGAAGCCCATCGCGCCGTCGCGTACGCGATTTTTAGCCCTCATGCTCACGCGCGTGCTCGCGCCGACGCCTGAATTTCAGAGCATGATTTCTTTGCCCCTGGATCTCGAACCGGCGGCGATGGAGAAACCATACGCGCTTGACCGCAAGGATTCAATGACGCTCTTCGCCGGCGTGTTGAGTTGCCTGCGAGCGGATTGCGTTGATGAAAACACCACGCCGTTTTCCATCAAGCCATCGTTTGTGGCCTCGCTCTCGCCCTCGCAAGCAGGGACGTTGCAAGAAGCCGCGTTGCGTGTGCTCGCCACGCTTGCCTACGTTGGATGGTCTGGGTGGAAACGCGCGGCGTACGACTCCCACGCGCTCGACGTCCTCGCCGCCGTCGCGGTTGAAGAATACGTCTCTCCGCTCCCCTTGGCGCACGGTACTGCGGGAACCAGTTCCACAAATGCCGCCGTGTCACACGCCACCATGCTCGTCTTTGCGTTATTAAACGACGATTACGCAGCGCAATTCGCTCGGCTCGGCAAGCGCGCCAAATCCCAACGCGTCGTCGCCCGCCTCGCGCATCTCTCCAGTGCCGTCGGCAGCACACGCGAGGCCAGACTCGGGAATTGGCTCACTAGAATCCTACTCAGACTCCGCGACTAGCATACTACTTCTAGCGTTTCAAATGTCCCGACGACAGCTCAGCCCCTCCTCAGTCAACGACTCGCATAGGGCGCGCGCCGATGTCCATCGACATCGAACCGCGCGTGACGCGAAGCGCGCCGACACCGTGTCGCGTGGCCATCGCCGCGTGCGCGCGGCTCGCCGTAGATCCGCTCGCGTACCTCGGCCGGCGCACGCTCCATTGGGGTGAGATTTTAAGCGACGATGCGCCGCCTGTTTTATGTCCCACGGGCGACGACGAGCGTGATTTCGCCGACACCGTATCGCGCATGCGTGGCGCGATGTCTGCAGTGTGCACTGAGCTCGTGTGCGCGCGCTCGGGGCGAACTTTCGTGGAGTGTAGTGGGTTTGAGCTCGCGCTCGCGGTGGGGAGCGCCGCGCGCGAGGCGTTTGACGTTGAAGCGTTGAGGCTGAAATCCAATCGCGTAGACACGTTAGATGCATTTGAAGCGTGGGTTTTACGACGATTGGTTGATGAGTTACTTGAGCTCGATAGTTTGGAGCGATTGGAGGTATTTTTTGAGGATTTACGAATAGTCGCGGCGAACGCGCGAGTGGAGGAATATCGAGCGCCGGATGGTTTCGAAGCGCGTTTAGTGGATGGATGGAGCGAGATTGGCATGTTTGTCAAGCGTACATTTTTAGGGTTTAATTTGATGCCACTTGAGGCGGCGATGGAGCTACTTCAAGGAGTTCAGGCGTTCGCGATGGATGTGAAGAACGCGGTGGAAGGCGGAGACACCGATTCAAAGCTCGCGGCGAAGACGTTCTCCGCACCAGACGCGATGATGACTTTCGTCGGGGAATCCATCGAGGCACTCGAGCGGCAGAGCTTAGGCGTAGAAAACGTATTGCCTGAACACGCGTTGGATGAACTCGGCGCGTTTGCGCCCGAATTACCAACGTTGCATTATTTGCGACACATGGAGGCGTTGCGTCGCCGTGACTACCCAGCGGCGGTAGAACACTTGCATCGGCACTTTGACATTAGCGGCGAACACGACACTGTAGCCATGGGTGCGAGATCAAACGTGGGAGGATTCGAAAGTGCCAACGCCGGGCGCGAGCGATTACAAACAGCGCTCCTGGCGCTCGCGTCGACGCAGCTCACGTTTTCACACGTCGACCAAGCCATGTTTGCAATTTCTGAAGCCGTGCGCACGGCGCAGCAAAATGCGGACGAGGAGTCATTGGCGCACGCGTTAGCGTTAACCACGTCGCTTCTAGCAAGCGCGCCGGTTGGATTAGCACAAAACACGCTCTATCGCGACGCGCAGCTTCTGACATTGCTGCGCCGGTTAGGTACGCAAGCGGTGGAATTAGAAGTGCCGCATCTAATGGCATACGCAACATTGGCGTTGGCAAAGTATACTCTAGATTATCCAGAGAGTTCATCGGGTGCAGTTGGTGAATCAAGGTTGATTGGGCGCACAGCACACGTGACGAAACGTGAGGATGACGCCGCACCACCGACGCTTGCGACGAAGAGTTTAATCTCCCTTGAATGGGCTCGACATTTTTCACAAATATGGGCAGCGACACCAGCGTCTCTGTCTGCGTTGACGATGGCTAGTGATCCAGCGACGACTGACGCAGCGTTAAGCACGGCGAATGACATGTATCCATCGCCAAAGGGATTTCCATCCCAGCCGACGAGCGCATACGCGACGCGAGCTACGGCGTCAACGCTGCGCTCAATGACAGGTGCCGCAAGTTCTCTCGCCGCCGAAGCATGGGGCACGTATGGATGTAGTCATTTGAGCAAGATGTATGCGTTAAGACAGCTCTATCATGACCGCGAGGCGTCTGTTGAAGATACAGCGAAGAGTTGTGCCGCGCTCATCACGCACGCCAGTGAATGCGAAGGCGCTGCAGCAGCGGATAAAATGCGTGAACTCGTGGAGAAACTTTTCGGGCGCGAAGTCTGGTCTCACAAAATTATCGCTATTGCATTTTTGAAACTTCAATACGAGTTCGCCATGGGAGAGGATGATTACGCCAAGGCGCGAGATGCGGTGACGTGCATGCGGCAGCTTGTCGACGCCAACGCCGGAGCAGACAACGCGCTTTATTTCGAATCTAGGCGGCTGAGCGCCAATTTGAATCGTATTTGTGGTGATTTTGACACCGCACAGGCCGAATTGAATGATTTGATTGATGACGCGCAGCGCGTGAAAGATATCCAAGCTGAAATGTGGGCCAAACTGTTGCTCGCCGAGACGCATTTGAGCGCCAACTCGCCGTCTTTGGCTCTCATGCGCGCCTTACCGCTCGAACTCGAAGCTGCCGAACACGGATTGGAACCAATACGCACCAATGCATTATGCATCATGTGCGAATCGTGGCTCAAGCTTGGATGCTCGCACGCGCAGCTTGCTCGCCACTCGCTCGATGAGCACATGTTGACGCTCGTGTCAAGCGACAGCTTGCACATCCAATCGCGCGCATACCTCGCGTCTGCCCGCGCACTTGTCGCCACCACTCCGAAAGAAGAGTTTCACACCGTTGCTGATCGCATCATCGACGCCCTCGAGCGCGCCGCAGATAAAAGTATGCGTCTCGGCGCTCGAGCTCGAGTGGAAACGTGCTATGCTGAAATCGCACGAGCGCACCACATCCTCGGCGATGTCGCCGCACGAGATCACGCCGCCGCGAAATGTCGCGCGCTCGCGCGCTGTTAAGCATCTGTACATTATCATTAGCTCATTATGGGACGTTGTAATCTCACGCCACGTAACATGTACAAAGAGTGCACGTGCACGCGCGCTCGTCCACACCACATAAACCGGCGCGAGCGAGCTCTTTAGTGTACGACCCCAGCCGCGGCGCGCGCGACGCGTTTCGCCCTGTGTGGGCACATGACAATGAATGCCACAGCGATGTCGTCATTCATGACATTGCGCGTCGTACCTTTCGATGCGCGCGTGCTCTTGACGATTTTCATCGCGACGATCGTCACCTTGGGTGTCTTCGTGCGTCAAGTGCTCCCGAGGTCTTTAGCCATCATCGTACGTGTGCGCGCGATGCGCCGCGCGCTATCTGTGGTGCATAATTTTCGCCGTGTGATGGCACAGTTTTCGGGGCGTTCGCGCGCGAATGCTTGGGACGAATATTCAAATGATTACTGACGAGCTCCCTTTGTGCGTTGTTTCAACCGTCGCAGGCGAGCTTTGGAAATTCAAGCGGTATCCGCGTCTCTATCGGCGCGTTGGGATTATTTTCCATGGATGACTTGGTGTTGACGTTTACGCGCGGACGCGCGCGCGAGGTGAAGATCAAGCGCATGGCGTACGTGGGGAAGACTTCGACGCTCGCGACGTGGTTGTTCAACTTTTGCGTCAAACGAGCGACGGGACGACACTTGCGCGACGATTTACCGAGTCGACAGCGATCGGGTGGTGGAAATGGAGAACTACCCGCGTTCGCCGACGTGACTCCGCGTGATTCGCCTCGAGATGGGGAAACACCGAGGAGTTCACGCATGCGGTTTTTTAGATTTGGCGTTGGGAGTTTGAAGGCGCCGTTCGCGTTTGAAGGCGTTGAAGTGACGTTGCGGAGCAAACACGAGACGAATGAGGTGAAGAACGCGTCGCGAAACGGTAGCGATAGTGCGAGTGACGGCGGGACGAGCGCACAACAGACGACATCGACGACGAAGAAGGCGATGTCGAAGAATAAGTGGCGATTAATCAAAGGCGCGGCGACGTTTATTGACGTCACTGTAATCTCTTTCGTCGTACGCGACGATGACGAACCAGAAAAGGATGTTTTCTTTTGCGATAAGATATCCATGGATGCGTCGGGGAGTACGTCGACGTTGAAATCGTTGATTACGGGTAGAGTTGTGCGAGGGAACGGCGGCGCGTGGGGCGCGATGGATACGAATATCCATCTCGTCGCCGCGTTTGATCAAGATACGAAATCCGTCGTGCTGGAACACGCGGCCATGAACGGTGCGTCGTTGACGATTCGAAGCACGTCAGATGAGAGCACTTCATCGTCGTCTTCACCGTCACAACGACAAGGACAGCAAGCATTGAAATCATCGACTTCTTCTGAGCACGTAGCTCGACTGCTCAAGGTGCCCAGAAAGTGCAAAATTGAGTTCAAACGCGTCATTTTGGAGCGTAAAACTCACGGTCACGCGGTGAAAGTGGCCATGGTGGACATGAAATCATCCGTCGAGCGCATGAGCTCCGAAACCACCGGGTGGTTCCGTAAACGAGAAGCGGTGTCGCCATTTACAAAGGATGATTTCGCTGGCGACGTGTGGTCGGCGCTACGGGCCTCGGCGACGAGCATCAATGTGATACACGGTGATCATCAGCATCTGGCTGACGTACGTGCGTTGAGCGCGACAGTGAATTTGGCGCTCGATGCGCGCGTGCTTCGCGATGATGAAAAGTTGCCCGCCACGGCGATATTTAGCGTCGATTCGTGTGATTTTAGGCACCATCCCGACGCCGCGTCGTTGCTCGCCGCGCTCAAGGGCCCTGAAAAGACAGGGTCGACGACGAATGGGCATGCGACGACGAACGACACAAAGCGAAAGCATCCTTGGAACGTGGTGGACGCACAGGCGACGTGCACGGGAATCATGCGTTTGAGAGGCATAGACGAGGATGGTCAGACGGCGATGAGCGTCGCCGCGCGCGCGTTCAGCAGCGAGTACGCCGGTCCATCGAACGGTATTTCGTGCGCGTTTGAGCGCTTTCACGCCACAGTGTCTGGACTTGCGCCACCACTCGTGCAGATTGATTCTGTGCGATTAGTAAAATCGCCGAGCGAAGGCGTGGCGGTGGAAATCGCGGGCGCGACGATGGATATCAATCTCAACGACGCCGCTCAAATCGCTTTGAACGCAGAAACATTCACCAACGATATCAAAGCCACGATGAAGGCGGCCAAAGGCAGTGTAAAGGCAAAATCGACCAAATCCAGCGATACCGCCGTGTTACCGATGCGTGTGGTCGTTATGGATTCCTCGCTTCGCACGCGATGCGCCGTGGCGCCGTATTCAACATTTGGTCGAACGCCCGAGGACGCGCGGCGCCAACCGGATGACGTAGAATGTGGGTTTGAATTCGCGTGTCCTCTCGCCGAGATTACGAAGACAAACGCAACGATGGTGAAAGTCGCCACTGGTGGGTTCTCGGTGACGATGTTCGATACTATTCAAGAGACGCAAATGCCGCCCACGGCGGCTGAAGACCAACTGGACGATTGGGTCGAGAGGCGAGATTACGAAGGCGCGGCGAACGAGACGCATCGTGTCATGCTCGTCGGAGGATTCAATGTGGATTACGAAAAGATTGACAAGACATACATCAAGGTGGCGTTTGATACAATCGATTTCGATTGGGAACCCGATGCGCAATTTCTCGCGCTCGAGTTGGCGTCGCTCGCAAAAGCCGCAAAGGCGAATGGGAAAACGTCAAGCGCGCCGGCATCCAAAGTCAAATCCGATACGGTAATCTCGCTCGATTTCAGAAATGTGCATGGGTCGGTGTTTCTCACGCCAGGCGCGTGTGGCATGGTATCCTTTGCTGAGTTCAACGTGGCGAATACAAAGTCAAAGGCGTGTCGCGCGTCGGGCGTGAAACTCGGAGTCAATGGCTACGTCATCACCACCATGGACAGCGTGTCAATCGACGCAAGTGGCGCATCATCCAGACGTACGTCACCACACGTCGAAGCCATCACGTATGAGACCGCACACGACGTTGATCTTCGTAAGAAGACAAAAATTGACATCGGCACGATGAAATGTATGTTACCCGTCGGTTTGGATCTCGGCGACGCCTTGGTCGCCGGCATGATGGGGTACGACGCGTTCCTCGACGTCAAACAGCGCGTGGCCAAGGCGCCGAAGAAACTGCGCGTGTCCATGTCTAAAGATGACCACGTGAGCATGTGGGCGTCGACGACGAGCGCGCCAGTGAATGAGCTCGATTTGAATGTGACGAACATTGAAATAACCGCCGAAGACTCGAATACGTTGGAGAGATTTTTACGCGCCAAGCAAGCCGCGCTCGGCGCATCCATCGCCGCTGCGGCGTTCCAACCCGAAACGAAAGAGACTCTGGAGAAACTTGCGTCGCTGTACACAAAGCACTCGGAGTTTCTCGCCAACGGTGGAGGGTCTGCGCTTCGCATAGAGATGGGCTCGTTGCATACGATTTCCGTGTACGGCGGCGGCAAGGGCGACGGCGACGAGCTCACGTCCAAGGCTGCCGAGCATGTTCGCCGCGTTGATGCGCCGTATAGCGATTCGACTGCACTACAAATGCAAAATGCGTTTTCCATGCGCACGAATGTGCACGATATGCGCGTGAACCTCGCAGATGTGGATGAACGACCGGTGTTGAGCTGTAGCGAAGCGACACTGTCGGGGACGTTTGTCCAAGCCAGAATGCACGTGCCGCAAGTGAAGACTGCTCAGGTTCCCATACAAGTTGGGCGACGTCGATGGACAATGGTGAACGGTCCAGATACGCCGTCCCGTCCAACCATAATGTGGTACACGGATGCCAAGTTTGATCTCGTCGACGCCGAAATGTTCTACGCCACGTGCATGGAACCATACATGTTCAACGCGTCGCAAGAAATGCAAAACCGGATGTTGCTACCGAGGCGTCATAAACTCGCGCCTGGTGGTGGCGGCGGTCGACCGCCTGTAGTTGAGTACAGTGCGGCCAATCCCAAACCCGCGGGGTTGCCAGCATGGGATAACATACGCAATCAATGGCGTGGGTTGATGACGATTACGGCGACAAAGAGCCGCGTAAAATTTGACACGCAAGGTCAGATTGAATATTTGGGTGCGCACGGCGGAGCGGCTTTTGCGAGCGAGCTTGAGCTTGCTGCTGACGCCTGGGATATCAGGCTTGAACCAAAGTGCATAAACGTGAGATGCGCGCATTTCACGGCTTCGAGGATTCAAGATGACGAAGAGATTACGGAAGCGGGCACGCCGCGCGCGTCTGAACCGTCACCGCATTTCAATATTATGACCATTCCAGTGATGAATTTCGAGGCCAAGTATGCGTTTACGTCTGTTAACGGTCTCGACGGGCATCGTACGCATCATAGATACGATTCGCGTACTGGTGAAGTGCTCATCGAAATGCACGAAACGCGCTCAATCGATTGCGCGCTCACCACGAAGACTACCATGTTCTCCAAAGAAGAGTTCCTATTGCAGCACGCAGAAACTGCAAGTTCTGATAGTGACGCATTCATTGCACGCGTTCGTCGACTGTCATCAGTGCCTCCGCAGTTTGGCGCGACGATGGATCAAACGTTTAGCAACCCGACGCTCGCATTGACCCCCGACGACGTGGCGTGGATGTTAAAGTGGAAAAAAGGTGCGCAAAAGCCTATGGTTGCGTTTCGAAACGTTTGGAAACTACGTCCATGGGGACATCCGCGAAAGGTTTCTCATCCGGACTCGAAGAGCCTGACGCAACTCATCGGGCACGTCGACATGCTTATCAAAGCGAAGACGTTTAACATTTTCAATTCGTCGTGTGACGAAACGGACATTGCGCGAGGCGCGGTCTTCGCGTTGCAAGCGCTCGACTGTAGCGTGCGCAACGAGTTTGGCAAAGAAACAGAGTTCGCGTTGCGATCTGAATCCGTGCAATTCCACGTCCCCGAACACGAGGTTGTCATTTCCAGACAAACTTCTGTGAGTCCCGCGCGCGTGTATCGCTCGAGCTCGTTGAACAATCGATTGAATGTCAACGAAATGGACGACGTCATTAAAGAAATGCTTCTCGGAAGCACGGCGATGAGTCCTTCGGCGAGTGAAAGCGCTTCTACGGGCGGCAAATCGCCAAAAGCGGCGTCAGCTGCGCGTGCGACATCGACGGACGCTACGCTCGTGTTTGACTCGAGACGATTTGAAATCATACGCAAGGTGGACGACAGCGTCGCTAACCAAGGTGTACAAATCGAAGTCGACGCCCCTCGGATTTTAATCGAAGCTGAAAAGCGCAACGCAATCCTTGGATGGATTCGCGACGTCTGGGCCGCTGCGAATTCTCAAGCACGAGAGCCGTCGATGACTGAGCTTGAGCGCATAGTGAGTTCAGCACACAAATCTGGCGACGTAAAGACGTACCGCGCGGGACATTCGCAAGAGCACATGGAAAGTTTGATTGATTCATCGTTGCGCGGTGACGCCACGTCCCCGCGCAAGCTTCGTATGAGCGAGGATTCGGATCAACCCAAGCGCACGCCGGATACTAGAGTGCTCTTCGTCATCAACGTCACGGCGCCGCAGATCAACTTCAAAGGCAACGACGCCGCGGGCCGAATGCTACTCGCCGCCGAAGGCGGTTTAGTCGTCGGTCGTCGCGTCAATGATGGTCAGAGCTCGACTGAAGCACCGCGTCGATTAGTAACGGTGTCGCTCCAGCAAGTGCAAGCGCACGTGGCGCCTACAAACGTAGACCTCAACGCTGGCGTGCAGTGGCTCAAGGAACAGAAGAGCGGGAGCGACTCCTTTACGGTGCGCGACGACGTCTTCAACGCCGAAGATCGCGCGCAATCTGGGTCCCTGTTGCGGCGTATTTTCACCCCAGGCGCGATGGTGTTTGAGTATTCCACCGTCGTCAGCGCGTCAGTTTCATCTGTCGCCGACGCGGACATGTACGCGTACGATGAACCCGAAATCGGCAGCCCAAGCCAAAAGAAAAAGACGTCTTCGAGCGAGCTATCGAGTGGCGAAGCGATGAGCGAGTTTTCAGTGCGTTCTCCAGAAATCGAAGCAGAGATGAATTCGAGCCAATATGTCGTGCTCATTGATGTCATGGCGAGCTTGTTTTTGACGCCGACGGTGCTTGAACCACCGCGACCGAGCTCACAGGCGGCGACGTTGTTGCGCTCTCGCGACCGTACGTTGTTTGAAGGCGACGCGCTCGCATCAGCGGCGATTGTCGCTAAACCTATGATGAATCTCATCAAAGCCCGCTGGCGCGCTGAGAGCGCGGAACAAAATTACTTGCGAGCTTTATGGATGTCACCAAACGAAAAGAAGCGCGTGTTGGAACGCATTGATGAATACTGGCGCGCCGCGAGCAAGGCTGAAAAAAAAGTTCTCAACGCCGTGCATGCAGCGACAGAGTTTGTTCGATTGTACCGTCGTCGCGCGGCTATTCGCTTGAATTTACAAATTGAGTACGCTGCGTGGACGCTCGTCGACGGTGGAAAAGCGTTCATGTCTGCCGAACTCAGTCGACTGTCGCTCTCCAGAGAGCGGCAAATTGATTCGTCGGGGGTGATGCGCTTTAAATTGCACGGCTTGACGCTCGTGTCGCTCGGCCAAGAAAACAAGAGTGAGGATCTCGTCGCCTTGTCGCGATGGGCGCCGTCAGAAAAGAGCGCAAATATGCGCGAACCACTGATTGACCTGTTTGTCATTCGCGCCGGATCCGCGCCAGAGGCACCAATGTACGATCATTTGGAGTTGAGCGTGCAGCCATTCGCCGTGCACGTCACGCGGCAATTGTACTCGCGGATTTACAAGTATTTGTTTCCGGAACCAAAGAAACGAGCACATGATAAGTTTGAAGAGGCATTCAAGCGCGTCAAGGCACTTTCAGCGCCGGCGCCCGAAACTGTCAACGTCAGCGACGGCGGTAACTCTATCGATCCGTTGAGCGTGAATCGCAAGGCGCGGCATCTCGCGCCGTTGGACATCCCGTCAGCGACGGCTTCTCCAGCGCGGCGCAGCAAGCGTAAGTGGACGTGGCATGATGGAGAGCGCGTCGGCGGTGATGTTGATGCCGATGGCGTCAACGAAGACGATGATGGCGGCGCCAACAATCAGATATTGGCGCCATCCGAACCCAGGGGTATCGACCACAAAATTGTCGTCTTGCGACATTTCCGCATCCATCCGCTGCACATGAACGTCACGTATGAAGGCAAAACGGCGTCTCTACATGATTCTCACATTGTTCTCGACGCGTTCTCGTACGAAAATTTCCGAGGCCGGTGGCGAGACTTGACGTCTGAGCTCAAATCGCACTTGGTGTGGAGCGTGTTGAAATCGTTCACCGGATTTCGAGGGCGGTACGTTGAGAGTAAAATTGACGATCAAGCAATCATTGAGAACACAACCAAACGTAAGAAGCGGCAGCAATCGGGAACAGAAGACGCGTCGATGCGTGACATTACGTCTGAAATCGACATCCAACGCTCGAGCGGCGGCGACGTCGAAGACGAAGACGAAGACGACTCTGACAACGACGGATGCGACGAATACAAATTTGAAAACGATGACGACGATGGCGATTTCGGCATCCCAGCCGCATCGCCATCGCTCACGTCCGCATCGACCAAGCCACGCCGCGTGCGCCCGGTGAAAAACATCAAGAAATTCTTCAAACTCGGTAAATACAAGGATGGCGCTTCGAGGACGCGCGGCGACGACAAACAATCCCGCGACGACGTCCTCAATGCCTGGGCGTCGTCGCACACATAAACGAGCGCGAATCACACGCGACAACCATAGTTTCTCTCGCGTTTACCACTAGTCACCCTAGTCAACCGTGTACAATTAAACTTTAGCCAAAGCGCGCGCAACCGCGCCGAAAGGGGAACCAAAACGTCACAATCGCGCACGACACGAATCGCGATGTCGTCCCCATCCCCGGCAGCGCGCTCGCCGCTGAAACCGCACAGCGAGAACGCTGCGGCGTCGCCGTCACCCGCACACGCCGCGCCGGCGTCAACGTTCGATCTCGGACCAGCGAAACCGGCGCGATTGCGCGCGGTGGCGACCCATCACCCAGTGCGCAAACTCGCGCCATCGTCGGGCGTTGAAGCTATTTTGGGCGGCGCGTTCAACGCGCCATTCAACGATGGACGGCAAGCGCGCGCATGGAATGAGAATCGCGCGCGTCAACACGCCGGGGCGAATATTTTCGGCGCACAGTCGCCGGCAAAGGCGAATCAGCATGAGCAGCGCGCGCTCGACCCGGTGAAGCGTCGACAGCTCGCGGTGGCGCCCACGACGACGGCACCGCGGAATTTAACCCTACAAGAGCTTCGCCAGGCGTGTCGGGCGCGAGGTGTTAATCCTGGCGGCTCGCGCGACGCGTTAATCGAGCGATTGGATGACGCCATCGCGAGCGGGGCGTGTGAGCCCATTCCAGCCAACGCGAGCGAGGCGTACAAGACGGCGGGCGCCGGGGCGCGGTACGCGAGTCGGGCGAATGAGGTGCGCGCACCGTCAGCGAGTGGTCATGCGACGACGATGCGTGAATCGCAGAAGATTTGGAACAATCAGATTCGCGGGAATGATATTTTTGGAACGTCATTCGTGGACGCGCCGGCGGCGAAGAAGCGCGTCGTGGAAGGGCCAAATGATACGTTGACGCTCGGGGACGGTGATGGTGATGATGATGTCGCGGAAGATGCGCAAAAGGTGATGTTGAAGAGCATTGATTATGTTGAAGACGCGAAAAATGTCGACGATGAAGACGCGGCGAACGTCGTCGCTGGGAAGCGCAAACGCGGCGGCGATGTCATCGTGCCGCAAGCCGAAGAGGCGGTTGTCGCGCCGCCCAAGCAACCGAGCGCTGAACACCGCGCCAAGGCGTGGAAAAGTTTCCAAGGCGCTGGGTTGTTCTCTGAGCAATGGACCGCGCGCGAAGAAGGCGAGGATGAGGAAGACGAGGACGCTGCAGCGGAACAGGCTTTGGTGAAATCCAGCACGACGTCCACCGGCGCGTGGAAGACGCTCGAAGAAGAGGAAGCAGAGCAAGCGCAGGATGACGCTGAGGTCGAAGCCGAGCGTGAAGCTGATGCCGCAGTCGCCGCTGCCGAACGCGAATTGGCCGAGGAACTCGCCAGAGAATCAAACTCGGATTAACGAAACGCACATTTTCCAAATCAAAACGCGTCGTCTGCGTCGAGCCGAAAGGCTACCGGGCAAACAACGTCGTCGTCGATTTACTGCCATGTAATCTTTAATCAATATGACACAACTCACACGTTACAAAAATAAATAAAATTGTTTTTCCCATCCCTATCGTGGTGCGCGGCGGCGGCCAAACATCATCTCGACATCCTCAACGTTGGCTGAGGTTGAGCGCTTTTTGCGCGATCCTCGACGGTTGCGCGATGATTTTGGCTGCGATGATTCGTACCCTTGGCGCCATCGCGCGCGATGTTCGACCGTCACGGAACTTAAACCCGCAAGTTCTTCTTCGACCAAGTCCGAAATCGCCTTGGACACGCCCACGCCCTTGTTATATTGTCGCACGTGCGCGTCGATGTTTTCCTCCTTGTACCCGAGAACGCGACCAATCAACGTTTGGTAATATGGCGACCCAGCGACGAGGGCAGCCTGAACGCCGATCGAAGCCAGAAACTTTGCGCGTTCCTTATACGGCGATTTATTTGGGTACATCAACGCTGTCAAACCATGCTCTTCGGTCCCGCCCGGTACGGCGATGGTGACGATGCCGACGTCACCATCCTCAGACATGTCCTTCAACAGACGCATCACGAACGGCTTATCGACGTTTTGATCAATCGCACAGTGTGCATTCCACCCACTCCATAGCTGAACCATACACATCGGCCGCTTACCACACGCGAACGCGAGTATCTCCCCAGCATTGAGCGTCGCGCGCTGATCCGCGGAAATGCCGCTAAAATCCACCGGACTCCCATCCGCCCAAAAACTCGCATCCCGCTCAACGCGCGCACGAAGCTCATCAAAATCACACAGCTTGCTCACAGTCTCTACATCAACGCCACCATCGAAACAAGGCGCCGGATACGTCCCCGCGCGCGCTAAACCATCGAGTAACGTCACCCATCCGTCGTACGCCCGCGCAAACGCCTCGCTCGACGCCGTCGCGACCCGCCATCCACCCTTCGCCCTCCCATCATCCTCTTCCCTCAACGTCACGCGCCCACTGGCACCATCACACACCAACACCACGCACACCCCGCGCGCGTACCCACGCACGCAAACCGAACCATCATCCAATACCCGCGCGTCCGACGCGCACTCGAGATAACATCCCGCCCCGTCCTCGCCCGCATCGCGCGCGAGCGTCACGCGCAGCGCATCGCCACCCCTCGCGCGCGCCATCACCTCGCGCGCCACCACCCCTCGCGACATCACGTCCGCATCGACGTCCGCGTCGACGTCACCGATCGCCACCGTCGCGCGAACGCCGCGCGCGAACGCCGCGCGCTTTGGTGTGGATACCCTCCGCATGCGCATCCCGCGCGTCATCGCCGTCGTCGCGCCACGCCCCGATCGTCGCGCGCGCACCGACGCGTGCGCGAACGACGTATACGTCACCGTCATCGTCACCTCCTCGTCCTCGTCGTCCTCGTCCTCGTCGTCGTCCGTCGTCCGTCGTCGTCGTGTGTCGCGCGGCGCGCCCAGGCGGCACTTGGCGTGTCACGTCGTCTGTCGTACACTACGCAATCTCCGGGTATGCGGCGGCATTTGAGAACCTACCCGGAAGTAAAAGTACAGTACTTCCGGGTGTGGATAGGGGTTTCGTGGCGCGAGTATGTACGCCAACGGTGTGGATAGGGGTTTCGTGGTGTAAGTATGGATGTCACAGTGGGCGTCAACGGACGACGACGTGACAGACGACGACCATCGGTGCGACGACGACCATCGGTGGACGACGACGACGCGGCAGTTCGACGCACGGGTGCGATGCGGTTGCGATGCGGCGAGTGCGATGCGACGTTCGCGACGGTCGCCGAGGCCAAGGCGCACGGCGCGAGCACGGGGCATGAGAATTTCGCCGCGGACGAAGCCGGTGCCGAGACGACGACGACGAC
>Ga0181563_10001806_pt1 | contig 20758 bp, 17 predicted proteins | sample 011ome_25_FD_133759 | JGI IMG/M metagenome (GOLD analysis project Ga0181563, IMG submission 133759) | Coastal salt marsh microbial communities from the Groves Creek Marsh, Skidaway Island, Georgia - 011512CT metaG (megahit assembly) | ecosystem: Environmental > Aquatic > Marine > Intertidal...
ATGATGGCAGTGAAACGAGAAGATGAAACACTTGATTTGTTGACAAGAACAGCATTTGAATTACGGGATATAAAGGAGGGGCGAATTTCTATTTATAAAGGGCAAAAAAAATACGATTCAGAACGACAGAAAGTCATCTTTGATATGACGCAAAAAGGGTATGAGGTTTCTGATGGTCTATTGTTCAAACAACTTGCTTTATTGGTGGTTGATAACGCGTCTGAATGAGGTTGTTATTAGCTAGATCATTTGTTCAGTTAAGAATATTTAAACATCTGTTATTCATTAATTAACAGGTAGTCAGAATACGTTTTTAAAATCTTCTTACTCGCCACATTTCGTGTGATGTAATCTTTTTCCAATTTGGCACCTCTAGCTGGTGAATATTCGCGACCATAATAGATAATTTGGATGTGTAATTTGTTCCAAATTTCCTTTGGGAAAAGTCGCTTGGCATCTTTCTCGGTTTGCTTTACCGACTTTCCATTAGTGACGCCCCAGCGCGTTAATAGACGATGGATATGTGTGTCTACAGGGAATGCGGGTACTCCAAATGCCTGTGACATAACCACTGATGCTGTTTTATGACCCACAGCAGGTAGTCGCTCTAATGCATCCATATCTGCTGGAACTTCTCCACCGTGTTCATCAATTAAGATATGAGACAAGCCATAAATTCCTTTTGATTTCATAGGCGACAATCCACAGGGTCTTATGATTTCCTTGATTTCTGCCTCGGACATTTTGATCATGTCATAGGGGTTGTCCGCCCGTTTGAATAGGAGGGGAGTAATCTCATTCACGCGTTTATCCGTGCATTGAGCAGAGAGTAAAACTGCAATTAGCAAAGTATAAGGATCCTTATGGTCTAAAGGAACCTCAACAGTCGGATAACAATTTTCTAATTCGTCAATAATGTATTTAACCTTTTCCGCTTTTGTCATCCTTTTTTATTCTGAACCCGTTCTTAATAAATTGCACAAAATCTTTGAAAGTTTCTTTATTCGAGAACACCTCTTTGATAACGCCTGTCTTATTCTGTTGTTCTGGTTGCTTCGCAACTGGCTTTTTTTCGGTAGTTGTTTCTTTTTGTTTTCTGTCTTCAGCTCGCTCTTCCGCCGTTTTAATGCCACTTAAGCGATCAGATTTGTCAAAATTTTCTTTCGCTTCTTTAGCCCATCCCATTTGTTCTTGTGCCAGTGCTAGATTGTTGTGTGCTATAGCATCATTTGGGTCCAATTCAACGGCTTTCTCATAATCTGCTAAGGCTCCGGCATAATCCTTCATTCGGGCTTTTAAATAGCCTCTTGATTGATAACGGAAGCTGTATTCGGGGTCATGTTCAACGGCAGCATCCATATCTGCTAAGCTGAGTTCTAGCTTATCAATGTTTAAATAGGAAATTCCACGGTGAGACAAAGCATTGGCATTCGTTGGTTCCTGTTGAAGAACGAAAGTAAAGATGCGAATAGCTTCTAAATGATCATTTTCCTTAACTTTGTCCATGCCTAAAGCAAATAGTTCCTCGTTTGTCATGGTACAAATTTACGAATAGATCGACAATGCATCAATATCCTGCTTACCGAAAATATACTGGCATAGACGTTTGGTTTAAAATAACCTCTGATCGGCATTTTATTGAACTCAAAAAAATGGGTCAGCGCTGGATCAAACATGAAGTAGTTGCCGAACAATATCCGGAGATAGTTTTTATTCAGGATATGCTTTCAATGTTAGATGGTCGTTGGGAAATACAGGAAGGTGAATTGTTTGAGGATGTTTTGGTAAGTCTTGATTGAAAGGAAGTCCAAACAAGATTATACAGGTTTATTTGAACAGATTGTCTTTAAATCTTCCATTGTCAAGCATTCTTCAGACGATTTTTCAAATAAACCTAGAATAGTAAATACATAAAGAATCAATTCTTATGCTTTTGAAAACAATCACTACCGGAGTTTGTTAGTTCAGTAGTTGTTAATAAAACAACTATATTCAAAAAATGAAAAATATAAGGGGCATATCACTCGAAGTCATCCAGCTCAGTTTAGCTGTATTGCTGGCAAGTATTGGTTTAAAGGCCTTTTTATACCCAATAATTTCTTAGACGGTGGTGTTACAGGGGTTTCTATTTTGATGAGTGAGTTAACGGGGGTCGAGCTTTCGGTTTGGTTGCCGATACTTAGTGTTCCCTTTGTTATTGTGGGTTGGTTTACGGTTTCAAAACGAATTTTGGTTAAATCTATCGTTGGTATTGTCGCTTTATCGCTCGTTATCCATTTTGAAAATTTTGCTCCGATCACAGATGATAAACTCCTGATTTCAATTTTTGGAGGTTTATTCCTAGGGGCGGGTATAGGTCTAGCCATTAAAAACGGAGCTGTTTTGGATGGAGCGGAGATACTGGGTATTTTCATCAATGAAAAAACGGGTATTTCTATTGGGGTTGTGATTTTGTGGTTTAATGTGATCTTGTTCATCTTCACTGGGCTATTATTTTCTCTTGAAATTGCTATGTATTCAATTCTGGCCTTCTTAGTAACAGCGAAAACCATTGATCTGATTATTGAAGGTTTTGAGGATTATGCGGGATTGATGATCGTCTCGAACGAGTCCGAAGCTATACAAAAGGCGATGGCAGAAAAAGGAGGTCAAGGTATGACGGTTTATGGAGGAGCTTCTGGTGTTGGCCGTTACGGGAAAAAGGAAGGAATGGAGGTGATCCATACGATCGTCAATCTAATAGATGTCAAAAAAGTCTACAGAATCATTGATGAAATCGACGATGAAGCCTTCATTATTGAGTTTGACGTCAATAATGTGAAAGGTGGAGTTTTGCGAAAGTATTTTTCAAAAGAGAAGCTAGCCGATCAAGCTTCTATAATCGTGGAGCTAAAACCTCAAAAGAAATCAGGTAAGGCAAATTAGTGGGTTTGCGCCCATTCAACAACTTCGCCTATTTTCATTTTAAGCATCTCTTCCGGAAGGTTAGACCGGATGGCATCGATTAAAGCCTCACGCATCCGTTTTTTAATGAAGATGCGACTCGTGATTAGGCTCACCTCTCGTAAAGGATTGATATCCTTAAAGGGCTTCACATTTTCCTTCCGCTTAGCAGTCAGATTATTACAGACCAATTCAGGAATAAGTGTAATACCTCCTTCTTTGTCTACCAGTTTTATTAAAGTTTCGATGGATGCGCTTTCATAACTGAAGCCAGATTGATCTTTATCTTCTTGCAATTCACAAAGATTTACAGCCTGATTCCTAAAACAGTTGCCATTACTCATAAGCCATATTTTCTGATCGCGCATAGTGCTGATATCAATCTGGCTGAGATTGGCAAAGTCGTGATTTTTATGGCAATACAGCATGATCCTTTCATAATATAAAGCCGTTGTTTTAAAACCATTTCGAGGTAAAGGTGTTGCTAATATTCCCATGTCTACATCGCCTTTTTCAATTCCATCCATCAAATCTTCTGATAACATTTCTTTGATTGATATTTCTAGATCTGGAAATTTTTTGGCAAAACGTCCAATAAAGTTAGGAAGTAAATAGGGCGCGATAGACGGAATGATGCCTAGTGTTAATCGACCAGACAAGGTTTTTTTTGAGAACTGTATGATTTCATCAATTTTGTCTGTTTCTGAAAGTATAATTTTGGCTTGTTCAATTACGGATTCACCAACTTCGGTAGGCGTTACGGGCTTTTTCGAACGATCAAATAGAATGACGTCTAAATCTTCTTCCATTTTTTTGATTTGCATACTCAAGGTGGGTTGGGTGACAAAACAGTGGGTAGCAGCTTTCGAAAAGGATTGGTATTTCGCAACCGCTACAATGTACTCGAGTTGAATAAAAGAAGTCATAGTATAGTATTTACTTATTCAAATATAAGTATTATCAATTTGACTTATGGGAAAATTGCCCGTAAATTTGTACTAACAAAGAAATTAAAAAAGACAATAAACGATATGAATTTTAACAGTATAGGATTAAACAAAGAGAAATCAGAATCAATTGTAAAAGATTTGAATCAGCTTTTGGCCGATTATCAACAATTTTACATGAATCTAAGAGGCTTCCATTGGAATATCAAAGGAGCTTCCTTTTTTGAGTTGCACGTCAAGTTTGAGGAATTGTACAATGACATCAACTTAAAAGTAGATGAAATCGCAGAGCGAATTTTAGCTTTAAACGGTTCGCCGCTGCATACTTTTACAGATTATCAGGCAATTTCAGATATCAAAGAAGTAAAAAATATGACTGATGGGCCAACCATCATTGGTGAGTTATTGAAAGATTATCAAATCCTCATCAAACAACAACGTGAAATATTGGAAAAAGCATCAAACAATTCCGATGAAGGTACAGTGACACTCATGAGTGATTATATCACAGCACAAGAGAAAACAGTCTGGATGCTCAGTGCATACTTGGGAAAATAAGTCCTACCATAAGAAACAAGAAAACCGGTCAGAACACAAAAACTGACCGGTTTTTTTGTTTGTATTTCATTTTAAAACATTTCCAAAATCAAAAGCAGCGTATGCAATCCACTCAACAATGAAACACAATATAGTATCTATTTATTTGAAGAAATTGATGTACGAATCTTCAGCAGAAATATGGACGCCTTCAGGGAATTCAGCGTGTACAATAAGTTTATTTTCATGATGCTGCTCGAGTGAGCTTAATGTTTTACGGTTTAATAACATAACCGTAGAATGTCCATGATGATCCATTTTGTCTAATAATGTTTTACCATTAAAATCACATTGCCAATGTGTTTCAGACATATTTTCTTTATAAGCTACTTCAATAGTAGGTATTTGGAAATACTCATGCTCTCCAATGCCTTCCATATCAAAAACCATTCTTACAAATCCACCTTCAAAATGAAGGTCTTCAGTATTGAATCCCAATTCTTTTAATGATAATTTTCCTACTGATGGTGAATTGAATTTTACCTTAACTTCACCTGGATTGATTTCAATCGCTTGTCCCATATATAATATTGTTTTTTTTCAAATATAGGGGGAATGTCATGGAGGAGATATGACAGAAAATTTGAATGGAGATGATATTTGTCAGTTTCGATTGAAATCGATATGTTTGACGGCACAATTAAGAGGATATGTTTACAAAAGAAGAGGAGAAACAAATTAGAGTTGATTTTTGGAGCGAATTAAATGATCAATTAGACCAGGTTCGTGGTGTAAATGGCAACAAGGTTAATTGGACCAATTTTAATACACATATTCGACATTTGTATTTTAGAATGGAGGCTGATCAACAAGGCACGCGTTTATGCATTGACCTTCAGTTTCCAGACGAAAGCATACGGAGCCTTTTTTATGAGCAGTTTACCGAGTTCGAGCAGAAGTTATCTGATCATTTTGGTGATCTATTGATTTGGACACCTCGTTTTGATCATACCAATGGGAAAGAAATCGCACGAATTGCCATCAGTTTGGATGGACCTAATTTATTTAAGCGCGAGGATTGGCCAGCCATGCACACTTTTTTAGTTGATAATTTTAAAAAACTAGAACGTTTTTGGTCAGATTTTAGTGAAATTTTTGTTCAACTAAAAAAATAAATCCATTTCAGTTTAGCGCCACTTCATTTGGTTAGTAACGGCAAAAAAAAATCCACCCGCCACAAACGGGCGAATGGATTTGAATATTGATGTCGTTTGATTTATCTTAATAATAAATTACGCGTCTTACTTTGGCAATATACTTGGCTAATCGGATAACTTGTTTCGTATATCCATATTCGTTATCGTACCACGTATATAAAACAATGCTCTTTTTATCTGGAGATACTAAAGTTGCAGGTGCATCGAATACAGAACAACATGTATTTCCTATAATATCGTTAGAGACCAACTCCTCATCAACAGAGTAAAAGATTTGATTGACCAAATTACCATTTAAAGCCGCGTGTCTTATCGCTTCATTAACTTCTTCGGCTGATGTCTCTTTGTTTACTGTGAGATTCAAGATAGCCAATGAACCATTTGGGGTAGGAACCCGAACCGCATTCGCTGTTAATTTATCCTCTAAAGAAGGAATAACCTTTGTAACGGCTTTACCTGCACCAGTAGAAGTGATGACCATGTTGATTGCTGCAGAACGTCCTCTTCTGGGTTTCTTATGGAAATTGTCCAATAAGTTTTGATCATTCGTGTAGGCATGTACCGTTTCAAGGTGACCCTTCTCAACGCCGAATTTTTCCTCAATTACTTTTAGTATTGGTGAAATTGCATTAGTCGTACATGATGCTGCTGAGAAAATTGATTGTCCCTCAATGTCTAAGTCGTGGTGGTTAATACCATAAACGATGTTCGGAATCTCTTTTCCTGGAGCGGTTAATAAAACCTTATCAACCCCTTTAGCTTTTTTATGACGTCCAAGTGCTTCTTTATCCGTAAACACACCCGTGTTGTCAATGATTAAAGCATTTTCAATGCCATATTGCGTATAGTCAATGTCTTCTGGATTGCTGGCTTGAATCATTTTGATGATTTGGCCATTAACAATCAAGGCTTGGTTTTCGAAATCTACCGCTACTGTTCCTTTAAACTCATTGTGTACTGAGTCGTTCTTCAATAAAGCTGCTCTTTTCTTCAATTGATTATCATCAACCTTACGGATAACAATGGCTCTTAGTCTCAATTGCTGTCCTTTGCCAGCTTGTTTGATTAACTCTCTAGCTGCTAATCGTCCAATTCGTCCAAAACCATATAGAACGACATCTCGTGGTTCAATTTGGTTATCATTATCTTGGAATAGGTGATTTAGTTTGTTTGAAAGAAAGTCTTTCTTAGAAGAGAAATTGTCTCCTTCTTGAATCCATTCATAAGCCAAACGTCCAATGTCTAATTTTGCCGGTGCAAGGTCCATTGAGAATAATTCCTCAGCTAAAGCAGCGGTAGTAGAGATGAAGATTTTTTTACCCACAACATTCTCGGCATAATCATGCAAATTAATGATTTCTGAATTTGTTGTGTCCAATAAATGGTTTCTGAATAAAACAAGTTCAATACCTTTGTTGTAAAGTAATTCACCAACATAATTGGCCAACTTTACAGCAGCTTTTTCGTTGTCAATGTAGTTTTGGAGTTCTTTTTCGTATCCTACGGATGATTCCATGTTTTAATGTTTTGCCCGGCACGATCATCTGGATGTACCAGTGTTTTTTTTGCAAATGTAGTGCGAAAGAAATGAATTCAAAATATTCAATTGAATTATTGCTCACAAGTTATCACCAATGATTTGAGTCCTAAAAATCAAGGCATAAAAAAAGTGCCCTCATTCGTTAGACGAATAGGGCACTTCATTTATTATTCTTACCGCTTATCCTAAATAAGCCTTTAATAATTTGTTTCGTGAAGTATGTCTCAACCTACGAATTGCTTTTTCTTTAATTTGTCGTACACGTTCACGTGTTAAATTGAACTTAGATCCAATCTCTTCTAAAGTTAATCCATGATTCATTCCAATTCCGAAGAATAAACGAATGATTTCACGTTCTTTATCAGTTAAAGTAGAAAGTGATCTTTCAATCTCACGTTGTAGCGATTCCGCCATCAACAATTTATCAGCTTTTGGAGAGTCACCATTCGCCATTACATCCATTAACGTACCACCATCTTCTGAAGAGGATAGGGGAGCGTCCATCGATACGTGACGTCCTGCGACTTTCATTGATTCTTTAATTTTATCTTCTGGAACCTCCAATACTTCAGCCAACTCTTCCGCAGAAGGTGGACGTTCATATTCTTGTTCTAGTTTCGAAAATGCTTTGTTGATTTTGTTCAATGAACCAACCTGGTTCAACGGTAATCGGACGATACGAGCTTGTTCAGCCAATGCTTGCAAAATAGACTGACGAATCCACCATACGGCATAGGAGATAAATTTAAATCCTCTTGTTTCGTCAAATTTCTGCGCAGCTTTGATTAATCCTAAATTACCCTCGTTGATCAAATCAGGTAATGTTAAACCTTGATTTTGATACTGCTTAGCAACTGAAACTACGAATCGTAAGTTAGCTTTTGTTAGTTTTTCAAGTGCCTCTTGGTCACCTTGCTTGATTCTTTTAGCTAACTCTACTTCGGTCTCAGCAGTAATAAGTTCCTCTTTACCAATGTCTTGAAGATATTTATCTAAAGATTGACTTTCACGATTAGTAATGGATTTTGTAATTTTTAACTGCCTCATCCTGTCTTTATATTTATTTAGTTATAAACTTTAATCTGCAAAGTTACGCTAATAATGTACACGTGTCAATAGTAAAATGCGCATTATTTTAAACGTTTTTGCTTCTTTAATAACCCAGATTGTACGAAAAAGGTTACACGGAGGCACCTAAAATAGACATTTATTTGAAAATATCAAGTGCTAATATGGTTGATAAACTGCTATTCATCGAGTATCCTATTTTGTTAAAAAAGCATAAGACAAAAAACGGTTCAGGTAAAACGGACATTTAATTTTATCGAAATAAAACAATTGATGGTTTATAAACCATATGCGATTTATGTATGATTATCAGCAGAATTATAATTTATGACTTTATTTTCCTTTTAAATAACCTTCCAAATAAGCATAACGCGGTGCAAGCTCTCCTTCCAACGTCGTTTCGCTGGCTCTTTCAATAATACCTTTGTCGTCCGAAACAAAAAGGCTTTGGAAAACATTATTGATCAACTCACTACCAAAATCTTCTGATGCGTCTTTTGGCAATTCGCACGGAAGGTTGTCCACAGCTTGAACGCCAATTGCGCCTTCCGCCATAAAATCTACTTCTTTTTCAGTGTCAGGATCATAACCATATAAAGGATCAGCGATGGTTGATGGTCTGAGCGTTGAAGCGACAGGACCGTCGATATCGCAAGAGATGTCTGAAACAACGGTTGTTTTTATATGATCTAATTTTAAATCCGCTCTTGTGAAGATAAAAGGTGAGCTCGCATCCCAGTAATGACAGGCAACGTACATATTAGCAACCTCCATATATCGGGGGAAAGTGCTGATATGTCCTTCGCCACTTTTAAAGAAAGCAGACTTGTCAAAGTCAGAACCGTCTGCTTTTGCGTAATAATCCTCAACCTTTAATTGTGTATATACCGGCTCTGTAAATTCTTCATTCAAAAATTCGGTTGGAGAAACTTCTTTCAAGTTTAAGCGCGCAAATATTTCGCGTGCTCCATTTCCAACACGACCAAATCCCGTTGCTACAATCTTAGTATTTGATGGCAGATTAACCTTGTCCAGTTCGCTTTCCATCTCCTTGCGATCTTCGCATTGGTTGGCTGGCTTTAAATTATAAAGTCCATGCTTCTTTCCATAGGCTAAGAAGCCATTATAACAACCAACAATGCCTGCATAGCGACCAAACCCAATGATTCTTCGATCCTTCTGGTCCGTCATGACTTCATAATCGATCAACTGAATATTGCGATCCAATAATGCTTGTAGTAATTTCCGGTTATAAGGCTGTTCTTTAAAAGTATGCGAAAAGAAGAGGTATTTCTTCGATGGAATTAAAACTTCAATATTCACTTCTTTTACACCAATCATGATGTCACAATCAGAAACATCTTTAACCACAGGAATGCCCAAATCGGAATATGCATCGTCTGGAAAAGCCCGAACTTCGCTCGATTCAATAATTACTTTTACATGAGGCCATTTTTCCATAACCTCAATACATTGCTTTGGTGTTAACGGAACCCGCTTATCTGGTGGTACTTTTCCTTCGCGAATAACGGCTAATTTGATTTCATTCATGACAACCTGTCTTTGGTTCGATTTTTGCGAAATTAATAATAAATCCGTTTTACCATTAAAAACGGGTTAAAACGATGAAATTATTACGTAGTTTTGTCATTCGTTCTTTGGGGCCGACTTGGATTTGACTGCAACTGCGGTAGACAAGTAAGCATGTCGAGAAATGCGATATACCTCGTTAAAAGTATTCGTAACAAGAATAATTGACAACAATAATTCTTACGCGTTGGCTGCGTAATCTAAATGAATTTTAGATTCGCTTAGTTCACCCGAAGTTTAGTAAGGGAACCTCGCTGTCTGCTCAACTTCAGATCATTAAGTTGGGGTCACAGGCATCATATTTTTGATCTGGCTTCTGCAAAGCTGCGGTGTAGGAGTAAGATAAAGTAGCTTAGATATGGTGTGGGGTGTTTATGCCCAGCAACATATTGAAATTCAATCATAAACTAAACATGTAGAAAGCTTGTAGACTCATTGTTAGGACGAGGGTTCGATCCCCTCCGGCTCCACCTTCGCTCTTCGAAGCTTTAGCGAAGAAGAGCATTGTTCTTTCGAAGCTTCAGCGAAGAAGAGTATGGCTCTTTTCGCCGAAGCTACTCGAGCTTCGGCAGAGACCTCCACTGTTACTCTTCGCCAAGCCTTGACGAAAAAGAGTATTGCTCCTTCGAAGCCTTGGCGAAGATTCCCACAGCAGCGCTCCGAAGCTTTAGCGTAGGATAACATTGTCCCTCCGAAGCTTTAGCTGAATATTTCAAATATTCTCCGTGTTTAAATGGGGGCAACTTTAATAGAATAAGAATAGTATTTGGTTCATTTTGTAACCAATTCCAATATAGGGTATTACATTCCTACAACCAACTCAAGTTTAATCTCAAAAAACAAAAATCCTATGAAAAAGCAGGTCTTTTTATGGGCAGGAATCTTAGTTTCTTGTCTTTGGCAAATCAGCTTCGCACAGTCAGAACTTTTCTACAATTTTCAGGTCAAAACACCCAGTCAAAAACCGCAGGGAGGAGTGCGCGTAACAGCGGTTGAAACCACAACATTTGATTATGCTGTATTTTACACTAATTCAGAAGGTATTGCAAAAATTCACTTAACAAAAGGAGACCGCTGGTCTATAAATGTAGGTGATATGAAATCCATTGAGGTGGTGGACATGCCAACTGATGGCACTCGGCAAGAAGAAGGATTTGCGGTTTTGGATACGGCTGTATGGAATCGTAACAATACCCCTTTAGCGGATCGGGTGGATGTTAAATTAGAAGAAGTTCGAACAAATTGGTCTTATCATCATGTTGCTGCTGACGGTAAGTGTTTGTTGGCCATTACATTAAAGGATCGAATTGGAACAGCATGGGGAGCGATACCTGTTAAGTTGGTCAGTGCTGGGCAAGCACTTCAATTCGTCACGCTCACGGATGGCAACGGGCACGCTTGTTTTGAGGTTGACCCTGGCTTGTACGAGTTGGATGTCGATGGGGAAGAAGGGTTTGCTAAAATTGCAATTCCAGCAGATACGAGTCGAATTGAGATTACTTATCAGTTCAGCCGCAAGGATTTTTCTGAGCATGTAAATGAAGAAGGTTATACGGTTCAAAAATTGAATCATAAGCAGGGTCGTGTTTCCGGTCGTGTTTTGGTAGAATTGATGGTTAAAAAAGAAAATGGGAATCCAGCTAATCAACGAGTTGTCATTCGACAAGCAAATTCTAAAAAGCAGTTTTTGGGTTATACGGATCAAGAAGGACAGGTGAATTTCATGCTTCCTCGTGGGTTTGATTATTCTGTAAATTTTGAATTTCACGAGAACGCAAAAACAATCGACTTAACGGCCGAAGAAAGCACAGAGCAAATGATATTATTGGTCGACTATAAACCAGAAGAGCGTTTAGCACATCCTGAACGATTTCTACCAACAAAAGATGAATTAAAGACCTATGATTTAAACAATGTTTTGACAGGTCAGTATGCGGATACTCCAGATGATAATTTGATTAATTTCCATGCCAAATGGGGGAATAATAAGATCGGTAGTGGATCACAAGAGGCCGTTATGGAGATGGGGTTTTCGGTTAAATCTGGTTATAAACCGAAACAAACGGGAAAGCCCGTTAATCTAGCGTTTGTGCTGGATAAAAGTGGCTCGATGTCTTTCGAGCGCATAGATATATTAAAATACGCTATGCGAAATATGGTAGAAGCGTTAAGGCCAGAAGACAAGGTCAGTCTCGTGGTTTTCGATACCAAGGCAACGGTTGCTTATCCTTTTGCTCCAGCTGATAAAGATCATATCAAAGATGTGGTTTATGCTATTGAAGCGGCGGGTGGAACGAGCATCTATGAAGGATTAAAAATAGGGTATAAGGAGCTGAAAAAAGCCTTTAATCCAGCAGCCACGAATCGTGTCATTTTATTAACGGATGGATATGGCTCAAAGCCAGTAGATGAAATACTAGACTTATCTGAAGTTTATTTTGGAAAAGGAATTAGCGTCTCAACCATTGGAATAGGAGCAGGATATAACCATAATTTATTAAACCTTTTGAGTCAATATAGCGGTGGAATGGCGCATCAAGCTATTGATAATATGGCTTTGACCGATGCTTTCAAAAAAGAGTTTGAGAGTTTAATGTACCCGCTGGCCAGCGATGTGAAAATCAAAGTCACCTACAATGATGAGATTCTTTTCGAGCAATTACATGGCATTCCGCTTTTAGAAGAAGGGAAAGATTTTGTAACCTTTGGTTTGGCGAACATTTTTACCTCAATGAATCAAACGGCATTGCTTACATTCAAATTGGATAATCCAACACCGGCCTTGGTGAGAGAACCTGTTTTAGTTACGATGTCTTATTTTGACGAGCAAAAAGGGATGCCTGTTAATATCACGCAAGAATTGCCTTTAGAATGGACTGAAGAAACGGATTTGGAAATCGTTACGACTGAACAACAAAAACGAACCTATACCTTAGCGGTAATCAACCAGTGCAATAAAGTGATTGCTGACTTATGTGAGAATGGAGCGTATCAAGGAGCGAAAAAACAAATTAAAGAAACGTTACGCGCCATTCAGAAAACAAATGGCAATAAATTTTCTGCTGATTTTAAACCATATATTAAACAGTTAGAAGATTATTTGATAGCAATTGAGTCTGCTATTAAAGCAGGTAAAATTCCAGACAATATAGTCTTAGAGTAGTAGTTGTGCAATTCTATGGGCGCTAATGTAACACCGTTACATGCCCATGGAATTCATATCGCTTATCATCGATGGTATCGCCAAAATCAATCTTCCAAACATAAACACCATCTTGCACAATTTGACTGTCATAGATACAATCCCAACCTTCATTTAAATCATAGGTTTCAAAAAGCATTTCTCCCCAACGGTTAAAGATCATCATATGAAAATCGGTCGGATCAACACGCGAAGTGAAAACAGGTTTAAAGATGTCGTTAAATCCAGTTTTGTCAACCGTAACCGCATTTGGTACATAGAATATTAATAAATCTTGATAAGCCACACGGCCATAAGCTGTATCTGCACATCCCAATTCATTGGTTACGATTAAAGAAACATCATAAACGCCATCAATCACCTCAGGGTAGGTATGAGATGGTTCAAATTCTCCTGAACCGCCTGATCCATCACCAAAATCCCAATAATAAGCTGTTCCGTCTGATGACATATTGCGGAAATCGACAGTTGTATTGGTAATGTCTATGGTCGTTGATAGCGGTGTGAAATCTGCAACTGGGACAGGTGATACATAAATCAAATCCTCGACTGTTAAACTTGACGTACATCCTTCTGAGGTAATGGTTAGGGTAATATCAAATGTACCTGGACCAAATGTATGGACGATATCACCACATTCTTCTGAAAAACTTCCATCTCCAAATTCCCAATAACAATCCTCACCGACAGGCTCAGAAACGCTTGTGAATGCTACTTCTAGCGGAGCGCAACCTTCTGTAAGATTCACCATAATACCAGGGCTAGGGTAGGGAAGTATCGTTATTTCAACCGTGTCACTTGCACTAGGACAAGTTCCATTCGATACAGTCCAAACAAAGGTATAATCGCCAATGGCCATATCAGTGACATTCGTAGCTGGAGCTGTTTCATCCTCAAATATGGAAGCGGTTCCACTAATCTGTGTCCAAATTCCCTCCGATGTTCCTTCTGGAATATTCCCATCAAGTGTGATGGCAATCGTATCGCAATAAGAAGCATCGTCGCCTGCATCACTAATTGGCATATCATAAACGGTTATAAATACGGTGTCTGTTTCTGGCGGACAAGTGCCATTACTCACGGTCCACATCAATTCATAAACGCCTTCCTCTAGATCACTGATCAAAGCATTATATAGTGTCGCATCATCGAAAGTAGGTGCGCTCGGACTGCTCAAAACGCTCCATTCTCCTGTAGATGAACCGTCAGGTTCGTTTCCATTGAGGTTTGTCTCGTATTCCGCGCATAATTGAACATCCGCTCCTGCATCACTAACGGGTAGATCAAAAACATTGATTTCAACAAGATCAGTAGAATCTTCACATACTCCGTTTGAAACTACCCAACGCATCGTATAGGTTCCTTCAACAAGGTCTTCAATTGTGGTGTTCGGATCAGTAGGATCAATGATTGTTGGAATGGATGGGCCAAATACATATTCCCAAGCACCCGTTGCTGTTCCTGCTGGAATGCTGCCAGAAAGGGTAGTGCTATACGCATTGCATAAATCTTGATCAGGACCGGCATAACTCGCTGGTGGATTGTAAATGTGGATAAGAACGGTATCCAATTCTGGTGGACAGGTTCCGTTGGTGACTGCCCATTCTAAGGTATAAATGCCTTCAATCAAGTCTTCAATATCGGTGTCTGGTTCTTCTGGATCATCAAAATCAACCGGACCGGGTCCGTCAACCAAGGTCCAAAGACCAACACTGGTTGCCGTTAAGGCAGATCCGCTCAATGTTGTTGCATTCGTGTCACAAAGAAATTGATCTTCGCCTGCATCGCTAATCGACGGTTCAAAAACTGTGATGTATACCGAGTCGTTGGATTCACATCCATCAAAAGTGCTTCCTATGACATAATACATGCCTGATTCAGCTGGAACAAATTCGACACTGTCTATCACCCCATCTTCCCATATATAGTCTGCATCTTCACCAGCACCTGTTCCATAAAGTAGCGCAGGTTCGCCTTCGCATAATTCTAAATCATCTCCAGCATCAACCGCAAATTCGAATGTAAATCCAGCATAATAAGCTCCTGCTCCTGCAAAACCGTTTACGGCAATAAATCCTGCAGCCATGGCTTCAGTAGATTCAATGGCAACATCACCTGTCATATCCATTTTATAGGTTTCCCAACCCGGCAAACCGATGGAAGGTTCTGGTCCGGCTGCTCCACCAATGACGGCGCCATTAACACTGACAGTGGCACCTGAAACAGTAATGATATAGAGTTTTCCATCGTAAAAGCTACCTCCAATTCTGTCAATATCCGGGATAGCATCAATGCCTGATGATAAATAACATTCTAACGGTGGGATAAAATTGAATTCGCAAGTCGCTTCACTGGTTGTGGCTGCCGTGTTTTGAAAAACATAAGCCGGTTGCGAAGTGATGATCGCCATATTGTGGTGAAGTGTTCCTCCGTAATAAGTACCGGGCACTAAATAATAGTCGCCCGCATTTATGGTAGTAACTGGAATTGGATTGTCATTAATGTAAATTTGCGTACCATCCATCGTACCAACTACTAGCGGTTGCTCCAAGTCTGGACCACCGCCTCCCTCTACCAATAGATGTTCAGTTCCTAAATATGAAGTAGGTACAATTTGCACAACTCCGCCGTCTTGCGCACCTAATGGACTAATAGAACCTAAATAATTACCTGTATTCACGACAATAGGATTGTTTGAGGTAATGTGTGCCCCTATAAATCCAGTCATATTGGCAAGGGAAGTAGTCGTATAACCCGTAAAGACAAAACAATCCCCCTCATTTAATAAAACAGTCATCGCATCGGAATAGATAAAACCACCTAAGCCGTTTTCAAATACAACGTCCGTATCGTAATCAGCGATATTGACAGTTGTTCCATCTTCCGTGGCCATGATAGAGGTTACAAAGTTTCGATTAAAATTGGAAATGACCTGAGGCATACTCCCTGTGTAGAAATTTGTTCCTTTGCCTGCTAGTCCCTTACAGGCAATTGATGTTGCTTGATAACTGGCTCTCGCCCTAACATTGCAATAAAATGGTGCATCTGCATAGGCTTTAAAGCCTGAGCCTCTCAAAACCATTCCAACGCTGTCCCGCGGAACAAAAAAAGCTGTTCCTGGAACTTGGCCAGTTCCTAAATAGACATTTGTGGGTGCATCCTTGGAAATTATAGCTGTCGCTATTACTGTTCCAGCTCCGTTTTCTATCGTAACCTCGAATGGTGTCACAACAGGCGTGCTCAAATAAATATAATGATCTGAAATCTGCCCATTCGAACGACTGTGAATCGGAGGGCAATAATGAATAGAATCTAACTGAGCAAATGACTCAAGAGGGGCGCTTGACAAAAGAGGCAGGGCAATCAAAAAAAAGGCTTTTAAAAAGCTATCTTTTTTGAAAATTACAAATATTTTCATTGGTTATAGTTAGTCTACTTAATCAAATATACGCCAAAAACAAACATCTTAGTCTAAAACGATTAACTTTTAAATAAACAAATGGTTGTTAGCTGGTTATGAGATTTTAAAAAAAAGATTTCATTTGTGATAGAAATCACCAGAGAACACGGGGTTTTCAATTAAATTTGTAGAACAAAGATTATATGATGAAAAAGATGAAAATCATAGTAGGGAGCAGTCTTATTTTTTTGGCGGCTTGTACTTCTAATGAAACAGCCAATAATGATGTAGACAGTTTAACTGATTCGAGCGACTTAAACAGGGTTGAAATGACCAGCAATAATTATGACGGATTTCAATTAATGGTGTCATCTTGTTTTTCGTGTCACAGTCCAAATCCAACCATAGAAAATCCTGTTGCTCCAACTTTGGCTGAAATGAAGATGGTCTACTCTGATCATTATGAAAACCAAGCTGACTTTGAGCAGGCGATTATAACATTTCTAGAAAATCCAACAGCTGAAAATGCATTGATTTCCTCTGCGATAGAAGAATACGGATTAATGCCGCAAATGAGCATGGGGCAAGAGAAATCAGCTGCAATTGCCAAGTACCTTTTTCAAAACGGCGTGGAAACAGAAAACTGGTATCCGCAACAATTCCAAGCAGAACAAAGAAGGGTAAAATTGATGACTGAGGATTTATCGGACATTGATCGCGGATTTGAATATGCGATGGGAACGAAATCTATCTTAGGGAAAAATTTAAAAGGTAAACTAAAAGCGGAGGGTCCTTTAGGTGCTTTATCATTTTGTAATTTAAAAGCTTACCACTTTACGGACAGTATGTCTCAAGTATATGACGCCTCCATCAGAAGAGTTTCAGATCAACCCCGAAATCAAGAGAACACGGCTTCGGCTATGGAGTTGGAGATCATCCAAGCGTTTAAAAAGCAATTGGCGGAGGGTGAAGAAATAAAACCAGAAACACGTGAATTTTTAGAAGGCTACGTCCATGGTTATTACCCAATTGTTACCAATGCAATGTGTATGAAATGTCATGGTGATGTCAATCAGATGGAAGAGGGTGTGCATGCTAAAATTCTGGCATTATATCCTGAAGATAAAGCAACAGGCTATGCACCGAATCAATTGCGTGGTATCTGGGTTGTGGCTATGAAAAAACGCGACCAAGAATGATCGCGTTGAAAACTAATTTGAAAAATTGACTAGAATAAATCAGCTGGAACCTTTTTGAGTACCCACTGATTTAGCTCTTTTAGTTCTGGCGGTTTCAAATAGCGTTTAGCTTTGTGATACTCCTTCCAGAAAAGTTGTTTATCGAATGTAAAATGTGATAACACTTTTTTCGAGTACTCTAAAAATGATTTTTTCGCATTCATGTCAATTACTTAAGGTTGTTAGATGACTGAAAAAGATTTGTTATGAAAAACTACATGCTGATTATAGCTCTTCTTTTGAGTGGTTTATCATTTGGTCAAAAACTAAAAGTGATTGGCGTGAATGAAGATTATTTCCATCATGATAAAGTAGAAGGTTTTCATTGTTTGTATGATCGGATGCCCGATTACGGTTATACATGGATTGGTACGCTGAAAATTGAGCTAGATACTATTGTTCAGCATACGATTAAAGAGATTTATTCAATGGCTCAAGATCGTGCAAACCGACTTGGCGCAAATGCATTTAGAGTAAAAAAGGATGATTTGTTTTCGTACGGCGAAGAGAAATACATCACGTTTGATATCTTTCATCTAAGAATGGAGAATAGAGATGAAAATCGTGATCTGTTTAAAGGTAAAACACTCTATCTTTTTGGTTTTTTAGGGCATCATCAAAATATGGATGGGTACACGATTAAACTGAATGGCGAAAAAATGTTGTTAACAGAATTGTCTTATTATCAGTTTGAGCCAAAAATTGGTGACGTCATTTGTCTGGAGATTGGTAGCTCTGCCAAAAAAGATAAAATTGAATATAAAGTGGATGGTAAAGGATGGCCGCGTTATTTTTCTTTCCAAATGTTTCATGGTTTATTTAGTGCGCATGAAATTTCTGAGTATGAATGGGCTTATGGTGAATTCCTTATTCAAGTCTTGGAGAAAAAACCTACCGGTGATCGATCTTTATCAAATTATTAAGAGACAGTTTCTTCTAGCGTAAGTTTCGCCTCCTGTGATTTTAAATAATCCTCTTGACAGCCTTTAAATAAGGTGATAAGCGCATTTCTTTTTTCTTTTAAATCCTCAATTAGTTCAGGTTGCTGCTTAGCGATTTGTCGCAGATGTATTCTACGTTTACTTTGTTTTGCCGCAGTCAAATAAATCAATGCGTAAATACCGGTGGCATACATTAAAATAGGGTAGAGTAAAGCCCACCATCCAAAAAGCACACTTCCTAATAATATGCTAATCCCAATATACCATATCGTGAATAATCCTAGACCCATCCCCAGTACAAAGCTACCAGCAAACGTCCGGTCAGAAGTCAATTTTCTAGCTAACCAGCCGCTTGCTTTGTACGGAATGACATTATTGATCACACCCAGTATAAAGAAAGGCAGGCCCAGCAAAAAAGACCACACTCTCCTATACTTTAATTGATCTGAAAGCCCTGCAATATCTTTATCGATGAGATCGGCTTGAGTCAAAGCATTTTCGTATGCTTCCATTTGATCCAGTGTTATCGTATATAATTCTGGCTTTTCTTGCTGAAAGTAAAGGATAGCGTCAGAAAATCCTTTTTGCAGTTCAAATTCTGACACTTGATCTGAAAAGGTAATATTTAGTTCATTTTTTAAGTCTCTTGTAAAAATCGCATCTAGCTTTTCAAAAACTTTCTCTGTTCCGGGTGTTGGAAGATGTAAAACCAATGAACGCAATCGGTTCTCCAATTCCAATGTCAATTCTTTTATTTCCTCAGTATTATATGTTTGTTGCAGCTCATATTCATTTGACAGGTAAAAAGGCTTACCAATCTGAATCAATAAATCACTACGAAAGCTGTGTGGATCGGAGTAGTTTAGGCCAATTGGAACGATAGCGACACTTCGATTGTATTCTTTTTCCGCTCCGATTGCGATTCTAACTGTGCCGGTTTTTAATGATTTAAGTTTTCGCTCGGTTAAACTAACCCCTTCAGGAAAGATGATTAACGTTCCGCCTTTACCTAAATGTTCGTGACATCGTTTAAAGCTGTCCTGATTCTTGTGTGTTTCGCCAGGTCGGGTTGATGGGCGAAATATCGGAATCATATGTAGCATACGCTGAAAAAACCATCCTTGTATTCCTTTCCCAACATACTCACCCGCAGCCAAAAAATAAACCTGACGTTTGACCGAAGCCGCTGCCACAATAGGATCCATAAAGGCACTGGGATGATTGGCGACAAAAATGACAGGATCGTTTTCAGGAATGTTTTCCTTTCCTGTAATCGACCATTTCCTGAAATAACCAAATATGGTCAATTTCGATAGTATTTTTAATAACTGATAAATCACAGCATGAAGATAAGATTATTTCGCCCACATTTACTCCGTGGAGCCGATAAACTTTGAGGAGTTCGGAGTTTGAAACCCATCCATAAGCCCTACAAATGCTCGCACCCGATTCAACTCGTTTTTCACAATGGACTTCAGATGCTGACATGACGTATACGTCTAGCATTTCAAATCTTAACCTTACACATTTAAATTAGAGCAAAGGTTTTAAACGACAAGAAAACTAGACAGAGTAAGCCACCGAGAAAGGGCAACCAAAACTTAATCGTTCGGAACATTCTGAATTTTCTGTCTTTGTAGATAAGGATGACTTGAGAAAAATTGACGAGTACAAATACACTAATGATGACATAGGAGGTTGTATTAGCAAGATTTACTATTGGAACCACAATGGCCAGAAATGTAATAGCTATTCCTATGATTATAGTAGCCGCTATAGGTGTTTGAAACTTTTGGTGAACCTCCTTTAGTAAAGACGGGGCGCTCTTCTGTCTAGCTAAGCCAAACAATACTCTAGATCCCATTATGATTTGAGCCAATACACCGTTGATTACGGCTATCAAACTAATTAGCGCAATAAAGTAGATATAACCTTCTCCCTTAGGTGAAAGAATTTCAGCCATTGGTGCTTCTGTTGATGTAAGTACATCAAGTGGTAGTGCGATAACTGCTACAACAGCTACGAGTATATAAAGAATCAAAGCAATGCTCAATCCGCCTAGCAAAGCGATCGGCATACTTTTTTTTGGATTCTTTGCTTCCTCCGCAATATTGGCCAAATCCTCGAAACCAACA
>Ga0181563_10001808_pt1 | contig 20750 bp, 19 predicted proteins | sample 011ome_25_FD_133759 | JGI IMG/M metagenome (GOLD analysis project Ga0181563, IMG submission 133759) | Coastal salt marsh microbial communities from the Groves Creek Marsh, Skidaway Island, Georgia - 011512CT metaG (megahit assembly) | ecosystem: Environmental > Aquatic > Marine > Intertidal...
CCATCAGACGATAACGACACAGACCATCCTGACTGATCACTAGAAGCTTCGCCATCAATGTCTTTTCCTAATTGGTTCCACTCATTATCATTACCATATTGATATACACGCACGTGTCCCCTATTGGAATTATTAGTATCAGTACCATCATTATTTATTGCCCCAATGGCCACCGTAGTTCCATCAGACGATAACGACACAGACCATCCTGAATAATCACCAGTAGCTTCGCCAACAATGTCTTGTCCTAAGCCATCAATGTCTTGTCCTAATTGCTTCCACACTTCATTTGTATTATTGCTTTCGTATTGATATACACGCACGTGTCCTGAATTAGTTCCATTACCATCATTATTTGTTGCACTAATGGCCACCGTATTTCCATCAGATGATAACGATATAGAGGATCCAAAATTGTCAAAATTGCTTTCTCCTTTAAGTCCACCGATGTCGGTCCACTTATTATCCTGATATCTATAAATATTGACGGTACCTTTATCACTATCCTCACCTATTGCGACAGTAGTTCCATCTTTACTTAATGAAACCTGTCTTTCTCTAGCAGAATATGTACCTGTACTTCCATCAATATCCTCTCCAAGTTGTGTCCAGTAAGAATTACCCTCTTCAGGCTTGATACCATTAGTTATGATAATCGGTTTAGTATTGCTTGTATCTTGTATAGATGTTTCATAATTATATTGATCTGTCATATTCGAGGTGAATTCCATATACGAATATACACGCACGTGTCCTGTATTTGTATTGGTATCATTACCATCATTATTGTGACTTCCAATTGCTACTATTTTACCATCCCCTGATATAGAAAGACTTTCTCCAAAATCATCGAAACGAGCTTCTCCATCAATATCAAAACCCATGAGTTGCCATTCGAACGGTCCCGTTTCTGGCTCCGGTTCTGGCTCCGGTTCTGGCTCCGGTTCTGGCTCCGGTTCTGGCTCCGGTTCTGGCTCCGGTTCTGGCTCCTCAACTATATCCATTTGTGTAGCCTCTCTCATAAAAAGGGACACTTTATACAATCCACTTGTATCTAGCTCTGGTTCAGGCTCAGGCTCAGGCTCAGGTTCAGGTTCAGGCTCTGGTTCAGGTTCTTCAAAAGTTTCCGGTTCAGGTTCAGGTTCAGGTTCTGGTTCTGGCTCAGGTTCTGGTTCTGGCTCAGGTTCTGGTTCTGGCTCTGGTTCTGGCTCAGGCTCAGGCTCAGGCTCCGGTTCAGGTTGGGGTTCTTCAATCAAGAAGACACTTATTTCATTACCTTCATATGTAGGATACCATGTATAATTTTCGTTTCCAATTTGCTGATTAAATGTATATGTTGTTCCTTCCACTACTATTGTCCATTTAATTAATGATCCGCCTGCTGTATCACCCGTCTTATTATCGGCACTTTTCCAGCGGAACTTGGTTGGTACACCGTTAAGCGTAAACGTTACTTCCGCAGGCACAGGTAGCCTAAATTTTGTATTTTGGTCTCCATCGTAAGAATTTTCTATATCTGTTTGATCACTTGTAGCCACTACTTTCAATCGTGTATTCGTTATATCATAAAATTCAATTTCTGATATTTGCGCATATTTTTGTAACGCACTTGGATCGTTTGGATCATCGGTAACCTCAGTTATTCCCATACTTACTTCCACCCCCAACGCCTCTGGTTCCGGTTCAGGCTCAGGTTCTGGCTCTGGTTCAGGTTCAGGTTCTGGCTCGGGTTCCGGTTCGGGTTCTGGTTCCGGTTCTGGTTCCGGTTCCGGTTCTGGTTCCGGTTCCGGTTCGGGTGATGTAGTTGTGTCAATTACAAATAAATCAATTAATTTATCTGTACCGCTCTGGGGATACCAGGTAAAATTTTGTTCTGTTTCCACAGTTTGTTCGAATAATTGTGTTCCACCATCCTTCTGTAACACCCACACAGTCCATGTAGTTCCATAACTTGTATGATCGTTTCCTGTTTTCCACCGATATTGTGTTGGACCGCCATTGACACCGTTTTCTATGACATAATATATCGTCCCTAGGTTGGAGGAATACCATTTGGTAGTTTCATCGTTATCGTACGTATTTTCAAGACCCGTCTCTGTGACATTATTCACGGTGCCACTCAAATTTATTTCAGGTATTCCAGATTCAATAATATTTAATTTGGTTTCCGTGCTATCGTAAAATTCTATTTCGGATATTTGTGCACCTGATGTTCCAGTAGCAGTGAAAATTTGTATGTCTATTCGCGTAGTGCTATCATTGTTATTGTTATGCAGAATTTTCTCACTATTTTCAACATAATTGTTTACTTCTCCATACTCGGTATTGTCACTCGTTTCCACATATTTATCTTCTTCAGAAATGTCTTTGTCACTACTGTCCTCCAAGGTCACCTCGGTAATTTCGAGCTCTACATTTTCTCCAGAAATTCCATACTTGTCAGCCTTATCATAATTTACTTCAAATCCAATATCATCCAAAAATCCAATCGTAATCTCACTCAGTGCAGGAATATAATCATAGTGCACGTCACCGCTTCCTAATATCATACCATCCAACCATCCGGTCATGAGTTCTTTATCTAGTCCAGGATATCGAACACCATCAATCACTCTATTATCGTACGATGTATTATGTTCAAAACCTTCCTCTGGATGAATAAACTCTGTTCCACTTCCACCATCATCTTCCATAGGTATCAAATTCCAAGTTACGTTATTATCCGTATTCAAGCATGCATCATATTTTTCGACTGCTTTTGATCCTGGATGCTGATAAAATACATTTTTTGGATCGTCGTCATCATTCAATCGACGTATAATGCCCAAATAATGCGGAATAGATAAAATGCCTAAAATGTGTCCCATTTCATGTAACAATGTATGATACACAGCATCCTTACCGTCAGCGTAGATGATACTTTGCATTTGTGTGAACAAACTAGAGTTCAATATAATCTTTCCACTTCTTGGGAGAACAGATCCATAGCGATAAGAACTATTTAATTGTGACAATGAAAATGTAGTTTTCGTGTCAACATCGTATACATACTCTAAAATAGATCCTCCTAGACGATTGGCTCCTAAATCATCTCGAAAGTAAATGACAATCTCTGTGGTAATATCGTCAGGAACAGAAATAATAATTTCGTTCCATCTACTTACCACATCATCAACATATTTTCTATATATAATCGGTATCTCATCGATATTGGTAATTTGAATTTTATCATTCATAACTATATTGGAAGCATATTATTTTTTGTACATTATATCGAGTATTATATTGAGTATTGCGTATTTGAGCTTGCTGTGAAATAGGGGTTCAGTAATTCTTCCACAAATGGATTGGAATAAAGTTTTTCGTATTTCCTCTTTCTCCAAAACCACCACCATTTTTTCCTTTTCTCGGCATGCTTCATTTCATTTTGAAACATCTTTTCAATCATTGTGAATGCTGACTTCAGTAATAATATTTGATGCAGAACATATTTCTTCTTTGCATATCGTTCATCCACTTGTAACTTCTCAGCATCTGTCAGTTGACGCTCTTCTTTCAAAGCATAGTAATACCGAATGTCGTTTTTCACCGCCTTCAAAGACGTGATGTACTTTTGCCGGATATCATCAATACGCTTGATAACGGAAAAAACGTTGGTGTTGTAAATAATGGGATATCTGTATCGAATTGTTCTTGGTACAATGAATTGATTTGTTTCCTTGATCTCCATGATCTTATTTTGGAACTCACCCAACTTTTTCTCCATTTCTTCTTCCAACTTTTTCCGAGATTTCGACGAACAGGATAAATCTTCGTTATTGAATAGCAAGATTCTACCCGATGTGAATTCGATATAAGATTGTAATTTGTCATATTGGTGCGAAGATGTCTTGTGAGCTTCACATACAGCGTCCAACTTGAAATAATTCGCCAGGGCAAGTAAAAAGGAAACTGTTCCATTTAAAACAGATAATATAAATAATTTATGATGTAAACTTTCGGTAGATACAGACCCTGATATTACACATGCTGAAGTAGTCAACAAAATAGATGGCATCATCAGTAAATGCAACCGGAACTCGTTATAATATTTAGACTCCATGTATACAATTTTTTGACCCTTCACATACGTTGCAAGAATGTCCATGGAACTACTTAGTTGACTGGAATAATTGAAATAATTATCGTTGATCTCGTTTTCCATTTCTTTGTACGAAATCTTGTTGTATTGAATAGGAATGTCTAGATCAAACTCGTGAATAGATAGGTCATCTAAATTATGTACTACATCAACTAGCTCTATTTGATCACTATAATTATTGTCGTCGGCTACCGTAAGGACCAAGTTTGTTGGAGCCTCTATATCCGGAGAGTTTTCGTCGTCCGAAACATCGGACATATTAGAACCATTATCATCGTTTTCACCAACGCGGAACATTATAATAAACTTCAATAAAAAATATTTATATCAAGTTTATCGACTTTTATTTAACAACGACAACAGAGGTCTATATTCCCGTTGATCCAAACCCCCCAGATCCTCGGCGTGTCACTCCTAGTTCTTCTACAGAATCCACCAATACTACCTTGATGGGCGAAAGAGTAGGCGAACAAATTTGAAAATATCTTGCATGCTTTTCTATTTTTGCGCCTTCGGTGCTAATCTTATCCAACATGCACATAATATTTCCACGATAACCCGAATCAATAATACCTACACTATTTGCCATTCGAAATACCGTTTTGGAAATGCTTGAGCGAGGATATAAGTAATAAGAAATATTATTTCCATTCGTAATATCATAAGCAGTACACTTTACTCCTAGGTCAACTTTGCAATTGGTATCGTTCGGATACACCATAATATCGCTTGGACAAAAAAGATCAAAACCAGCATCAGGATACTGATCATTAATCTTGTGATTATGATTAGCAATAGCATTTCTGTACTTTTCCTTTAATTGATTATCTTGTACGAAAATTTTAAGTATCATTCGACACATACTTATATAATCCACTGAGTATATTTTAAGTCTTTTTGTAAATAATTATTGAAAAACTATATTTACAATGAAGTGGTATACTTGTATTGGCGATATTTCGGATCGCTCTTGTGGAAGACTTTGAACACGCGAGTAATATAATCCACATTCAAAAGTGGGGACGCATACTTTGTAGTGAGTTTTTCATGGTGAATGAGGTGATCGCTGGGAACAACAAGAAATGGTGTCCAAGGTAATCGAATATTCCTCATTTGAGGACAATGCACAAACGAATTTAAAAACGAAATGGTCGCAATGGCCAATTGGAATGTAATGCCATTCGGTTTGAACAAAAATGCACCTAATAAAAACGGCATAACATACGCAATATTGTATTCATGAACAGAAACAGCATTTCCATTCGATGGGACGGGCTTTACAAATTTGTGATGGAACTTGTGGAGAAAATAGAGAGATTTTATTTCATGAAACCATTTATGTAATTGATAGAAAATGATATTGTGGGTCAATACGATACCCAGCCAATTGAATAGTTGTATTTCTGTAGATTTGTTTGTCAGTAATATGTTCTCTGCTATGACGTAGTAGATGGGAGACAATCCCAATAAATTGATAAAATTAGAAATCGAACTTTGTACGTATAATTTTGGATGTTTTTGAAGTAACTCCAGCGTGGTCTCTTTACTTATAGTATAATCCAGAACATTAGAAAACAGATAGGTATAACTACCCAAATGTAATCCTTTTATATATGGGTTGATTATCTGATTTACAATCTTCATATGTATTTATTTTTTATTTGTTTAGATGCTTTCATTGAATATAGAATTCCACTTTCTATATTCAATATTCAATATGTAACATTTAGCAACCGTCATCCGCCTTCTTCTGGCAGGCTTCTTCAGTCTCACGCAACTCCTGTGTGTGTGTAGAGGACGAGTTATTTCCTTCTACATCCTTGGCAACAGGTTGCTTCTCAAATCTACTAGCTATATACCCATTTGTGTTTTTTGCACTTATTTTTACTACGGAACTATCGTTACTGGATACATTTGGTCTGTTTTGCTCCGATGACCTCCCTATATAAGGCAAATTTCTTATCCCACCATTTAGTGAAAATGTTCCCTTTGAAATATTTTGTTTCTCGGCATGCTTTCTTTTCATAGCGATGAGTGACATATATACTATTAATGCAGAATAAAAAATAAACCGTATACCTCAACCGAAATATCGACGATACATCTATTATTATAAAAAATTGATTTACAAAAATAGATTAGATAATAATATATAATACCTACAACAAAATTATTTCTAGCATGAACAACCAAAACAAATCAACTCAAAATAGAAGCGATACCGTCTCCAATTGGAGAGACAAAAGTCAAACAAAGCGAAGCGACGATTACAAGTCCAGTCAGTCTTCTTCAATGGATCGCCATACAAGTGGAAGAAGAGAAGGGAGACAACATTATTCTAGTAGGCATTATGACACTTACAGTAAATATAATCGCAAATATACTCCCGATATTATCGAGAAAAAAAAAGAATTTTCCCTTACAGATGACGACTTTCCTGAACTAGGTGGTAATGCTTCTAAACCATCTGAAGTTTCCACAGAATACTTGGAAAAGTGTAAGAAAACAAAAGAGGAAGAAGCAGAGGAACGTGAAGGATGGATTGATACCAGCGATCCTCAATACTGGGATAGTTATCGGTGGAAAGGTCCCATGTTTCTCCGATCATCTAGAAAAGGTGATGATATATGCTCGAATAGCGGAACTCTTTATAGTAGAGATAATTATACGTGGTTTCCATCTTGGAAAGAAACATTTACAGATACAGAATGGAACAATATGGACTATCAAGATCATATGGAGACATCCAATGAAATTATGCAATATTTAGCCAATAAACACGAAGCTGAAATTAAGAAAGCTTATGATATATATCATGAAACAGGGCATGTCAATTTATGTTTACATACACATTTGGATGGCATTGAATATGAAAAGTATGTTGATCAATTAGAAGAGGCATGGAACAATAGCGAAGAAACAACTGATTATGAAGACGACGATCTGGATTACTTATCTGATGGTTCGTATTAAAATAAAAAATTAGTTTGACTGATAGATATAATATCAGGGGGTACTGTATATGGAATCAACTCAATATATCGTTTTTTCTTTTTATTATATCAACACAGAAGGTGAAATTGACAAAATATTAAAATATAAATACGTATTGCGAAAAGATGATATATTGACCCATCAAGAATTATATAGTGAAATTACACGTCATAAACACATGTATCACAGTCCGGTAGCTCTACATGAAGTATTGATGTATCGAAATACAGATGAGTGTATTGAGATGGAACAATATGAAACAGAACATTTATTTCAACATATTAACTACATGAAAGATATAAAATTACATAATGATCGTCCACTTCAAGAATTGGATCGTATCTACGTTTTTTTTCGGAGCAAATCTTCTCCTTTCACATCTACGCATTCTCATAAGAAAAGTATTCGAAATAATATTGTGCGATCATCCAGTAAATATACCAGACGAGCCTTGTTGTAATTTTTTTAAATATCATCTACATCGACTTCCTCCCCACCACAAAGGTAATCACCAGGGGTTGCCTCTCCGTCTAGTTGTTTCTGTAATTCTTCTTTTAATTCCTCCTTTAATTCTTCGTTTTCCTGACCGAACCCAAAGATATCATCCATATCATCTGTTTCGTTCGGGTCATGAATAGCTGCAACATGGATGGAATTCCAGCTTTTGTCAACTTGAGATTTTAACTTGTCGACTTCCGATTTGTTATACACCTCCACCAAATCACATTTTTCCAACGTATCAGCACGCGAGGTTTCCCAACTTCGCACACCTACTAATACATAGGTTCCCACCATCAACTGATTATCACGTTTACCACGACCTCGAAATTTGTTCCGAATAATACACAACCGAGATTTTGCGGTATTGTTTTCCTCTAAACAATTTACGTGACACATGCCATTTCCCAGCAATTTTGTAACGCATGCATACACTTCGCCTTCCTCTTGAGCAACTCGTAGTTTGGCATTAAAACCATTTCCAACGATATGCTTGCGAGCCATTTTCTTACCGCCTTTACCACCTTTGTTATTACGAACCATACTTTACTTTTAATGCTTTTACATTACATGGAATTTATAAATCAATTTTTTATTTTATATAATACAACATTTCGAATTATATAAAAATTATGGATCGTTTACTTTTTCGCGTTTCTGGTCTTTTGTTTCTGTGATCGGTGTTTACATTTTCTGGTTTTCTTTGGAAATAATTTGTTTTTAATAGCCCGCTCCTCCTTCAAAATCTTTCCTACCACTTCCTGATAAAATTCGCGAAATTTATTCTTGTGTGTTCGTAACATGTTACATGAAAACCATTTAATCTCCTCCTTTTCATACATGGTGGTATTGTTAAGACGGTCATCTTTTACATAAGTATCCAGGAACGAAATCTGGTTGTTGAAATACATAGGAAGTTTTTCGTCATATTCCAAGGGAACAATATAGGTTGTGTATTTCTTGTTTTCTGTTTCTATTTTCATTTTCTTCTTCCTTAATAGACTAGCTATCTTGTGTTTACTTCCCAAAAATCCACTTAGTTCCTCTGCACCTTCGCGAGCAGCAGTCTTTATTCTGGTTTCATTTTGTTCATGCCCTCCCCCAAAATCGGCCCATCCGCGTGCAGTTTCACTTGGACGGTCTCTTTCCTTTCCAAGTAAAAAATATAATTTCCCCTTGTGTACAGCTACAGGTAAAAATCCAGCACCCATAGTTGTCTATACATTATTCCATTATTTTTTTTCCCTTCAATTTATTCACTCGTGTTTTTTTGTGCTCCCTGATATAATGTTTCGCATATAAGAGTAAACGACCAATCATTTCCATTTAAATTTAGTACATTTCCATGATCGTCCAGCAACTTCACATGCATTCTAGATAAAGTAGTGGGCCCAAAATACGCGCGCTGATTACTTTGTAATGATTCACCATATTCCGAACACATTTCGCCAATGGACTTTTTATCATGTCCGGTTGGTAAAATAGCAAACATATCGCTCGTACTAATTGTATTAGTTTTAGAATAAGAACTATTCTGACTACGGTCAGTCTCTATTCGGTTCATGGCAAATATTTGATTTTGCGTCAACGTGCGAGGCGTTGTTTTGATCACTTCATCGTTTTGATTTCTCTCTATTGTGTGATTGAAAAATACCGGCGTTCTCAAATTTGCATCCGCATTATCATACATATTGATGATGTTGGTGTTCAATCTGTTCTTATTGAAATCATCAATCATTAATTGCAAATTATGCGCGCCCTTTGAACTACACACCGCCTCAGATACTATTTTCCAAGCACTGTTTGCAGAACTTGTACGTTTATACGCATTCTGTCGAAACCCTAAAATATACCCCAGATTATAATTCGACTTTGAACCATCCCCGTTCTTGTAAAAACAAATCTCCGTCGCCGAGGTTGGTAAAGTAATCGTCACTCTTCCGGTGATGGGATTGAACGAACAAGATGCTGTTGTTGAAATTACATCACTTAATTTGGAGCTTACCTCAGATGATAAGGAACTACTGTTGTATTGACCAGACACTAATTCTATTGTGTTTTCCGTTTTGTCGTTTATTACATAAAATTTATTTGTTCCGTATGTTTCATCTACATTGTACCAAGTATATGGTATTTGAAAGGAATAGAGAGATAGTGAAAGCACATCAGCTATTGGTTCAGACAGATCAAAAGAAAAATCGCATTCATTTTGTTTTTTCAAATACTCGCTATTCACAACTATCATTTTTTTGAGCGTATTTCTATACTGAGGGTTGATTTTTGTCTCACAATTGCTGGGTAATATGATCGCCTCGTTGTTTTCATATATAGTATTGTTTTTATCTCCGTCATCACAATCCAGTTGGAAATTTTGATCCAGTATCATTTGATAACTTTCCTCGATCTCGTCTACAGAATCTAAATATTCCAGTACTTTGTCGCGAGCTTTGGTAAAAAAATCAGCTAATATTAATTTGTTTTCATTAGTGAACTTATCAATCATCTCCTGAGACTTTTTCATTGTCTCTTCTTTATCGGGGTCCTCTGATAAATCTAATACCACCATTAATTCTACTAAACTGTAGTTTTCAATATTCAAATCCATATCCATATATATTAATAGCGAGAAATATTTAATACCGTTCAATCGAATAACGGATATATAGAGATAGAAATGATATAAGACGACATAGAACTATACAAATATTTCGTCCAGTACTCGCGATAGCTTTGCTAGGGAACATCTCTCTGTATTTTTTTTCGCAATCTTTTGTATTCCCTGCCCCCTCTTTTGATGGGTACTTCCCTTGAATAAAATATGTTCCAACTCGTCTTTGTAAATTTGCAACGATTTGTATTGACACATCTGAATTCGTTCACCTTCATATGTGTAACGATTGTAGTTTCGATCGCTATAGATATTGTGCCTTTTGTAAAAACATCGGTTTCTAAGTTTACTTATTCCGTAAATTTCATTCGTATCATTATTCATTTCGAGGACATAAATCACACGTTTATTCACATTGTAATGAATTGATATAGGCACGTTGTATTTCCATTCCAGTATAGAATGATCAACATCTTTTATTTTATCCAATTCTATTTTATAAAACTCCGACTCCATCGATCTAAACAGAGCAACGTCTTTCCTCAAAACAGTATTGACCTTGCGGAGTGAGCGTTTCTCGACAGGACAATCCGTCGTGTGCATTTGTTTTGCATTGCTTTTTATCATGTTTTCAAGACGAGGAACCTTGACTGTTCGCCACTCACGAAATATTGCCTCATGTCGGATAACCTCTTCCGATTTGGTGAGATGCAAATTATATAACAAAGTTTCATATAAAGTCTTATTGTTGAATCGTGTAACACAAAATTCCATTATTTACTGGGTAATTTGACTTCCAGTTTATTACTTCCAAAAATAATCAATTTTTTATAATATTTGAACGTTCCTATTTAAACAAATGATTACATCAAACTTTATTACACGATGATCCTCTATTTTTTACTCGTTCTTCCCATATACTCTATATTTGCTTTGCGGTCCATATCTTGGTGTGTGGAGAAACACCATGTGTGGAAATGGAAACAACACAATATTCATTACATTCGAGAAACCCCGAGAACGTCTGATGATAAACCCGCTATTTTACTCGTACATGGTTTCGGATCTAGCTCTTACCATTGGAGATATAATATATTACAATTGGCGATATATTATGACGTATATGCAATTGATCTTATTGGTTTTGGGAAATCTTCGAAACCGTTGGAAAATTATCACATCTCTTTATGGACGAACCAAACGCTTGATTTTATTGAAAACGTCATAGGAAAAAATACAATCGTCGTGGGAAATAGTTTGGGAGGATCCATTGCTCTCCAATCTTCGCTACATGATCTCGTTGAAGGTGTCATATTGATCAACTCGTATGTAAAATTCAAAAACAATTTTCCCTCTTTTATCCGTGTACCGCGGTTCATGATTTCAGCCTTTGTAAATCATTATTTTCAGTACATTCAAGAGACACAAAAAATTAAAGACACTTTGCGCAATTTATACCCGGTACAGCCAGAAAGAGCGGATGATCATCTTGTAGAGTCTATATTGCAACCTTCTTATGATCCAAATGCACAACAAGTACTCGGCAACATTATCGAAAATATTATGTATGATAGTGATGAGAATTGTGTCGAGATGGAACACATAATAAACACATTTAAAAAACCCATGTTACTTATTTGGGGAACACAAGATGCATGGATCAGTAAAGAGATTGCAGAAAAAATTGTGCAACTTCATCCAAAAGCGAAAACAAAATTTGTTCGTGCTGGACACTGTCCACAAGACGAAATTCCAGAAACAGTGAATGAAATCTTGTTGCAATTTCTGGTTCGAGAATGTTAATGTACAATACGACTTCAATTATATATAAAACGTTTAATACGCAATTTTGAAACGTACTGATGAATACATTTTTTGTCCTCGTCTGTGAAGCCAAACAGTTTTGATATAGATTCGTCCGATATATCATCTACATCTATATTCATATTCAATATATTTGGTATAAACTCAAACGCGTATTTTTCCAAATATCCCATCCTATATCGCGTCGTTTCATATATCAACAAGATGAAATCCAAATTCAAATAGCGAAGCACTGTTTGACATTTATTGTCGTCATCATTCACATAAACATAATTGTCTCGTGATGAAATACCGAATTCTCCCATTTTGTCGTAATAAGGAATTCCGTACATTTTGTTTGCCATCACTACCTTTCTTTTGTTTGAAAACATGGATTGCTTATCACCGTACTCCATGATGATGGCGGGGAACCCTTTCTGCATTTTACATGTCTTGATATTCGGGTAAGTGTGAGTATCATCCGCATTTTTTGCATATGATAGCAATTTAGAGGGACAATTTGTTTTCTGAATTTCTAGTTTTAACGATCCGTAGTTGTGTACTTGTTGTAACATTTTTGATATAAAATTTGGATAATACATTGGGATAGGAAGTGGGTTCATCTTTACTACTGGAATGGGAATATACTTTTGAAGGAATTTATCGTATATGGGAATCGTATTGGTTAAATTAGCGGTCTTTTCCAATAACATATAACTCATGGGTGTCCTTGCGTCTCCTCCAAATTCAGCGTTTGCTGTATTATTCTGTATGTTGGTGATGGAGTGGATGCGAAATTGGGTAATGTAGGCATACATGGGGTGAATAGGTTTCATCCAAATGGATGGACAAATAATACACAAGTAGCCGTTGGGGTTCAATACGTCCACACATTTACGAAAGAAGTCTGGCCATATCGTCCTTTTGTTTTCTACAATAAAAGGAGGGTTCGAAACAACCAGGTCATACTTCACATTACATTCAAATTCCAGAAAATTAATGTTAAATACGTTCTTCAGAGGGAGAACCGAGACAACTTCTTCCAATCGCTGTTTGTTGATATCAAGTACATGAAATACCTCATTCAATATATAGTCTCTTTTTTTGTTAACACATAGATATTGAAATATATATTTATATAACACAAACGTTAAATTACCGCTTCCACAACCTGCATCTAGACATTTAAAACTAAAAGTAGAGAGAATTTTTTGAGGAACATGATCGATCATTTTTCTGGCGATGGATATTGGAGTACATACTTCACTGTATTGATATTTATATGTATTTTTTGTATTTATTTTCCACGAAGAAACCGGCGTATTTTCTATCGTCGTTATATTGAGTTCTTCCTGTGGGTTTATGGCTTGTTCTTCTATCATATTCTTCATATACAAACATGTACAATATTTAATTTATACATTTCACGAATATGGAGCAATTGAATTCAATTTTTTTTGATTTAGGATGGGTTATATCGAAATAAGAAAACGTTTGTATACAAATAATTTTATCTGGTAAATATAATAATGTCCTTTGATTATAATATTCATCATTACACATTTGACGATTTGAAAAAATTATTTAATGTCAAAGATGGTGAGACGGTAAGCATCGAAGAAATTGATATGAGAATTGCCAACATCAGGTATACTGCAGAACAAAATACTTCCAATCCTAAGGAACTATCCAATATTTTGAACTTCTTACCTGTTGCCAAGGAAAAGTTTAAAATATTTGTCCAGACACAGAACATCGAATACAATAATGTGTATCCCATGACGGAGAAACTTCAGAAAAAATTCATTCCCAATAAAATGTTGGATAAAAATGAGCACGCTATTATTGAACACACACCTGATATCAATATCCCGACAGAAAACAAATATGTGAATATTAATACTAGTGATAGAGATACCGACAGTTGGCCTTTGTCTAGTGAATTTGAAATAGAGTTACCTGATGCCTTGAAAGATGTCACGTTTGCCACGCTATTTGATTATAATTTTTTTGGATCTATGTATAACATATCTGAATTTTATCAAAACACGAAGATGACATTTTCGTATAATGGTGGTGTAGACCAAACAATCACCTTAGATGACGGATTTTATACAGATACACAGCTAGGAGAGATCGTGTGTTTAATAATGAACGAAGCAGATGGGGGTCAGTCTTTTGGATACAAATTCGATATAAATACAAAAAAGTTTACCTTCTTCGATACGAATGACAAACCGTTTACTTTGAAATTTGACAAACCAGAAACATATCCTACAACAGAAAAAAGTAGGTGGCAAATTCGAAATATATATAATCTACCCATCGCATGGGGTCTTGGCTATTTCTTAGGGTTTGATAAGGGAACTACATACACTAGTGGGGAAAAGTTTGTTTATGGAGGAAAAGATGAAAATGGGAGTGATGTTACAGCAGGTGACTACCAAGCTATAACAGCACCAAATATCACATCATCATCGTTAAACCATAATTTGTTTATGGAAATTGAAGGTTTTAACCACGTACAACAAACACGCCAAAACTCAGGAGTGGTGAATAGCTATTTTTCTCGTATTCCTATCATTGGCGGGTTCGGAAACGATGTTGGCGGATACGAACGGGCGAATTTCAACAAAGAGCGTGTTTCAAAATTAAAATTTCGTTTACGTTTCCATACAGGAATATTAATCGATATGCAAGGGCAAAACTTTGATTTTACTCTGATGTTCGGATGTAAGAAGTAAAAATAAGAGCGTATGCAACTTAGAATTTAATCTCTCTACTTTTTAATAAAATTGATTCCGTTAATGTACATGTATATATTAACGGAATGAACGCGGTGGTACGCAATATCGAAATACCTATTCTAAGTTGCCCAACATGCAAAAAAGAATATAAACGAAAAGATTTTTATAAAAAACATGTACTCTTATGCGATCTACTTCAGTCTAGTGAACATATTGATGAAGAAATAAATGACATACCCTCTATACGCGAGCTTTACATTATGGTGCAAGAGTTGGGTGGGAAATATACAGCGTTGAAGAAGGAGCACCTTGGACTGAAGAAGAAGTTACATATGTTAGAAAAAGAAGCGAAAATACAATCTCCAGACATCTTACCAGAAGAGTATTTGGCCAAGTACAAACGATGCGATATTGGGTTCAACACGTGGACGAAAAATATTTCCTTCTCAGTTGACGACGTTCGTGGGATCGTTGACAAGCATTATTTACTAGTTATGTCTACCATAATAAAGAATAATTATGATTGTTCGTCCCCCATATGCGCCTTCAAAAATGGCAAGAAAAATAGAATCATGTTTTACAATAATAAATATTGGGAGGATTTGGGAAACACAGATATGCAATCTTTGTTAGACACTCTCGTTCAAAGAATTGTTGCAAACATATCAACCTATGATCTTTCTTCGAATGATGTCTGCACTATCATACAAAAATTAATGAGCAGTACCTATAACGAGAATACGTATCAAGAATTTAGAAGTCATCTGTTCAAGGAAATAGAACAGACTATTCATCTATGATGAGAACTATACGTGTATTTTGATTGCGCACTCTATTTTTTATTCATCTCTTGTCTATTCGTCTATGATGATGACTACCATGGATGAGGTGTATTTTGATCGCGCACTCTATTTTTTATTCGTCTCTTGTCTATTCGTTTACATATTAATAATTTCTCCATATATATTATTAATATGATCTATTCGAAAGGTTCTATGAAAACAATCGTAAATGATAAAATATTGGAAGACTCTTCGTGGGATCTGCAGTCTGTAGACGACCAAGAATTCAATATGAAAGTACAATCAAACGGAAAGAAATATGAAATACGCAATTTTAATTTAGACGATTTGAATACATTATTAACAAACACCCGTAGTTTGGAAGATGTCAAAGTGGAAGAACTATATACAGCACCTGTGACGACGATACAACCTTATCCTATGTACACCTATAAAAAAACTCGTTCCAATCGTAAAGTCGTATCCAAGCACAAGAGCCCAAAAAGAAAGAAGAAATCTAACTCTCGTAAAAACAAACATGTTTGTAGATCTTCCAAATCGTCTTCCAAATCATCTTCCAAATCATCTTCCAAATCCTCAAAAAAACGACGTCTTACTTCCAAAGCCAAGGTAAATACGGATACTGTTTACTAATGAATTGGAAATGCGGTAAGGGGTTCACATAAAATTAGAAAGAAAAATAGCATCCAATAAACATTAAAATTTTATATTAATTAAAAAATATATGATTATAATATAATGTGGAGAGACACAAAAAGCGACGAAAGCAACATAACTGGGATTGTAAAACTTAGTCAACCTCTAGAGTTTGAAGTAGAAGATAGGAGAAAGAGAGAAAGAGAAGCAGCAGAGTGGGAGAAAAATCGTGATACAATTCAAGGAGTTGCAAGCGTAGTACCACCTAAACCCCTCCAAACGAAAGAGAGAGATATAGATTGGAAAAAGCAGCCTACATATTCTGAACGACGAGACCCCAGCTTTCAACAAGATCTCAAACCACATAATCAACCTATATTTGGTGATACAGATAGTAGAGGGGCGTTATTAGAACCTAGATATAGAGAACCTAAATTTAGTTATTACAGAGGCGGAGGAAAGAAAACACGAGGAAAGAAAACAAAATGTATTAAACAAACTACAAAAAAATATAAAACTCGTCCTGGTCCTGCGTTTCCAGCAAATATGTGCAAAGGAAAAAAAAAATTAGGAAATGATAAAAAATATTATCTTTCGAAAAAGAATAAAAAAGGAGTATATACTTGGAAAAAAATGAGTAAAACAAAACAAAAAAAGATTTAATATATATAAATGTCAGAAGCAGCAAGATGTTGCACCTCAAGTGAGATTTTTAATGGTGAATGTTTAAAACATAGAAGACATATATGTTCATATGATTGAACTGGTCAGCGTCTTCTATCTTTATTGTTGATAAAGATAGAACTGTTAGGTGTGATATACCATTTTAACTTTGTTACAATTAGATGATGAATAATGGTTTCGTGAATTAATAGAATAATTTATTCTCATTTCCCTGGTTCCCTTTTCGCATACCCCTTGTCATCGTAACGTTGCGATGTAGATGTATTTGATTGGGAAATCCTTGGGGTACCTGAGGAGGATTGATGGCGCCGTACCATTCAATGTTACCCCCAATAACGCGACATGCGCACATATAATTAGAGAGGGCGAAAATAATCTGCATTGTGTGTCTAGGTGCAGTTCGCAAATGGAGTGGACACCATTGGGACCATGTCTTCATATATAGGGTTTCGACGTCCTTGCGTCTTGTCAGAGTGAATAATGTGTTTCTATGTTTTAGGTAGAAGTAAATGGCAAGCTCGCATGAAACGCTTTCTAGTCCATATATCATATCAGGAATAGCAAAGGAGGGGGGTGGCTTTCTCGTTATGGAATTTACTCCGTAGGCTTCTTCCACCGTTTGTGGAAACGTCGATTTAGTTACACGACGAAACGGTTTGTGGAGAGGGTTTTCGTCAAATTGTTCCGTATATCGTCTTGCATTTTTCATCGGAGCGTCGGGGGCAGATGGTCTGGATCTACTTTCACGTTTGGGAGTGAATGGAGCAATAGGTGCATAACTTTCTTTTTGTTCATTAACAAGACTGGTCATCGTAGTGAGTACGTTCTCTGTGTTCTATATTTTGTATGATGTAGAGAGATTTTTCTTGTCAATTTTTGATGGGTTTCTATAACACCTCCAGAAATCAGTTAAACCCTACTCCCTATATATAATAATGAATTTTACCCATATATTCTTTATGTGCATCCCGTTGATAGGTTGTATGGCTTTGAGAATATCTGGACGCCATCAACTTATGTCGACTGTCGAGATAAGATATAAGTACGAAGGTTGCGATCCTTTCGAAGATGAAAAGATAGATGATCAATTGTTGATGAAAATAGAGGACGATATGAAAAGAAAAGATGTATTGAAAATTTTGTTGAATGATGAATACAACATAGCACATAAAATGAAAGTCATACAAGTGTATCGCAACCTGATTGATAAGGAAGAAACAAACAAATATATTTATGTAGATGATCTTCTAGACGATTGGAATTTTGATATCAAATAAATATTTAAAATTGACGCTTTTAAAATCATCCAAAAAAAGTAGACAGATACTATTAAGATGAATAACTTTTACGATTTACCCACAGAGCTTCAAGAATACATTCATGTATTCAATCCAGACCATAGAACTAATTTAGAAAAAGTTCACGAAAACCTATTTGCTGATTTTCATTTTCACTATTTGTCTTTTGTACATGAAGAGCTGGTCATGAGCCAAGCTTACATATGTGATTACGAATACTGTGAAGCAGAGGTAATTAGATCGGATGCGGTTGAAGGGATGGTGCATCTTCCACCTCAAGTGAACTGGGCTAGACGATTTCGTTTCTGTAATGAAAGTTGTAAGAGTGCAGGGATGAGCTGGATACAGAAAGATTACAGAAAGACCTTACGGCGGATGGGGTTTTAATATATAAAGAAGCACAGTAGAATATAATAACAGTATACACAGTCGAACTTTAAAAATACACTAGACAATCCAACGGAACTATTCTATACCATAGAATGATATGGTATAGAATAACAGTCATAGTCTCCCGTATAACTATATAAGGGAACCAAGAAATGGGTAACAAAAACGAGAAATGGGTAGCAATAATGAGAAATGGGTAACAAAAATAAGAAATGGGTAGCAATTCCTATACGGAATAGATCCGTTGAGAACACACAATAGATCCGTTGGGTGCGAGAAATGACCTACTTTATGCATAGTTTATGGAGAAAAAGCCTGTTTCATGAAAGGTATGTATATGACATAATAGACTATATATGACAGTATTGTTACTCATTATGCATAGTATAGTATAGCTATTCTAGTGTACTATCCTTTCATGTAACAGTATCACGTGTAGAATATGTACACTATTGCGCGCCATATACCCTAGCCTAGGATCTATGTACCTATATCTTTCGCTTTCCCCGAAGGGTCATTTTACCGGATCTAGAGACCGCCTGTCTGCGTGTATTTTTCCCCGCCTTTGCGCTCTGTTCGTTGTCCTCTTTCGCCATATAGGTAGATGGCACTCTCGTCTCGACTGCTTTCTCGTTGTCATAAAGTATATCATAAGTGCCATCTGCGTTCACCTTTTTCACTTTCGCTTTGTACTTGATGGCGCGCATCTTCTGCTTCCACCACCATGCGTATACGACGTCCCCTACTTGAAAAGTTTCCTTCCTCGTCTCATCTCTATATCCGGGATCTGCTAGACTTTCATAGTCTTCCTTTCTTCTTTGGAACCATTCCTCCCTTTTCACTCCGGGGAACTTCTCACTAAACAACCACGGCAAGTATGTGAACGTCTCTTCCCCGTCCTTGTCTACATAGTGTACATTGTATGTGTGATAATAACCTTGACTTCGATACTTAGCGGAGACATCCGTTATGCGCCATCGAGCGCCTTCGTCCTCAAACTCGTTCCCAATCAACGCCTTTCTCCAGTGCTGTATTCTCCATTTGCCAAACGGGTCTTCCAATATGTTCTTTATGGTTCTTTCTTTTATCTGTACAGGAGCGCTCGGTTCGACTTCCTCGACAATATCTTCCTCGCTGACACCGTTCAACTTGTTGACTTGTTGTTGCGTCAAATACTCTTCAAACACTCCGTCCTTGTTGGGAAGCACTTTCAGAAGCTCCGACCCCTTGAACATTTTTCTTTTATCGTCAGGCGTCTTGACGTGATTGCCATTCTTGTCCCTGAGGAAATACATATGAAGACCCATTGGATCTTTCCCCATCACTTTATCCACAGTATAAACATCTGCAGAAAATCGAACGACCAGGGACTTGCCGTCGTGAGCTTTGAGTTTTCTTCTGACAGACCGCTGAACAGTGGCTAACTTTATTCGAACACTGTCCCCTACTTCAAATCTTTGTCGTTTGGCTCTGCTTCTCTTTTCCTTGAGCTTCTTTTCCCTTTCCGCGGTTTTGTCTTTCGCCACATGGACCACCTCGTCAAGAATAAGTTTCCTCTCTCTATTGGACTTCCTCATAGCCTCTCCTTGCGCTTTCATATAACTCTCAAACAGTACATCCGAGTACTGTCCTGTGTTTTCGTCTCTGTTGCTGTTCTTGGCCCGCATAAACGTCCCGTTGTTTATGTATTTTTTCCACTCCTTGTTCTTGTTTCGAATGAACTGCGCCCTCATGAGGTTCCTCAATACATTATTCACCGCCTCTACGTGCGGTTGTGGCGAGTGACTGTCCCTGAATATTTGCTTCACCCCCTTGTCTCGCAAGTAAGTCTTGAACTCCCCATCAAACTCTGAACCGCCGTCTGAGAGGACATAGACAGGGTATTCGAGTTGATCCCGCGCTTCCATTTGCGAACGTGTCTCTTCATCGTCTGGGAACCTCAGAGACAAGTTGTGTTTCAATAGTTTTCCGAACGCCTCTTTGGTAGAGCGTGCGTCTGCCTTCTTCAAATAATAGAACCACGAATAGTTGGTGAAGAGGTCAACCGCGACGAACACATACTCTTTGCCTTCTTTGGAATCATCACTCAGTTTGTTTCTCAGGTTGTACCCCTTCTTGGATATATGCAATAAATCGATGGCTACGTAG
>Ga0181563_10001811_pt1 | contig 20712 bp, 16 predicted proteins | sample 011ome_25_FD_133759 | JGI IMG/M metagenome (GOLD analysis project Ga0181563, IMG submission 133759) | Coastal salt marsh microbial communities from the Groves Creek Marsh, Skidaway Island, Georgia - 011512CT metaG (megahit assembly) | ecosystem: Environmental > Aquatic > Marine > Intertidal...
TACCGGTGGTCTTGGTGGTATGGGTGGTGGAGCATTCCGATCGGCAGCAGACGCAACTAAAGCGGCAGCCGCTGGAGTTGGTGGTGGAACCACGGCTGGTGTTAATTCTTTAATACAAAACCCAGAATTTATTAGCCCATTTACTCCCGCTGGTACTTTTGGTAGCCAAACTATGAATGCTGGACTAACAGGCGCAAGTATGGGTGGCGGAGCTTTCATGCCTAATCAAGCATTAGCAATGCAAAATAATATAAATGCTACTAATAAGCTTATGGGACCTAATCAACTAAACCCAGTATACAAAAATCAATTAGCTCCTAACTTAGCGTTTAAAGCTACTCCAGACGCAGTTGATCCAACAGCATTACAAGGTGGCTATGAATCGTTAGGGACAAGTATGGGTAAAGGTGTTGAATCAGCCAAAGCAGCCTTTGACGAACCGGGCAAATTTTTAGAAAACTTAGGTGATGGTAATAAAACTATCGGTGCTGCTAAAGCTGGAATTACAGCATCTGGTCCAATAATGGCTGCATTTGAACCTGAAGTACAAACATTTGATGAATTACGTACTGATAAATATGATCCAAACAAAGCATTAGACTTAAGTATGGATACCGGTATTGATGCTGCACTAAAACGCGATACTGGATTAAGATTATTAGCAGAAGGTGGTGAGGTTGAATCAAGCGGGTTTAGTGAGGTAGAATTAGGATATACACCAGAAGGATTCAAACCTACAACAGGTTTAGGTGAAGGGGAAACTCTAGGTGTTGATGCGTATGCTGCAGGATATAATGTTCCTCCAGGTACTGAACTTACAGCAGAAGGTAAATACATATACCCTATGATTCCTAGTTATTACTATTCTGCGTATCCTAGACGTGCATTTGAACCTTTACCTACCGGCGGTCTTGATAGCTTACAAAGAAAAGCAAAAGGTATGGCTGAAGGTGGCGAGATTACAGATGATATGAGATCAAGTTATGGCATAACACCTCAATATAAAAATGTAGGGTATGGTATGGGAGCAAGAACACAAGAAAGAGTTCCTGTTATGGGTATAGTTGATGTTGGTGGTAAGTTCGTATCAAATCCAAAAGGTGATATATCTGACGTTCAGTTTGAAGAAAAATACTTACAAAATCAAGTAGATGCAGAAAAAAATCAAAACCAACAAAGTGGTAATATGGGTCCTCAATTTGGTCCAGGAGTACCAGCTCAAATACCAGAGGCTGCTCAAAAGGCTTTAACAAACTTGGCTGGTGGTATAGCTTCAGCTCAAAAAAGTCAAGCTGCTAATCAAATAGGTAGACTAGGCGGTCTTGCTGGTGGCGGCTACTTAGAAACAGGTGGTCGTATCGGTGATGGTATGTCTGATGATATAAAAGCTAAAATAAATAATAGTCAAGAAGCAAGATTATCAGATGGTGAATTTGTAGTTCCAGCAGATGTAGTTAGTCATTTAGGTAATGGCTCATCAGATGCAGGCGCAAAGCGTTTATATTCTATGATGGATAAAGTAAGAAGAGCTAGAACAGGTACTAAACAACAAGGGAAAGAAATTAACCCAGAAAGGTATATGCCCGCTTGATAACAGCGACACTTGTTCCAAAAGAACATATAGAAAGTATTTGGCCTCAGATAGAAATATATGCTGCAAAGTGTGCCAAATACACGTACGGTAGATATACCGCAAAAGATATGTTAGATCAGTTACTTACAATGGATCAACAGTTGTGGGTAGCATTTAATAATAAAACAAAAGAAATAATAGGGTTTTGGGTTACAGAAGTAGTTGAATACCCTCAAACAAAAGTACTAGTATTACATTTTGTAGGTGGCAAAGACTTTCACAGTTGGTTGCCAGATGGGTTTCCCAAACTACAAAAGTTTGCTAGAGAAAATGGCTGTAGTAAAATGGAATCATATGGCAGACCAGGTTGGGAAGTTATGTGGCAAGATTATGGATATAAAAAAAGATTCGTGTTTTACGAATTACCAGTGGAGTAAACAATTATGTGGCTAAAACTAATACCTACTAAATTAAAAGTATGGTTGATAAAACATCTATATGCGGATATTGCAGGGATGGGTGACGGCGGCGATACAGAACTTGCGCACGTTAATTTAAAAGAAGTAGCTATATTAAAAGCTAATGGTGGTGCAGGTACTATCAATTCACGCACAGGACTTGTTGAATTTAAAGGCAAAGGCGGCGGTGGCGGTGGCTCACAGCAAACCACTTCGTACTCTACAAACTTACCTGAATATGCAAAACCATTCTATGAAGAGCTATTAAAACAATCTGGTAAACAAATCTATACTACAAACTCATCAGGCGCAGTAACTGGTGTCAAACCTTATACAAGCTATACAGGCGATAGAATCGCGGACTTTACTCCGGAACAAGAAGCTGTAAGAACTGAAGTACAGGGTATGACAACTCCTGGTCAGTTTGCTGACGCAGAAAAAGCAGTCGGTGACGTTACTACAATGGGTACAACAGCTGCAGCTTCCGGACTAAGTAAGGCTTTAGGTTACACACCAAGCGGCGTTACTTCGTTAGCTATGAAAACTCCAGCTGAATTTGATGCAGCGGCGGCAGCTAAATACATGAGTCCTTATGAGAGCGCAGTTACAGATGCTGCTATTAGAGAAGCTCAAAGACAAGGAGACATTGAAAAAGTTAAATATTCTATGGGCTCTATTGGGCGTGGCACTTTTGGGGGTGGTCGTGAAGCCTTAATGAGTTCTGAAGCTGATGCAAGAACAAGAGCTTTGATTGCTGACTTACGTTCGAGAGGTAAAGAAGAAGCCTTTACAAGGGCACAAGAACAGTTTGAAAGAGATAGAACAGCTGGCATGTCTGCTGAAGCTAAAACTCTAGATGCGGCTCAACAACAAAGACAACTAGAACAACAAGCAGAACAGTTTGGAGCTGGATTACAAAAAGATTTAGGCCTTGCAGGACTTACAACTACACTAGAAGCTGGTAGAGCTTCAGGGGCATTAGGTACAGCTGAACAAGTAGCAAATCTTGAAAGACTCAAAGCTCAAGCCGCAAGTGCTGCAGAAGAACAAGCGTTAGATCAAGAGATAGCAAACTTAAAATATCAAGAGTTCATGGAACAGCAAGACTATCAACGCAAACTACTCGAATATCAATCAAACATTTTACGTGGTACTGCAGGTGCATTAGGCTCTACACAAGTAGCTTACGCTCCTCAACCTTCTTTAGCATCGCAGATTGGTGGTTTAGGTTTAGCGGGTCTTGGCTTATATAATGTATTAGGTAAGGGTTAATTATGAATATTATTCAGATACAAGATAGATTAAAAGGTGTGCCTGACCAGGCTTTAGTTGGTTATGTAGAAAACCCAACAGGCGACGTACCCACTTATTTAGCATTAGGTGAACTACAACGTCGCAAAGATATGCGTGAAAGATACCAAGCTGATGCGGCACCTGAACCTACTGTAGCTGAGCAATTAGTAGAAGAAACACAACCTCAAGGTATTGCTGGCCTAGCTCCAGAAGGCATGGATATGGCAACAGAAGGTATTGGAGCTCCTCCGATGCAACCAAAAATGACTCCTGATATGATGGCATCAAGCGGTGTTGGTGCATTACCTGCTGGTAACGTAGGTCAAAACTATGCTGGCGGCGGTATTGTTGCATTTGAAGACGGCGGTGAAGTAGAAGAAGTTGAAATGAATGAAGAAGGTGAAGTTGAATATGGTCTTGGTGGTAAGATACTAGATTTTGGTAGAAAAATTATTACTAAACCTCAACCAAGAATTCCAAATCCAGGTAATTTACCTATGTTACGTCCAGGCTTAATTAATAGAAACCCACTCAAATCAGGTGCACTTGGTGTAGCTGGTGCATACTATATGTTAAGTGATGATGGTGAAAAGATTCCTTTAACAGATGAACAAGCAGCCGCAATGAATCAAGGAGTAATACCTCCGGCATCTACAACACCAGAAAAAGATAATAGAATAGTATATAATCCCCCTGCATTTCCTACTGAAGCATTCAAAGAGGAAGACCCTAGAGCTTATGGTGAAGAAAGAATGAAAGCTTATAAAGAGTTTATTGGTGAAGATACTGTTTCACCAAGACTAGAAAAAAGATTAGCTGAATTAGAAGCAGGTTTAACAGAACAAAGAGATATTGCTCCATACATGGCATTAACAGAAGCAGGTCTAGCAATCGCTGCAGGCGAATCACCAAACGCAATGACTAATATTGCTCAAGGTGCTACTCGTGGTATTCAATCATATGCACAAGAACTTAAAGATATTAGGTCTCGCGAAGAGAAAATGTTTGACATTGATACTGAAATTCAAAAAGCTAAACGTGCAGAGCAAGTTGCAGCTGGTACTAAAGGATTTGATAGTATGGAAGCAGCAGAAGCTAGAAATAGAACTGCAGAGCTTGAACAGTTTAAAGCTGAACAAGATGCTGCTAAAACTCAATACCAAGGTGATGTGGATATTAGAGGCAAAGAAATCTCTGCTACTACTTATGGCTATAATACTAAGTCTGCATCTGCTGTGTTAGCACAAGCTAAAGCAATGGGATATGAACGTGAATCTATAACATTAAATAACTTAGAGGAAACATATAGGAGAAACCCTACGGAGGAAAATAAAAAAGTTTTAGATGCTCAACAAGCGAAAGTAGATAGAATTATGAGAAAGGCTGAAATAATGGTAACAGGTAGTCAAAGACAACCAATGCCTCCTCCCGTCCCTGGACAAAGAGTTCTATCACAACAAGTTGAACAAGATGGAGTGAAATATAACATATATTCTGACGGATCAGTCGAACAAGTTCAATAAGGATAAACAATGCCTTTTGACCCAAACAAACCATTTGAAGTCATAAAGACTTACAAACAACCTCAAACAGGGTTTGACCCAAACAAACCGTTCACAGTAATAAAAGACTTTCAACAACCTCAACAACCTCAACAACCCAAAGTACTTAAAGAAGGTGAAGGCAGCGACTTTGCTCGTGGCTTTGGTACATACTTTGACCAGTATGGCGGTATTTTAGGCGGCGCAAAAGTATTAACAGGTAAAGCTATAGGTGATGACGAACTTGTAATGAGTGGTGTCGCAGATATGCAAGAGTCTGAAGCTAAAGTAGGTGCTCGTGGTGTAAAAGAAACTGACGAATTTACCAAAGCTTGGGATAAAGGAATTAGCGAAGTACTTACAGAATTCCTGCCTTATATTGCGGGTCAAGGTGTAGGTATGATTGGTGAGGCTTTTATCACTTCTATTGCAGGAGGTATGATTGGTAGTGCTGTTGCACCAGGAGCGGGTACAGGAACTGGACTATTAACAGGATTTGTTGGTAAAGAGCTAGTTAAAAAAGGAATTATAGAAGCTGCTAAAGAAATGTCTGAAGTAGAAGCTCAGAAATATATAAGAAATGAAACGGCTAAACTTATACAATCCGAGGCCGGTAAACAAGCAATTAAAAATATTTATAAGAAAGCTGGTAGCAACATAGCTCTTACTGGTATGGCTGCTAAATTTGGCGCAGGTGAAGTTACAGGTAGAGCAGTTGATGAAGCTATTAAAGATATTGATGATCCTGAATTACAACTAGAAAAAATTAAAGAGCTTAGCACAGGTAAGCTAGCTACATTAAGTACTGCTCATGCATTGGCTAACTTTATTAGCCTTAAAATTGGTCTTGGGTCTTTAGAAAAACTTGCAGCACCTACACAAAGCATGTTGCTTAATATAGCTAAAAATATAGGTATTACAGGTATTAAAGAAGCTCCTGTTGAAGCTATTCAATCTGGTATAGAGAGGTATGGTGCTGACTTACCACTTACTGATAGAGCAGCATTAGAAGAATATATTAATGCCGCGGCTGCTGGTTTTGCAATGCCTATCATACCTGCTACTATTGGTGGTATAAGAACAACTACATCACCTACAACATCATCACCTGAAGGATCAACTGTAGATCCAGAGCCAGAATCAAAAGGCCCAGAGCCATCGGGACCGAAACAACCTAGTGATAGAAAAGGTTGGAATTTTGATGACAAAGAAGTAGAAAGACGTGATAATATAATAAAAGACCAAGAAATAATTAATTTAAATGAAGACCTAGTTGATGTTGATTTAGATGATGCAGATACTAGACCTAAACTCTTACAAGCTCCTGAAGAAAGTCCCGAAGACTATAAATTACCTCCAATCCAAGAAATAGAAAGAAAAATCAAGGAGAAAGCAGATGCTCAGCGACCTAGCCAACTTGACGACGAACCAGATAGAGGAAGCATTTCAATACCTCAATCTGAGTCTACTAAATCCAGAAAACAATTATCCCCTACCAAAGAGCTTGGAACAGTTGTCAGAAGCACAGTGGATAGCAATACAAGTGATGCTGGCGCAGCTGATGGACGAGAGGGAAAACCACTCAGTTCACTAAGTAGAATACCTGAAGAAGGGTTTGAAAGAATTCAAGTAGGTACGCAAGATATAATTACAGGCTATGATAAAGATGGTCAGCCTATTACTCAACAAGAAAAATTATTTGTTGATCGCCCTATAAAAAATTTCCAACAAGAAGTTAATAAACAATTAAATCTACCTCTTGGTCAAACAGACGAACTTGCATTATACAAAAATCAAATAGAATCTTATATAAACAAACGTCAATACCGAAATCAGCTAGGCGAAATAATAAGTGAATATGATAACGTTGGTATGCCTTATGCCGTTACACAAGAAGGCTTAGCTGAAGCAGAATCAATCTATACAAGCATACTAAATTCAGAAGGTAAAGCTGCAGCGGATAGATATATACAGAACAAACGTGAGACTGATCCTTTATTTAATAAAACTAAGATTGATACAGAGTCTGCTACTACAGAGACAGAAGGTATACTACCTATATATGCAACAAACAATTTAGAAAATGCTCAAGCTTATCTAGTAAAAAACAATTTAACTGACCACTATATTAATCCAGAAGAAGATGTTGCTGGTAGGACTCTTGCATATTCTGTAAGACCTAAAGTACTTCTTCCTAATACTCGCCCTATTACAGTAGCTGATTTTTTAATTAGAGATAAAGGTAAGAACTTAAATAAAACATCTAATCCACTTAAATTCTCTACAACACCTAATGAAAGCGTAGTAAAAAACATACTGCAAACTAAGTTAGATACAGCTCAATTTAATCAGTTAAATGCTAACCCTAAAGTATTCAAGACTATCGCTAATGAGTTTGCTCAACGAAGCTCCGACCAAGACGCAGGCTCAACTCCTTCACAAGAAATAAATACTCGTAAAGCTCGTGAATTAGAATTTGATGTAAGGTCAGAAACATTACCTGGTTTCCAAGAATTTATGAAGCGTATGGCTTTAATGGGTATCAAAGAGTTACCAAGCTTCTTAAAGGCAGGAGCTGTATTTGGTTCAGCAAAAGCACCAATACAAGGGGCATTCTCAGTAGATGAAGTTATAGAAAATGCGTTAGGAGATTATATCTTTGAAGAAGCCGCAGACTCACAATCTAAAGTAAAAGATTTTGGTTCAGGACAGAACGTAGGCCCAGCTGACAAGGCTAGACGTAAAGCATTACGAGATGAGTTTATTAATTCACCTATCATACAAGAATACTATTTAAATAGAAAAGGTAGTAGATATAACAGCCTAGAAGAAATACAAAAAGATATTAATAACTACAAAAATTATTTTGATACAGGCACTGAATACAATGACGGTAGAGAAATAATAAATGAAATAGAAGATGCAGAGATCAAAGCATTAGCTCAAGCTGTACGAGACCAACAAGATAAAGCAGCTATAAAACGAGTTAAAAATAAAATAGCTGACCAAATAAAAGCTAAGTCTGACAAGTATAAAAAAGCAATTAAAAAAGAAGAAATAGATCTAGAAGATATACAAATAGATGAAGACATAGAGATAGCTATAGATGAGATAATGGACTTACCAGCTCAAATAAACCCATTTGATGAAATGGTACAAAACTCTGATGACATACAAGGTGATTTACTTGAGATGTTAGACGATAGGTCAGAAGTTAATAGACTTATAGAGCAGTATAAAAATGACCCTATAGCTCTCTTAAATGATTTAGGTGAGAGACTTACAAGACAAGCAGAAGTAAATGCAGAACTAGGTGATACAAGAAAAGCATCTTACAGAGCTCAGCAAGCAGAGTTAATAAACCAAATTTTAAAAATACCTGGTATAGATAAAGTATCAGTAGTAAACGCTGATCCTAAGACTATAAAAGGATATTTAGATGAGTTTGCAGATGCAGCGGGTAGACCTAGACCTAGATCTAGATCATCAGGTTTTTATACACCTGTTCAAAACGTAAGACCAAGTCAGTCAGGTTTATCAAAAGCAATTAAAATAAAAGGTGCTGAATTTAAAGATGTTATTGTGATAGACGACACAATGTCCAGTGGCCAAGCATTAAAAACATTGTTACATGAATTTGCTCATGTCGGTACGGTAAATGCAATTCAGTTTGATATGTTAACTAATGTTGAGTTTGACGAATTAATAAATTTGTTTAATAAAGCTAAACGATATGCAAGACAACAAAGCAGAGGTAAAGTAGTAGGGCAAGACTATGAATATAATGATTATGGTTTTAGTAATATAAAAGAATTTATTGCAGAAGCATTTTCTAATGCAGAGTTCCAACAGTTTTTAGCAAGTATTCCATCAGATTCTAATCTACCTAGCGAAACAGGGTTCTTTAGGTCATTGTTTGATGACTTTATAAGTTTTATTTCTACTACACTTGGTCTAGAAAATATTGATAATACAGTATTAAAAGATACAATTCAGTTGTCAGCTCGTGCATTTCAAATAGGTACGCTACCACTAAAACTTGACAAGAACAGAACTAAATCTTGGTATAGAAAACAAGACTTCCGTAAAAAAATGGATGAAATTAAAGAAATAGAAGATGCTGAAGAACTAGGAGAGATTACTCCTGCAAGAGCTAGATATAGAAAATTAGTCAATAAAATTAAATACCCTGATTTTGCTGTTGATCCAATGGCTGATGAAAAACCACGTGAAAGACGTAATGTGGATATTATTAAATTTCCTAAACCTACTAAACACGATAGATCATTTAATGAACAAGTACGTGATAATACTGAATTGTTTGAAAGAGAAGAAAGTACTTTCGGCAAAAGACTTAAAAATAGTTTCTTTAATGAAAAAGATGGCTTCTTTAAAAACGGGGATAAGCTTTTAACAACTGCAATTAGAAATTATGCAAACCGTTCTATTGATATTAAGAAAGCTCAAGATAACTTAGAGCGTTCAGGTTTATTGTTAGTTGGTGTTGATGGATTTAATAATGTATTTGACCAGCTAACTAGAGCGTTTGGTTTATCAGATTACTACATGAAAAAAATGCAGCCAGCATTTGATGCCTACTCAAGAGCTTTAGGTAATTATGTAGAGTTACAAAAACAAAACGGTATGTCTGAAGCAGAAGCTAAAGGGCTATTAAAAACTCTGTTCACAGGTATGCATGAATCTGAACGTAGAGAAATAAAATTCTTATTAGATGTTCCTTTGAGTAATGAGCAAATTATACGACGTAGAGATGGCACTGCAACAAGTCCTGCTACTTTACGTGAAGATATAATGAAACAAATCACTACTAAAGTATGGAAAGATAGTGAACAAAAGAAAAATGATTTACAGAAATATAAAGAGCAACTACGTAGATTAGCAAACGCTGAAACTAAAGTATCAGGTAAAAACACAGTAGATTCTGTTGCAGGCACAAGTTACTTTAGCCCTGAGAAAAAAGGCGGCCCAGTAGATATTACAAGTAATAGATATGATGTATCTGACATGAGTGCAACTCAAGCATCTATAGCTCAAAGTCAGTTAGCTAATCTTAAATATACTGACCCAGATGTATATCAAAGTATCACACAGCTTAGAGAAGCTATGACTCAACTCAATAAAGATACATTAGAATTGAATTCTGAAGCTAACTATGCTAGCCCACAAGCTATGAACGTTATTGAATTTTATGGCTGGGAAAATTATATACCTCTAAAACGTAGACAGCTTGATGCAGAAGAATCTTTCTACAATCCAACAGGTGGTAGGATGTCTAGAGAACTTAAGAAATTAGAAAGCTCATTTGAAGGTAATCAAGGCGAATCAGAAGACCCATTTACTCAAACTATTGTAGATGCATCAAGAGCTGCAGCACGAGCTGGAAGAATTAACTACACACAATCTGTATATAATGCAGTTACACAAACAGTTAAATACAAAGACCGTACAACAGGAAAAGAAGTAAAAGGTAAAGCTATTGATGGTAAAGTCTTAAATACATATACTTACGAAGATCGTTATAGAAATAATCCAGAGTTACAAAAAGATTTAGCGAAGAAGAATACAGTATTACATTTCTTAGATGATGGAAGTATTGCAGTTATAGAAATAAAAAATGATAATCTATTACAAGCTATACGAGGAGCATATGCAGAAAATCCTCAATGGGTAGCATTTTTAAATAGAATAACAGGGGGCTTAGGGCAATTACATACTAGATTTAACCCTCCATTTGCAACCTTAAACTTTGTTCGTGACGCAATTACCAACATATTCTATGTATCAGCTGACCTAGGATTAAAAGATACCGGCGGATATATGGAACATATAGCTAAAACAATTACGCAAGGTGGTATGTTAAAAGTTGCTAAGGTTATGAACTTATATACTAAAGGTAGAATTAGTGAGTTAGAAACATATGTAAAACAACAATCAGCAAAAGGTAATACACTACCAGCAAACATGTTTGAGTACTTACAAAATGGTGGCATGATTTCTTACTCTCAATCTTTATCTATTGAAACCGCATATGAAAGACTACAAGAAAATATTAATAGAAGTCAAAAAGGCGTAGCTAAAACTAAACAAAGTATAAAAGATTTCTTTGATATTTGGATGAGTACTTTTGAACTTACAACTCGTGCAGCTGCTTATCAAACATATAAACAAAATTATTTAACTCAAAATGCTGCAGGTAAAACAGGTAATCAAATACCAGCAGAAGTAAACAAAGCAGCTATAGAAAGAGCCGTTGTATATGCTAAACGTTTATCAAACTTTGAAGAGCGTGGTATAAAAGGTGATGCTATGGGTGCATGGTTTATGTTCTTTAAACCTAGTGCTGTTGGTATTGTAAGAGCTTTTGAATCTATGTCTGCCGCTTTACAAAGAAAAGATGTAGCAGAAAGTAATTTACCTGATTACATTAAAGGTAATCCTGAAGCTCTAGCTAATTGGAGTGCTAACTTTGATAAAAGAAGACAAGCCGCTTTAGGTATGATGGCTGCTGGAGTTGGAGCTGGTTATGCTATTTGGCATATGTCTGCATTATTAGCAGGTGATGATGAAGAAAACCCAACACGCGAAGATGATCCAGCTCGTTGGACTAGGTTTGCTAGATTTGACTTAAGTGGTTTGCCTGGATTTAAGAAAGGTGATGTTCTACAAATACCTTGGGGTTTTGGTCCTGGAGGCTTTGCAGCTATTGGAGCTCAGCTAGCAGCATATGGTGGAGCAGATAAATTTAGTATGCAAGAGATGATAGCTAATACATTAAACATTACTCTTGATTCATTTATGCCATTACCGTTCTCTCGTATGAGTCCTATCGAAAATCCTATGGCTTGGATAATTGATACTGCTATGCCGAGTGTTGGTAGACCAGCTGTAGAATATGCTATGAACATGAATGCATTTGGGCAAAATATTTACAACCCATTACAAACTAGAAAGTATGGCGCAGCATACGGCGGTAGTGATAATGTAGCAGATTTATACAAAGATATATCTATATTTTTAGCTGAAGCAACAAATGGCGGTATAGATTGGTCTCCTAATACTATTGCTTTCTTTGCAAATAACTATGGTGATGCAATAGGTAGAATAGCTCACGACGTATATGGCATACAACTATTCTTAAGAGGTAACAAAGACTTTGACGCTAAACGTGATTTAATATTCTTTGATAGTTTCTTAAGTAAATATTCTGATATAGAACAAAGACAATATAGTGACACAGTCAAGAAAGTAGATGAGCTAAATAGAAAGTTAACACTATTTAAAGATACTAACCCAGTTAAATATCTAGAGCTTCTTTCTAAATATCCAGCAGGTCCTGCGGTAATTGATCAATATAATAAAATGAAAGCTGACTTGGATGAACTAAATAAAGAAGCTAATCAAATACGTAAGATGCCAGGGCTCACTCCAAAAGAAAGAGCTGAAAGATTGACACCGATTAAAGAATTGCAACTATTATATAAACGCTCTATATCTGCACAGATAGATATAGGACTTCAGTCTGGCGACTAACCTATCCTCCATACCCTTACACCTAAACAATCATCTTTAATAGCCTCGAATATCTTAACTCTTATCTTGGCCCTCTTAGCTCCGCTATCAATAGCGTATATCATAGATGATGGTTTAAGTGTAGGTACGAAAAAGCTGTCACCTATTTGCATCCAATCAAGAGGAAAGTTCCACTCCGGTTCGCTGTTCAGCCTCATTCTCTTTTAGTATATCCTCTAAGAATTTTGTAGTATCAATCTCTAATGCAGTTACTGCACTAAACCCTGTTGCTGGCTTCCAGCCTGTACCCATACGACGTTTGTGATCTTTGATGTTGTAGCCTTTCTCTTTCATCTTAAATACAAAGTCATGAATACTTATACCTTGTTTACCAAGATACTCTCTGAAGTGTCTCTTCTCTATACATAGTAAAGAGTTGTCTAGCTCTGCTCTAATCACCAAGTCTGACCTTGGTTCCATAGAAGGATTGTCTCCCTCGATAGCTAGAATACCTGTTTGATGTGAGTTAATATACTCACCAAGAATACTCTCGTAGTCTATGTCATTAATCCGAACCACGTTATCTCTAATGTTAATCATCTCGCTCATAACTGCTCCATAAATACGCTCTAAACTAAAATCAATGATACCAGCCTCGTTAGCTATTTCCCCTCCAGCAAATGTAGCAGCAACTGCGTTCTCCCAGAATCTATATGTAGTGTCATCACCAAAGTCTTTCTTAAATCTTAATGTCCACTTATCTATCTTTTCTAGAACTTGGTTGTCTGTATATTTAAATAAGTTTTGTATATAGTCCACACCTGCATGGCCATAGTGTTGATGCAAAGGTTTAAATAGTTCTGCACCAAGGGCTGGGTTATCAAAGAATGGCTTAGGTTTTCTTAAGTTAAACTCAATAAGTCTAGCTATCTCGCCGTTAGCGTTCTTCTTAAATGTGCCAATTCTGTCATACAAAGCATGGTTAGATGTGAATATAGCAATCATAGAAGCAGACATCTCATAATCCCTTTCTGCATTCACTGACGCTTGCATACGTAGTTTAGCTTTACCTGTTGATATCTTATGTATTATATTAGATAAAGTCCTACCATCTAAGTTACCAACTTCGTCTTTACCAAATGTCATATTATGTAATGCCAAGTATCTACCTGTAATAGCATTCTCTGTAGCGCCGTCTGTACCACCAATACTTAAATCTTTTGGTTGACCCCACACACTTAGGGCCGCAAACAACGCACCAGTCTTACCAGCACCAGAGTCTGACCCAGTTAATGACATAGTAATACCAGACGTTGAGGTCTTATTCATTAACACAGAACCAAATGCAGTCATCATAATAAATGCATGTAACTCTAAGCCACGTAGATTAAGCTTATTAACCACAGCTTTCCACTCATCATATTCACCGTTTGCTATGAGTAGATTAGATATACCTCTACATAGTGGTGATGTAGGACTATTTAATATCTCACCCTTATGATTTATTTCCTTGTTACCTATGACGAATGCTTTCATGTCTTTTGTCCAGCCCATTTGCATACGCATAATATCTGCTCTTGTAGAGGCTACTAGATATTCACCCCATCTATAAACATACTCCATAAGATATTTTCCTTGTTGCTGGCTAGGGCTAAACAATATACCTTCGCCTGTTATTATGTCTCTAAATTTATCAATAGCATATACAGATCTCATAGGTAATAAGAAAGTTCTCTTACCGTCGTTAGGTAGAATAACCTGCATTTCTAGGCATTCACCGTCTGCTGTACTATAGATTCTTTTTATAGGTTCAAAGTCATAAGGGAATACTAACAAAGGTTTCTTTCTAGGAAGCGGTTGCCCCTCTTCATCAAACTCTTGTGGGTGCTCATAATAAATGCCCCCATTGACTCCTCTTACAAACGGATGAATCTCTTTAGGATAACTATCATATACCACAGGTATATGGCTCTCTACATACTCTTTTGGTAGCTGAAAGTTTTCAGCCATAGGAGCAGCTTTGAATTCTTTACCTAGTTGTAATGGTGTAGTTATCTTACCCTTGTGCTGACAGCCTTCACAAAAACTAGAGTCTAACTCTGCAAAAGCAGTACAAGTAAAAGGTTTATCTTGTGTTTGAGTAGCCTTCTTCTCTGTAGCTTCAGCATTATAGTCAGGGTGATCTTCTGACATCATGTGTATTGCAGTATCTCTATCCTCACAGTGTTGTGCAATAGATAATCCTGCATACCAAAACGGTTCAGATAACCCACTAGAATTTGCAAGTATATTAGCAATCTGTTTACACCCTTTGCCTTGTAGACTTTTTACTGCAATAGTCTCAAACTTAGATGTAAAGTTATCAAGCTTCAACATCTTGCGTTGGTCTTCAGACATAGGACCTTTTGCTTCTTTTAAAATATTCTCTAGTGATGGTTGTGTATCGCCTAAGAAATCAAATATACTTACGTTGTACACAGGTATATCATCACTTAATATCTTAGTAGGAAGCGGAGGATTTTCTTTATAGTTAAATGTATCAGGACATCGCATAATGCGAGCAGCGTCGCCCATAACTGCAGTGTCTATATATAGTTCTTTACTTAAACAAAAGTCTTTAAACTTTTTAGAAATCTCTACATATTGATTCGCAGGTATGTCGTCATCTAAACACCAGTAAGCATGGATACCTCTTCCAGAATCTACTTTTACAGGTTGGGGTAAGTTTTGCTCTATAATGAAGTTGTCTAAAGCTTGTTCAGCTTCTTGTTTACTTTTATAGTCCTTGCCATCACCTACGTCAACATCAAGAAATATTGATCTAAAGTATATGGCTCTCTCTTTCCTCCTACTATGTCCATCAAAGCTACCGACAGCAAAATACATGTGCGTGTCATCTTTAAGTAGTTGACTAACCTTAGTAGCTACCTCGTCTACAGATTCTACAAAATGATGTACCATCCCTCCTTTAGCCGCACCTATGCAGTACGTCCCTTTACTCGGTAATACCTTTTTGTAAAATTCATTAATCATCTTTGGACTTTCTATAATATATCAGATTGAATAGAAGATAAATAACTTTTCGCAGTTTTAATATTATCTGCTGGTAGCAGTTCTGCTTTTAAGTCATCCTTAATTTTAGTGATAAATTTTTGTATCTTTATACACTTTTCTTCTCTGATATACTGCCCTCGAAACCACTTATGGACAGCCATTCTTGAGACCCCAAAGAAGTCGGCTACGCTAGCAGCGGGTAGTCTCGCATCAACACATACCTTAGCTAACTGAACACCGACCCTTTCAGAATCTGCATTAGTAAGTCCTACTAAAAATTTAGTACTATATGGTCTTGCCATAATTATCTCCTAGTCTTTAACACCCCATTTGTTCATGATATCTGTGATGTCCTTAGCCTTCTCAGCTTTTGCTTGAGCGACTACTTGCGGCTCATCAATTTCATCTGCTTCAACAGGGGCAGCTACTTTGGGAGTCTCTGTCTTATCTTCAGCACTATCTGTTTGGTACACAGTCATCTTAACTGCTGATTCAGCTGCTTGTGATTTACCTTGTTTTTGTAATGCTTCTACATCATCAGGGTTAACTGCAGCGATAGGTGAGAATAATAATTTAGGTACAGATGACTTTGAATCAAACTGCATTCTAGTTACTACACGACCAGCACTTACATTGTTATTAGCTAGCATTTGAATGTAAGGTCTGAAAGGCCATTTACCACTTTCTTCTTTACCAAATGCTGACGTAGCCGGCAACACCATCTGCAGTACATCACCTGTTGGATCATTAGGTAACACAACAGCTATCCTCCAGGATAAACGACACGCTGAACCTGTGCCACCCATACCTGAACCTCTAACGCTTTGAGGACACTCGTTGCATGACTTTGCTTGAGGCTCTGATACTTCTGAATCAGGTGTGTTTGAATCACCAGACCAACACGCAGGAGCTACCTTTTCCCCCTCTTTATATGAGGAAGCATAGTATGTTCTAGCGGCTGTGTGAGCCATCTTAACAATAATTACATCCATATAGTTTTCCTCAACGGTTGCTACTTCTTTACCATTGACTACCTTATGAAAGTTTTTACCTCTAATTGAGATACGTTTATTACCACTGCCAGCGTTACCACCAGCAACGGCAAGGGTATCTTCATCTAGACCTGTTTGAACAATAGCCGCATTGTTCTGAATAATATTTGCTAATTCATTAGCCATAGTTTTCTCCTAGTTTCTACTTGGTTTACGTACAGTGATTTTAAATTCTCGCATACTACTTATACCGGGAGGTAGGCCCTCCTCCTCGCGATTACTTAAAAACTCTTTAAAATTTGATTGGTGTATACGTTGCTGTAGTAATTCAATAGCATCGTTATCTTTAACAAACTGCTTAAAGTTATCCCAATCTCCACAAACAAAACTCTCTCTTGTGCTTTTAATAATAGTGCCAACTTCTGTCTTGATACTATCAGCACTTATTTCATTACACGAATTCAAGAGAACTTGTTCTAATTCAGCGAGATCATTTGCTAACTCTTTATCTTTAGCTTCATGCTCCCTAGCAAGCTTATCTCGCTCATCGCGTATTGCTAGGTAAGTTTTGACAACGTTGTCTAACTTCACTTTTGTAACTCCTCTCGGTAAAGATCAACTAATTTTGTATGCGTATCTACTTTACCACGTAGCATTGCATACATCCTCTTTTCAACATCAGAACCTTGTAGGTGAACCACCGTCATCTTGTTCTTTTGCCCTACCCTATCCATCCTAGCTATACACTGTAAGTAAACTTCAACAGACATAACAGGAGACCAAAACACAACTACGTTGGCTCTAGTTAATGTCACACCATGTGAAGCTGACTGTGGTTGTATAATCAGAACTCTAGGTTCATCCTGACTTTGAAACCTATTAATGATATGCCCCCTATCTGTAGCAGAGACATCACCATGTATTAATTCATTTGTTATATTATTATTTGAAAGAAACTCAGACACGAACTGAATAGTATGTCTATAAGGTACAAACACTAAAACCTTTTCTTGTGTCTCTTCCACTGCTTCTAGTAATGCATTTAATCTAGGTTTAATATCAAACCTAATTTCTTCTTTTGTGTCTGTATAAACTGCACCACCTGATATCTGTAGTAATTTATTTAACCCCGCAGCCGCGTTCACTGCTGTGATTTGTTCACCACCAGCTTCAATTAACATTTGGTTTTTTAATTGTCTATAGTATTTACTAGCTTGAGGGGTCAACTCAACATCTCGTGTTTGATACATTACATCAGGTAAATCTAGACATTCATCTTTTGCAAATCTAATCGCTGGCTGCAACACTCTGTGGACATCGTTCTTCGATGATGGTCTTGGTAACCATTTAAACCTAGCGACTTGGTACATTACTTTATCTCGCCACGCATTCTTAAACTTTGGTACTCTATCAGGGCTAACTAACCTAGCTAAACCAAAAGCATCTAGTGGTGATTGTGCCGCTGGTGTACCTGTCATCATCCACAATTTAGTATGAGGTCTTAATAATTTGTTTAATATTTTCCAACGTGATGTTGTAGTAGACTTATAAGCATTTGCTTCATCAATGATGATAAGATCAAAGTCCATCCTAGCTATTTGTTCTTTTACAATACCTACACCATCATAGTTAATGATGTAAAAGTCATAATCATTGTTTAGTATTTTCTCTCTTTTATCTTTTGTACCATGACATACAACTGAGGTACGATGCATACAAGTATTAAACACATCAGCTTGCCATGCAGAATACATAATAGATAGAGGGCATATAATTAATACTTTGTTTATCTTACCTTGTGTCATAAGATAATCAGATGCCCATAATGCAGAAGATGTTTTACCTGTACCCGCTTCGTTAAAGCAAAATGATTTAGGGTTTATAGATAAAAACTCCGCAGTAATTCTTTGGTGGTCAAAGGGCTTATATAGTCCTGGCCAACTATAATCTCGTATGATAGGGGAAGGTAAAGGTTTTCTAAAACGTAATAGCTGATTGAGTCTAGTCATCTCATCTAAACCCCAATACACAGCTACATTAGTGACACCATCACTCCTATTAATGATCTCACTTTTCTCAATATTGTCTAGTATTATTTGAGCAGACTGGTCTTTCAGTTTAATTGAAATAACTTTATTATCTATTAACTCCATACGTTGTATACCTTTCTCTTAACATTTCAAGTATACGCTGTAATTTTAGAAAGTCAACTGATAATTTACTATCTTTTTCTTTCTCTTTTACTTGTCTCAGAAACAAGTTTACCACTGGAGTTACGACGGAAAGAACGGTTTTTAGATTTAGACTGAACAGTCACACCGTGTTTATTCTTACCACCTTTAGATAATGCTTTTCTATGTGCTATATCCTTACCTTCACGCTTATCAGCTTTACCATTACCATTAGCATCTTTACTAGTCTTATCTATTTTACGACGAGCACGTTGACGCTCCATGCGATCAGCATGTTCACCTCTAGATTTTTGTTGTTGATATTCTTTTTTGTAAGGTCTTGGTTTGTTTTTGTATGGCATGATATGTTACCCTGTTACACCAATTAATAAAATCATTTACTTCCATGTTGTTTCTAAAGGAATTTACCGCTCTGCATACTAATTGTACGTTCTCTACATTATACCCTTTTTCAGGAATAATTCTATCTATACTTGCATTAGTCCATATAGTTTTAGAGTCTCCTATAACTTTAGTACATGTCATCTTTACTCCTGACAAAGCACATCTATGGTCTTGTTTTTCTAATAATGTTTTAAGAAATTCAGGTGTAATATTTTTTCTATCTTCTCTACCATTTATTATCCCTTTAAAATACCACTCCCAATCACCTTTATTTTTATCGTTTGCTCTTTTTCTATAAGCATACTTTTTACATTTAATTGAGCAGTATGTTTTTTTGTGCTTGCCCATAATAATTTTTTTATTACATATAGGACAGTTTTCCAAATTAACTCCGATTAAAGTCACAACTTTCTACCGCACACCACTTACACAAAGGTGTAGGGTTTGCTTGCCATACGTTATTATCGTATGAGGTCTCCAGTCTTTTTAAAGGTTGTTCAAACATGGCCCATGATTTGTCCATGTCTTTTCTAAGATATTCTTCAGTGATAAAACTATTGTGCATTACAAATAATAAACCAGCTTTAATTTTCTGTACATCAGGAAAGTGTGTAAACAACATTAATGCCATCAAGCGTAGCTGTTTAGGATCAGGGTATTTATTACTTCCTGTTTTATAATCAACAATGAAAGCATGAGACCCATCTACTATTACTAAGTCAGCTATACCTCTTACCCATCTATCATCTGAATCAAAATCACAAGGTTCTTTATTGTAAGTCAAAGCCATTTCGTATTCAGGATACTTGTCACCTGGAATACTAATTAGTGTATCTATAATTGGTTTAAATCTTTCATAATTTTTAGCAAGGGGTTTATTTTCTTTGACATAAAGTTCTAATGCTTCATGCACAGCTTTACCATATATTATTGCTTCGGTTTCTTTAACTGTATAGTTTTTAAGAACTCTTATTTCGTGGTATTGTTTAGGGCAGTTTTGATATTGTTTGAGTGATGAGTAACTCCACGTAAATTCTGCCATTATCTGCCCTGTCCTCTGTATTTTTTAAATGTCCGTTTTTTATGCTTGTTCATGGTCTGTCGTTTGACTTTACCACCTTGACTTGTACGCTTTTGGACTTTGACATGAGGTATACGTCCACCTAAAGACTGTTTAACTTTAGCCATTGTTGCATCCAATTAAATTTTTCTTAGCTTTTTCCATTTGTCACCTTCCTTAATAAAAATAATTTTCTCTTTTAATTCTTTTGGTATATTTATAAAGTTTTCGTGTAGGCAAATAGACCTAAAATCAGGGAGGTACTCTTCTGCAAATTCATTAGCTGTGTAGCAGTCTTGGAAATGCCCAATATAAACTCTATGGTTATCCTCATAAGCTGACTCAACAACCAAAACAAAAAGATATTCAATCATGCTCCTTTCCTAAAAATTTTAGTTCTTCTTTTTCTGTAATTAAATCTTTGCGAATACATCTGTAGCCGTTATATTCTTTTTTACCCCTGTAATTTTTAATGTAGTGTATGTTTGCTTGAGTGCAGTTTTCAAACGTGCCTCCAAATTTTTCATCGGGGCCCAAATCACCTACTAAACTAATTATTAACACAAATTCCATCATAGTTCTTTCCCACAAGACTCACAAAGAACAGGCTGACTCTCTGTCTTTTGCTGTTTATA
>Ga0181563_10001816_pt1 | contig 20699 bp, 15 predicted proteins | sample 011ome_25_FD_133759 | JGI IMG/M metagenome (GOLD analysis project Ga0181563, IMG submission 133759) | Coastal salt marsh microbial communities from the Groves Creek Marsh, Skidaway Island, Georgia - 011512CT metaG (megahit assembly) | ecosystem: Environmental > Aquatic > Marine > Intertidal...
ACGCCCTTCGGACCTACTTCTCCTTTAATCCCTTTTTCGCCTTTATCGCCGCCATCGCCTTCTACGCCCTTCGGACCTACTTCTCCTTTAATCCCTTTTTCGCCTTTATCGCCGCCATCGCCTACTATTCCTTTTGGGCCTACTTCTCCTTTAAATCCTTTATCACCTCTAGAACCTCTGTAAGCTTTGGTAAAATACTGTGTTTTAGTTATCAGCGTTGTGTTTTCTATATTAATTGTATATATTACTTGCGCACTAAAAACATTTAGATCAAAATCTGATACGGGCCCTATTTCAAAAGTATTTCCATTTGCTCCGTAAGGAGACCCAAAAATATCTCCGGCTACTATGTTTTGAACTGCTGCTATAGTTACTGTGAATTGCCCTTCTATAGGGTTAGCATTATTTGTAGCTTCTAACTGATTAGATCCTTTAAATACAGTTATTTGACAGTTAGTGTCTGCATAAGCTGTTGAAATAACAGGATATTCAGGAGGGCTTACAGTTTCATCCGCATCCGAGGGAAGAGTAATGTTTTCTTTAGTTAAATTTACTATTATGCCATCTTTACCGTTATCTGTAATATACCTTGTAAATTGGTATAAACCATTAGCATCTCTTACTACTTTTGCTAATATAGCATCTGTTCCTGGATCAGGATTATATGCTACCTTAAAAACATTAACTGAAGAATAAGCTTGACTAAAAGGCCTATCAACCTCAAACTCCTCAGAATTTATAACTCTAGTTACGACTCTATATTCTGAGGTAGATAATTCTGTAGCAGGATTAGTTGTTGAAGTTACTTTTACAATATCCCCAGGGGATAATTCATTTGTAAAATCGGGCGGTGGGCTAGCTACTGGTGTAGTAATAACTCGTTTAAGACTATACGAACTAGAAATAACAGTATCATTTTGATTCGCTCCTGTTAATATTTCTATACCATTTGAAGTATCGCTTAATTCTTTCCAATACGTGTAGCCAGAACCGTATTGATCATCTGTTATAGAATCTGTATAAAGTTGTATAGATCTCCAAGGATTAACCGGACTACTATTAGCCGCTCTATAATCAAAAGAAAAATAAGCTATATCTTCATTTGATAAAGATGAAAAACTTTCGCTAGTAGAATCCAAGGTATTAGTAGTATTTTCAAATACTGCTTTTGTTGGGGAAGTATATATATACTCTGTTGTCCCTGTTATAACTCTTCCTAAACCGCCTTCAAAATTAAGGCCTGTATTTAAGTCGCCTCCAACAGATATTCCATTAATAGTAGCCCCATTACCCAAACCAAGTACAGTAGTAGTTAAATCTGTCCACTCAGAATAGTTTCCTTGGTCGTTTTTTATTCTTACAGCAATATCATACTCGCCAGGTATAATACCTGAAAATTGAATATTGTGATCAGTAGGAGAAATGTCTCTTACTACTCTTACTGTTCCATAAAAATTTTGACTAACTTCATAGCTATCTATGTACCTATATTCTCTTTGAGTTACAACCTCGGAGGAGTCTGTAAAATCTTCTATAGGAGAATTCCAAGATATTATAGCTTCATATGATGTTGCAAAAGCATTAGTTGCTCCAGAGGAAGGTACTAACTTTAATTGAACATCTTGAGGAGATGGAACAGGATCATTTTTTCTTGAAGAATTTTGATAATCATTAGTAACTACAGGCTTTGATTGTTCTATTTCATCAAATTTTTCTTCTGCGTATAAACTTGCAGAAATTGAATATTCTGAAGGATTTTCTTCAGAAATTCCCATAATTCTATATTTTTTCAAATCTGTTGAAGGAGCTACTCTCTCAGATATAGCCCATATACTTCCAGAAGCAGCATTAGCACTAAAACTGCCTGTAACTGTTACAGTTCTATTGCTTATACTAGAAATTTGTTTTACTTCAACTCTTGAATCTTCAGAAAACTGTGTAGATACAGAATCCCCGTTTATATCTGTTAAATTTGCTGCAAACTCTGAATTAACAAGAGGGTTATCCAGTAGTCCAGTATTTGAACTATCTTTTAAAATTAATTCGCCCCTAGAGTAGGTATTTCCATTACCCATATCCACATAATCTTGTTGTAGATAAATGCCTCCGGCTGGAAATAATATAAATAAATTATAATCTGAACTGGAGCCTGAAAGGGTAATATCTCTATCAAGAACGATAGAATTAAGATTTGCTGAGGAGCTTATTCTACCACTCTGCTTTAAACTAAAATTATCTTGATCCTGTACATTTATGATATCCCCGGGACGCAAAAAAGCAGCATTAATACCTGTAGAAAAACTCACTACCTCTGTTTCATACGCATCAGTTTTTAAATGCCAATCTGCAAGTCTTTCTGCCTGACTTTCTGAGGTGCATCCAAAAGCTACAATATCTTTCTGTATAATTCTTCCTTGCTTAATTATATTCGCAGTATCTTCTACAGTTTTTACAGTCTTTTTATATAATTCTTCAGGATTATTCCAAGTTACATTAATTTGATTACTTCTTGCCCGTTGACCAGTATAAGTATAGTCAAAGAGACCATCTCTTACATTTCCTTGAGTAAAAGTATACACGGGCTCTTTTGGATTGTCTTGAATTGGAGTAAGTTTTCCATCAATCCAGAACATCATACTACGAAAAGTAGTGGCTAAATCTTTTAGTACTTTATATGCTTCTTCTTGCCTAGAAAGATAAACGTTGCATGTAAATCTTGGTTCTAAGCCTCCCTTGCCGTCGGATACTAACTCATCACAATATCTGGCAATCTGGTATAGAGCATACACATCTATATCATCCTCGTCTAAAAATTCTCCCAATCCAATTTCTTTATCTGTTAAAATATCATAAAAAATCCAAGCAGGATTATTAGTATAAACTTTTCTAAAATTTATAGAAGTTGGATCGGAACCTGTTCCTCGAAAAGTACCGTCCCAAGTAACATAACTATTGGTATCAAAACCGCTAGTTTTATTTCTAGTATATTTAGCTTGGTTAGAATAAGTCTCTTCTCTAGTAAGATAGTTTGTGGGAACTTTTACTAGCTTTCCACGAAGGTGATAAGCCCTAGAAGGAGGAGTATTATAATTTTCGGCGTTAAAGCTTGATACAGCATAGGCTGATGTAGGGTATCTTAACTTATCATAAATGTAGCAGTCTATAGTCTTAATAGTACTGAGACCGGTATATTGATTATTTAATCTTGTATAATCACTACTAACATCGGGGCTCATTCTTCGTATAATAACTCTAAACTCATCAAAAGGTTTTACAGGTGCAAAATCTACTCTAAAAGTTCTTAAAAACGCCGAAGAGGACTTATTTTCCACAACTAGACCGGTATTTGTACCTCTATACATGGTTCTATCTTCTTTACCACCATATATAAAATCTCTAGCCGCTAATTTATTTCCATCAGTTCCTCCATCTGTCCAAGAAGGCGCATATTGAGTCCAGGGGTTAAATGTAGCTTCATTATAAGTTTCAACATCATTATTCCTATAACTAGCTCCTTTGATTAATTTACTCTCCCAACTTACTTGTCCAGAGGGTTTCCATTGTAATATTACTTGAAATTCTGCGTAAGCTTTAACATCATTTCCTAGATCAGTAACATGTCTTAATCCTGCTGGAAATTCTACATTAATTTCCAAAGCATCTATTTCAGACGCAACATTTTGACCAAAACTTTGTCCACTAGAGGAAAAAATTATTTCTGTTTGGGCTCCAGGAGTAGGGTTTCCACCATATTTTGACCAAGTTAATGAAGAAACAGGCGGTACAAAAGAAAAAGCTGCACTAGGAACTAAAAACCCTTCTGACCACTCTTTTTGACCTCTAGTTCCCTTCTGCAAAAATACTTTGCTGCCGTCGTATCTAGTATTATAGTTTTGATTCCCTGTACCATATACGGCTTCACTTACTCGAATTGGGTTAGTACCAGAGGGTATGTGTGGAGCTGCGGCACCCAAAAGTATAGCAGTTGAAGGTAAACTAACACTAGCAGGATTTGTGGATAGTGGAGCAATAAAATCTACTGTGACTAATGCATTTAGGTCTACATCTTCAGGAAGAGCTGGTTGAATAGAAGCATGGGTATAATTATCTGCCGGAGTGTAAGAGACCCATATATTTCCTGATCCTGTATCGCTTCCTCCTACTAAATTATTCCAGTCTCCGGCAGAGGGAGCCGTACCATCAGCAGTTGCTCTAAAATAACTTGTTGTTGCTAAAGCTCCGATACCTACTGTTCTAGAGACCACATCATCTTGATAGTATTGTACTCCTAGTATCCACTCTCCTCTATAATCAGTTGTTGGGTCATATATTGCAGTTGCTAAACAGGTATGAGTGTTCCCGCTTGACGTTGTTATTCTTATAAAATGATTTACATAACCACTAAAACTAGCTGTGCCCTTTCCTGAAGGATCTGTTAAATATCTTCTCTCAAAAAATATATCATTAGTTGTTGTACTTACTTGAATTTCTGAAGAACCTTTAGATGCTGCTGCATCCATTTTTCCGCGTTTACCTGCAGCTCGTATAGATACGTATCTATTTCCAGTTGCTAAGTCTATTCCATCAAAAAGTTTTCCATAATTCGTAATTTCGGCAAATCCATTATTTCCGGTATTTGATACTTCACCACTACCAAATTTTGGAGCAATATTCGAAGAAGTTTCACTGTCTAATAAAGATACCCCATTAAAGTATACACCACTATAACCTCCGACTAACCCCTCTATCTCTCCTTGAGCTATTAAGTCTACAATTGTACCTTTTTGTCTTCTAATTCTGCTAAATAAACTCATTTCTAACCCTCATACGGATATTCTGTTGCGTCTTGAATTGCTGAATTGGGAGAATAATTAGACTCTATATCGAGTGTAGGTATAAAAACTGATCCTCCCGCAATACCACTAAGATTAATCCAAGTACCGTCATCACCATTTTCATTATTTGAAGCAGGTCTGTAGTATTGTGAAATAGGTGCCCCTCCAACAATAAGTTCACCATAAAGAACAGGTACAGGTAATCCTTGGGTGATATTATTTGTTGGACCATTAAAAAGATAACTCTCATCTGTTCCTGAGTCCACTTCAGGTCCTGGCATCATCATTTGAGATATACCTGTAAGAGCTAAATTAGTTGCTACACTAATAGCGGCGAATCCAAAGCCATTCAATCCTGCATATCCAGCACTTGCTCCAGCAGTTGCTCCAGCACTTGCTCCTGAGGACGCCGCCCCTGTACCAAAAAATCCAGCACCGCCAAAACCTCCCGATGCAGCCACTACTACTATTATAGCGATCGCTGCTAGAAGTTTTGCTCCCGCTGATTTAGAGCCGCTCGGAACTTCTGTAATTATAATATCTTCTTCATTTAAAGTTAACAAAAGCTCATCCGTCTCAGTTAAAAATTCTGAGCCTCTCTGAATTTCAAATCCTACACCGTTTTCTGCGGCATTTATTAAGTATTGTCGAAATCCTGGAGTCTGGCACTCTATTAATTTAAAAATATCACGAATATTAGTACAATTTGACTCCCAGAATTCTCCGAATTGGGATATACCGCCATTTAAATAAACTCTTTGCATCTTACGAACCTTTTTACGTGCTGTCTATACCCTGAGTATAAAGATTCTCTACAGGAGAGTCGGTATACTGCATGGTGCATAAAAATATCTTCTTTTAAATAAATTCCACAGTGATTTGGAATCTCACAATAAACTTGAAAAATAATTCCATCATGCTCTTGTGGTTGATCCACCTCTACAAAGCCAAAAGCATCAAATAACTCATCAAAATAGTTTAAACCTTTTAACCACCAATCGTCTTCAAAAGGAATTGTTGGCAAATTTATGCCTAAATCGGAATAGTAATCCCTCACTAAAGAATAACAATCGTATTTTCCAAAAATATAATCTCTTCCGAGTAGCGGAGTTTTTAATTTTTTAGGGGTATACTCATACTTCCTCATAGTATCCAAAGAATAAATATGATACGGTATTCCTAAAAAATCGCTAGTCTTTCTGTCTGCTTCACTTGGCTCCTCTGAAACATCAGGATGACTATGTACAATTGCATATATATCCCCTGACAGACTTGCTTTTATGTACTCTTTAGGGTCAATATAAAAGTCTTCAAAAGGATTTTCTGCTTTATTTTCGCAGGGAATCCAGTATAGTTTTCCTCTTTTATTTAAAAGAAGTCCACAACCTTCTTCAGGAAATTTACTTACAAAATATTCAAATATCTGTTTATCGTTGTTGTAAAGCACCTGGAAATCCCCCAAAGGGTAGAGAAACACTTCCTTTTGCTGGAGACACCCTTATAGCTCCAGTTACAGTATCATGTGGATAGGAATAGAATCTCAGTCTACAAGATTTCAATGTTTTTCCACAAATATCTCCGGCAGTCCAATTAGGCCCCTCTGTTAATGTTGCATGATTATCTGAATCTTGTGTAATTTTTACCCTCCATAAATTGCCCCCAGAGTATACATATTCACTAAATCTTTGATCTTTATATGCATCATACTGCCCAGAAGAGGAATAATTTTGATATGCCCATACTCTTCTCCAATTAGTAGTATCTGAATCTGAAGGAGTTGAAGTATTATCTTTAATAGCCTGCCAGTAATTAGTTCTATTTGCTGCTTGTAATACCCCTGAAGACGTAACTTTGTAAAATCCGTCAGGAGTAATATCTACAGTAGAATAATGCTGGCCTCCTGTGGCGGACCCAGCCCATGCAGTATATGTTACGGTGGGGGGAAGTATATATTCATCATTTCTAGTTAAAAATACAGGTTCCCCAGAGGAGAGGCCTGCTGCTGCCCAGTTGCACCCCCCTACACGATCATGATAATTAATAGTGTCTGTTCTTGCTCCCTTATATTTAAAAGGGCAAGCTCCCCCTACAATAACTCTCCGAGGTAGTTGCACTCCTGCTAAGTCAAAAGGTGTTGATAATTCAAATTCAACCTGTAGAACATTCTTACTTTTAATCCTATCAATAATATAAACTAATTTTGGTAGCTCTACAGGAGGGGTGGAGTCTCCTGGATAACCTACTAAATATCTTTGAAACGTAGTTCTTCTAATTAATTTTTTTCCAATAAGGCTTTCAAAGTTTCCGTTTATTTCAGTTCGTATCGTAGATTCAATATTTGCCATACGAACAGAGGGTCTACTGTAAGAACCATCAGAAGAAACATCAAATCCTTCTGCTTCTATAGGGAAAGGACTATATGTATTTATAGTACCAGAAGTACTGCGAAACTGTACTTCTTGTGGAGGACTTATATTTATAGAGTCTACACCTGCAGGATAAAAATACAAAAAACTACCTGTATCATACTCAAGTTCGTAGAGAATTACGAGAGCGGACCCGGGGTCTTGTTGTTGGGCATCGCTTATTGCTAAATTTACCTCTGTACTCATAGTTCGTATACTCTTCTTAAGGTAGCTCTACATGAATTTACTTCTAAATTAAAATAGGTTTGACTATAGTCTTCGCAAACTACTTTTATGGTTGTTAACCCTCCATTTTCTGTTGTGTCTGGTACTGTAAAGTCAAATGCAGTTACTCCTGCTTTTAAGTCAAAAAAATCTATAATTGTATCAATTTCTGAATTTGGGCGGTTATTAAAAGAAATTTGATAAGTTTCCATTAAATTATTTATGCCACGTTGCAGTCTTTGTTCATACCCATCTCCAAATTGAATTTTATGTACATTTGGTTTTGATGTTCTTTGAATATTTCTGTCCGGAACATAAGCTGTTCCATCTATTTCTATGCCGAGTGCCATTATGCTGCTCCATACGGACTAAGGATGCCGCCGGGTCTCTTTTGTCTATGTAATTCATCTTGTACTACACCAGCAATAAGTTTTCCTATATTCATGCCTTGTTGAGAATCACTTTGGCTTTGAGAATCTGAACTTGATTCTGCCATTGAAACATTTACAGTTACATTATTTGTATTGGCTCCACCCTGCATTGATACTGGAATTGATTTTCCATCTGGAAGTGGAACTACTGCTTCCGTGCCGTGTAGCATAGCTGGATAACCTGAAGCGGAACCTTTAGCTATTCCACCTTCTGCATATCCCCCCATTTTTTTACCGTTAGAGAAAATTCCTCCATTTCTACCACCGAGTGAAAATGTGCTAGTAGTAGGGATAGCGCTTCCAGAATTAAATACGTCTAATCCGGCTAAACTAGAAGGACTTGCTACCGGAGTTTTAGGAGTAAAAAACGCTAAAGAGCTTTCAATAATTTTAATTGCAATCATTTTTGCAAGAATTTCAGCTAAAGCAGATAATACGGATTTGGCCATCGAAGCAAAAGCTTGTTTCATATTCATAGTACCTTCTATGATTCCTTGAATTCCTGTTTGTAAAGAAGAGCTAAAAGAATTCATTAAGGCTTTTTTCTGGTCTATAATTTCTTTAATTTGATATTGGGCTTTTGCTTCTTGCTCTATTAAAGCTATATTTTCTTCGGTCATTTCTATACCAGAAAATAAAGCGGCTAATTTAGCATCATTTACAGCCTGTTGTAGTGGGCTTAAAGATAATCCCTCATTTTGCAATCTTAGAGATTCTGTTTCTGCAAAAACATTATTCATATAAATTGCGCTTCTACGTTGAAGCAATAGTATCTCATGTTCTAAGTTTCTTACATTATCTTTAGCCACGTCTAAAGCGGCTTTTCTTGACTGAGTTTCCCTCTCGCTGAATACAACACCTTCTTCCGTTAGGTCGTTTACTCTTTCTTGTGCTGTTGCTTTTTGCGCTTCTGCGAGAGCAAGTTTGGAATCTAATAAGAATCTTTGATAACGCTGTTCTGTAATTTTACGGTCTAGTCCAAAAGTTCTTGTCTCTACCTCTGCCAATCGTCTAGTTGCAGCAACCACTTCTTGTCTGGCAGTTTCTTCTGCTTGTTTAAATGCTAAAATATCATTTTCTTGAATTGCTAGTCTTTCGTTTAAATTAATTTGTTCTCGCTTCAGCTCATTTTCATTGAGAACTTGCCTAAGTCTAGCTTTCGCAACCTCTAAGTTTTGTTCCGCTGCTGCTAGTTGACCTTTTTCAGCCTTCTCCCCTAGTCTTAGTATTCCATTATATATATCTTGAGCAGACTTCTTCTCTTTAAGAGCTTTTAAAACGTCAAGAGTTAGTGCTTTTCTATCTTGTTGAAAATTTATCTCTTTCTGTTCTAAAGTAATTCCTAGAGTTCTATTTTTGCGCTGTTCATTTTCAAGAAAGTTAATAGCAGCTGTAATGCCTTTTCTACTTTGAAGAGCAGTATTTGCTGTAGCCATATACTTCGCAGCTAATATAACCTCTCCGTTTTGCCTAGCAAATTCTTTTGTTCCGTTTCCTATTTCAACATTTAAAGCAGTTAACAATTCTTTTATTTCGTTTATTCGTTTCTTGTTATCGCTCGTTAATAGTTGATTATTCAATTGGTTATCACTAAGAGATCCTAAACCTTTTTTCTTTCTTTCGCTATTAATTAGTCTTCTTCTTCTTATCTGTTCTTCCTCTGTACCGGGTCTAGCAAGTAAGCTTGCTAACTCATTAGTTAATGCAGATTTTTGATTATTAATTTCAGTAAGCTTGGTTGAAGTTGCAGATAAACCTGCAGATAAATCCACTAATCTTGAATTAGTATTTTCTAAAAAAGCACTAAAAGGATCTTTAGTGCCTGAAAATAGCTCTCTGAATTCACTATTTATAGCTCGTATATTATCTCCCCAAGCTCTAAGAGCTTGACCCCCTTCAATTATTCTAGAAACAACGAAAGATATCCTCGTATTCAAATCAGATACCTCTGCTCCTGCGGATAATGATTTAATTTCTTTTCTAAACTTTTCTAGCTGAGGATTTAGTTTTGCTACCTTATCAAAAACGCTTATTAATTTACTGTAACTATCTTTTATTTTTTCTGCAGAGGCTCCTTCCAGAGTAGAAAACTCCGCTATCTGCTTAACTAAATCTACACTAGCTAAGGTATTTGCATCTGCTTGAGCAATTGCTGATAATGATTGAGAAATTTTAGGCCGTAATTTAATAGAGTTTTCTATTTCTTCATTCAAACTAGCTAACGTATCTCTATATTTATCTGCTTTTTCGTTTGCTTTTTTTAGTTCTTCAGAAATAGGATTAAAAAAATTATATATTTGTTTTCCTAAATCGAATATCAATAATGCTAGTCCAATCCAAGGAAGTGCATTTAATACCTTCCCCAATCCTGCTCCAATAAATTTTAAAGTACCTAAAAATTTTCCTGATTCAGCTGTTGCTCTTGCATACCCAGCACTTACTAAAGCGAAATATCGACTAAATCCTCTCATATTTTCTGCAATCATAGTTTTATGTTGGGCTTTTATGATTGCAATATTTCGTAATACTGTTCGTCTTTCAGAATTTTCAAACTTTAATACTTTACTGGTTTTTGCTTTCGCGGCTCTTTCTAGTATTTTTAGTTGTCCTGCACTAATATCACCAGATTTTTTAATGTTTTTAATAGTTGTGTTACTTTTATTACCCAGAGATAATACAGCAGTTTTGGCATCATCTACACTAGCGCCTAATTGCCTCATTGTTGGAATTGCTGGAGTAAATGCTTTTACAAACCCAACACCTACAGAAGTTAATAATGCTCCAAAAGATAGTAAATTATCAGATAAAAAATTAAAAACAGGAGCTACAAGTTTTGTGGCAAATGTCTGTAATGGTATTAGTAATTGATCAAAGCTTGCTGCAAGTCTATTTATTGCTTGTCCTGCGGGGTCTATCGTTTCTTCAATTGCTGCATATTTTGCCTCTGCTTGTGTAAGTACTTCATTTGCGACTGCCTGCTGTTTTTCAAACGTTGTAAGTTCTCTTCCAAGAATTCCCATCTTATTTTTATAATTTTCTGTAGCAGTATCTAAGCGTAATATAATACCTAATTCATCCAATAATTCTGGTTCTGCTTTAGTTACACCACGCACAAGACGATTAAAAGAATCAGTTAAATCTCTACCTAAAACAGCAGAGGCATTCTTAGCTGCAGTTGCTAGTCCTTGTAATTGTCCAGAAGATAAACCTGCCGAAGTACCTATAGCAGTAGCTGAGGCCGCTTCTTTAAAAGAAAGCATTCCATCAGTAGCCTCTCTTAATGAGTTTGTTACGGTTTTATAGGCAACGCCGGTAGCAGCCCCTAAAGCTTTTTGACCTTCAATAAGATTTGTTATATCAGCAGCATTTTTAAATGCTTGAAAAACAGCGGTGATTGCAAAAATATTTGCAGCAAAAGTTGCATAAGCAGGAACAAGGCCTCCAGTGATGCCTTGAGCCATTTTTGAAAAGTTCTTTGAAGTGTTTGAAGACGCTTGTGCAGCGCCTTTTAATTGACGATCAGCGCTCGCAGCACTTTTACCAACGCGATCCATACCCGTGCCAAGTTTTTTTGCACTCTTTTCAGTAAGGCGCATCGTGCCGTTGTCATCAACGATTATACTTACTTTGACTTCTTTTGCCATTATCCACGCACATTATGGGTGTAAGACTTACTCCCAGCTTTGGCTTTTCGCTCTTCCGCCTTTCGTTTATCTTCAAGTTGTTTGTTTATTCTCTTCACTTGAAAATTTTCAATTTGAGTGATAAAAAATACAGCTGTCTTTTTATCCTCTACTTCAAAAAGATTTAAAAAGAAATCTATGCTTGACCAATCTTTTCCAAAGTAACTGCCGGACATTCCATCCCACCTATCCGGCATATGATTAAATACGATAAATGCGTGTTGTACGTCCTCTGGAAACTTGTCTAATGACAGAGGAGCTCTGGAAGGGTCTGGCTCTGTGCCGAGTTGCTCGCACATTGACAGATATTTTTCGTAAGAAATATCAGATTCTTGCTCAAAAGATTTTTCTACAAGTCGGAGACATTCTTCGACTTGCTTTTCGTAAAATTTTCGAGATCACCTAAAGTTTCTGTTACCCAAGTATCAAACGCATTCGAATTCTTCATTAGAATTTCTGCTTCCTCTTGTGAATATGGAAGCTCTGAGTCGGGGTCTAATCCATCAGTATCTACTAATAGAAGCTCTTCTAAATAAGATAACTTGAAACCAGACCAGCCTTTAATAACTGCTTTACAATACTCTGTAAGAAACTTATCTTCATCTAATACTTCTTCTGCTTGATGATTTGAACGATTGAATTTTTTAGTAACACATTTCTTGCGAAGTGCAAGTAGCTCTTCTCTGGCTAAATAACATAGATCCACAGAAAAACCCACCATGCCAGGAAAATCAATCGAAACCGTCATGGAAGGTTTCATTAAACTTTTTAGTGAGATTTCACCCATATAACTTAATCCTTATTTTTATTTAAAAAGGGGGAGTAAACCTCCCCCACGATTTTTAAATTATACAAAAGTGAAGTCTAAAAGTCAAGAACTTTTTTTTATTAAGTGATATCAATACCAGTGTATACGACTGTCATTTCATTCGTAAGATCAACATTACCGCCCGAAGGCTGACCGTGAAAAGCAATATCAAGTGTAAGAAGATCTTCAACATTCACTACTGGAATCTCTAAGTGAGCTGTTGGAAGATCAAACTTGATGTTGGGCCCTGTAGAGGTTGTTCCACCAACATTAACTGCAAGATCAAAAATATTTCTTACAGTAGAAGTATCGCTTACAAGATCAGCAAAAAGTTCTCCTGACTTACTTAATGCTGTATTATTATCAAGATAGCAAGTAAGATTTCCTGAAATTGAGCGGGCTCCTGTAATATTTGCAAGAGGTGAGTTTACAACCCCTAATTCTTCCGGAGTGAGGTAAGAAACATTATTCTCAATACTAATACTCCCACCAGTAAGAACAATATTATAAACGTCTCTATTCGGAGTCCAAAAATTATAGGTGCCTGAAAGGGGACCAGTTGTTTGTCCGCTCAAAGTAATTGTCGTACTTGGAGAAGCGTATGAAATAGAATCAACTGTAGTACCGTTCGGTATACTTGTTCCGGAAACTAAGTCTCCTGAAGAAATATCCCCCGTCACGTCTCCTGAAACTACAATTTCATCCGCAGCTGGGCTAGTGTTATCTACCAAAGTGTATCCGCTTGTAATTTGATAAATTTCTCCACCAGCAGATTCGGCTGCTGGAGATCCTACCAATTTGTCAGTTCTTATTAAATCAACTGTAGAAATACGATTACGAATAAAGTTAGAAGTTTTATCCAACCCTATGTCAAGTGCACCTGAATAGCCTACTTCACTCGCACCTTCATCGGATACTTGTGCTCCGAAGCCAGACCACTGAAGAGTAGCGATACCATCAATATCAAAGTCCATAGTTACATTATTTACAACAGCTTTTGTGACTTTGTATACTTGAGCAGTTCCACCAGCAGGTTTAAAAGAAAAATAAATTTCCCAAGCATCAGAAAGCGATGATACATTTGAACCCTCTAAGGTAAAATCTAAATCAGTTGCATCCGAAGTACCAACTGTAGTACCTTCAGCATTTTTAAAAAGTCCATTGTTATAGCTATCAGCACCTAATAACATTGCCCAGAGAGATTGCTCCGGAGCAATATGATTAGTAGATTTGGTTGGACGAGCATAAGTTGAAAAACTCCACTCTACAGGAGCTAGACTATCGTTAAATAAAAGTCTTGCCCGTCGTGATGTTACGCCTGCCTCGTTTACAGTAATTTCTGAAGCATTAATTGCTTGAGAAAAAGAAAACCCATCAAGAACCCCTATCTTCCAAGCGGTTGGATTACCGCTATTTAGAGTTGAGGTTGTTTTCACATAGACACTTGCGTCTCTTGAAAATTGTAATGCCATTTTTTATCTCCAAAGAGAATTATCTCTTCTTAACCTTAGTATCGGACCTCACATATAATTTCGCCAACACCTAAAGGTTCTAATGCGCCTTCGTCAGTATCTAAACTTACTATTGTAAGTTGGTGTACTGCTTGGGCTTTTCCATCTTGATCTGTATAGGATAGTTTAGAATTATCTTCTATAACAGTCTCGATATCTTCAAATAGTTTTTCTAACGCTAATACAGCGTCTTCTTCTTGAACATATACTCTTATAGTAAGAGTCATATATCTATCTTTATAACCCCCGCCTTGGTACTCTCGGGTTTCTGCACCAGCACTTAAATGTATTGCCGGAAAATCTTGTACTTCGTCCCAAAAGAGTAATTTAGGTAAAACATTATTATAAACATTAGACCTATAAGGGAAATTTCCATTTATAAACTTTAATTTCGCAACTAAAGCATTAACTATAGCCATTCTTCTAGAGGTATAATCTCTTGATGCCATTACATTCTCCTAGTATAGAATCTTCCTATCGCTAATTCTGCTGCTATCTCTCTTAAAGATCTGTCTATAAGTCTTCTGGGGTCTCTGTCTATGTTTGCCCAAGGAGTTCTTCCACTCCCTACCTCAAAAATCTCGTATGGAGCTTTTTGATAGGTAAACCCAATACTTGGAAAACCTTGTCGAGTTGTAGAAATATCTGTAACTCTCGCTGAATTTGCGAATCTTCCGGATCTATTCTGTAAGCCAGGAGCTCCCATATTTTTTCTTACTACACCAGGTAATTTTGCGTTTAATAAAGCTTGTAATTTCAAAAGATTTTGGGGTTTATTTGTCTTCCTACCTGCAGTTCCTATAGCTGCTCTAGCTATACCTTTAATATTAGATCTTCCTCCTTTTATATTTTTCTGCTTTGTACCACTTTTTACAGAAGATTTTGATTTTTTAGGAGAATCTACTTTATCTTTCTTTCCTTTTACTTTTACATTTTTACCGTTTGCAGCCATATGTACAGCATCGACTACCAGATTGCTAGAAATTCTTCCTACTTTTTCTGTAGGTGCCATACTTGCAGCCATATCTGCAAAATTTTGTGAATCTAGCCCCAAAGCTTTTGCTACTTCTAGCTCTATCTCTGGACGAATATTTGCCCAGTCTGTAGATTCTTGACCAGGCCTATTTTTCGTGCTTGGACCAATCTTACCAGTAACTATAATATTTTTTTTATACTTGTTTTTAAGTTGTTGCTCTGAAGATTTCCATTCAGCATCTAATCTTTGGAGCATGTTTATAATAACATTTGTTCCCGCTTCTCTTGCTTTAGCTGAACTAAAACTCACGGAAGACTCTACCCCTTTTAATGATCTTTCTATATTTGCTTCTAGATTTTTTTCTGAAATTCCAGAAGCTCTTAAACTTTTTGGCCCTTCTCCTCCAGCTCTAGCAGATTCTCCAGAAACTGTTCTTGCTAAAATTCTTACAGCTTCTCTTCCTGCTGTCTCTCCGCCCGTATGGATAAATTGAGTTCTTCTTCTAAAACCTCTTTCAAATTGAGTAGCTTTTTCACCTTTTAACTGATTTTTAAAAGCTTCTTTAATTAAAGGAAAAGCCAATCTATAAAAAGCTTCTTTCAACCTTACCTCATTTAAGGAATTTTGATATATAGTAATACTACCGCCAGTATAGTTTGCTAATAATTCTTTGGAAGTAAGACCCTTATTATACATATCGACATAAGAGCTGTATACTTTTTTTGCAATTCTTTTTAAAATATTTTGAGTTTTTCTTTCATATATAAAACCAGTATTATTAACAATCTTAGACATTGCTCCTGTAAAATTATCCACAATAAGATCTTCAAAGTCTTCTAGAGTTAAAGTATGGACATGGGGGCGATTCCTTTTTGAGTATCGTCTAGCTATAAGATCGAATCTCTTCACACTTCTATTTAAAGAACTTCGAATAATCCCATCTACTATAGCCTTACTCATGCTACTCTATACATATCCAAAACTCTACGAATATGGTCTGGAAATCCTGGATCATTTCGTATAGCTGAGGAACCTGCTCCTTCTCTAGAAGCTGATCCAATAGTTTGTCTTTCTTTGTGCTCGTTAAGATGATAATATGTAATAATATCCCCTACAGCTAATTGCAAATCTTTAGGCACCAAAGTATAACCCGCTAAGTAAGTTACTTTTACAGCACCTACACCTCGTGGCCAATTTTTATAGGCACCGCTCTCCTGAGTTCTAAATATAGAGTCAGAAATTGGGTCTAAGTACCATGAATACTGGGAAGGGGTTCCCCCTCCTTCAGAGTATAGCTCTTCATAGGCTGAACTCTGGGAGGTTCTCTCAAAAACATTTGTAACACTAATTACCGGTGACTTACTTAATTGCACTACATAAGTGTTCCACTGAATATCGAATTGTTCTGTATATCCCGGGGAAGTTGTATAAGTATCAAACTCATTATTACAATAAGTTCTAACTAATTGACTAACATTACTAATAAGGGCTTCAAACTTCTCATCGAATTGAGTCGAGTTGATACCTTCAAGTAACTTATAATCGTCTAATGTAATTAAGTCAGCCATCTATAATTTCTCAAAAGGCTTGGGAGCCCGAAGGCTCCCATCCTAAAACGTAGTTTTTACCACTTATGGGCAACAACTTGACCAGCAGAGGCAGCAGTACCGCCAGCATTTTGGAACAAGTTCGTGAAACCACGACGTTGCGTAGCAACCAATACACGATGTTGCTTAGCTACTTCATAATCTGACTCTACGGTTACACCGCGCTGTACAGGAATTACGAAGTTGCGAGTATTTACAGCGACAGCCCAGAACTTGCCTGCAGCTTTACCGCCTTGGAACTCGTCACACACGAGAACGGGTGAACCATATACAGTACCGATTTCACCAGTTACACGAGTACCAACTTCACCAAGTTCATTGGCTTTCTGGAAGTCCATATCGTCAAGCAAATCATAGTAAGCATCGAGAGATACGATATACATTACATCACCAGGACGACGACCATACTTGCCCATCACCTGACGCATGTTCAACAATTGAGCTGCAGTAGCGGTATAGTCAAAAGGAGAAGTATCGTCAGTATCAAGAATCATACCATTTCCAGATTCAACTACAGCTTGCTGAATAAGACCTTTCTGGCCTCCGGTATTAACCGCATCAGTATGCCCTGCATAAAGAAGTGAGTGCTCAATAGCGCGTGCATGAGAACGTACCATTGCTTCACGAATTAAAGGAAGAACAGGCATAATTGCGTCTTCTTCAGTTTCATTTGCAATGTAAGAACGAGAAATCAAACGATCTGCCGTCAATACATGCGAGCCCATACCAACCCCACCAAAAGGTGAGCCGCCGGCATCTCCACGCTCATTTAAATTACCATTAAACTCTGAACCACTGGCTCCGCCACTAGAATCATTGTCTGCCCACTCTGCATAACCAGCATCAGGCATAGTAGGAATTACCAATGAACGTGCATTCATTTGTACCTTACGGAAGAGAGGATCGAGAATCAATTCCAACTGGATATCGCGCTCGATAGCAGTTGAAACTACACTTTCAAAATCTTCTGTAGTACTAGAAGGAACTGTTACACCCGTATTTGCATTAACAGCCCTTTCCATAATAGAACGTCCGAAACGAGTCCCTTCCAAGCCTTTGTTAGTAACTACACCGAGAAGGTGTGCGTTAACCAAATCCTCTTCTGAAACTGCTGATTTATCAGAACGATCAGAGAATACACGCTTGCTTTGACGCATTTTCTCAATTTCGTCAGCTTTTTCTTTCAATTCATTTTGCAATGAACCAATAATTTCTGTAAAATTAGCATCTTTTTCAGCCATTTTAGCTTCAACGTCAGCCATTAATTTTTCTGCACCGCTTGATACGGCGGTAACAATACGCTGTTCTTCTTCAGCTTTCTGAGCTTCAGCTTCGGCAGCAGCTTTTTGCTCTGCTTCCATTTTAGCTTGCTCTTCTGCCTTGCGTTCAGCGTCTTTCATTGCCATTGCAGCCGCGGTCTTTTCGACAGCAGCGGCTACGATAGCGTCGATATCAATATCGCTCATAGTTTTCTCCTGTGCTTCGACTTGTGATAAGTCTTTTGGCATTGACTCGTCGGAATGTTTTTCAAACTCAACAGTTACTTTGTCTTCAGTCTCTTGAACACTAATAACATGTTTTTCCTCGGAATCGTTTATTTTGAAAGATTTCTTGAACTCTTCATAATCCCTTTCGGAATCAAAAGATTTCGCAAGAGAAAAGGTTGCAGCCTGGTTAGCAGGAACCGTGACTACCGAAACCTCCAGTAATTCTGCATCCTTGATCTTGTATCCATCGGTTTCCGTCATATACTCCGCGTCCTTGACTCGGAAACCAACAGAAAAAGCTCCAAGAACGCCTTCTTTAATCAATTCACCTACGTGACCAGCAGATTTAGCAATTTTTGCTTTTAACTGCAGACCGTTATCATTCGTACCAAGCTGAACTGCTCGGCCAATCGGCTGATTGTAGTCGTGATTAAAAAGAATTACAGGGTTATTAAGAAAGTTGTCAAGCCCGCCTTTCGTCCAAGCTTCTGTCTCAATAATGTCTCCAACTCGGTCAGTACCGTTAGTACTGGCCATTCCAGCAATATGAAGGTCATCACCTTCATCGAATGCCTTAAAAGTGGAGCCAATATGAAAAATCTTATTCACTTGATTCTCCTGTTACTGCACGAAGTTTCTCTAATGGAGAAAGTTCGTCTTTGGGAGCTTCCAATGTCTCCTCAATGACCTCTGGCTCTACTTTTTGGGTAGTTACCGTTGGTTTTAGTTCTGGAACCTTGGGAGGTTCCTCTAAAATTGTGGTACCTATCTTTGCCCACTCGCTTGGATAAGTATGTTTTATATGTTTTATAATTTTGTAATAATCAGAGCTGACCCCAAAAATTCTTTTTAAATTTTTATGTGGGATTGGGGCTTTATTACCTAACTGAATATATTCTCTCTTTGAAGGTACTTCTCCAACGTGAGTAAAATATTCCAAGAGTATTTTAAAAGATTCTGAAATTTTAGCCATTATTAGTATCTCCTTGTTCTTCTGTTGGCCTTCCACCTTCTATTGGATTAGCAGCCGAGCCTGCAATGTTTGCAGGTATCCTCAGCTCGCTAGCCCCAAACTGTTCATCATAATTCAATGCTTGTCGCGCTTCGTTTGGTGTAATAATTCCTGTATTTACAAGAGTAGCATAGTAGGCTGCTGCATCCCGAAGTTCTGGCTGAAGTGCAGGAATATTGCTAACATCTTCAGTAATTTCATATCCAAAGAATCTTTCTAACGCAAAATTTATTTTCCTAATGATAGGTAAAATTGTTTCTAAATAATAGAGTCTATGATTTGGACGAATATTTGCATTATTTCCTGAGTCAAGCATAATCGGAGGAACACCAAGAACTTTTAGTATTTCTTTTTCTGCACTTTCTATGGAATTTTCGAAGTCTAACTCTCGAAAGTTCACATTTGAGATAGCATCAAGGTCCATACCACCATCTAAAATTAATGGTCTTCTTCCTCCACCATCTGGACGATAGCGAGTCATCCAAGATTGAATCATTCTTTCTTTGTTTTTCTCACTAATTATTGAAGGGGATTTAATTACGAGACCAGGAACTGCACCATTCTTAAAAAAGTTATCTTGGAATTCACGCATACGAGTAAGCTGAGACATAACTCGCTGTGCCGCTCTTAGTCTACTTGTTCCTCGATAAATGCTATGAAAAGAATTTTCTTTGACATGAATAATTTCTTTGGGAAAATAGTCTATGCTGGTTTGAAAAGTGTACTTTTGTACGTATGTTTTCGTATCCGGTTCAATATCAGTATAGTTTGCTGGAAGATGGTAAAGATGCGCCCCATCGAAATAGATGAAAATATTACCGTCGAGTATATAGTCGATAATGAGGTTTCGCTTGAATGACGAAATATCTTGAAAGGGGTTTGGTTCTTTGTTGAGCAAAAGATCAACACGTGAACGTCTTACACCCTTTACAACCGAACTCAATCCTTGAATTGGTTCACCTACTCGAAGGGGAATTTCAGCAGTGTCGTCAACAATCATATTGACGGCACGATTAACAACTTCTAGGTATTCATAATATGCTGTGTAGTTACGTACAATTTCTCTAGAGGCAATAGGGCCCGCGCCTTCGAGACTAACTACAATCTCTTCTTGCGCTGGGTTTAGTTTTTCAGTAGGCTCCACGCCTTTCCAGAAATTATACCATGCCATGTTTTTCTCGTTGAATCTCTACCCAGCGCATTTGCTTCTTTGCTGTATGCAGCCCAGGATTGCGCCCATAAATACTATGCAGCTTTAAATGATGTTCGTGGCAAAGAGTTACAGTATCAAAATAAAGTTCTTGCCAATTATCCTCGATAAACTCGTCTCTCCAGATTGTAATGTATTCATCTGTGTAATGTTCTGGACGAAGTTTCTTCTTCTCTTCTACCCACTTATGATACAGTGGAGCTAGCGTATAGAAATGATGAAAATCGAGTTTTACCTTTGCATCGCAAATCTCACAAGCATCGCCTTTTTCATACTTCGCTTTGGCTTTGTCTCTGATGTATTTGATCGGGTCGCGTTTTAGCTCTGCCATTTTTATAAATTATACTGAGAGGTTAGTTGAAAGTCAAGGATTATTTTTTCGTTGCATTTAAAATGTTGGTGCGCTCTCTTCAAAACTATAAAGTGCGTATCTTAATGCGTCTGCCATGTGAGAAGAAGAATCATGAACCGGTTTCTCTCTTATTAAGTTTGGATTCGGATCCCACCTA
>Ga0181563_10001823_pt1 | contig 20635 bp, 15 predicted proteins | sample 011ome_25_FD_133759 | JGI IMG/M metagenome (GOLD analysis project Ga0181563, IMG submission 133759) | Coastal salt marsh microbial communities from the Groves Creek Marsh, Skidaway Island, Georgia - 011512CT metaG (megahit assembly) | ecosystem: Environmental > Aquatic > Marine > Intertidal...
CATAAAGCCTTGATGAATGAACAGGCAAATCCTTGAACCAGAGCCAGAGAAAAATGGCTCCTTCCGGTTTGTGGACATACATTGGCAGGTCGTCACAAGCCTCGATAAACCATTCCATGGCCTTAAGCGCCTTGTCACGATAATAAGGCATAATGATTTTACTGCTGATATCAAGAACCTGTCGATTTTCAAACAATTTTCCGGCGATGGCCGGGCCAACATTACCGCAAGCCAGGTTAAGGATTGTATTGGCATTCGCATAAGCCTGGATCATCTCTTCGCTGGCAACGATAAACCCGGTTCGAACACCCGGTAGGCCAAGCTTTGAAAGACTCAACAGCAAAATGGTGTTGTCATTCCAGTGCGGAGTAACATCTTCAAAAATAATATTGGGAAATGGGGTGCCATAGGCACCATCAATGATAAGGGGCACATCATGCTGACGTGCGATGGCATCAAGCTGCGTGATTTCATTATCGGTAAGTACATTCCCCGTTGGATTGGTGGGTCGTGATACACAAAATGCAGCCGTCTTATCCGTCACCTCCAGGTTATCGAAATCCACCCTGTACTTGAAAACATGCTTATCAAGAATATCTATTGCAGGGCGTGTCGAGGAAAAGAAGTCTGCCTCCAATCCAGTATCGGTATAACCGAGATATTCAGGCACCAGCGGGAACTGAATTTGTTTTACAGCACCATCGGCAAATTTTCCGGCGAGCAGATTCGACAAGACATAAAAGGCGGACTGTCCGCCGTTGCTGATAGCAACATTCTTTTCAGTAATGGGCCATCCATACTCCGAGCGCAACAATTCAGCAAACTGTTTTAACAGCAATTCATCACCCTGCGGTGATTGGTACTTACCAAGAATATTATAAATGCCATCTGGCGCCTCCAGCAGATTTACGAGGTGCTCTTTATAGATGTGCTCCACCTCAGGAATACGGGATGGATTCCCGCCACCCATGGATATCATGTCGGGATTGATATGCAGAGCCTCCCCCAGGTCAGCCATCAGGTCGACGATGCCGGAGTGGCCGGTATATTTTTCACCAAAAGCGGATAATTTCATTAATTACCTACAGCAAGATTTCAGGTTTGTCTGGAATCGTTATTCTGGAAGCGCAAACACATAAAGCGCATTCCCGGAATCGGGATACTGGATTTCAGGTGTCAGACGCGATGGCACAATGCGAGGACTACCTCCCCCCAATCCGGTAGACATGGCAATGTACTGCCTGCCATCCACGGAAAAGGTAATAGGAAACCCCTGAACAGACGTCCCCAGGCGGGTTTCCCAGAGCACTTCACCTGATTCCACGTCAAAAGCGCGAAAACGCCGATCAAGATCACCGGCAAAAGCAAGATTGCCACCTGTAGTCAGCACCCCTGTCAGGAATGAAGCGGGTTGTTCCACGGCCCAGAGTTCTTCCAGTGTTCGCACATCATAGGCAGCCAGTTTGCCCACATTGCCATCTGTGCCAGGCATTGGAAACCAGTCCCTGTTAACAGCAGCACCACCGCCGCCTGCAATAAAATCGATCTCAGTGGCACGTTGTCGCAAGCAGCTTTGGCTCAGGGGTATCACAATACTTTCAGTGCCGGGATGATAGCTCATCGCATGCCAGTTTTTACCACCGGCCGAGGATGGACAGACCTCCAGCCAGTCTCCCAGTCCAGACTCAATCACATCTTCACGATACTGGGGGCGGCCGGTTTCAGGATCAAAATAGGAGAAGGTGGTTTGCAGGACTGTTTCGGCATGTCCGAGATATTTACCGGTTTCTCGGTTCAGTTTCCATAAAATGCCATGCTTGCCCACGGAAAAAACCACTTTCTCATCATCGATATCAACAAGCATGCGTTCAAAGGTTTCATCCAGGTCGAACACTTCACCGGGTACATGCTGGTAGTACCAGACCAGTTCACCGGAATCAGCATTGAGGGCCAGTGTGGAATTGGAATAAAGCGCATCATCAAATACTGTCATACCCCGGCTCACTGGCATCCAGGGTTTGGGTTGTGAAACACCGATATAGACTATATCGAGTTCAGGATCGTAACTGGGTGTAATCCATGGGTCATTGCCTGCCCGGAACATATCATCGATACCGCCCCAGGAATCGCCTCCCGTAGTGCCCTCGCGTGCAACTGTTTCAAACTTCCATAACAAACTGCCGTCATTCACATCATAGGCACTGACAAAACATTTCTCAGCCCGAAAGCGTAGGCAATTGCCCATGCCAGTGAACACTTTTCCATCTGCCACCAGGGGCCCACTGGAATTGCCAAATCCTTCGCCGATGAGTGTGCTCCAAAGTTCTTCACCATTGCGGGCATCAAGCGCTACGATCCTTGCATCCGGTGTATTGGTAATAATACGGTCTTCCCAGATGGCCAGGCCACGCATGGTACCGGCTCGACCACCAAGACTATGCTCCCAGATCAAGTCACCCTGGGACGCCTCCAGTGCCTGGATCCTGTTCCCTGGTTTAAATAAATACATGATGCCGTCATGCACGATAGGCGATTGCTGGCTATTGGCTTCTTCACCCAACGACCAAACCCACTGCAACTGCATCCCACTAACATTGTCACGGTTGATCTGGCTGAGTTCACTGTAACTCCAGGCCTGCTGGTTGCCGCGATGAATTAACCAGTCATTGGGATCGGGATTACGCAACATCGCTTCGGTGACATTATTGTAAGCAGGCAACTGCCCTTCCACAGTCACACCTGTTGGCCCCTCCTGAACCGCACCCGCCAGAGGTGCCTGGAAATTACCTGGAGATCCTGCCGTGGTGAACTGACTGACCAATGCTGCGGAATCAAACTGCAGCGAAGTATCAGACGCTTCACCACCATTTGCCGAAAGAATAAACGCCGCAAGATCCACATAGGTTTGTTGTGGCAGCCCACCCACATTGGTAGGGGGCATGGCCGACTGCATGGTATCTATCAAATCTGCTACCGTGCGGTTATTCCAGACACTGGTGAAAGCGGGTCCACGTAAGGCAGCTATTGGTCCACCACCATTGAGATCATTCTGGTGACAGCCCTGGGAGCAATTAAGCTGGTAGGCGGCCAAACCAGCAGCCATCTGTTCTTCGGTGAAACTGGCTGTAGCTTCTATAGCTACTTCCGAATCTGATTGCCCCAGAACTGTTGAAGAAACCAGTGATAAAAGCATTAGCGGGAAAATTGTTATTTTTGGCACGCCGTTTCCTTTTGATATTTTACTTTTTATCGTTTGTGGCCTGGCTTACTACTCGATACCGCCCATCTCTGGGCAAATCAGTTTGGTACATCAGCGACTAATGCCAGCCTGAAAAAAATGCCAGAAAACAACTTTTTCTTCAGTATAAGCGTCTAATAATACACAGTAAGGAGTCATTTTTACCAGTTAGCCATTTATACCGATTATTGGGGTTTATCCCATTTTTACAGAAGCGCAAACTCACCGTGTATCACTCTAACTTATTGTATTTTATATATTTTATAAAATTGGCATGACGTTTGCTCTACTTTCAGGAAACAGGTTGGCAAAAACACCAACTCTGAAAAGACTAAGTAAGTTGAAAATAGAATAAAAGACAGGAGCAAGCAGATGATCAACGGTCAGGTTTTTATGAAGAAATTAATGCTGATGAGTGTTGGCGTATTACTGATGACCGTTCTGGTAACTACAGCCAAGGCGGATGAACATGTTTCGCGCACTCACATTTTTGATCTCGATGGTATCGAAGAAATTGAGTTCAGCAACGGTGTTGGGCGTTTTGAAATTAGCCAGACTAACGAAGATGAAATGCGTGTCATGCTGGATATTGAAAGTGAGAAAAAAGGGTTTTTCCGCCGTTCAGCAGATGTGTCAGACATGGATATTGAAGTGAAGGAACGCGGTGACAGGCTTTACCTGTCATTCGAGGAAAAAAACGCAAAGGCTGAATGGATTGTTGAGATCCCTAAATCAGCAAATGTTGAAAGAACTGCAATCCAGATGGGCGTTGGCGAAGTGGAAGTGGATATTGGCGAAACCGAGCTTGAAATTGAACTGGGTGTAGGAGATGTTTTTGTTGAAGCTCCGGAGAGCAGTGTAGGCCGTGTTGAAATCAACGTAGGTGTTGGTGATGCCAGTCTACGCGGTGGAGAAATCCTGGACCGAGACTCAGTCTTCATCTCGAAGAGCATCAATGGTGAAGGAAATGGCAATTTTTCACTTGAGGTGGATCTAGGTGTGGGCGATGTCGATGTCCGACTTAAATAGTTTTTCCTCTGGTAATATTTTAATAGTTTAATCCCCTCTTTCGAGGGGATTTCTATCTGGGCAACATGGTAGTGATGTTTCTTTTCGGAGCGCTGCCTACCGGAATTCTGGCCACTTCTTCCAGTGTATCAATAGCAATCACAGACACATCATTACTGGCCCCGTTAGCGGCATAGGCATATTTGCTGTTGGGACTGAAAGTAATCCAGTCAGGATGACTGCCCACCTTCACGCCACCAAGGTATTCAAGATCTGGCAGAGAATAGGCATAGACAGTCCCATTCCAGCGACTGCAAACCCAGATAGTGTTCTGGTCAGGTGCCACACCAATGCCATGGGCCGGTGCTGCATTGTAGGGAGGTGGATCCCTGTCTTCTTCAGGTATGCTGGGCAAGACTACACGATCAATCTCTTCCCTGGTTGCAAAATCCACTACGGCAAAACCATGTAAATTGGATATCTGTACATACATGTTTTTTGTAGAGCCATCAGGGTTGGTGTCAAAGGCAATGGGGCGAATGCCATCCATCGCGCTGTCAGTTGTGGGTCTGTACAAGCGGAAAGCTCTTTCCCAGGATTCAGTAGAGAAGACATCAAGGTTCCCATCACCACCAAATGTTCCAGCCACCAGATAATTGCCGTCCGGTGTGACATAGGTATTGTGGACACGGGACCCGGTATCTATGTGGTGTACATTCTCTCTTTGCTGCGTATCAATCACATCAATTCCACCGGGCTCCTGCATGATACCGACGTAGACATAGCGGCCATCCCTGCCAATTGATATGTTATTTGGTCTGCCGCTCAGGCCAATTTCTGCTTCTATCTGAAGAGTACTGCTGTTGACCACATCAAGTGTGAACTTGGCTTCGGAGGAAAAATACAACTCACTGCCATCTGGTGCAGCCGCTGCACCGTGGTTTACAGGGACTCCTTCGATTTGCCCGACAATTGCCTGTGTTTCAGTGTCGATGAGATGAATGATTTCATCCCGGGAGTTGGTTTGCACAACGACAGATTGCTGTGCCCAAGCAAAATCAACCAGCAAAACCAATGCAAAAATAGTAAAACTGATTTTCATTACATAACCCCTTTTATCTTTTATCTTTTATCTTTTATCTTTTATCTTTTATCTTTTATCTTTTATCTTTTATTTCATCTGTACCGTAATACTTCCCCAGGTATTTCGCCACCACATTAATTTCTTCCTGGTTTAATTCGGCCCCGTGTTTGACCATGTTTTCGACCATGGGCAACCAGCGTTCATAGCCCCAATAATTACGGTATGCAGGCACTCCTTCCAGTGTATGACAGCCAGTACACCCAGCCAGGACCAATTGCCTGCCCTCACCCTCCGGTAAAGCAATCCCTGGTTCATAGAAATCCCGTACAGTTTCAGCCGACAACAATTGTGGACTGAAAGTCAGAATTACCCAGCAGAAAAAAATTCTCAATTGCATGGACTATCCATAGAAAATGGATTTTCAACTTAGCAAATACGAACTGGTGCGGGCAAGATATTTACCCGATGTGAAATGAAATTGTAGAGTGGATTGCTGTGCTGTCAGTTACCGTATCCCAGCGTTTTGATAGTGGAGATACGGCCATCAATGAAGGTGACCTCCCGCATAAAATAACGCGGCCCAAAATTATAGGTCCAGATATCTACAGGGACTTCAACCGTTGAACGGTTGTGCTGAATGAGCTCCCAGTTGGTGATGTCAGTGAAATAGTTATTTCCGATCGAAAGAGATCTGAATTGGCGGTTGGGAATGCCGGAACGATAAATAGACCTTTGTGAAGCGAATACAGGTTCACCGCATTGTGTGAGGACTTCACCTTGGCTATCACCACGAGAAACCAGGCTCCTGCCGCATCGCATTGTGGATTCAGCCATCGCAAGATCTGCAAACAGGACTGCACTGATTAGTGTACCGAGCAACAAGGTTGGTTTACGCATGATTTTGCCCTCCATGGGAAACATCATACGCAACAGATGTGAATTTAAACTTAATGCAGGCTAGTGCTAGTGGCTAGCGGCTTGTGGCTTGTGGTTTGTGGCTCTTGGAAAAACGCTCCGCGTTTATCCAAGATAGGAGATCATCACGCCTGCCGCCACAGCTGAGCCGATAACACCCGCCACATTTGGACCCATGGCGTGCATCAGCAGAAAGTTCTGTGGATTGGCTTCAAGCCCCACTTTGTTGGCGACTCGGGCAGCCATGGGTACAGCAGACACACCCGCCGCACCAATCAGGGGATTGATAGGCGTTTTGCTGAATTTATTCATCGCTTTTGCCATGAGAATTCCCGTAGCAGTGCCAATGCCGAACGCCACGATACCCAAAAGCAAAATTCCCAGGGTTTCACGATTCAGGAAGGCCTCGGAACTAAGCTTTGATCCGACACCAAGACCCAGGAAGATGGTAGTGATATTAATTAACGAATTCTGTGCTGTATCACTAAGACGCTCAACCACGCCGCTTTCTTTCATGAGGTTGCCGAAACAGAACATACCCAGCAAGGGCGCGGCACTGGGTAGAAACAACGCAACCAGTACAAGCAGGCTGAGCGGGAATATGATCTTCTCCCTTTGCGACACAGGGCGCAGCTGTTCCATCCGGATTTCCCTTTCCTTCCGAGTGGTCAACGCTTTCATGATTGGCGGCTGGATCATGGGGACCAATGCCATGTAGGAATATGCCGCTACGGCTATTGCTCCTAACAGTTCCGGTGCAAGCCTGCTTGAAACAAAAATTGCAGTTGGCCCGTCTGCTCCACCAATAATGCCAATCGCAGCTGCATCTGCCAGTGAAAAATCCATCAGCCCAATGGATGTAAGACCAAGGGCACCAAGTACCGTCGTGAAAATACCGAACTGCGCAGCAGCACCGAGAAACAGTGTGCGTGGATTTGCCAGTAAAGGTCCAAAATCAGTCATGGCACCGACACCCATAAATATGATCAACGGAAAAATCCCGGTGGAGATTCCGGATTCATAAATATAGTAAAGAAGACCACCCGGGGATTCGAGATGGCCCACTGAATCATATACGGGCTCGGCAAGGAAGCCTGCGCCAGGAATATTGACAAGAATTGCACCCATACCAATGGGAAGCAGAAGAAGCGGCTCAAAGCCCCGGCGAATAGCCAGGAAAACCAGAAGGAGGCCAACCAGTAGCATGACAAACTGCCCAGCCTGAAGCTGGTAGATGCCGGAATCCTGTAGAAGCTTTGTTACGCTTTCCATGAAAGGTGTCTTTTGATGTTGAAAAACTGACCCGTTAACCGATGGTCAGCAATTCATCTCCCACCGCAACGGCATTGCCTTCAGCCACCTTGATGCTTTTGATAGTGCCGGATTTAGGTGCTTTGACTTCAGTTTCCATCTTCATGGCTTCAAGAATGATGAGGATTTCCCCTTCTGTCACTTTCTGCCCTACCGTGACATCCACCTTGAAAATATTGCCCGCTAACGGAGCCAGCAATGGTTCGCCTTTAGTAACCGATGCAGCAGATTCAGTTTTAGCCGGGGTCGTTTCCGCAGTCGCCGCAACCGCCTTAACCTGTTCGATATCACCACCTTCGGCAACCTGAACAACATAGGTCTGTCCATTCACGTTCACTGAATAGACAGAAGGCTCGCCCGGAGCACTTGCCTTTGCTACCGGTTGCTGCGCCTCTTCTTCCCCTGTCGGTGCGGGCTCAAAGGCATCAGGGTTACCACGGTTCTTGAGAAATTTAAGTCCTATCTGGGGAAACAGCGCATAGGTCAGCACATCATCTATTTCGCGCTCACCTGTTTCCAGTTTGATGCCTTCGTCTTTGGAAATTTTACGCAGCTCACTTGTCAGACTTTCAAGTTCCGGTTCGAGCAGATCCGCTGGGCGACAGGTCACAGGCTCCTTGCCTTCAAGAACGCGGGCCTGCAATTCTGCATTTACCGGAGTTGCAGTTGCACCATATTCTCCCTTGAGAATACCGGCTGATTCCTTGGTAATGTTTTTATAACGCTCGCCGGAAAGTACATTGATTACAGCCTGTGTACCCACAATTTGTGAGGTAGGTGTTACAAGAGCGATAGTGCCAAGATCTTTCCTGACTCGAGGAATTTCTTCCAATACCTCTCCCAGCTTGTCAGAACCACCCTGTTCCCGCAGCTGGTTTTCCATATTGGTAAGCATGCCACCAGGAACCTGTGCCTGAAGGATTCTGGCATCGATACCTTTCAGGGCGCCTTCAAATTTCGAGTATTTCTTGCGCACTACGCGGAAGTACTCGGCTATCTCCGCAAGCAGGTCCAGGTTCAGGCCCGGATCACCTGGCATGTCTTCAAAGACGGCATTGATAGTTTCTGTTGCAGGATGACCATAAGTCATACTCATGGAGGAAATTGCGGTATCCACATTATCGATACCCGCTTCTATCGCCTTGACCAGGGTCGGTGTTGCCATGCCTGTTGTCGCATGACTTTGCATGTGTACTGGTAAACCCACTTCCTTTTTCAGTCTGCTGACAAGCTCATAACACACATAAGGCCTGATAAGACCGGCCATATCTTTTATGCAGATAGTGTCAGCACCCATGTCCTTAAGCTGTTGCGCCAGGTTAAGCCAGGTATCAAGGGTGTGGACCTCACTCACTGTATAGGAAAGTGCCCCCTGGGCATGACCTCCCACTTTTTTAACGCCCTTGATAGCCGTCTCAAAGTTTCGGGGATCGTTCATCGCATCAAAGATACGGAATACATCCACACCATTGGTATGCGCGCGCTCACAGAATTTATCAACCACGTCATCGGCATAATGGCGATAACCCAGGATATTCTGAGCCCTGAAAAGCATCTGGTGACGGGTGTTGGGAATGGCTTTTTTCAGTTCACGTATACGGTGCCAGGGATCTTCACCCAAATAACGTATGCAGGAATCAAAAGTGGCTCCACCCCAGGATTCCACAGACCAGAAACCTACCTGGTCAATTTTATCTGCGATGGGCAGCATGTCGTCAAGGCGCATACGAGTTGCCAGCAAGGACTGGTGTGCATCACGTAGCACAAGTTCTGTAATGCCTACAGGAGGTCTATCTTCAATCATCGGAATAACCCATATTCAATTCTGCGCCTGCAATAGAGACTACCTAGCAGGCAGGTAACAAATCTGCCGGTTTCCAGTTGTACTGTTGTTGTTTATTTCTTCGAGCGATGCGCGTGAATGGCTGCGCTGATGACGGCGAGCAAGGTAGCTTCGTCAAGTTCTCCTGCTGCTCCGGGAATTGTGGGGTCTGCGGGTTGTACAGCCCCATATTTTTGTACCAGCGAGGACATGATGGCTGTCACAATCACCAGTATGGTCAGGAACACGAATACCGTGCCCATGCCCAGTAACATCAGATTAATGCCTTCTGATATTAACTCTCCGGAATTCACTCAAATTTCCTTTCACTGTTTAAAAACTGGAGTTTCCGGCAGAAAATCCAGTGTGCGCACTCTACAGTAAAAATCCCTTTTTTTCCATCGGGAAGGCTAGAAGCCATTGAAATCTCAACTTTTTCTTCACAATCCACTTTATTTTCAATACAGAGCAAGCATGCGGCTTTGATATACGGTAAATTACTGTTTTTCAGATTTATCCACCGGAAATATCCGGAGGAATGAAACTAAAAGGCATATTCCGTTGCACGGCGACAGTTCATCTCTTCTGGCCATGGTTCTCCTGTTGCTGGGAACCTCGACCATACTTATCACGCTATTTTACCGGTTGCGCATAGCCTCGTTGCTGGCATTCCTGATCACCGGTGCCGTCTTTGGACCCAACGGGCTTGGCGTTGTAGAGGATCCGGAACAGCTCTCAGCGATTGCTGAACTTGGTTTGGCCTTCCTGTTATTCATTCTTGGCCTTGAATTTTCATTGCCGCGTTTAATTGTCCTGCGCAGCACCGTGTTCAAGCTTGGCAGCTTACAGGTACTTACATGTTCAATTATTTTCTTCCTGGTGCTCCGCTTTTTCGGTCTGACCCTGGAAACAGCTCTTATCCTGGCAATTGGACTCTCCCTTTCTTCTACGGCGATTGTCTCTGGAGAACTCACCACGCATGGTCTTTTGAAAACACGGCATGGCGAAATTGCCATCGGTATTCTGCTGTTCCAGGACCTTGTTGCAGTGATCCTCCTGGTGGCAGTACCAATTCTCAGCACACAGTCGGATGGGTTTTCATTGCAGGCCAGCCTCCTTGCAGTCGCTGAAGGCATCGCACTGCTCATTGTCTTTCTATTGATTGGTCGTTATGTCCTGCCGCATCTGCTTCAGGAAATTGCAAGGCACAAGTCTGACCAGTTACTGGTTCTGTCAGCGCTTGTTCTTGTGCTTCTGTCAGGCATGTTCACATCCAGTATTGGATTGAGCATGGAGCTTGGTGCTTTCCTGGCTGGCATGATGCTCGGTGACACCCGGTTCAGACCTCAGCTTGAAGCCGATATACGTCCATTCCGCGATCTCCTGCTAGGCCTTTTCTTTATCACCATAGGCATGCTGGTCGATCCGCAGTTGCTGGCGGAGTTGTGGTTCTATCTCATCATTGCCGGCCTTATGCTGGTGGTAACCAAGACAATCCTGATCTCTGGTGTGGCAAGAATACTGAAAGAGACCTGGCGATCGGCAATTCCGGCCGGCATGACTCTGGCTCAAGGCAGCGAATTTTTGTTTGCCCTACTGGCTCTCACCGTTCGTTATGGGCTCGTAGAAGAATCCGCCGCCTCAACTATTATCAGTATTGTCATCATCAGCATGGTATTGACCCCGTTGCTAATTACTCATGGCCCTTTCCTTCTCGATTCAACATTTTTGAGAATTGGCAGCAAATCTCTCAAGGAAAATGAAGAACACACAAGCATTCCAGACCAGCACAAGAAAAACCATATACTGATCCTGGGGTTTGGGCGCGTCGGACAAACCATTGCCCGCTTTCTGCGCCCCCTCAACATTGAATACCTGGCACTGGAAACAGACGATGTACGAATCAGGGAAGCCAGCGCAGCCGATGAACCCATTTATTATGGTGACAGTGGCAGACTCGACATCCTCAAGGCTGCAGGTGCAGCGGATGCCAGCGTCATTGTTGTGACTTTTTCTGACAAGGAGATTGCCGGGAAGATCGTTGCCAACGCCAAACACCTCAACCCCGATGTTCCCGTCCTAGTAAGAACCAGGGATGATTCAAACCTCGAAGAATTATTAGAGGCAGGTGCCGCAGAAGTAATCCCGGAAACTCACGAAGCCAGCCTCACCCTAGTTTCCCACATCCTGCTCATGGTGGAATACCCCTCACGCATGATCCACAGCATTGTCGACAAGGCGCGTCGTGACCGCTACCAATTGCTTAGGGGGTTCTACCATGGTGAACGACTTGGTTTCCTGGGCAAGGAAGCTCAGCAATCTGAAATTATCCACGCAGTTAAACTCTCCGAAAATGCTTTTGCCTGCGACAAGCAAATCCATCAGCTCGACTTGCCTTTTGAGTTGAAAATTGTGGAAGTGCACCGGGATTCCCTGGTCATGCCATGCGAAGACACACCGGAACTTGAATTGCAGGTTGGCGACGTAGTTATTATACGCGGCCTCGCCGAACAAATAGAACCTGGTGAAAGCTACCTCCTGCAGGGATAAACATGATTCTTGCGCTTTTATTGCATCTGCTTGCAATTCCAACACTGGCTATGCAATTACTGGCGGCTGTTCCAGCGGAAGGCTGGCGCCATAGCTTGAAAAGATTGCCCCTGTTCATCCTGGCCTGGATATTATTCAGCACACTAACCCTGCTCCACGTTATCGGCCACCTGTTCGATGAGATTTTGTTTTTCGCTTACAGGAAGACACCGGTCAAAGAACCGGTATTTATTCTCGGGATACCACGTAGTGGAACAACCTTTCTTCAGCGGTTACTGGGTAAAGACACATCCTTCACCACGTTCACCACCTGGGAAGCCTTGCTGGCGCCCTCCATCACTGAAAAATATTTCTACATGTTACTGGGAAAACTATTACGTCCACTGGAAGCTCTAGTCCTGCGAGTTCGCAAAAAATTATTTCGTGATATGGATGCTATTCACCAGATACGTTTACAGGAACCTGAAGAAGATTTTCTTTTATTGTTGCCGCTGCGAGCCTGCCTTCTCATGGCATTTCTTTGTCCAGGGTCAAAACATTACTGGCAACTGGGAAATTTTGACAATGACATACCCGCCTATCTTCGCAGGATTATTCTTTCCTTTTACACACTCTGCCTGAAAAAGCATTTGTACTTTTATAAACAGAGTCATAAAGACATTAAGGATGACAATGCCTACAAGCGCCTGTTAAGTAAAAATCCTTCGTTTACTTCATGGACCGAATCAATACTCGAAGCATTCCCTGATGCCAGACTGATTGCCTGTATTAGGCCGCCTGCCGAAGTGGTACCCTCGCAACTCAGTTCGCTCAGGCCTGCCATGGGTTTGCTCGGGAACGGGCAGTTATCGGTGGACACTCAAAGAAAAATGATTGAGCTGCTTCATTGCTACTACAAAAAAATAAATCAGCATCAGCAAGACAAGAAATTTTTCATTCTCCATATGCAGTCTCTTAGAAACAGTCCGGAATCCACGCTGGGAGAATTAATCCAATATCTGGGACTTGATACACTGGAGCTGTTTTCTGAAGAAATCAGCAAAGCAAAACAATATAACAGCGTCCACCAATACAACCTTGATGAATTCTCTCTGACAGAGCAACTCATTCAGGATAAATTTAAAGACACATGGCCTATTCAGCCAAACCCTCTTATCCAGGATTGATGAGCGAAAAGTGCAAGATTTACCATTAAACAAGATTCGCCTGCTGGCAATTTCAGACGCGGCACCCTCAAGAAATGGTGCAGGTGCCTACTACCTGGATTTACTCGAACAGATGGAAGGCAAACTTGAGGCCACTAGCCTTTACTCACCAACGATTGATGATGAAGGAAACTGGCAGGCTGGCCTGGCCTTGCCATTACCCGGCGATAAAACCCAGAAACTGTGTTTTCCAAATTTTTGGAAACTCAACAGGTTGTTCAAGGAATTAGAGCCCGACATTGTTGTGATTGCCACACCGGGTGTCTATGGTGTCACGGGCGCATGGCTTGCAAGACGGCATAAAATTCCCTACCTGACAGGGATGCACACTTCCTTCGAACAACTGACTGAACTTTACTGGCCAGATTCCTTCCAGGGCAAAATCGTTGAAAACTATTTCAAGATATCCAATGGCTACCTGTTCAAGCATACAGAGGCCGTCCTGGGTAATGCTGAGCCTATACTTGAACAGGCAAAAAATATGGGTGCTCCCGAGATTCGACTGATCGGCACTCCCGTGTCTTCAGAGTTCATTCTGCCAGAGCACCAGGCGAATCTTGGGCGCCTGGAAAGCTGCCTGTTTGCTGGTCGGCTGGCTAAGGAAAAAAATATTGAGGCCCTGTTCGAAGCCGTTGCCCGTTTTCCTTCCATTCAATTCAGTATCGCTGGTGACGGCCCATTACGAAAAGAGGTGGAAGATGCCACTTCAAAACATGCCAACCTGCAATATCTTGGCTGGCTAAGTCGTAGTGAACTAAGGAATACAGTTGACACCCATGACGCGCTCCTTTTGCCCTCCTATTTCGAAACTTTCGGGACAATTGCTCTTGAAGCAATGGCGCGGGAAAAACTGGTATTTGTCTCCAGAGGCTGTGGCATTAGCAATTGGCAAAATCTGACTCCTGGCCTGGTGATTATTGGAGAAAATGGATTAGCGGAGACTATGCAGCAGCAACTGGATAAATCTTCTGAGGAGCGAATTTCAGTTGCTCAAGCCGGACGCGAATCCGCCCTGAAATGGAACAATGATGTGATGACACGTTGGAACCATATCATCAGGGAAACAATTGCCAGCTACAAAAATACCAGGGGATAACAACGCTCTTATGCATGCAATAGTTTCCATTCACGATGTCATGCCAAATACACTTGGGCGTGTCTTGTTGCTGCTAGAGAAAATGCAGCATCTGGAAAACCGGCATATCACTTTGCTAATTGTGCCAGGACTGGACTGGACAAAAGAGCACCTGGATACACTCCATCGGCTGGAAGAAGAACAGTACACCTTTGCCGGGCATGGCTGGGAACACACGACACGTCATGTAAGCGGTTTCTACCACAGGTTTCATTCCGCCTTTATATCCCGCAATGCGGCAGAACACTTATCCCTTACCAGGGGAGAAATAAAGCGATTAATGGAAGATTGTTACCAATGGTTCAAGGCCAATTCCTTTACGCCACCCGATATGTATGTTCCACCAGCCTGGGCCATGGGCAGCATCAGTAATGAAGATCTGACTTCTGCACCGTTTCGTTATTTCGAAAATACATCCGGATTTATTGACAGCGAATCAGGCAGGCAACTTACCCTCCCACTGGTAGGTTTTGAAGCGGACAATGCAATAAGGAGCATCAGTCTTGCTCTATGGAATGGACTGAATAAAATACTTGGTTCAAGAAAAAGGCCAGTGAGAGTCTCTATACATCCTTACGATACAGAATTGTTACTCCAGAAAGCCCTTGAAAAAACGCTGCAGAATGTCACCAACGCGGTGGATTACCACACGCTATTCAATTTCAAAAGCGAGTAACACATTTCCGGGGCGGCCTACGAAACCAGCATTACCTGACAACATGTACATCATGTTTCCGGCAATAACAGGTCCGGGGCCATCAAATGATGCACCGTTCGCTTCAACGCCATTCACCGTGTCAAAAGCTCGGTTGGCATTGAATACCCAGATCACTTCCCCGGTATCGGCATCGTACGCACGCATACCGCCATCTGCAGAACCTGAAAATACTGCGCCCGGGACTGCAGTCACAGCAGCTGATTGTGTCGCACTGCAACCCGGCCCTCCACTGCAGAGTAAATCCTGGGGTGGTGCGTACCACGCCTGCTGTCCGGTTTCGAGGTCAATACCATGAATGCCACCTCCCTCTGTAAAGATGTAGCCACCCACTGCTACGTATGCCAGACCATTGCCCGCGGAGGCACCCCACACACCTCCAACCGGACTGCCAGGACCGGCACGGTATTGCCAGACCAGTTCACCCCGGTTGTTTGGATCCAGCGCAAAGGCCATACCGGATTTCTGCGGAACGATGAGTAATTCCCTACCGGTGTCGGAAGTGGTTAACAAAGGTGACGCTGAAAAATCGTAGTCAGGACCTACTTCTTCCGGGCAATTGGCATTTTCCTCTTCGCCACAACCCATGATCCATACGTCAGGCATTAACTGGTTTACCCAAACCCTTTCACCACTTTCCAGGTCAATGGCAATCACTGCATCGGAAGTCCCCGGATCCGGGTCAGCATAGGCATTTCCTGTAGCGACATACAGCACACCCCGGTCATCATCTATTGTGGGCGCACTCCAGATACCAACTCCTGCAGGACCAAATAGCTGAACACCTGTTGAACTGGTTCCCCTGGGTTGAGGTTCAGGAACCGTATAATGCTTCCAGATCAGGTCACCCGTTTGAGCATCCAATGAGCTGATACTGCCCCGGAAAGTGCAGCAGGCGTAATCCGGGTTGGCCGATGTAGATTCCTCTCCCACACCGGAAACCGGCACATATACGCGCCCTTTATGCAGCGTGATAGCACCAGTACCTCTCGTGTTGGGATGGTCATCTATTTTTCTTACCCACAAAACCTCGCCAGTGTGCGCATTCACCGCATAGGTGTTGACCTGTGCATCGATAAAATAGGCTGCGTACCCTTGCACCCCGTCTTCATACTGGTAAGGACCGATGGAAATCGCACTGCGTATACCGGCGCGAGGTAAATAGGACCAGTAGGTACAGCCAGTTTCAGCATCCAGCGAATACAAGGCACCGGCACTATTACCCACAAAGATCCTGCCATCTACAACTGCAGGCTGTCCCCTGGCCTGACCTTCACCGGGAAGACCGTAAGCCCACTTCAGTCGAAGTTGTGGAATATTTTCTGCATTGATACCGGCATCGACAAAACGGGAATTGCGCACATCAGGACCCCAACCATTCCAGGAAGGACTCAGGTCTGGATTACCCATTGGTGGATTGGCCGGGCACATGTTGGCAGTGACTTCAAGTTGCAAATCTTCAACTTCCCTACCGGTCAGAAAACTGGCGACGGAACGCATTTCTTCATCAGACAGTCCTGTCGCCTGCACGGTCATCAGGCCTCTTGCCATGGCGGAATAAATAGAATTTGGCGTAAAACCCGCCATGTCTGTCCGTGCCGGTGCATGCGTATTGGTTTCCGGATCGGGATTTTCATGGCAGGCTGCACAACGGGCGTTATAGAGGGCTTCGCCGTCCTGCGCCCAGGTCATCACTGTAAACAGTGACAAGGTTGATAGAAGAGTCAGTCTGATAATTCGCATTAAATTCCCCTTACTAATTCATTCTTAATTTATTACTGGGCATCCAGGAAATCAAAAATTTCCGACGCAAATGTCAGGTAAGCAGTTAAGTGCTCGCCACCTGGCACATCATGATATTGCGCAACAATGCCATTGGCCTGCAACTCTCCCACGACACGTTGAGATGCCTGGGGTGTATTTGCCGTATCGTTGGTGCCGTGAATCATCAGCACTGACACCTTGTCCACCAGGTTTGCAAACGGATAGTTGTCAGTGACGATCGGACCCGCACTGACAACAATAGCGCGGACGGCATTCGGATACCTGGCTGCAAAATGAAATGCGGATGAACCTGACGGGTTCTGTCCATGCACAAATATCCTGGAAAGATCTGCGTTATATTCTTCGGCGACAAGGTGCAGCACATTGATAACATCCTGCTCAGCCCTGGCATCTTCTTCTGCCGTCCAGCCTGCTGCTGGTTGAGATGGGCCTCCAGGTCTGTCTATCGGATAGGGACTGCCATAATAAGGCTGAAAATATCCACGGTAACCCAGCGGTGAAATAACGATATATCCTCGCTCTCTTGCCTGAACAACGAGGTCATTATTATTGCGGTGGTTGTTATTGATGCTTGGACCAGCACGCAATGTCACTAGGACGGGTAGTGACTGATCAGGAGTCCAGGACTCAGGAACAAAAAGACGGTAAGGAATGGATTCTCCAGTTCCGGGGAAGTCATAGGCCCGGTATTGTTCACCGGTCTGCTGGTACATCGGAGCATCAGGGTTGGCGGTGAGTGAATCATCCACAGTCATGCCAGTAATACTGATCTGCCCATAGACCTGTGCCGACATGGCTGAAAAGAGGAAAAACAATGGAACAAGTTTTTTCATGGTTTATATTTCATGGCTCCGAATCAAACTGGAGAAAAAGGCTGTTAAACAGCATATTCCTGTATATAAAGGAGTGATGCAAGGGACAGTCACTCACGGGTCAGTTGTACCAGACTGTATTCATTTGCTAGTCTTTTTTGTCCGCAGGTGCCATCAATAATCACCATCATGCAAAGGGGAACATCATGAAGGCATACAAAATATATTATCTATTGATAACGGCTGTTTTCCTGGCCGGCTGCTCCGCAGAAGAATCATCTGAACAGTCCATAACTATGGCCTCTGATTCAAGTCCTGCTGCTGATATGCAAGCCGATGCAATAACCGGCACCGTGACAAGCGAAAACGGACCCGAAGCTGGTGTCTGGGTCATTGCAGAAACCCATGATCTAGGCACACGTTTTGCCAAAACAGTCGTAACTGACGAAAACGGTGCTTACCTTCTCCCTGCTCTGCCGGAAGCCACATACAATATCTGGGTCAGGGGATATGGCCTGGTCGACTCTGAAAAAGTGACTGCTACGCCAGGTGTCACACTTGATCTTGATGCCGTCATTGCACCTGACGCCGCTGCTGCTGCCGAGTACTATCCTGCTGGTTACTGGTATTCCCTGCTTGAAGTCCCCGATGCAAGCGAATTCCCCGGGACAGGACCTGCAGGCAATGGCATCAGCCCGAGAATTGAGCACCAGGCAGACTTTATTCGTCTTGTTACCAATGGTGGCTGTGTTGTTTGTCACCAGATTGGCAACAAGGCCACACGCGAGCTACCCGCCCTGTTCAATGGCTACGATACCAGTGCTGCAGCCTGGAGCAGACGTATCCAGTCAGGCCAGGCCGGCGGCTTCATGACACGAACCTGGACTGGTATGGGCATCGACTATGTCTCTGAAATGTACGGTGACTGGACTGACCGTATCCAGGCAGGTGAGTTACCCCCGGTACCGGAAAGACCGCAGGGTGTAGAACGCAATGTGGTCATCACTCAATGGGACTGGGCAGACCCTACTGCCTACCTGCATGATGTTGTTTCCACAGACAGACGTAATCCCACGATAAATGCCTACGGCAAACTTTACGGCGCACTGGAAGAAAGTGCCGACTACCTGCCCGTGCTTGATCCGATCAATCACACTATCGACCAGGTTCCCCTGGATATGATGGATCCTGAAACCGGTCCAGTATCAGGACCAAACGTTGCGGAATCACCTTACTGGGGTGATGAAGCCGTCTGGGATTCAGCCGCTAATGTCCATAACCCCATGTTCGACCAGGATGGCCGTGTCTGGATAACCGCCAGGGTTCGCGGTCGTGAGAATCCGGCATTCTGCCAGGAAGGTTCATCTCACCCTTCTGCACAGGTCTATCCAACCCGGGCGAATGGTCGTCAGCTTGGAATGTATGACCCGGAAACCGGCGAATACCATCACATTGATACCTGCTTTGGCACTCATCATCTGATGTTTGCCGAAGATGAAGACAATACTTTGTGGACCAGCGGTGGCGGCCAGGTCATTGGCTGGCTCAATACCCGCGAATACCTGGAAACTGGTGATTATGAAGCTGCCCAGGGCTGGACACCTTTCGTTCTCGACACCAACGGCAATGGCATACGGGACGAATTCGTCGGACCTGCCGATGATCCTGACCCAACTAAAGACACCCAGATCCTGCCAGGTTTTGGTTTCTATGCCGTGAATCCAGCCCCTGACGGTTCTATCTGGGGCTCAATACTCGGATACCCCGGCGGTGTAGCCCGCCTGGTACCCGGTGACAATCCCTCAGAAACTGCATTGGTGGAATATTACGAACCGCCACTGGATGAAAATGGTGATCCCATCGAAGGCTTTTCACCCAGGGGTGCTGATGTGGATCGCAACGGCGTCATGTGGGCAGCAATGGCCAGTGGTCATATGGCCAGTTTTGATCGCAGTAAATGTGAAGGCCCTCTAAGCGGACCCGAAGCCACTGGTCAGCACTGTCCTGAAGGCTGGACGTTCTACACAGAGCCTCTTCCCCAGTTTAAAAACCTGGATCGTCCAGGTTCTTCAGAAGGCTCTTACTTCACCTGGGTGGATCAGTTCAATACGCTCGGCCTGGGTGACAACACACCGATCAATACGGGCAACCAGAGCGGCGGCCTGCTGGCTCTTAATGATGGAGAGTTCGTGAGAATGCGTGTCCCGTATCCGCTGGGTTTCTATACCAAGTGGATGGATGGACGGATTGATGATCCAGATGCCGGATGGAAAGGTCGGGGAGTGTGGGCAACGTTCAGCGGTCGAGCGCCCTTCCACATGGAAACCGGTAAAGACACCACCAGTATTGTTTACCATTTCCAGGTGAGACCGGATCCCCTGGCAAGATAATCTGATGCTTATCTGGGAGGCTCCAGCCACTTCTGGTCAACGGCTACCGGGGCAGAAAGTGTCAGGAGAAATGCTTCGAGCTGTTTGAGCTCAAAAGACAAAAGACCAAGCGGTTCTTCGGCCTCGTTATGACCAATCATTGCCAGCGGTGCTCTGTTGTAATGATCAAGGGTTTCTTCCAGCGTATCGATTTGCCCCTTGTGCATATAAGGGGCAGTGCCTTCAAGATTTCGCAGGGAGGGTGTTTTCAGGGCAGCAATCAGCTCCACGCCTTCCCTTGCATGCGTTAACTCAAGACACTGACCTGGCTGGGCATCACTGTAGGGTCCAATGCAGTTAAATTCATTTCGCCTGACCTCCCTGACACCATCAATACGCCCCCTGTCCGGCAGATCGCCTGGATAGGAAAGCACACCAGTATTATGAAATTCATTGTTCGTAAACAAGGGCCCGTTATGACACTCCATGCAGCGACCTTTCCCCATAAAAAGACGCAAACCTTTTATTTCATTTTGATTAAGAATGTCACCTGGCTTTTCATTATTTACAATCGCTTCGGCGTACTCATCAAATCGCGAAGGTGACGGAAGCATAAGTTTTTCATAGGCAGCTATAGCCTTGCCTACATTGGCAAAAGTTGTATTGACGAGTAGCCTGTCTTCTTC
>Ga0181563_10001844_pt1 | contig 20558 bp, 30 predicted proteins | sample 011ome_25_FD_133759 | JGI IMG/M metagenome (GOLD analysis project Ga0181563, IMG submission 133759) | Coastal salt marsh microbial communities from the Groves Creek Marsh, Skidaway Island, Georgia - 011512CT metaG (megahit assembly) | ecosystem: Environmental > Aquatic > Marine > Intertidal...
AAGAAAAACAGTGAGACCAAGACCACCGAGATCTTGGATCGGAGTAAATTCTTCACAGAACAAGATATGGTGCCAACCGATGTTCCGATGGTGAATGTCGCGTTGAGCGGAAGTATTGACGGTGGTGTCACGCCTGGCCTAACAGTTCTTGCTGGGCCTTCCAAGCACTTTAAGACTTCATTTGCCCTGCTAATGGCGGGTGCTTATTTGAAGGCTAAGAAAGATGCAGTTATGCTGTTCTATGATAGTGAGTTTGGTAGTCCCCAATCTTACTTTGAACAGTTTGGAATTGACACCAGCAGGGTGTTGCATACGCCCATTGCCAATGTCGAGGAACTCAAGATTGATCTAATCAATCAACTTGAAGAACTTGACCGGAGCGATGACGTTATTATCGTTATTGATTCGATTGGTAATCTCGCATCCAAGAAGGAATTGGAGGATGCACTCAACGAGAAGTCTGTGGCAGATATGTCCCGTGCTAAAGCGTTAAAGGGTTTGTTCAGAATGTGCACTCCGTACTTGACTATGAAGAACATTCCCATGCTTGCCGTCAACCACACTTACAAAGAAATTGGTCTCTTCCCGAAAGATATCGTGGGTGGAGGTACTGGTATCTACTACAGTGCCGACAACATCTGGATTCTAGGAAGGCAACAAGACAAGGTCGGTACTGAGATCAAAGGGTATCACTTTGTCATCAACGTGGAGAAGTCTCGTTATGTTAAAGAGAAGTCTAAGATCCCTATCTCAGTTTCTTGGGAAGGTGGTGTACAGCGTTATAGCGGTCTTCTGGACGTTGCTCTTGCTGGTAACTATTGTACTAAGCCTTCCAATGGTTGGTATGCTCGTGTTGATCGGGAAACTGGAGAGATCCTTGAACCAAAAGTACGGTTAGCAGATACACTCAAAGAAGAGTTCTGGGCACCCATCTTTGCGGAGACGGACTTCGCAGAGTTTCTGAAGTCACAGTACTCCATTGGTCTTGCACAGAAAGTTGACATGGAAGAGATTGCTAATGCCGAATGACATTGAACAAATGTTGAGTGAAAATGTCCACTATGAAATCGTCCCAGCTGATGATATCCATGGGTGGAACATTAGACTACTGGAGGATTATCCTGAAACGGTTATCTCCTTCGGTACAATTTCATTTGACGCTATTGAGGAAGAGGATGGTTACATCTCCTTCAACTTCTCTATTGTTTCCACACCAGATCCAGATTTAACAACAGAAGACTTGACTTTTCAAGAATATGTTGGTAGAATACTGAGTGCGGTGATAGAAAAGTCTATCACCGAAGGAACAATGATTGCCAGGGATAAAGCGACTGACGCTATCCTTGCAACCGAAGATATGCTAGAGGACTTACATGCTGAACATCAATCTGGAGCAGACGGTATTACGGAACCTTCTGACCAATGAACCCTACATGCGGAAGGTTCTTCCGTTCATAACACCGGACTACTTTGACGGGGTCTATCGTGGACTCTTCAAAGAAGTCACCAAGTTTGTCGCCAAGTATAACGTACTACCTACACTAGAAGCTTTCAAGATTGAGATCGATGAGAATCAATCTCTGGGTGAGGACAACTATCGTGTCGCGATGGATCTTCTACCCAACATCTTCACACCGGAACCTGAGAACCTTGAGTGGTTGGTTGAGCGTACCGAGAAGTGGTGTCAAGATCGTGCCGTGTATAATGCGGTCATGGAGTCTATCAGTATCATTGATGGCAAACATGCGACCATGCAGAAGAATGCCATTCCTGATGTACTGAGTAAGGCCTTGGGTGTGACCTTCGACACTAACATTGGTCACGACTACCTTGAGAATGTCGATGGTCGATATGACTTTTACCATGAGCAAGAAGAGAGGATACCTTTTGATCTGGACTACTTTAACGAAATCACTAAAGGTGGTTTACCCAACAAGACACTCAATATTGCACTGGCTGGTACTGGTGTCGGTAAGTCTCTCTTCATGTGTCATGTCGCTGCCAGTGCACTGAGTCAGGGACATAATGTACTCTACATCACTATGGAGATGGCTGAGGAACGTATCGCGGAACGTATCGATGCGAACTTACTGAATGTTCCTATTGATCAACTGGAGAATCTGTCCAGAGAAATGTTCACTGATAAGGTATCCCAGATTGCGGCAAAGACCCAAGGTAAACTGATCATCAAAGAGTATCCTACAGGACAGGCAAACACCAGTCACTTCCGTGCACTGTTGAATGAACTGAAACTGAAGAAGAACTTTGTGCCTCAGTTGATCTTTGTTGATTACTTGAATATCTGTGCCTCGTCTCGTATGAAGGGTATGGGTGGGGCGATCAACTCTTACTCTTATATCAAGAGTATTGCAGAAGAGATGCGTGGTCTTGCTGTTGAGTTCAATGTGCCAATCATGTCTGCTACCCAGACTACTCGTGGTGGGTACAACAATGATGATGTCGGTCTGGAGGATACTTCAGAATCATTCGGTCTACCTGCAACGGCTGACCTGATGTTTGCTCTGATCTCTAACGACGAGTTGAACAGTCTGGGCAAGATCATGGTCAAACAGTTGAAGAACCGATACAATGACCTGACTCGACATAACCGATTCACCGTGAAGGTTGAACGCAGTAAGATGCGTCTGTCCGATGATGATGACGAGGAGATGATTCCGAATGATCAGGATAAGGGGTGGGATGACAAACCACTATTTGATCGTAGTACATCGGGACAACGAGTCACGCAGGAAAATCATAAGTTCCAGAACTTCAAACTATAGGTATTACTATGGATTTTATTTGGCCTCTGTGCACCACCATTCTAATGTTCTTGTCCTTCTGGATCGGCAGATTCTTTGGATTCAAGGACGGTTGGGGTGTGGGGTATGATGATGGAGCCGCTGCAACTGTTCCGGTTGTTGCGAAGGCAGTATTGAATTGGGTACGTATAGATAAAGATGTTAATATTAGTGATCCTGAGATCACTGAAGTGTGTCAAAGCATAACATTGGAAATACTAGAATGACCCATGTAAAGGAAATTTCTGCCCCACCAGACTTCCTTGAATATATAAAATCCTTGTGTCTGAAATGGGCGGAAGAGGTGGTGGAGTCCAATACCGCTCCCCACCCATTTCTGAAACACAGACAACGACCACACCATATCATCAACACGGCTAGTTGGGATGAGTGGGATAAAGTAGAAGCGTATGCTGGTGTGCGCGAAGCACGTGAGATCAAACGCAGACAGATATTGATGCTCCGTGAGTATGGGTTGGTAAATCGTATTGTCATCGAACAGTACGATATGCCTGAGATGGTTAACAAGTGGATTCAAGATGCGGTATATCAACAGTTTGGTATTCCGCACGATGAGACTATGCCCATCCTACAGATCCAGAATGGTGGTGAACTATTGCATCCCCATCAAGGTCATGGTAGGGAGGCTAGTATGTTTTGCTTGTTGCGTGGTGAGGGTGAGGTGACTAAGTGGTATGAAGAAATCGCACCCTTTGAGCAACTAGAGAAGTTCCGTATACCGGATCTGAGTAAGTTAGAAGTGAAGACCGAATATACCATGAAGGAGAATCAGTGGGTTCTCTTCAACCACAAAGCGTGGCATTCGGTACATAGGAAATCTGATGTTGGTGTAAGAATCAACTTAGGTGTTGATTTCAAAACAATGAATATAAAACAAAGTGAGGACTTTTTTGATGAGTAGTGTGAGTTTGATTGCAATGAGCAGTCCATCGGCATACACCGAATGTCATACCGCCGAGGAACTGGTGGCGTATGCTGCTCGGGTTAGTAATCCTTCTAATCAAAGCAACAAGAAGACTGCCCAAGGTCTGGTGAAGTATCTGATCCGTGAAGGTCATTGGTCACCTTTCGAGATGGTTCATATCACCATGGAGATTAAAACGACTCGTGACATCGCACGACAGATCATACGACACCGCTCGTTTGCATTCCAAGAGTTCTCTCAACGGTATGCGGTACAGAATGAATATGAGTTGCGTGAGGCACGACTACAAGACCCTAAGAACCGACAGAACTCTGTTGAACTAGATCTAGAGAATCTGGGTAAGGGTGGTGACAAGTCAACCGATGAACGCCTGTACGAGAACTGGAACATGAAACAGGCAGAGGTTGTTGCCGCATCCAAGGCAGCATACAACTGGGCGTTGGATAATGGTATTGCCAAGGAACAGGCACGTGCAGTCCTACCCGAAGGTAACACGGAGTCCGTTCTCTACATGGCAGGATCATTACGCTCTTGGGTTCACTACTGTGATCTACGCATGGGGAATGGTACTCAGAAGGAACATATGGTTGTTGCAAATCAGTGTTGGGATATCATTCGTGGTCACTTCCCGAATGTTGTAAAGGCATGTGAAGAAGATGGCTGAGATTGTAATTCGTAACAAGGATCTGTTGAAGACCCTTGATGATACTCTGGATATGTTTCTCGAACACAAGGAATTGTGTTATGAACTGGCATCAAACCTTCAGGTAGATGTGCCGGTTGAGGAGTGGGAGAAGTATTGTCAATCCGAGTATCTTTACGAACTACTTGAGAACGATCTGGAACACATAGGGTTTCCTGAGAAGGCCTATGGGTTTCAGGTTGCTCCTGGCGCTGTTGTGCGACCAGATGTATTTGAACCCCTGAAACAATGGACTAAGCATGAACTCCCCATGTTGTTCGGTGCGAGGTCTAACTCTCTGACATCATTCTACCCACCTAATGGGTTTGTAGGATGGCACACCAACTGGAACGCCCACGGGTATCAGATCATCATTACTTGGAGTGAGTCTGGAGACGGATACTTCTCTTACTATGACATGGTGAATGATGAGATCATCACTGAACCAGATGTGAGGGGATGGCAGGCGAGGTGGTATCGGTTTGGTCGTAAGGATGAACCTGATCATCATTTCTGGCATACTGCGTGGACTAACTGCCCACGATTTACTCTGGCATTCAAGTTCCCTTATGGGGATATTGGTGGTGGAATATTCATAGAGGAATCTCAGGCACTTGATGCGATACACGATTTCGTTGATTCGTTAGAAAGTACTTGACAAACCCCCACCCCTTTGATATAATACGTGAAATTCATTTGGAGAAACCCTATGGCAAACATTAAGTATAAATACAATGAAGATAAACTCATTGCAGAGTTTAAGAAATATGTAGATGCCACCTACTCTGGTCATTATGGTTCTAATAAGGATAATCTTCAGTCAATGGAGATTATCTCAGCCCGAGGTCGAGGCATAGACTTCACTTCAGGCAATATAGATAAGTACAATGACCGATATGGTAAGAAAGGTTCTGTAGCAGATTGGCGTAAGGATATTGTTAAAATTATTCATTATGGGTTTTTACTTCTCAATGAGCATGACAAAAAATATCCTGAGGGCTAACCGTACAAGGGTGGCGGCGAGTGATTCCTAACGATACTTACGGGCGAAATTAATTGTTGACAAACCTTGTTCCTTTTGGTATAATACTTGTATTGAAACTGAGAAAGGAGTTCTTATGAGACCAGCGACTTGGGAAGAGGTGAATGGAACAGCCTACCGAGGTTCTGTTTATACCACCTACGATAAGATTGTCTCTATACTGGGTGAACCCCACTATACCGATCCTGATCCATATGCCAAGTTGAACTGTGAGTGGGCAGTAATGACTGATGAGGGTGTTGCCTTTACACTCTATAACTGGAAAGATGGTCGTACTCCTACGGAGGAATATGGCTGGCATGTCGGTGGTAAAGACATGAACTCTTTATGGGTTGCAATGGATATTATCGGTAACGCAAAAGAGATCGATGTTCCGATGGGAAAATATGAAGGTATGAAGGAGGTTCGTTATGAGTAAGTTTGGACGGGTAGTGTTCGAGTGTCAGGAAGTGGCAGAAGCTAATATTAATCAACCACGCGAAACCGTGATTGAGGTGGCAGAGAAGGTCTTCAAGGGTGACTCCTACAAGGTCTCTCTGACGGTTCAGGAGTGGCAAAAGATTCACGAAGATATGTGGCAGGTGTTCTAATGAAGAAACAAAAAGTCAAACCTCGTTTCGCAAAGGAACTGTTTGACAAGGATACTCCCTATGGACATAAGGTTCAGCGGGATCGCACCAAATACAAGCGCAAGGACAAGCATCCCAGAGATAGTTGGGATACTACGCAGTAAAGAAGTTCCTTATGATAATCCCCGCAATGTCATGTCTGTGAAAACTGGCATTGTGGGCGTTATCATGATGTTGTTTGTGAAACCCCTCTCCGAAGGTTATCATCCCTAACCACCAATCACTGTGTGGTTCTCCTCCCCTATGTGAGTAACTAAACACAAGTGATCCTACCAACTTTGCCAGACCCGCTGGTGCGAGCCACGCATAGACAAGTGCGAATGGATCAATAAGAGATAAGAAACATCCCCAGACGAACAGACATTGCCAATAGTACTTGACTTGTGCTCTGTACCTATCTACCTTCAGCAAGTCTCGAACATACTTGAAGTTGATTGTCGTGAACACTTGCAAGAAGTACGAGTAAAAATACCCCTTGTGAGTGGGAGAGTGTGGGTCTTTGTCGGTGTCTGTGAACAGGTGATGTTCTCTGTGGTTTGCTACCCAGACAATCGCAGACCCCACCATCATAATGTGTGCAAAGAATAACATCACATATTCAAACCACAGAGGCGACTCAAAGGCCTTGTGAGATAGGTATCGGTGGTATCCCATGGTGATACCAAAGGTCATGATACCGAAATACATGACTCCGAAAATTGCCCACTGTACCGGAGTGGCGTACATTACCATGGGTATCAGACTAAAGATTGCGGCAATCTGACCGATTAATAATTGTATGGGTAGACTCATTGGTCTTTCCTATGGTTTCTAAATCGTCTGACCTTTCCATCGTAGAATAACATCTTGTACCATGGGGTGTTTTGTTTCATCTTAGGCAGAGTGTATTCCCATTTGCTTCCTTCCGGTGAAACCCAGACAACGTGATACCCTATCCATCGCTTGGATGCATACCATTCTGGTTTACCTCCGTGTTTGATCAACTGTTCCAATGTCCAGAAGTAACAGTTGTTTTTACTGCTGAACAGTCGGACAGGCCATGACCAAAAGAAGACTACAAATAGAAATAGCGTAAACAGTTTCCTCATGCAGATATTTATACTTATAAATATGAGCATGGAACAAGCATTCACCCTAATAGAAGAATTAGGGTTTCCTATTGCATCCGCTTTGATTGGTGGATTCTTTATGTTTCTGACTCTCAAGTACATTATGGACGGCGTGATTGGTCAGGTGAACTCAATCAAAGGGATTGTGGGGAGCCTAGACAATCGCGTCAAGACCATGAATCATGATATGGTTCGTATGGATACGACTCTGTGTGTTGTTCTTGGAATAAGACCAGACCTCAATCGCATCAGTCGCGCTGACGGTAAAGAAGATGCAAGGCGAGACTGATGGACTTCGTAGAAGTAGTAAAGTCATTTGGGTTTCCGGTTGTCGCGGCAGTTGGTATGCTCTATATGATTTACTTTGTCTGGAAGACCATTACGGAAGAAGTTGAACGACAACTTGATGCGACTATGGTGACTTTGATTGCATTGATTGACCGTGTCAGAATGCTGGATAATGATATCATACGACTGCAACAGAAGTTAGATACGGCGATTGAAATGAAGAGGGTGAACGAGGAAGAAAATAATGAATAATGTCTTGCGTACCTTTTATTTCAGAGCATTTGCGGCCGGCGTTGGAGTCGTATTGTTGTCGTTCTGTACTGAGTCGGTTGCTGCGCCTATCGAACATCAATTCAAATCCCCTTCATTCAGTGGGATCAATCAGTCGAGTCACTATCTGACCATTGAGAATCAAGAGACTTCTCGTAAGGAAGCCATTGAACAGGAACTTGAGGATCTTCAGGACGAGATCGAAAGAGACGCAGAGAATACGACTCTTGCGAAGTTTATACGTAACGTAGAAAGTAGGATTTACTCTACACTGTCGAGACAGATTGTAGATAGCATGTTCGGTGAGAACCCCAGTGATACTGGATCGTTCAACATCGAAGGAACAGGAATAACATACGTCAAAAATGGCGATAGTGTGGAGTTAACGATAACGGATGAAGACGGTAGTACGACTGTTATTACTATCCCTATTGGTGATTTTGGGATCTAGTTGTGCTAGCATGAACTCTCAATTGGTTTTACCAAAACCAGAAGAGCCTAAAGTACAACTGACATTGCTTCAGAAAGAACTGAAGGATGTCTCAGCACCCACAAGGAAACCAACGGTAGCCGTTTATCAGTTTACCGATCAGACGGGACAGAAGAGACAGAACAGTAGTGGAGGGACTTCGTTTAGTTCCGCAGTGACCCAAGCGCCATCAGTGTATCTGATCAGGGCACTGAAGCGTGCGGCTAACGGAGAGTTTTTCCGTGTCGTGGATCGTCAAGTTCTTGATCACGTGACCAGAGAACGACAACTGATCAGACAGACTCGACAGTCGTATGAAGGAGAAGGATCGAAAAAATTACCAGCATTGACGTTTGCTGGTATGATTATTGCAGGTGGTATCGTAGGTTTCGACACCTCTGTAGAGACGGGTGGGGCTGGTGCCAGATATCTTGGTATCGGATCTTCTCGTGAATATAGTGTTGACACAGTGACGATTAATATCAGACTTGTGTCGGTTGCAACTGGTGAGGTTCTGCTTGATGTAATAACAAGCAAGACCATACTATCTACCGCTTATGGTGGGGATGTATTTAGATTTATAGAACAGGGTACTGAACTGGTAGAAGTAGAGTCAGGAGTAACCAAAAACGAAAGCGTCTCTATCGCGACTCAACGTGCAATAGAGGCTGGTGTCTTAGAACTGATATTGCAAGGAAGCGATAAGAAGTACTGGACTTTAATGGAGAAAACCAATGAGCGTTAGGCATACTAAGTTTGCCGTGATGTTCGTAATCAGCTTTGCGGCCGCAACACTTGTCGCAGACAATGAAATATATATTGACCAAGTAGGAGATGGGTCTTCGATTGACATCGTACAGGATGGTTCGGGTAATGTCATAGGTGGGTCTACTACAGACACCACCAAGATGGTTCTGAACGGCGCGAATATGAACTTCAGCGTCAATCAAACCGGAAGCGGCAATACCTTGATTGGTTCGGTCTTCGGTACATCGACAATTGATATTGATGTGGCGGGATCGACAAACGACATTCTGTTCGATGTTGATAAAGACAACGTGTACGGTGCGACCAACGGAGACTATGTAATCAACATAACTGGCGGTAACAATGATCTGGACTTCGATGTCGGATCACTAGATACTGCTAATGATCTAGACCTTGACTTTGTATTGGACGGTGACTTCAACACGGGCGATGTGAATATCGATGCGTCTAGTCTGACCTTTAATCTAGATATTGTTGGAGATAATAATAATCTAGTCTATGATGGTAGTGGGTATGATGGTCACAGTTTTGTGATTAGTGGTTCTGGTAACTATAATGATATTACAGTAAACCAAGAATCTACCTTACAGAAAGATACGCTGGAGATAGATTTTAATGGTTCGGGAACAAGCACAACTGCTGCTACTATGTGTATCAGCCAGTCTGATTCCGGTCTCAACACTACATGCGAGTGATGTAGGAAACGTAGACCGTGCGATAGGGTGGAGAGAGATCCTCAGAGATGAGGCTTCTATTCGTCCGAATACTGGTCAGGATGTAGTGTCTAAGGATGACCTTCGCACGGGCGAGGGTCGCCTTCAGGTGCGTTTTGTTGATGATTCCAAACTAAGAATGACAGAACATACCCGTATCTTGATCGATAATGTGGTATTTGATGATGATCCCAGTAAATCAGACCTTGCCATGACCTTTGCACAGGGTACAGCAAGGTTCATATCAGGTGAACTGGGTAAGGTCAATAAAGAGAATGTACGCCTACGAACCCCTACAGCATCTATCGGTATTCGGGGAACAGACTTCACAGTAACCGTCGATGAACTAGGACAGACCCTCGTAGTCTTATTGCCAGATGTCAACGGAGTTTCGTCTGGTGAGATCATTGTGTCTACTATGGCTGGTGAGGTTGTACTGAACGAACCTTTCCAAGCGACCAACACTTATGTTGCCGAGGCACCACCGAGCAGTCCCGCGATCCTAGATCTGACTCTGGACATGCTCAACAACATCATGATCATCAACCCACCCAAGAAGAAAGAGTCCGAAGAAGAGTTGATGTTGTCATCGACTAGTGCAAATCGAAACATCAACCCCCTTGACATAGACTTCCTTGATCAAGACTTGTTAGCAAACGAAGATCTGGAACGAGACTATCTGGAGTTCACTGAGTTGGACATAAACTTTCTTGATGTTGAACTACTGGAGGATTTGCTTGAAGCCTTTGACAGTCTGGATGAAGAACTACTAAAGGAACGACAAAGCACCGGAGAACTGTCTCTAGAGGGTACAGAAGAGGGGTTTGACCCCACTACTCAGTTTGCTACCATAGTAGAGGGTGACAAGGTTACGGTAAGACGAGAGGTCAATGACATCGCAGAGATACGAGTAGACAAGGATGCATCCACCCTTATAAATATGTCTCAGGACGGTAAACAACTTGACCCAGTCAAGATAAATGGACAAGACACGGTGATAGACATACTACAATGAAGACATGGCACGTATTGGTCACTCTTATTGTCATGGTGACAATAAGGTTATTAGACCCCTTTTTATTGGAGAGTGCAAGACTCTCTTTCTTTGATTCTCTGCAAAGAGCGCAAGACACAAAACCATCCGAGATCGTGCTGGTAGATATAGACGAGAAGGCCCTAGACGAACTAGGACAGTATCCCATTCCCCGTGAGTTACTCGCAAAAGAAATCGATAAGATGGGTGAGAGTCTGATTGGTATCAACATCTTGTTTTCTGAGGAAGACAGGTGGGGCGGAGACGATGCCTTTGCTGAAACATTAGTATACAAACAGTCTGTGGTTGCGATCACACCGTCTAATCGGACGAAAACTGACTACAGACCACCACGGATAGGAGTTGCCGCTTTTGGTGACAAAGCGGTAGAATCTTTCCTCTTTCCTTCCGCTGGTATGTTGTTCGCACAAGACAAGATACACAACTCAGCTTGGGGTTACGGGACAATATCTTCGACACAAGACATCGACGGCATTGTTCGCAGACAACCCCTACTGGTAAACTTTGATAACCGACTGTACCCCGCCTTCGCACTAGACCTACTCAGAGTCGCAGCAGGAGACATATCTTACCAGATATCTACGGATGACTATGGTATTGAGTTTGTCCGTATCCCAGCCTTCAAATCGATCATGACGGACAGTGTCGGTAATGTGAACATCGCATACTGGAATGAGTTTAAGCGATACTCACTGGTGGATATGGATCAGATCCCAGACGGTTCAATCGCGATCATGGGTGCAACCTTCGAGGGATCTAATGTGGTGTCCACACCCATGGGAGCCATGTACCCGCACGACATTCAAGCAAACTTACTCAAGACCATGATCGACGGAGTAGTGATCAAGAGACCGGATGAATTTATTTTATATGAGCTCTTGACAACTATTGTTTTTTGTGTTATACTCTTAGCTCTGCTCAGGGCGGCTAGTATACCAGTATCCGGTATGGTATTTGGTGTTATGGTTGCTGGGATTTACATCTTTTCGACAGACACTTTTGCAACCTACTTCTATCTAGTCGATCCGGTATTTCCTATTCTCACTCTAGTGTTGGTGTTCGCACACGGTTCCTTTGTACAGTTCTATACTCAGTTCAAAGCAAAGCAGATGATCAAGGGACAATTTGGTACATACCTATCTCCTGACATGGTTGACATGCTGGCTAAAGATCCGAGTCTGATGAAACTGGGTGGAGAGAAGAAGGAGATGTCATTCCTCTTCATGGACATTGTTGGGTTTACGCCCATCTCAGAACACTATAAGAACAATGACGATCCTGAAGGACTGGTCGCATTGATCAACAACTATCTCAATGAAATGACAAATATTATTTTGAAAAATGGTGGAACCATTGATAAATACATGGGCGATTGCATCATGGCATTCTGGAACGCACCACTACCTTGTAACAACCACGCAGAGATGGCCGTCAAATCTGCAATAGAGATAGAGCAAAAAACTAATGTACTTAGACAACGATTTCTTGACGAAGGTCTACCCCCCATCAATGTCGGTACTGGCGTCAATACAGGTGACTGCATTGTTGGCAATATGGGTAGTGAATCTCGTTTTGACTACTCCGTCATTGGGGATGCAGTCAACCTTGCTGCCCGCCTTGAAGCAACTGCCGCCCGTGGCGACTATATCGACAACAAAACCATCTACTCCAGTTTTACCAAAGATCAACTCGTAGATATCAAGTCCAAACCCATAGGACAGATAAAGGTGAAAGGTAAGGAAGAGATGATAGACATCTATACTCATGATACAGGTAGTTGATAACTTTCTAGAACGCGATTCCTTTGATGAACTGGTACAGGCGTACCACGAGTGTCGTATGTACAGTGCCTACGACTATGGTGAGAGACGAGGTGGTGCGTACTATGCGGTGGCAGACTGGATAGATTGTTACCGTAGCGATAACCTCAGATATGCGTTTGACGATATCTCGACACAAATCAATGAGGTGCTAGGTGTCAAAGTTCAACTGATGACGTTTTTCCGACACCCCCTAGAGACCTTTCCTGTCCTAGAGGGCCGTGGTGCGAATATCCCACAACACATTGATCGTAACTTCGAGAGGTCTGGTGTACTCTACATGCTTGGTGCAGAGGGACAAGGGACTACCGTAAAGGATGAGTATGTTGAGTGGGTAGAGAATCGTGCTATTGCCTTTGATGCCCAGACCCTCCACAATCCACACTTCGGTGGTGCAGACCGTATCTCCCTCACATTTTTCGGAACTAATACGAAAAAGTTATAAGCATATAACAAAATAGTATTTGACTTTCTCCTCAAAATCCTGCATAATACTCTTGTATTAAAAATGAGGTTGCAGAGATGGCATACTACACTTACACTAAAGACCCAATAGGGTGTTTCACTGAAAAAGAGGTGGGGAACTACTTCGAGTACTCTCTGAATGCTGACGGATGGTTTGCTGAGTATCCTCACATCGTATGGGTCGGAGGGCCCGGTCAAGGTTATCGTTATGCCAATGTCAAGAAGACCGTGGCATACATCGTGGTCGATGAAGACGAATACGGCAACCCCGTCGAAGAGAAGTGGTATTTGAAATCCAACAAGGAGTATGCGAATGTCTAATTACAACGAGAAGGCAGTAGAGCGCGAGATCAAAAAAGATCCTCGCATCAAAGGCAAAGAAGCCAAGCTCATCAAGGCGCTGTTGAAAGGACGCAAATAATTTGAATTAGGGGTTGACATTTGTTGCTGACTAGTGTAAAATACTTGTATTGATAATGAGAAAGGAAGTATAGATATGGGAATGACGATCAATGTTTATCGGAACGAGCGTTACGATTGCACCAACGGTGGTGTATCATCTTACTCGCGTACACTGTGTGTCACCAACTGTGAAGGCCCCTTTGAGCCTAGTGAGGACGCCCCTGCGGTGAAACTCGTGATGGCAGAACCTATCGGTGGTCGTAAGATTCTCCGGTTGATCCCTGAGTGCGCGGAAGGCAAGCAAACGATGTTCGGAGGTAACTACGGTTCGACTTCGGATTCACGATTCTCGCGACTGTGCGATAAGTTACTTGGTGGTGCCTTCTATGGTGCTGTCGCAATTCATGACCGAGTGGAGTACTAAATGGTGGTTAATGGTTTGAAAGGTGTGGATATCCGCACCGGACTACGGGTTGAGATTGCTCTCAACTATAAAGAGATGCAACTTGTTTTGGATCAAAGTGAGACTATCAACGAAAGTTGGGAACTCATGTGCGATGCCTTTTTGGAACGCACTGGTCGCCAGATCAAAGGTGCAATGGATTTGAATTACATCGTGGTAAACGGTGTCGAGAAAGTTTTTCACTAGGAGAAGAAAATGAGTCATGAAATTGAAATGATAGACGGTCAAGCACAGATGGCATATGCGGGTGATGTCCCGTGGCACGGTCTGGGCACCAAGGTCGCGGCAGACCTATCACCCCAACAGATTATGCAACAGGCTGGTCTGGATTGGACGGTACAGAAGGAAGTTCTGACTACCGCATCAGGTGTTGAACTTGAGTCTCAGAAGGCGCTCGTGCGTACATCTGACAACAAGGTTCTAGACATCGTCGGTGAGAACTGGGAACCTGTTCAGAACGAAGAGGCGTTTGAGTTCTTCTCTGAGTACTGCGCTGCGGGTGACATGGAAATGCACACCGCTGGTTCACTCAAAGGTGGTCAGATGGTCTGGGGTCTTGCAAAAGTCAAGGAGTCGTTTGACATCCTTGGTGGCGACCAAGTCGATTCTTACCTGTTGTTCTCAAACCCACACATGTACGGTAAGTCAGTCGATGTTCGATTCACTCCGATTCGTGTAGTGTGTAACAACACCCTGACCCTATCTCTGGGACAGAAGGTTGCGAACTCTTGCAAGATCAACCACCGCTCTCAGTTCAACCCTAACAAGGTGAAGGAAGCACTAGGTATCGCATCTGAGAAGTTTGCGAAGTACAAAGAGACTGCTGAGTTCCTTGCGTCCAAGCGATACGATATGAAGTCTCTGATCAACTACTACAACGAAGTGTTCCCGCGAACCTATGTTGGTAAGAAGCCTGTCACTGTGGAAGATTTCAAAGATCTGACCAGCAACGGTCAACTGGCATACTCCTTCTTGGAGACCCAGCCTGGTGCTGAGTTCGGTGCTGGTTCATGGTGGTCTGCACTTAACAGTGTGACCTACCTGACTGACCACAAGATGGGTCGTGAGGTTGATACTCGCTTGACTTCCGCATGGTTTGGTCAGAACCAGACTCGCAAAGTGAAGGCAGTCGAAAAAGCGGTAGAGTATGCCCTCTCCGCTTAACACGATCAAGGTTCTGGGTGAGGTCGATGTAAGTCATTACGTCGATCTCTTCTCGGACATCGATGATGCCGATTGGATGGGTGCCTTCGCTAAGTTTAGTAAAAGGTACATCCCATTCTTTCAAGACTTGGATAGACTGCCCCTATTGTATCCCGTACCGGAGAATCAACAGGGTAAAACGATTGAAGAATCTGCGAGTGAGTGGGACATCGCTGACCTGATCAAGTATATGAACAGTGATGACTATAAGCAAAGTGCGATACTGAAAGGTGAGTTATACGGTAAGTATTACCACGAGGACTTTTTTACCAGTATCAATCAACTACTTACTGAGACGATTGGGAAGGGTGAATGTATCATGTTTATGTTCAACCTGATGAACCCTCACTCGCAGATTGGGGAACATGCCGATGAAAGGGTTGGCAGTAATAAACGCATACATATTCCTATCACCACCAACCCTGATATCATCTTTAAGAACAATGGTGATGAAGTGAATATGGAGGTCGGTAAGGTGTACCTTGTAGATCACTCAAAACCGCATTCGGTGGACAATCCGACTGATGTTGAGCGGATACATATCATGCTGGATTGGAAACTTTTTTGAAAAGTCCTTATAAATCAATGACTTGTTATTGAAAAAAGTTCTTGACATTTGTTGCTGAATCGCTTATAATGTATAGGTAAAGTTGAGTTGAGGAATGATTATGATTGCTGTTGTTTCTAAGGGTGGACGGAAAGCTCATCGTGAGTTGGCTGAGAAGGTCTGTTACTTCATGATCAAAAAGTTGATGCCTCGCCACCGCAAAATCGTGGTCGGTATCGAATTTCAAGCGAACTTGGAAAAGAATGACGATATGATGGCGTATGCCATGGACTTGGAAGACCGAGTCTTCGAGATCGGTATTGACCGAGACTTGATGAAGAACCACGGTCTTCGTGAGTTCGTCACTGCGGTCTGTCACGAGATGGTTCACGTGAAGCAGTATGTCAAAGGTGAACTGAAGTACACGGGTGGCAAAGAACTTTGGAAGGGTCGGGACTGCACCGACATGGAATACATGGAACAACCATGGGAGAAGGAGGCGTATCGCCTTCAGGACAAGTTAGCGTTAGAAATCTGGAATGAGGTCATGTAATGGACAATAGGATCACAAACATTCTTGACCGTGAGGTTGAGAGACAGAACAATACCATCGAACTGATTGCGAGTGAGAACTTTGCCTCGGACGCTGTGATGGGATTGTCCGGTAGTGTTTTTACCAACAAGTATGCCGAAGGGTATTCCGGTAAACGATACTACAATGGGTGTGATCATATGGATGAGATCGAAGATCTTGCCATTGAACAGGTCAAACTACTCTACGGTTGTGGGTTTGCCAACGTCCAACCTCATTGCGGTGCTAATGCTAATACCGCGATCTATCTTGCCTTCCTAGAGCCAGGAGATCGGATTCTGGGCATGGATCTTGCTAGTGGTGGTCATCTGTCGCACGGTGCGAAGGTAAACATCTCCGGTAAGGTCTATGAGTCACACTCTTATGGAGTCGATGAACAAGGATTCTTGGACTACGCAAAGATCCTTGATCAAGCGATCAAGGTCAAACCCAAGATGATCGTAGCGGGTGCCAGTGCGTATCCTCGTCGCATCAACTGGCCAGCATTCCGTGATATTGCCGATGAGGTAGGTGCGTACCTACTGGTCGATATGGCGCACTACAGTGGATTGATTGCGGGTGGTGCGTATCCGAATCCGGTACAGTGGGCAGATGTTGTTACATCCACCACCCATAAGACTCTTCGAGGGCCTCGTGGTGGTATCATCCTATGGAACGACCCCGACTATACGAAACGAATCAACAGTGCGGTGTTCCCCGGCTCTCAGGGAGGCCCTCTGATGAATCAGGTGGCGGCCAAGGCGCAGTGTTTCATTGAGGCGAATACCGATGAGTTTATAGGTTATGCTCATCAGGTGATCAGTAATGCGAAAGAGATGGCGCATGTATTCAAAGAAAATGGATATAAGTGCTTGACAGATGGTACAGATTCGCATATAATACTACTTGATCTGAGTGACCACCACCTAAGTGGTCGGCAAGCAGCGGATCTACTGGAAGTGAATGGGATTACCGTCAACAAAAACGGTGTGCCCAATGACAAGCGTTCTTTTGTTGAGACTAGTGGTATCCGACTGGGCACCGCCGCCGAGACTACTCGTGGTAATAAACTGAAATTTAATGAAATCGCAAATAGACAGCGATTTCATGAAATCGCAAATAGAATAGTTAGAATCTTAAACACAGGAGTAGGTGATGATTAAACGAGGAAGTATACCACTAGAAATTGGTGCTTGGATGACACCGGAGGGTGTAGAACTTACGGCGTTTGCTGAAGGAGGATCTGAAGAATTTGTGAGTGGTGTATGTAAGTATGTTGATTTGATTGATCGGGAACTTGAAGCATGTCGAATCCATGGGGATAAGACAAGCTTGTTTGGCCAATATGATCATCATGCTGACCTGTTTGTTGAGGCTCTAGAAGAGGCTGCCACATACGCACGAAAAGAACTGGAGTTTAGACGAGCATGACATTCATTCACGAACACGTGGAACTGACTGAGATGGATGCGGTCACTACCGATGAAGGACGTAAATACAAAACGCCTGAAGGTATCGATCTACCATCCATCACAACGGTTCTGTCGATACTGTCACGCGACTCCATCGCCAAGTGGCGTAAGCGAGTCGGTGACGCTGAGGCAAACAAGATCTCTACCCGTGCATCGGGTCGTGGTACTCGTGTGCACGAAATTATTGAGAAGTACATCAACAACGAGGAGAATTTCCGAGATGGTTACACCCCCGATATTATTTCTTCTTTTAATGATGTTCGGGATATTCTCGACAATCGTATTGGGCGAGTATACGCCCAAGAAGCTCCTTTATACTCTAATCATCTTGGCGTGGCTGGTCGCGTGGATTGTGTTGCTGAGTTCGATGGTAAACTCTCCATCATAGACTTCAAGACATCCATGAAGCCCAAACGTCTTGACTGGATTAAGAACTACTTCATGCAAGAGTCTGCCTACGCCATCATGTGGGAAGAACGCACGGGTATGCCGATCACTCAGTTGGTCACCATTATCTCAGTTGACAATAATGAACCTCAAGTGTTCATTGAGCACCGTGACAATTGGGTTAACAGCCTGCAAAATACCATAGAGAAATACAACGAAGAGCAAAATTCGACTTCCATTTTGTTATAAATAGTGGTATAATACACTTTTATAACTTATGGGATATCGATGTTACAGTTTAGTCAACTTACAGAGACCTCATTAACCTTTGGGGAAATCGTGCGTCCAGATAGGGCGTATCGTGCTGATCTGTTCATTAAGAAGTACAAAGCGGGTGAACCATTCGAGACGGTCAAGGGTGATTCGATTATTCTCCAGTATGACCCCGCAGTAGAAAAGGCAGTCCGTAACGGGGATAAGAAGGGGTTATCTGCCAAGGCACTCAAGACACTTGATGGTGAACCACTATCCTTTGGCCAACTCAAAAAGACTCAAGAGTTTGGTGGTGGAACATCTGGTTCGGGTGCGGGTTCAGATAACACCCGTGCAACCGAGGCAGCACAATGTGTCTATGCACAATTGATGTGGGACAATCCCAAAACAAACTTCTCCCCTGACGAACTCAAAGCGGCATTTCAAAAAACACAGACCGATGCAAAGGTAGATGAAATTCTACTGAGGGATGATCAGTGGATCGCATCGTCTATCAATAGTGCGAGGCTTCTTCACAAGGTATTGAGAAAGAAACAGTATACATGGCATCGTGGTTCGTCATGGGTTGATGCCCTTGAAAACACATTCAAGAAACTCAACCGTGAAGAGAAACTATTCAGTAATGTCAACAAGTGGACTCCCGCAGATATCTGGGCAATCGCTCGTGGTGCAGAGAACAAGTACAATATTCTGAATGCACCCAGTATCTCTGAGATGAATAACGAGTTACTTAGGGCGTATGCCGCTCGTGATATCATCGGTATCTCTCTCAAGAAGACTGGTAAGAAACCCAAACTAGTACAAGTCAATTTCCGTAAACCATTCAAAGCACCTAAGTTTATCAAACAGACTTTCGGTAAGAAGAACTTCTATGGTGCAAAGGACGGATACTTGTATGGCACTGGTGGATTCCAACTCCAGTTCAGAACCTTTCCGACATTTCAATGTGAGATTATCGGTAACAAGGCAAAACACGGTAAGGTATCTTATGGTGGTATCAGTGATGCAATGAAGCAAGCAACAGGTAGACCCCTGACTCCCAAGAAGAATGTAGAACAGATGTTGAAAAGAAAACCTGATATGTTCTATGATAACTTCTGGAAGAACTATTCGATGACAACTGAGAGTGACGATAAAGAAACTCTCATAGCAAATCTACAGAAGAAAGACTTCGAGTGGCAAGTATCCAAGTATATGGTGTTGGAACTATTCACTGCAATCAATGGTAGAGAACAACAGGTATTAGACTATTTGGTTCGTATCGCAAAGTCACAAACAAAGAACTCGGCTGTTCACTTGAAGGTGTCATAATGAATTTCAGTGATTTCATAACAGAACAAAAGAACACTCACATGACCCACATTGAGGACAAGGTTCTCTATGGTGGTGTGAGTGGTACGCGACAGGCCATTAATGCGTTACGTGAGCTGCGTGATATGTTGGCGGGCGAGACAAGTTCCAAACTGTCTACTAAGTGGGACGGTGCTCCTGCGATATTCTGTGGTCAAGATCCTAGTGACGGAAACTTCTTCGTTGCGAAGAAAGGTGTGTTCGCCAAGAATCCTAAAGTCTATAAGTCCAATGCAGAGATCGATGGTGACATGTCTGGTGACCTTGCAGACAAGATGAAACTTGCATTAAAACATTTGCCAGAACTTGGTATAAAGGGTATAATTCAGGGCGACTTCTTGTTCTCAAAACCAGATCTCAACACCGAGACTATTGAGGGTCAGAAGTATGTGACCTTCCACCCTAACACGATTATCTATGCTGTACCCTACGATCAGGCAGATGCACTGCGTAAGGCCAAGATCGGTATCGTATGGCACACCACCTACACGGGTAATTCGTTTGAGTCATTGAAAGCATCCTACGGTGTGGATGTATCTAAGTTCAAGAACTCCGCAAACGTCTGGTCACAAGACGCCATGTTGCGTGATGTGTCCGGTGCGACAATGAATAAGAGAGAGACTGCCGAAGTGACGAAGCATCTGTCCGATGCGGGTAAGATCTTCAACAAGATATCTGGTTCCACCTTACGTGAGTTAGAACGTAATCAAGACCTTGCTCAACTTATTGAACAGTACAATAACACTTTTGTGCGGCAACAAATGGTCATTTCTAACACTAATGCACACGTAACAGGTTTAATCAAGTGGTTGAATGATAAGTTTCAGAAAGAAG
>Ga0181563_10001846_pt1 | contig 20546 bp, 19 predicted proteins | sample 011ome_25_FD_133759 | JGI IMG/M metagenome (GOLD analysis project Ga0181563, IMG submission 133759) | Coastal salt marsh microbial communities from the Groves Creek Marsh, Skidaway Island, Georgia - 011512CT metaG (megahit assembly) | ecosystem: Environmental > Aquatic > Marine > Intertidal...
AAACTGCTGGGTGCCTTGGATGGCACCGGCCATATCACCGCCCATGGCCGCCGTTTGGCGGCCCTGCCGCTGCACCCGCGTCTGGGCCATATGTTGGAAACCGCAGGTCAACAGGCAGCGCCCATGGCCGCGCTTTTGGCCGAACGCGACCCGCTGGCGCGCGGCGCGCCCGTGGATCTGTCTTTGCGCCTCGAGGCGCTGGCAGACCCCGCCCGCTATGCCCGCACCCGCGCCCACCCCGCCCATGCCCCCACGCTGGAACGGTTGCGCCAAGAGGCCAGACGCCTGTCAAAAGATGCACCCAAAACCCAAACCCCGCTGTCTGCGGCGGAAATGGCCGCCTTGGCCTATCCCGACAGGGTGGGCCTGCGGCGCAAGGGCGAGGCCCCGCGCTATGTTTTGTCGGGGGGCAAGGGCGCGGTGCTGGATCTGGCCGATCCGCTGGCAGGGGCGCGCCTATTGGTTGTCACCGATACCGATGGCGACCCGCGCGAGGCCCGCATCCGTCAATCCCTGCCCCTGACCGAGGCCGAATTGCGGGGGCTGTTTGGCGCCAAAATCACTTGGGAAAATATCTGCCAATGGTCGCGCCGCGAACGGCGGGTACAACCACGCAAACAATTGCGTTTTGGCGCCTTGGCCTTGGAAGACCAAATCTGGAAAGACGCCCCCCCCGAAGCGATTGCCGCCGCCATGCTAGAGGGGGTGCGCGATCTGGGCCTTGCCCCCAGCGACGCAGCAATGCGTTTCATCGCCCGGGTCGCGCTGCTGCGCGGGGCAGGCCATGACCTGCCCGATATGGGCCACGATGCGCTGCTGGCAAGCCTAGACACGTGGCTGTTGCCCCATCTCGGCGGGGTCAAATCTGCCGAAGATTGGAAACGCTTCGATCTGCTGCCCGCCTTGCAGGCCATGCTAAGCTGGGATCAGGTGCAGCTGCTTGACCGGCTGGCACCAGCCCATTTCACCACCCCCCTTGGGCGCAAAATTCCGATTGATTACAGCGGCGAAAACCCCGCGATTGCCCTGCGCCTGCAAGAGATGTTTGGCCAAACCACCCATCCCAGCGTGGCAGGCCAACCGCTGCGTGTGACGCTGCTGTCCCCTGCCGGGCGCCCGGTGCAGGTGACGATGGACATTCCCGCGTTTTGGGACAGCTCTTATGCGGATGTGCGCAAAGATATGCGTGGCCGCTACCCCAAACACCCATGGCCCGAAGACCCGCGCCAAGCCGACCCAACCCTGCGCGCCAAACCGCGCGGCACCTAAGGCCTGCCACAAAAAACCCGGCCAGTGGCCGGGTTTTGCACTGCAGCGGCTGCGGCGCGCTTAGCGGCGGCGGTCGCGGCGGCTGCTCATGGGTTGGAAGGCCACGCCCACATGCGCCTCGCAATAGGGTTTGCCTTGTTGCACAGGCAGGCCACAAAACCAAAAATCCTCGGTGGCCGGATCACCCACGGGCCATTTGCAGGTACGCTCGGTCAGTTCCATCAGCGTCAGCTTTTTGGCTTTCTTCTCGATCTCATTGACCTTTGCCAGCGCTTCGGGCGAAATTTCGTTGGTCGAAGGCTGCGGCGGCAAAGGCTGGCCCGCGGGAATGATGGCCTTGCGCGTGTGCAGCGCGGCGCGCGGCTCGGCGCGCTCTTCGGTGGGGGCCGGGCTGGGCTCGGGCGCGGCAGCGGCAGGGGCTGCTTTCTTTGGCGCCACGGGCTTGGCTGCGGCCTGAACAGGCTTGGCGGGTTTAGCCTCGGGTTTGGCGGGCTTTGCATCGGGTTTGGCGGCCGGGGCCGCGGCGGTGCTGCCGGCGCGGTTCGACAGGCCCAAACGGTGCACCTTGCCGATCACGGCGTTACGGGTGACGCCACCCAATTCCTTGGCAATCTGGCTGGCCGACTGGCCCTCGCCCCACATTTTCTTCAGCAGCTCGACGCGCTCATCGGTCCAGGACATCCGGTTTCCCTACCTCGAAGGGCGGCAGGTTTCTGGCCTGCCGCCCTGATCCAAATTCATCGCCCCATTCTAAGCATCCCGCACCGAGTTACAAGGCACCGAATCGCAGTTGCGGGCGGGCAGGCCGGGCCCAGCCCTAAGCCACGTGCCGCAGGCGGCCTTGCCGCCATGCCAACAGGCCAGCCCCAGCCAAAATGACACCCGCGCCCAAGGCCGAAACCCAATCGGGCCAATGGCCCAACAGGGCTCCATCGTAAAGCGTGGCGAAAACCAGCGTAAGATAGCTAAATGGCGTCACAAACGAAGCATCGGCCCGCGCCATCGCATTCACAAAACACGCCTGCGCCGCCGCCATCAACACGCCGATCCCCGCCAAAGCGGCCCATTGCGCGGGGCTTGGCATCGCCCAGACCGGTGCCACCGCCACGCTTGCAATGCAAAGGCCTAGAAAATTATTCACCAGCAAAATCTGCAAAGGCGCCTCGCGGCCCGACAATTTCTTGATCAAGATCAGCTCGACCCCGAAAATCAGCGCCGCGGCCAAGGCCAATAGCGCCTCAGGGCGGAAACTGCCAAAGCCCGGGCGCAGCAAGATCAGCGCCCCCAACAGCGCCACGCAGGCGGCCAGCCACCGCACTGCGCCCACCCGCTTGGACAACAGCGGCACCGATAAGATCATCGCAAAAACCGGGTTGAGAAAACTAATCGCCGTGGCATCGCCCAGCGGGATATGCGCCACCGAGGCAAACATAAGCGTCACACCCCCCCAGCCCAGCGCCGTGCGCCCGGCATGCAGCCGCCAATGCGGGCGCGCCAGTTTTGGCCGCACCACCCCCACCACAGCCGCCACCGCCAGCGCGGTAAAAAGGAACCGCCCATGGCTAATTTGCAGCGGATGCAGCGCAGGCCCCAATGCGGCGCCGCCCAATAGCTTGGCCAAAAGCGTGGTGCCCGCAATAAAAGCCGAGGCCAGAACCATCAGCAAAATCGCGCGGGAATGGTGCGGCGCAACCGGCACGAACATGTTTGGGGTATCTTTCTGCAGCAGGCCACACTGGGCGCATCTAAGGGCCGGGCCCCGTGGCCGTCAAGCTGTGCAGGCATGGGCTGGGCTGCGTCTGGGGCTGGACTTTGCCCCAAGCGATGGGGCATTTAGGGCGGCAAAACGGCGGAGGGGCGGATGGATATCGCGCAGTTGGCGAAAAAGATCGTTGCGGCAGATCGCCGGGCCTTGGCGCGCGCTATCACCTTGGTTGAAAGCAGCCGCAGCGATCACCGGCAGCAGGCCGCCAGCCTGATCGAGCAGCTGCGCCCCACTGGCCGCCAAGCGCTGCGCATCGGGCTGTCTGGCACACCGGGCGTGGGCAAATCTACCTTTATCGAAAGCTTTGGCATGATGTTGGTGGAAAGCGGCCTGCGCGTGGCGGTGCTAGCGGTCGATCCCTCTAGCGCGCGCTCGGGCGGCTCGATCTTGGGCGACAAAACCCGCATGGAGCGGCTCAGCCGCCATCCCGGGGCCTTCATTCGCCCCTCGCCCAGCCAGACGCATCTGGGCGGCGTGGCCCGCCGCACCCGCGAGGCCGTGGCGCTTTGCGAAGCGGCAGGGTTTGACGTGGTGCTGATTGAAACCGTGGGTGTGGGCCAATCGGAAACGGTTGTGGCGGAAATGTCGGATCTTTTCGTTTTGCTGCTGGCGCCCGCCGGGGGGGACGAATTGCAAGGGGTGAAACGCGGCATCATGGAAATGGCCGATCTGATCTTGGTCAACAAGGCCGATGGCGATTTGAAACCCGCCGCCACCCGCACCCAAGCCGATTATGCCGGCGCCTTGCGGCTGCTGCGCAAGCGCCCACAAGACCCGCAGGGATTTCCCAAGGCAATCTGCGTATCTGCGCTGCAAGAAAACGGGCTTTCGGGCGCGTGGGACGAGATGCGCACCTTGGCCGACTGGCGCCGTGCGCAGGGGCATTTCGATGGGCGCCGCGCAGCGCAGGCCGAATATTGGTTCGGCCAAGAAGTGCGCCAAGGCCTTTTGGCGCAGCTAGAAACCCCCACGGCGCGCGGCCAAATGGCGGCCTTTGGCCAAGCTGTGGCCTTGGGGCAGAAAACCCCCACCATGGCCGCAAAGGAAATGCTGGCGGCTTTGGCAACACCCGACTAAAGAAGCGCGATTTCTTTCAGCTTTCACTCGACAGGCCGGGGCAAAAGCCGTTGTTTGATGGTAGTGTGACAGGCCAGTAAAGGTGCGCGCGCGATGATTGACCCGGTTTATGCAGCCCTTGCACTGGCGCTGGCAGCCTTTGCCTTGCCGGGCCTTGGCGCGGGGCTTGCGCTGGCGATGTGGTGGTTGCTGCCCTTGGTTTTTGCCTTGGGGTTCGTGATCGCGGCGTTGTTTCTTTACCAAGCCCTGGTCGAGCGGTTCGGCCCCCCCCACGAGGCCCCTTTTTTGGCGCTACGTTGGGCGCAATCGCACCCAAAGGCGCGGCGCAGCGCCATGCGCGCGGCCCTACAGGTGGTGCAGCTTTATCAGCTAAGCCCCGACGATTTGAACGTTTCGGCCCCACCAGACGCCAGTTTGCAACAATTGGTCGATGATGCGCTAGACGCCGACAGCCGCGTGCCCGCAATCGCCCAAACCCCGCTGGATATCGATTTGCTGGGGCGCCAACTGGCCATTGCGCTTGGCGGCGAGGCGGCACAGCAGGCCGCATTTGGCGCCCAATTGGTGCGCGCCCTGCCCATGCGCCGCCCGCAGCCATGGTGGCGGGCATGGCCCATGGGGCTGCGCCGGCAGTTTGGGCGGTGGCTGTTTAGCGGCAAAACCCATGATTGGGCCGCCGACGGGCTGGCCCAAATGCTGATGCTGGCACGCGCCCCCGGCCCCACCGATTGGCAACGCAGCCGGCAATTGGTGGTGGGGCATTGGCTGTATCGCGCCCGGCTGCGTAATGGGCTGCAATTGGTGCCAGAAGACGCCAGCAACGTGGCCGGGGAACTGCCGATATCCCAACAGATCAGCCTAAAATTGCTGGTCGCGGTGATGCAAGATGCCTCGGTACCGGGGCTGATCTGGCGCCACCCCAGCCGCCACCGGATGATCCGCTATTTCGCGCAGCTGCGCGATCAGGCCGAAGGGGGCGGTGCCCCTGCCCTTTCCCCTGCCGCCACACCCAACAGCGCCGTGGCGCTGCTGCGGCGCCTTTCCACGCCCGCCAGCCCCTTTGTCGCCCGGCCAGTGGCGTTTTTGGGGGGCGATGTGCAATTGGGCGCAGGCCAAAACTGGCCCACAGCGCCCGAGGGCGAGGCGCCGCTGCAGCTGATCGCTCAATTGCCCTGCGATGCCTTGGCCGCATTGGGGCTATGGGGCCAAGACAGTGGCGTTTTGCTGTTTCTGGCGCAGGCACAGGGCCCAACACGGCGCCTGCTGCACTTGGCCGAGCCACCGGCATTGGCCAGCCCCAGCCCCGCATCCGCCCCATTTTGGCCCGTGGTGCCGGTGGCATTGGGCCCTGCCCCTGATGCCATCCGGCAGGCCTTGGGCCAGCCCCCCCAGCGCTGCCCGGTGCTGGCACAAAACGCCCTGCATCCCGACTTGCTGGCCACCGGCTGGCCGTGGACGGCGCAGGTGGTGCAGGACATGGTGCAAGATCTGGCCAGCCCCCCCGCCGCCCTGCCGGCGGCAGACGGCGCCGCCATGGCCGCCAAAATTGCCCATAATGCCCGCCGCGCTGCTGCGCGTTTTGCCGCGCTTGCCCCCGACGCGCGTATCGCCCCCGCCGACAGGGCGGCCTTTCTTGACTGGCTGAACGGCGGGCTGCGGGCGGGCGCTGCGGCGCATATCGAAACCGCGCTGCGCCGGGCCACAGCGGGCGTGCTGGCCCAAGCCCAAGCACGGCCCCACGCGCCCGCCCGCGCCGCGCTGCCTGCCTCGGCCATGGCCTATTTTGCAGCGGAATTGGCGCAAAACCCCACCCTTGGTGCGCATCTGCTGGGCGCCGCCGAAACGCCCAATGCGCTGTGCCTTTTATCAACCGGGCCTGAACTGGCCCCGGCCCTGCCTGCGGTTGAATTCTGGGTGGCAAAAACCGCGGCCAAGGCGGGCGACTGCAGCGCAGTTGGCGCCACGGCCGCTGCTTTTGAGGGGTGAACCATGGCGCAGGCGTGCTAGGTTCAGGCAAAGCCCACCACCGCCCCTGACCCAAAGGATCATTTCCCGCCGTGTTCCGCTTTTTTGAAAACCTCGTCGATCCCTACATCCGCTATCACCACAGCGATACCCCACCCCAGCGGCTATGGCCCTTTATGTGGGCGTATGCCCAGCCCTTTAAGCGGGTGTTCTTGGTCACCGCTTTGCTATCGGTTTTGGTGGCCTGCGTGGAAATTGCGCTGATTTGGCTGATGGGCTGGATCGTAGACATTTTACAAGGCCCGCCCGGTGATGTCTGGCAAACCCATGGCACCAGCCTGATCGTGGTGGCCGTGTTCGTTCTTGTGCTGCGCCCCCTTATTCAGGGGCTTAACGTTTTGCTGCTGAACAACACCATCTTGCCAAATTTTGGCACGCTCATCCGCTGGCGTGCCCATGCCCACGTGTTGCGCCAATCTGTGGGGTGGTTTGAAAACGATTTTGCCGGGCGCATTGCCAACCGCATTATGCAAACGCCCCCCGCCGCGGGCGAGGCGGTGTTTCAGATCTTTGACGCGATGACATTTGCGCTGGCCTATGTTGTCGGCGCGGCGGTGGTGCTGGGCCAAGCGGATGCGCGGCTGATGCTGCCACTGGCGGCATGGCTGGGCGCCTATGGCGCGCTGATGGCCTGGGCCGTGGCACGGGTAGGTCCGGCCAGCCAAGCGGCCTCGGACGCGCGCAGCGCTGTCACGGGGCGGGTGGTGGATAGCTACACCAACATCCATTCGGTCAAGATGTTTGCCCGCCACGAACAGGAATTACGCTTTGCAGGCGAGGCGATAGAGCACGCCCGCCAAACATTTCAGGCAGAAATGCGGCTTTATTCCATCATGGATTTCGGGCTGGTGTTTCTTAACGGGCTGTTGATCGTGGGGGTTGTGGGATGGGCCTTTTGGCTGTGGATGCAGGGCCAAGCCAGCGTTGGCGCCGTGGCCGCGGCCACGGCCCTATGCCTGCGCCTAAACGCCATGACAGGCTGGATCATGTGGGCCTTGACCACATTTTTCCGCCAATTGGGCGTGGTGAAAGAGGGCATGGAAACCATCGCCCAGCCGATTGATCTGGTCGACCCCCCACAGGCGCAGCCATTGGTGCTGCAAAAGGGCGCTATCCATTTTGACGATCTGCATCACGCCTATGGGCGCAGCAGTGGTGGGCTGCAGGGGGTAAACCTGCATATCCAGCCGGGCGAAAAGGTGGGGCTGGTGGGCCCCTCGGGGGCAGGAAAATCAACGCTGATGAAGCTGCTTTTGCGCTTTTACACCCCCGAGGGCGGGCGGATCGTGATCGATGGCCAAGATATTGCCACCATCAGCCAAGACAGCTTGCGCCAAAACATTGGCACCGTCAGCCAAGACAGCGCGCTGTTACACCGCTCGGTGCGCGACAACCTGCTTTATGGCCGCCCCGATGCCACCGACGCAGAGCTGCGCCAAGCCGCGCGCCAAGCACAGGCGCTGGACTTTATCGAAACCCTAGAAGACCCGCAGGGCCGCCGGGGCCTTGATGCCCATGTGGGCGAACGCGGGGTAAAGCTGTCGGGCGGGCAGCGCCAGCGTATCGCCTTGGCGCGGGTCATTTTGAAAAACGCCCCCATTTTGGTGCTGGACGAGGCCACATCGGCGCTGGATTCCGAGGTAGAGGCCGCCGTGCAAGACACGCTTTATACCATGATGCAGGGCAAAACCGTTTTGGCCATTGCGCACCGCCTGTCGACCATTGCGCAGATGGACAGAATCGTGGTTTTGGATCAGGGCCGTATCCTTGAACAAGGCAGCCACAGCGCCTTGCTGGCGCAGGGCGGGCTTTATGCCCGGCTGTGGGCGCGGCAATCGGGCGGCTTTCTGCCCCCGGCCGCCTAGGGGCCGCATGGCGGGCTGCATGGCAGCCGCATAGGACATGGGCACGCTTGGCCATCAATTACGGGCCCAGTCCCCGATATCGCCCTTGACGCGCCCCGCGATTCCCCCTAATGCACCCGAACGGAATTCGGGGCACGGCCGTCGGCGGTGCCCTTATATGTTGAGGGGGCCGCATTCGCCCCGCGATCCAGACGAGGTAATAACCATGGCGCGCCGCTGCGAACTGACCGGTAAAGGCCCGATGAGTGGTAACAATGTTAGCCACGCCAACAACAAAACTCGGCGTCGTTTCCTGCCGAACCTGAACGATGTGACCCTGCAGTCCGAAACATTGGGCCGTGGTGTGAAACTGCGCATCTCTGCCGCAGCACTGCGTTCGGTTGACCACCGTGGCGGGCTGGATGCCTTTTTGGCCAAAGCGAAAGATGCCGAACTGTCGGACAACGCGCTGAAGCTGAAAAAAGAAATTCAAAAAGCACAGGCCGCAAACGCATAATCTTTTTGTGATTTATCGAAACAGCCCTGCGGTGTCGCGCCGCAGGGCTGTTTTCGTTTGTCCCCTGACAGCCCCGGCCTGACCGGGTATTGAACCCATATGCACTATTTGCGCAGCCCGATTCTGACCGCTTTGATGGCCCTGATATTGGTCCTGACGGGCCAAACCATGGCTGTGGCCCGTGGGGCCACGGGCCCGGCGGGCAGTATGGTGTTGTGCACAGGCACGGGCCCCATCACCGTTTTGGTCGATGAAAACGGCCAGCCCATTGGCCCGCGCCATATTTGCCCCGATTGCAGCCTGTCGTTATTTGCCGCTCTGGGCCCGGTGCAAACCCTGCTACCGCGCCCCAGCCGCTGGCAGGCTGTGGCCTTTGTCAGTCAAAGCCGCAGCAGCACGGGGCACATTGCGCCGCATGCGCAGGCCCGCGCGCCCCCCTTTCCCCCTGTCTAAGCAAGAACACCCAAACCAACAGACAGACCGAAAGGACCAGCCAATGTCGCTGAAAACCACGTTTATCGCTGCCATCACGGCCGCCAGCTTTGCCCTGCCCGCCTTTGCCGCGGATATCACCGTAAAAGACCCTTACGCCCGCGTTTCGGCCATGATGTCCAGCTCGGGCGCGGCCTTTATGGTGATCGAAAACACCGGCGCCGCCGACCGCCTGATTGGCGCACGCTCTGATGTTGCGGAAAAGACCGAACTGCACACCCATAAAGAAGACGATATGGGCGTCATGCGCATGATCCATGTGGAAGAAGGGTTTGAGCTGCCTGCAGGCGGGCATATCATGATGGCGCGCGGCGGCCACCATGTGATGTTCTTGGGCCTCAACCGCCCCCTGCAAGATGGCGACGAAGTGCAGCTGACGCTCGAATTTGAAAAGGCGGGCGATATCGCTGTCACCGTGCCGGTAGATTTGCAGCGCAAGCCCGATCATGGCGCCATGGGCCAGGGCACAATGGGCCACGGAACCATGGGCCACGGCACCATGCAAAAACAATCAGACTAAGGGCAAGCCCCAGTCTGGGCCGGGCCCCACAGCCCGGCCCAACGGCCAAACAGACCACAGGAAGACAGCATGCGTATCTTATGTGTTTGTCTGGGAAATATCTGCCGATCGCCCAGCGCCGAGGCGGTGCTGCGCCATATCGCGCCCCAGTGGCAGATCGACAGCGCCGGAACCTCGGGCTGGCATGTGGGCGAGGCGCCCTACGCCCCCATGCAGGCCGCCGCCCGCGCCCGTGGCATTGCCATGCAAGGCCAACGCGCCCGCCAATTCAGCCCCGATGATTTCAACCGCTTTGATCTGATCTTGGCAATGGATGCGCAAAACCGCACCGATATCGAGGTGCTGCGCCCCAAAGGCAATCAGACGCCGGTGCATCTTTTCACCGATTACGCCCCGCAAACCGGCGCCACCCATGTGCCCGACCCCTATTACACCCGCGATTTCGATGGCTGCCTAGACCTGATCGAGATTTGCGCACAGGGGCTGCTGGCGCAGCTTGGCTAAGCCAAAGCTGCGGGTTTGACGCAGCGCAAGCGGCGCAAAATATCACCAGATATTGCCGGTGCCAGCCGTGGCGCGTGCCCGCCTATTTCTTGCAAAAGGCAATCGAGGGGGGGTTAGAGCTTGATCTGAGCTCTGACAAGCCATAGCTTTTACCGTCTTTTTCCCGGCGGATATCGGGGGCTTTACTGGCAATGATTTTGCCTGCTTTGGGGCCTTCGGTATAGGTTAGATAATGATAAAACGTGCTGTTCTTGGTCTGAACACCGCGCACATTGTAGATTTTGCCATCGGCAGGCAGCGAAAACCAGTCACTGTTCACCCAATTGCCAGACAGGTTTTTGTAACGAACGAACCCGCGCATATCGTGGCGGCAGGCGTTTTGAATTTTCAAGGGATAGGTTTTTGGTTTGCTGGCTTGGCTTTTCTGGCCCCGCCCCTCGCACGAGGCGCGGGTGGACCATAAGTCGTAGCTTTCCACCCATGCTTCTTGCCCCCGGCTTAAATACCCGGCCCCAAACCCCGGCAATATGCAGCCGCGGGTATGCGCCAAGATACGGTAGCTGCCACCGGCATTACGAATAATACGCACCGGGAAGGCCGAGTAGCTATCTGGCCCAATGACCCAAAGAAGCTTGTCGTTTTTCTTACACAGGTAGGCAACCTGACCAACAGTAAATGCTTGGGCGGCGCCCACAGCAAGTAGGCTGGCGATGCCAAAAACAAACAAAAACAAGCCGCGGCAGGCGAAACGAAACATAGACAAAACCCAAAAACGTTTGAACGTAAAATATTTATCGCCCCTAGGTTGCGCGCCTCTTCGCTAATATCAAGCCTTTTTTGCACCCCGCAGCCCTTGGGCCGCATCCGTCCAACCCAACCGCACGGCCCCGGCAGGCGCCAGATGGCAGCAGGCCCAACGAGGCTGGCGTTTTCAGCTTTTCCGAAACCTCCTTTCAGCCGCTGCAAAATGGCCGGGCGCGTGGGTGATTGCGCTTGCGCGGCGTCGGGCTTGGCGCCTTTTCTGAGGCCAGAACAGGAGACCCCAATGCCAATCCGCGCCCTAAAATCCAGCCCCGGCTTGCCCCCCCAAGAAAGCCACGCAGTGGCCGAAGTGGTGCAGCGCATCTTAGCCGAGATCCGCGAAGGCGGGGCCGATGTGGCGCGCCGCTATGCCCAAGATCTTGATGGTTGGGACGGCCCGATCGCGGTGCCAACCGAGGCGCTAGAGGCTGCCGCCGCACAGGTGCCGCAGGGGTTGAAAGACGATATCGCCTATGCCCACGAAAACATCCGCCGCTTTGCCGAGGCCCAGCGCGCCACGCTAAGCGAAATGGAGATAGAACTGCGCCCCGGCCTGCGCGCGGGCCAGCGAGTTATTCCCGTCAGCAGCGTGGGCGCCTATGTGCCGGGCGGGCGCTATGCCCATATTGCTAGCGCCCTGATGACGATCACCCCCGCAAAGGTGGCGGGCGTGCCCCATATCACCGCCTGTTCGGTACCCCACCCGGGGCAGGGCATTCCCGCGCCCATTCTTTACGCCATGCATCTGGCCGGGGCTACGCGGGTGCTGGCCATTGGGGGGGTGCAGGGCATTGCCGCCATGGCCTATGGCTTGTTTGGCGCCTTGCCCGCCGATATTTTGGTGGGCCCCGGCAATGCCTATGTGGCCGAGGCCAAGCGCCAGCTGTTTGGCCCCGTGGGCATCGATATGGTGGCAGGCCCCACCGACAGCCTTGTTCTGGCCGATGACAGCGCCGACCCGCTGACCGTGGCATGGGATTTGGTGGGCCAAGCCGAACATGGCGCCAATTCGCCGGTCTGGCTGGTCACCAACAGCGCGCCCTTGGCCAAGGCTGTGATGGCGCATATCCCGGCCTGCATCGCCGAATTGCCCGCCCCCAACGCCCAAGCCGCCGCCGCCGCGTGGCAGGCATTGGGCGAGGTATGGCTATGCGACACAGCCGAAGAGATGGCGCAGAAATCAGACGCCTACGCGCCAGAACATCTGCATGTGCAGGCCCGCAATCTAGATTGGTGGAAAAACCGGCTGCGCAACTATGGCTCGCTGTTTTTGGGTGAAAACACCACCGTGCCCTTTGGGGACAAGGCGGCAGGGCCAAACCATGTTTTGCCCACCAGCGGCGCCGCGCGCCATACCGGGGGGCTGTCGGTGCTGAAATACCTTAAAACCGTGACATGGCAGCAGGCCGATGCGCAGGCGCTGCCCGCCTTGGCCGCGGCCAGCGCCAATATCAGCCGCGCCGAGGGCATGGAGGGCCATGCCCGCAGCGCCGAACGGCGCCTGCCCACGCAGCAGCCCACTGGGGCCGCCGCGCGCTAAGGCGGGGCGCCCTAGGCGGGGTGCCTTAATCTTTGCCGGTCAGGCGTTTGAACCAGCCTTTTTTGGCCGCGCCTTCCGCTTCGGCGGCGGGGCCATCACCGGCGCTGTCGCTGTCGCCGGCACCATCGCCTGGGGCCTCGACCGCATCTTGCAGGCGGGAAAAGAAATCATCGGCCATTTTCTTGGCAAAGCCATCGATCAGGCGGCTGCCCAGCTGCGCAAGTTTGCCGCCAACTTTGGCATCCACCTCATAGCTTAGGCGGGTGCCCCCCTCGATATCTTCCATATGAACGCGCGCGCCGCCCTTGGCAAAGCCCGCAGCGCCGCCCTTGCCCTCGCCGGTCAGGGTTAGGCTTTGCCCCTCGACCATGTCAGACACGCTGACCGCGCCCTTGAATGTGGCCTTAACGGGCCCAACCTTTTGCACGACGGTGGCCTCGAACCCTGTCTGGGGGGTGCCAGTCACCTCTTGGGCGCCGGGAATACAGGCTTTCAGCACCTCGGGGTTCAAAATAGCGGCCCACAGCGTGGCACGGTCGGCAGCGATGTCACGCTGGTCTTTCATTTCCATGAAAAAATCCTCGTCTTGTGTTGGCGGCAGGTTTAGTCACACTAACCCAAGGCCCATGTGGTTTTCCATAGTGAAACCAACAGCGCCATCCAAACATCGTTTGCCACACCTGAAGGAGCCCCCATGGCCAGCCCCGCGCCCCACAGCTCGAACGCCGCCGGAATTGGATTTGTGCTGTTGGGGGTGATGGCAATTTCGGTCAATGACATGCTGATCAAACAGCTCTCTGGTGGCTATCCGCTGCACCAGATGGTGTTCCTGCGCTCGGCCATTGGAATATTGTTTTCCCTGATCTTGGTGCAATGGGAGGGCGGCTGGCAGATCTTGAAAACCCGCACGCCCGGGCTGCACCTGCTGCGTGGGCTTTTGGTGGTGGTCTCGAACCTGACCTATTTCGCCGCGCTGGCGGTGATGCCCTTGGCCAATGCCACGGCGCTGTTTTTCGTGGCGCCGCTGATGATCACCCTATTGTCCATTCCGCTTCTTGGCGAAAAAGTGGGCCCGTGGCGGATGGGCGCTGTGGTGGCAGGCTTTGCCGGTGTGGTGGTGATGATGAAACCATGGGCCCCCAGCAGCGCGTTGGATCTGTCGCGCTGGGTGCTGTTGCTGCCGGTGGTGTCGGCCCTTTTTTATGCGCTCAATCAAATCATGACGCGCAAACTGGGCATTACCACCCGCGCCTCGGCCATGGCGGTGTATATTCAGGGCATTTTCATCATCGTCTCGCTTGGCTTTTTTGCCATTGCCGGCGATGGGCGCTACGCCGAAGGCATCCAGAACGGATCGGTGGTGTTTTTGCTGCGCGCATGGATCTGGCCGCAGGGCACAGATATTTGGTTGTTTCTGGGGTTGGGGCTGAATTCTGCGATCATCGGCTATAGCTTGGCGCAAGCCTACCGGCTGGCCGATGCCGCAACGATTGCGCCCTTTGAATACGTGGGCCTGCCGCTGGCGGTGTTTTGGGGCTGGCTGCTTTGGGCAGAATGGCCCGACGCTGCGGTCAGCGCCGGCATCCTTTTGATCATGGGCTCGGGTATTTTCGTATTTTTGCGCGAACGCCTGCGCGCGCGGCGTTTGGCCTCGGCACAACTTATGCGCCCCAGGCTTTGAGCCCCCTTCCCACCGTCAAAGGGACCGGATAGGTAATGGGTATGAACTGGACTGTGCCAAATATCTTAACCACCCTGCGCCTGGTCGCTGCACCCAGCGTTGCGGTGATGTTTTTGTTTTTCAACCGCCCCTATGCCGATTGGTTCGCTTTGGTGCTTTTTGTCAGCGCCGCCGTCACCGATTGGTTCGATGGCTATCTTGCCCGCGCGTGGAAACAAGAAACCAAGCTTGGCGCCATGTTAGACCCCATCGCAGACAAGGCGATGGTGGTCATCGCATTGATGGTGATCGTGGGCTATTCCTCGATGTCGCCATGGCTGGTGCTGCCCGCAACCGTGATTTTGTTCCGCGAGGTATTTGTTTCCGGCTTGCGCGAATTTTTGGGCGATACAGCCGGCACGCTAAAGGTAACGCCCTTGGCCAAATGGAAAACCACCGCGCAAATGGTGGCAATCGCCATGCTGTTTGCCCAAGGTGTGTTTGAACATTACCTTGGCATGCCCAGCCCGGGCATGGACCCGGCGCTGCTGGTCCAGATGCAACACGAGGGCGCACAGGAATTCCCCGGCCAAGCGTGGCTGTGGCACAGCACAATCTGGGCCGGGCACGCCGGTGTCACCCTGTTGTGGGTGGCGGCGGCCCTGACCTTGGTCACCGGCGCCGATTACCTGCAAAAGGCGTTGCCCCATCTAAAGGACACCCCATGATCGAAGTGCTTTACTTCGCTTGGGTGCGCGAACGCATTGGCACCCCCCGCGAAACCGTTGAAACCGACGCCGAAACCGTTCAGGCGCTGGTTGACCAGCTGCGCGCGCGCGAACCCCGCTATGCCGCAGCATTTCAAGACCTATCAGCCCTGCGCGTGGCGGTAGACCAAGAGCTGACAGATTTCACAGCCCCGCTGGCCGGCGCGCGCGAAGTGGCGTTTTTTCCGCCCATGACCGGGGGCTAAACATGCGGGTGCGCGTGCAAGCCGACCCATTCGATCTGGGCGCCGAGGCCAATGCCTTTGTTGCCCGCCAAAAAGGCGCGCAGGCGGGGGCGATTGTTACCTTCACCGGTATCGTGCGCGATATTGCCGATGGCCTAGATGTGATGGAGATCGAGCATTACCCCGGCATGACCGAACGCGCGCTGGACGCGATCATCGATCAGGCCCATCAGCGCTGGCCCTTGGCCGATGCCTTTGTGCTGCATCGCTACGGGCGCATGCACGTTGACGAGGCCATCATGATGGTGGCCACCGCCGCCCGCCACCGCAAAGACGCCTTTGAAGCGGCCGAATTTCTGATGGATTACCTTAAATCGCGCGCACCTTTCTGGAAAAAAGAACACAGCGCCCAAAACGCGGCATGGGTCGCGGCCCGCGAAGAAGACGAAACCGCCCTCAACCGCTGGTCTGACTAAGGGCCAAGCACAGGAACCGGCCCTGTTGCACAAATAACGCGCCCCACAAACATCGCATCACCACCGGGCGCACAGCGGTGTTTTTCGCTTTCCCCCCATGCGGTCTGGCCGTAAACGGCTGATCATGGCAATTATGGCACATATCCCCAGCACCCGACGTCGACGCACACGCGCCTGACGCCCCTTTGTCATTGCCATTGCGCCGCTCTTGCGCAAACACTTTCACAAAACTTGACGCGCCAGTGCCAATTTGGCACCTCATAGGCCCTTTATCAAAGGATGATCGCCATGATCCCCAGCATTCTGCCCACCTACAACCGCGCCCCTCTTGAATTCGTCAAGGGCGAAGGCAGCTGGCTGATCGAGGCAGATGGCCGACGTTTTCTTGATCTGGGTGCAGGCATCGCCGTCAACGCCTTGGGCCATGCCCACCCCGCCTTGGTGGAGGCGCTGACCCAGCAGGCGCAAAACCTGTGGCATGTGTCAAACCTATATCGCATTCCCCAACAACAAGCCTTGGCCGACCGGCTGGTCGAGGCCAGTTTCGCCGACACCGTGTTTTTCACCAACTCCGGCACCGAAAGCTGTGAATTGGCGGTAAAAATGGCGCGCAAATACTGGTTTGAAAAAGACCAACCCGAACGGGTGAACATCATCACCTTCGAAGGCGCCTTTCATGGCCGCTCGTCCGCCGGCATTGCCGCGGCGGGCTCGGAAAAAATGACCAAAGGGTTTGGCCCACTGCTCCCCGGCTTCGTGCATCGCGCTTGGGGCGATCATGACGCGCTGGCCCAGGCCGCCGCCCGCCCCGATGTCGCCGCCATCTTGATCGAACCCGTGCAGGGCGAGGGCGGCATCCGCCCCCTGCCCGACCAATGCCTCAAGGGCCTGCGCGATCTGTGCGACAGCCACGGCATCTTGCTTATCCTAGACGAGGTGCAATGCGGCATTGGGCGCACGGGCAAACTCTTTGCCCATGAATGGGCCGGGATCGAACCCGACATTATGATGATCGCCAAAGGCATCGGCGGCGGCTTTCCCTTGGGCGCAGTTCTGGCCAGCGAAACGGCCGCCGCAGGCATGACCGCGGGCACCCATGGCTCTACCTATGGCGGCAACCCCTTGGCCTGCGCCGTGGGCTGCGCGCTGCTTGATCAGGTCACAAACCCGGCCTTTTTGGCCCATGTCAACCGCATCGCCGGGCTGTTGCAGCAAAAGCTGGCGGGCCTCATCGCCAAACACCCCGATGTGTTCACCGAATTGCGCGGCACCGGGTTGATGCTGGGCCTGAAATGCAAACCCGCCAATACCGATGTGGTGGCCGCAGGCTATGACGCACAGCTCATCACCGTACCCGCGGCCGATAACGTCATCCGCCTGCTGCCCCCCCTCACCCTCTCCGAGGACGAGGTGGATCAGGCCATCGCACGCCTTGATCAGGCGGCGACCGCGCTCTCGCAGCCGTGATTTCATCTTGCTCCAAATACTCTTGCGCGGCGCGCAGCCAAACAGCCCAACGCCGCGATATGAAAGACCCCTATGAGACATTTTCTTGATATCAATAAAACCGCCCCCCAAGACCTGCGCCAAATGATCGACGATACCCGCAGCATCAAAGAGGCGCGCCATGGCCTGCCGCGCGGTGCCGCAGATGCAGACCAGCCCCTCGCCGGGCACATGGTGGCGCTGATCTTTGAAAAGCCCAGCACCCGCACCCGGGTGTCCTTTGACGTCGGCGTGCGGCAAATGGGGGGGCAAACCATGGTGCTGTCGGGCGCTGACATGCAGCTGGGCCATGGCGAAACCATCGCCGATACCGCCCGTGTGCTCAGCCGCTATGTCGATCTGATCATGATCCGCACCTTCGAAGAACAAACGCTGCTGGAAATGGCCGAACATGCCACGGTACCCGTGATCAACGGGCTGACCAACCGCAGCCATCCCTGCCAGATCATGGCCGATATCTTGACCTTCGAAGAACATCGCGGCCCGATCGCCGGGCGCAAGGTGGTGTGGTGTGGCGATGGCAACAATGTCTTTGCCTCTTTCGCTCATGCGGCGGGGCAATTTGGCTTTGACCTTACCTTTTCCGGCCCACCACCACTGGACCCAGAACAGGTATTTTTAGACGAAGCCCGCGCCAAGGGCGTATCGGTCGAGATCGAGCGCGACTCGTTCAAAGCCGTGCAAGGCGCCGATCTGGTGGTGACAGACACGTGGGTTTCGATGCACGATCCCGCCTCGGCGCGCGAGCGGCGGCACAACCAGCTGCGCCCCTATCAGGTGAACAAAGCGCTGATGGATCACGCCAAGCCCGATGCCTTGTTCATGCATTGCCTGCCCGCCCACCGCGATGACGAGGCCACATCCGAGGTGATGGATGGGCCAAACTCGGTGATTTTCGACGAGGCCGAAAACCGCCTGCATGCCCAAAAAGCCATCATGCGTTGGTGCTTGGGGGGCTAACCCCCCCTTGCTGGCAGTTGGTACCCCCCCCCAAATGGCCCGCCCAGCCCGCGCTGGTGCGGGCCTATTTGCGCCCGGGCTTTGGCGGGTGGATGGTTGGGGGTTTAAGGCTTTAACAGCCGCCCCAAGCCTTTCAGCAGCTCTTGCTCGACCTTGTCCTTGACCGCCTCTTTCAGGTCTTGGCCCTCGCTTGGTTGCACACCCAGCGCCTCGCCCAGCTTGTCTTGGGCCTTTTGGCGCGCGGTTTCTTTGGCGGCCTCAATCTCGGCCTGATAGGTGTCTTGAACCGCGGCGGCCAGATCCACCCGGATATCGGGCTTGGCCCATGGCCCCACCAAGCGCACCGGCACCGCCAGCCCCTTGCCCCCCCGCGCCTGCAGCGCGCGCGGGGTAAAGGTGTAATCCAGCCGCTGCGCGCCCAAGTCGATTTGGCCGGCGCCGCTGGCGCTGGCAAAGGGCAGCGCCATGGCAAAATCATCGTTGCGCAACACCCCGCCCGATATGGCGAAACTGGCGCTCATTTCGTCAAAAACCGTGGTCCCGCCACCGCTGGTATCGCCGCGCATCAGCCGGTCCAGATCAAAGCCAGAAATAACCCCACGCCCCGTGGCCAACTGCCCCTGCCCCGACAGGCTGCGCATGATTTGGGCCATGCTGGCGCCACTGCCCAGAAACTGCAGCTGGCCTTGGCCCGTGGCCTGCAGGCGCCCCATGCCAAGCATGGCCTGCAACAGCGCCTGCATATCAACGTTCTGCAGCGCCAAGCGCCCCCCCACAGACAGGCCCGCACGGTTATTGGCCACCAAGTCGCCGCTGATCTGCCCACCATAGGCGGCCACGTCTTGCAGGTACAAAACCGCCCGCGAGGCGGTGTTTTCCAGCCGCAGCTGCGTGCGCCCCAGCGCAAAGCGGCCCAGCTGCAGCCCCTGCGCTGCCAGCGTGATATCGGCCTCAAACAGGCCCAAGGCGCTGGCATCGATCGGGCTGTCAGACCACCCCACCGCACCGGCGCCGGTGTCGCCTGCGCCCATCAATCCCGACAGATCCAGCTGGCCCGCCCCCAGCGCCCCGGTCAACCGCGGCGTCTGGCCCAGCGCCAGCTTTAGCGCGCCTTGCAGCACCTGCCCATCCAGCCCCAGCTGCATGTCGTCCAAGGCCAGCACGCGCCCCTGCCCCAACGACAGCTGCGCCTGCCCCGTCACCCGCTGCCCCAAGCCCTGCGGCACCGTTGCCCCGGGCTGGCCCAAACCCGCCAACAAGGCGCGGCTGTCGGGCACATCCACTGCCAAGCGACCGTTGAAAAACCCGTTCAAATCGCCCGTGCCATCATACTCGATGCGCGCGCCTGCCGCGCTGAATTTGGCCTCTAGCGGCACCGCTTGGCCTGCGATCCAATCCGCAAAACGCGCCACTTGCCCCTCTAGCACCAAGGGCTGACCATAGGGCGCTGCGGAAAGCCGCCATTGGGCAGCACCCGCAGCATCGGGCCAAAGCATCAGGAAATCCACATCGTCATAGGCCAGCCGGGTGCCAGCGCGCGCATCTTCAAAGCGCATCGCGCCGCCGGTAATAACCGCACGATCAAGGCTGAGCGCCAGCGCATTGCCCGCCCCAGCCCCCTGCCCCGAGGGCGCCACGCCCTCGACGCCCAAGCGCCAGTTTTCGCGCCCGTCCGCCGTGCGTTGCAACCGGATCACGGGGTTCACAGCCTCGAACCCGGTAATGCGCACCGCGCCCTGCAACAGCCCCGCCACATCGACGCTGATTTTCAAGCTATCGGCCTGCAGCAGCGGCCCGCTATCGGCAGCCCATGGCGCATTGGCCAGCGCCATCGGCCCCGTGGCCACGCCCAAAACCGGCTAAAGGCTGACACGGGGCTGGCCGCTTATCGTAACGGCGCGCCCGGTTGCGGCCTCTATCTGATCGGCAGCGATCCGCGCCAGCCGGTCTTGGGGCAGCAGCAACACAGCGCCCACCACCAACACCAGCGCCAAAACCATTGCCCCGAAAATGCGCCAAACCACCCGCATTGTGCCACCCGTCTGTTACCACGCGCCCCTAGGGCGCCACCCTCGAAAGGATACACAGCTCACCCCAAACAGCAAGCATGCTGCACCCCCTAGGCAGCGGCACAAACTGGATGTATCACCAGCGCATGCAGAATCCGCCCAGCCTACGCCCCGATCTTGCCCGCGCCCGCGTGACCGAAACCCGCCGCGATGGCCAGCCCACCATTGGCATGGTGTCTTTGGGCTGCCCCAAAGCGCTGGTAGACAGCGAGCGCATCCTGACCCGCCTGCGCGCCGAGGGCTATGGCATCTCGTCCGATTATGCCGGGGCCGATGCCGTGATCGTGAACACCTGCGGCTTTCTCGACAGCGCCAAGGCCGAAAGCCTAGACGCCATCGGCGAGGCCTTGGCCGAAAATGGCCGGGTGATTGTCACCGGCTGCTTGGGCGCCGAGCCAGACTATATCACCGGCGCACATCCGCGGGTCTTGGCGGTGACAGGCCCACACCAATACGAACAAGTCTTGGATGCCGTGCATGCCGCGGTGCCATCCGCGCCCAACCCCTTTGTCGATCTGCTGCCCGCCAGCAGCGTGCAGCTGACGCCGCGCCACTATAGCTATTTGAAA
>Ga0181563_10001847_pt1 | contig 20539 bp, 24 predicted proteins | sample 011ome_25_FD_133759 | JGI IMG/M metagenome (GOLD analysis project Ga0181563, IMG submission 133759) | Coastal salt marsh microbial communities from the Groves Creek Marsh, Skidaway Island, Georgia - 011512CT metaG (megahit assembly) | ecosystem: Environmental > Aquatic > Marine > Intertidal...
CGATCTTGGTTGGTTTGGCATCGGCGAAATAGGCGACGATGGCATCGGCATCCATATAGGCATTGGCCGCGCCGGCGTTAAGGCCCAGAAGGGCGGTGGTGGTCAACATCAGCTTGCGCATCAGGGGGTCCTCACTTTTGGTTGCTCGTAGGTTTTTGCCGCACAGCAAGTGCGTCGAAGCCATTAGCGCAACAAAACGCCCCTACGGCCATTGACCTGAGGTTTAGGAGCCCCCTGCTAAACCTCAGCCCGATCCACATAAACCTGAGTTTATGACGAAAAAGGCCGCGAAATCTCTTCCGCGGCCTTTCCGAAATTATCCCGTAACCCTCAGATTTTCATATCAAATCCAAGGTGCTTGGCGACGGTGAAGATGTCCTTGTCGCCGCGTCCGCACATATTCATGCAGATCAAATGATCTTTGGGCAGGGTCGGTGCGATCTTCATCACATGGGCCAAAGCATGGCTCGGTTCCAGCGCCGGAATGATTCCCTCAAGCTGACAACAGAGCTGGAATGCCTCGAGCGCCTCGATATCAGTGATCGCCACATATTCGGCGCGGCCCACATCATGCAGCCAGGCGTGCTCCGGCCCGATGCCCGGATAATCGAGGCCAGCCGAAATCGAGAACCCCTCAAGGATCTGACCGTCATCGTCCTGCAGAAGATAGGTCTTGTTGCCATGCAACACGCCCGGGCGCCCACCGGTGAGCGAGGCGCAGTGCTCCATCTTCTGGTTAACGCCCTTGCCACCTGCCTCGACGCCGATGATCCGCACACTCTCGTCATCAAGGAACGGGAAGAAAAGGCCCATCGCGTTCGACCCGCCGCCGATCGCAGCGATCACCGTATCCGGGAGCCGCCCTTCGGCCTTCATCATCTGTACCTTGGCCTCCTTGCCGATGATCGACTGGAAATCGCGGACCATCGCCGGATAGGGATGCGGGCCGGCCACGGTGCCGATGCAATAGAAGGTGTCGCGCACGTTGGTCACCCAATCGCGCAACGCGTCATTCATCGCGTCCTTCAATGTCCCGCGCCCCGAGGTGACAGGAATCACCGTCGCCCCCAAAAGGCGCATCCGGAACACGTTGGGCGCCTGCCGCTCGACGTCATGGGCGCCCATATAAACGATGCACTGAAGGCCAAACTTGGCGCAAACGGTAGCGGTCGCCACGCCATGCTGGCCAGCGCCGGTCTCGGCGATGATCCGCGTCTTGCCCATGCGGCGGGCAAGAATGATCTGGCCGAGCACGTTGTTGATCTTGTGTGCGCCGGTGTGGTTCAGCTCGTCGCGCTTAAGATAGATCTTCGCGCCACCTAAATGCTCGGTCAGCCGCTCGGCGTGATACAGCGGGCTCGGGCGACCCACATAATTGGCCCACAGGTCGTCCATCTCGGCCCAGAAGGTCGGGTCGGTCTTGGCCTTCTCATACTCCGCCTCGAGATCGAGGATCAGCGGCATCAGCGTCTCGGAAACAAACCGCCCGCCGAATTCGCCAAAGCGCCCGCCCTCGTCCGGGCCGCGCATGAAGGAGTTGAAAAGGTCGTTCGCCATTAGAGCCTCCGCATTGACCCACCTCCCCTACCCCCAAGCCAGCATCCGGTAAAGACCCAAGGCCCAAGCGGAATGCCGCAGGTCTTCTTTTGGCTTTGAAGTACTCCGGGGTGAATGCCCGAAGGGCAGAGGGGCAGAGCCCCTCAGGCCGCTTTGGCGGCCGCGACAAAGGCCTCGATCAACGCGGCGTCCTTGACGCCCGGCGCACTTTCAACACCGGACGACACATCGACCTGCCCCGCCTTTGTCAGCCGGATTGCTTCGCCCACATTCTTGGCGGTCAGCCCACCGGCGAGCATCCACGGGCAGGGCCAGCGCCGCTCGGCCAGAAGCGTCCAGTCAAAGGTCAGACCATTCCCGCCGGGCAGAGGGGCGTCCTTGGGGGGCTTGGCGTCGATCAGGATCTGATCGGCCACCTGCCAATAGTCCTGCAAAGTCACAAGGTCGGCGCGATCAGCGATCCCGACAGCTTTCATCACCGGCAAGCCATAGCGCGCCTGCACCTCACGCACCCGCGCGGGGCTTTCGTGGCCGTGAAGCTGGAGCATATCGAGCGGCAAATGTGATGTTATCGCGTCGAGAAGATCGTTGTCCGCATCTACACTGAGCGCGACCTTCGCGACCCCCGGCGGAACCTCAACAGCCAGAGCCTTCGCCCGTTCGATCCCGACATTGCGCGGAGACTTTGGAAAGAACACAAGACCAATATAAGAGGCGCCTGCCGCAACAGCCGCCTCCACGTGGCGCTGCTCGGTCAGGCCACAAATCTTAACTCGGATATCGCTGGTCATGCCTTCTCGCTGGCCTCGAGGATTTGCAGGACATCATCCTTGCCATCGCCATCCGCATCGCGCAGGCGGCTCATCTCGGCCATGAGCTGCTCGAGCTCGCGCCCTTTGGCGCGACCGTCCGCGCGCATCTTGTGCTCGCGCAGCCATTCCCAAAGGAACCCGATCAAGAGGCCGAGGCCGACGCCGATAAAGATCGCAACAAACAGCGGCAACTCGACCGCCGGCGCGATCCCAAGGGCCCGCGTCAGGAACTCAGGGAAGGCGTGCAAGGTCACGGGGTCGCGATTGGCGACCCCCACCATGATCAGGCAAAGCCCGATGATGGCCCAGAAGGCGTAACGAAGTGTTTTCATGGAAAGGATATTACTGACCGTTCAGGCGGTCGCGCAACAGCTTCCCTGTCTTGAAAAACGGAACGTGCTTCTCATCCACGTCCACAGACTCCCCCGTGCGCGGATTTCGGCCGACCCGGCCATCGCGTTTCTTCACGGAAAAGGCGCCAAAGCCCCGAAGCTCGACACGGTCACCCCGCGCCATGGCGTCGGTAATCTGTTCGAAAATGGTATTAACAATCCGCTCCACGTCCCGCTGGTAAAGATGCGGATTTTCGTCGGCAATAATCTGGATCAGTTCAGACCTGATCATGAGCAGTCACCCCCTGAGGCAGCAATCTCTTGCGGCGGGTAAACCCCGCTTATCGGAAGACTATAGACCCAGAATCTCAAAGCGACATAGGCTTTACGCGCCCGTTATCGAAATTCTGGTGCTTTTTGAGAGGGATGACGGAGAGATTTGCACGTCGTGAGGAGGAATTTCCGAAGGGTTTGGTCATTTTGCCTGGCCTCGCCCGCCTTTCGATTTCCCTGATTCGCAAAAGAAAAGCCCCACAGCTTTTGGCTGCGGGGCTTCGTTCAGGTCTGGCCTGAGGCTCACTAGTCGCCTTTGAGGGCGGCGCCAAGGATGTCGCCAAGCGAGGCGCCCGAGTCGGACGAGCCATACTGCTCAACGGCTTCCTTCTCTTCGGCGATCTCGCGGGCCTTGATCGACAGACCCAGTTTGCGGGTCTTGCTGTCGATGTTGGTCACGCGGACGTCGACGTGGTCGCCAACCTGGAAGCGCTCGGGGCGCTGGTCGGCGCGGTCGCGGCTCAGGTCGGAACGACGGATGAACGACTTCATGCCTTCGTATTCGACCTCGATGCCGCCGTCCTCGATCTTGGTGACGGTGACGGTGATAACCGAACCACGCTTCACGCCGCCGATGGCTTCGGCATGGGGATCACCGCCCATGGCTTTGATCGAGAGCGAGATGCGCTCTTTCTCGACGTCGACCTCGGTGACCTTGGCCTTGACCATGTCGCCTTTGCGGTAGTTCTGGATGGCGTCTTCGCTACGCTCGTCCCACGACAGGTCGGAGAGGTGAACCATGCCATCGATGTCGCCCGGCAGGCCGACGAACAGACCGAATTCGGTGATGTTCTTGACCTCGCCCTCGACCTCGGTCCCTTCCGGGTGGGTCTCGGCGAACACTTCCCACGGGTTGCGCTGGGTCTGCTTGAGACCGAGCGACACGCGGCGCTTGGCGCTGTCGATTTCCAGAACCATGACGTCGACTTCCTGGCTCGTCGAAACGATCTTGCCGGGGTGGACGTTCTTCTTGGTCCAGGACATTTCCGAAACGTGGACGAGACCCTCGACACCGGCTTCCAGCTCCACGAAGGCGCCGTAATCGGTGATGTTGGTCACGCGGCCCTGATGGACCGAGCCCAGCGGGAAGCGGGCTTCGACATCATCCCACGGATCGGCCTGAAGCTGCTTCATGCCAAGGCTGATGCGGTGGGTGTCTTTGTTGATCTTGATGACCTGAACCTTGATGGTCTCGCCGATCGACAGGATCTCCGACGGGTGGTTGACGCGGCGCCAAGCCATGTCGGTGACGTGCAGAAGGCCGTCAACACCGCCGAGATCAACGAAGGCACCGTATTCGGTGATGTTCTTGACCACACCATCAACAGCCTGACCTTCGGTGAGGTTGCCAATGACTTCGGCGCGCTGCTCGGCGCGGCTCTCTTCAAGGATCGCACGGCGCGAGACAACGATGTTGCCACGGCGACGGTCCATCTTGAGGATCTGGAACGGCTGCTTGAGGCCCACGAGGGGACCCGCGTCGCGCACGGGGCGCACGTCGACCTGCGAGCCCGGAAGGAACGCAACAGCGCCGCCGAGATCAACGGTAAAGCCGCCTTTGACGCGGCCGAAGATTGCGCCATCAACGCGCTCTTCGTCAGCATAGGCTTTCTCGAGACGATCCCAGGCTTCTTCGCGGCGAGCCATCTCGCGCGAAATAACGGCCTCGCCGCGGGCGTTTTCAGCCGCACGCAGGAAGACTTCGACCTCGTCGCCAACGGCGAGGGTCGGCGCTTCGCCGGGGTTCGCAAATTCCTTAAGGTCGACACGGCCTTCCATCTTATAGCCGACGTCGATGATGGCCTGGCCTGCCTCGATGGCGATGACCTTGCCCTTGACGACGCTGCCTTCGGAGGGGGTGTCGATTTCGAAGCTTTCGTTCAGGAGGGCTTCGAATTCCTCCATAGCGTTCTTAGCGCACATATGTATCAGGTCCTTTTTCGTGTCTATTCGGGCCACGCGGTTGTCTCCGCGGGTCTTTCAGTGAGTTGCGCCGCTCTGCGGACCGAAAACAAAGAGGGCCGGTGTTCCCGACCCTGCTCGCTCTTTATTCCGGCTTATCCCGCCTTGCGACAGGGGGCGTATAGGACAAGCCGCACAAGAGGGCAAGGGCTTTAGCGCCTTGCTTGTATGGCTTTGATCGCCACCGCCACGGCCTCGTCGATGGTCATTTCGCTTGTGTCGAAGATGAGCGCGCCTTCTGCCGGTTTCATAGGTGCCGCGGCGCGGCTTTGGTCCCGCTCGTCGCGGGCAATGACCTCGGCCCAAACCGCCTCAAGGCTCATCGCGCTTCCCGCCGCTCGCTGTTCCAGAAACCGGCGTTTGGCGCGAACCTCTGCGCTTGCCGTGACAAAGATCTTTGCCTCGGCCTCGGGGCAAATCACCGTGCCAATATCGCGCCCGTCGAGAACCGCACCGCCATTGCGCCGCGCAAAGGCCCGCTGGAAATCGACCAACGCGGCCCGCACCTCGGGAATCGTCGCTACCTTGGACGCCTCTTGTGCCACCTCGGCGCCGCGAAGGTTCTGCGCGGCAAGGTCTTCGGCCCGAAGCGCCTCAGCCGCCGCGATCGGCTCGATCCCCTCGAGCGCCTTTGCCCCAACTGCCCGATAGAGAAGCCCCGTATCCAGATGAGCAAAGCCGAAATGCGCCGCCACCGCGCGGCTGATCGTGCCCTTGCCCGCCGCGGCAGGCCCGTCGATGGCGACGGTAAAGCTCACGGAAGCCTCCTTTCGCGGATCAGGGCGCGGATCAGCAGAATGACAGCAAGGGCGACCAACGCCCATTTGATCTGAGAGACGAGCGACAGGTTCTCCGGCAGATCGGCGCCGAGAAAATAGAACCGATAGAGGGCGATATTCTCGATGTAATCCGCAACCATATAGCCGATCGCCGGAAGCCGCAGGGCTCTGCCAAGCGGCAAGACTAACGCCATCGTCAGCACCAGCGGGAAGATCATATCAATCCCGACCGAAGCCTTGAGGCGCCCCAACTCGCCGCCAAGCCCAGCAAGAAAATCAACGGGATACTGCGGGCTATAGCCGAATATCTTGGTATCGGGCACACCCGCTGGGGCCACCGCCACGAGTGCCGCAAACAACACCAGCGCCAATACCGCAAGCCAGCGCCAGCGCGTCATATCCGCCCCCCGCTTTGCACCCACATCTCAAAGAGCCGCAAAAGCCCGATGCTCACGATCACGGCGGCGACGATCTTGCCGCGCCATTTTCGTTTCGGCTCCTCGGGCGCTGCCATCCTAGCGATTTCCCCGTGTGATCGCCGAACCGAGCGACGCCATCAGGTCCTCGAAAATCGGGAATGACGTGGCAATCGGGCTCGCATCATCCACGGTCATCGGCTTTTCCGTCGCCATGCCCATAACGAGGAACGACATGGCAATCCGGTGATCGAGGCGGCTTTCAACCGTGACTCCGCCCGGCACATTGCCAAAGCCGCACCCCTCGACGATCCACCAATCCTCGCCCTCATCAACTGTCACGCCAGCGGCACGAAGACCCTTGGCCATTGCATCGATCCGATCGGATTCCTTGACGCGGAGCTCTTTGACGCCCCGCATCTCGGTCTTGCCTTCGGCAAACGAGGCGACAACCGACAGAACGGGATATTCGTCGATCATGCTCGCGGCCCGCTCGGGCGGCACCTCGATTCCGTTGAGGTTGGGCGAGAAGCGCGCGCGCAGATCGGCCACCGGCTCGCCGCCCTCTTCGCGCAGGTTCTCGTAAGTCAGGTCCGCGCCCATCTCGCGCAGCGTGGTGAAAAGGCCCGCGCGGGTCGGGTTGAGGCCAATATTCGGCACCAAGACGTCCGACCCTTCGGTGATGATCGCGGCGCAAACAGGAAACGCCGCCGACGAGGGATCGCGCGGCACAACGATATCCTGCGGGCGCAACTCAGGCTGGCCGGTCAGGGTAATCACCCGCCCCTCAGCCGTCTCTTCGACAACGATCTCAGCGCCAAAGCCTGCCAGCATCCGCTCGGTGTGATCGCGCGTCGCTTCCTTTTCGATCACAACGGTCTTGCCCGGCGCATTAAGGCCCGCCAGCAGAACCGCCGACTTCACCTGCGCCGAAGGAACCGGCAGGGTATAGGTCACGGGCACAGGGTCTTTCGCGCCGACAATCGTCATCGGCAGGCGCTCGCCCGTCCGGCCATAGGCCCGCGCCCCGAACAGCGCCAGCGGATCTGTGACCCGCCCCATCGGGCGCGAGCACAGCGAGGCATCGCCCGTAAAGGTCGCGGTGATTGGCGAGGTCGCCATCGTTCCCATAATCAGGCGCACGCCGGTGCCCGAATTACCGCAGTCAATCACTTGGCTCGGCTCGGCAAATCCGCCCACGCCCACACCATGAACACGCCATTCTCCGCCGCCCAGATCTTCGACCTCAGCACCAAAGGCGCGCATCGCCTTGGCGGTGTCGATCACGTCCTCGCCCTCGAGTAGCCCCGATATCCGCGTCTCCCCGACGCTCATCGCCCCAAGGATCAGCGAGCGATGCGAAATCGATTTGTCCCCCGGAACATTCGCCACGCCCTTGAGCGCGGCACATTTGCGGGACGTCATCGGAACAGGAGCACCGTGGCCAGACATATTCACCTCTGCAAAGTCTCGCAGCCTCTTAGCCCAGCCACGTCAGAGGGTCCATCGCCTAGCTTCTTTTGGCTGCAAATACTCCCGCCGGAGGCGCGGGTTTGCCCCGCAAACCCGCTCAAGGCTTGCGGAAGGTCAGGTAGTGAGGTGTCCGCCCCTCGCGCAGGGCCTTCTGCTCATAGCGGGTCGAATGCCAATCGGACCAAGGCTCTCGCCAGTCACTGGGGCCCTCGGCGGTCCATTCAAACCCCGCCTTCGGCACTTCCTGCAGGGTCTGGCGGACATAGTCCTCGATATCCGTCGCCACGCGGAACTCTCCACCAGCCCGCATCACACCGAACAGCGGCTCAAGGTGGTCTTGCGTGACAAACCGGCGCCGATGATGCCGCTTCTTCGGCCAGGGGTCAGGGTAGTTGAGAAATGCCTTGGCGACTGACCCCTGCGGCAAAACGTCAAAGAGATCGCGCGCATCGCCCGCATGAACCTTGAGGTTTGTCACCCCCGCCTCGCGGATCTTTCCCAAAAGCATCGCCACGCCGTTGATAAAGGGCTCGCAGCCGATGATCCCCACCTCGGGATAGCGCTTGGCCATCGCCACCATATGCTCGCCGCCGCCAAAGCCGATCTCCACCCAGAGCTCGAATTTTCCCGGAAAGATCGCGGCTAGGTCCAAAGGCTTGCGCTCGGGGTTCTCGTCCCAGCCCACTGGGCCGGGCGAAAGTTCGTCGAGGTCGTTCTCGAGGTATTCCTTCTGGCTCGGCCGCATAGTCTTGCCGCGCAGCCGCCCATAGAAATTGCGCCACGGGGCGCCGGAGGGGTGATGATCCTTGCTCATGGGCGCGCCTCCTATCGCGGAGCGGGCGGTAGATCAATCTTTGCGAAAGCCGCACGCGGATCGGCAGAGAACCCATTGATCTCGGCAGCCGACGAGAGCCGTATGATTGCCCGCTTGCCGCTCCAGCGATCTATCAACGCCTCGGCCTTGGGCAACGAGTGGGTGTCATAATTCAATACCCAGTCGAATATAAACGCCCTCTCGAACCGCTCAGGGCAGTCCGGCGCCATGTCAGGGCGGTTCCGCCCATAATATCGAAGCGTGCGCCGGATGACCCGCCAGAAACACCGCCAGCGTCCTAGGTAGAGAACGACGATCAAGTCGGCCCGCTCGGCGCGTGCATCGAAAGTCGAGGAATTGTTGCCCTCAAAGACCCAAGCCTCCCCTTGCGCTGCCTCGATCGCCATCGCGTCAGTCTCCGCTCGCGGCCGCTGCTCCCATCCCGGTTTGAAATAGAACGGGTCCATATGAATAACCGGCAGCCCGAGCGTGGCGCCCAGCGCCCGCGCGAGGGTCGATTTACCAGAACCCGAAGGGCCGATGATCATAATGCGCTGCGGATCGAAAGACATGGGACCAAAAGAAAAGGAGGCGGAAAGACCCGCCTCCTAGTCCATCTTTTCGCGTAGATCAAACTTCGGCTGCAAGCGCCGCGGCAATATCGGTCTTTTCCCAGCTGAAACCACCATCCGCTTCGGGCTTTCGCCCGAAGTGGCCATAGGCCGAAGTGCGGGCATAGATCGGGTGGTTGAGTCCAAGGTGCGTGCGGATGCCGCGCGGCGTCAGGTTCATCACCTTGTCGATCGCCCGCTCGATTGCCGCCGGATCGGCGTTGCCGGTGCCGTGGGTATCGACATAGATCGACAAGGGCCGCGCCACGCCAATGGCATAGCTAAGCTGAAGCGTGCACTTGTCGGCCAAACCGGCAGCCACCACGTTCTTCGCCAGATACCGCGCGGCGTAGGCGGCCGAACGGTCGACCTTGGTCGGATCTTTGCCCGAAAATGCTCCACCGCCGTGAGGGGCCGCGCCACCATAGGTGTCGACGATGATCTTGCGCCCCGTGAGGCCAGCATCGCCATCGGGGCCGCCGATGACGAACTTGCCGGTCGGGTTGACGTGCCAGACGGTCTCGGGCGTCACCCAGCCTTGCGGCAGAATCTCGAGGATATAGGGCTCGACGATCTTGCGGATATCGTCCGAGGTCTGGTTTTCATCGAGGTGCTGGGTCGACAGAACGATCGACGAGACACCGACCGGCTTGCCGCCGCGATAGATCACCGACAGTTGCGATTTCGCGTCGGGGCCAAGGGTCGGCTCTTGCCCACTTTTGCGGACCTCCGCGAGGCGGCGCAGGATCGCGTGGGAATACTGGATCGGCGCCGGCATCAGGTCGGGCGTTTCGTTGGTCGCATAGCCAAACATGATGCCCTGATCGCCCGCGCCCTCATCCTTGTTTTCCGAGGCGTTCACGCCTTGGGCGATATGGGCGGACTGCTCGTGCAGAAGGTTGGTAATCTCCACCGTCGCGTGGTGGAATTTCTCCTGCTCATAGCCGATGTCCTTGATCGCGGCGCGGACGATATCCGGCACCCGCTCCATATACTCGGCAAGCTTGTTCTGATCGGAGAGACCGACCTCACCGCCGATGACAACTCTGTTTGTCGTGGCAAAGGTTTCGCAGGCGACTCGTGCTTCCGGTTCTTCGGCGAGGAAGGCATCAAGGATCGAATCCGATATCCGGTCGCAGACCTTATCGGGGTGGCCCTCGGAAACTGATTCCGAAGTGAAAATATAGTCCTGTCGCGTCATCGGGAGTGCTCCATTGGATTTGATCTGCCACGCCAGGAAGCCGTTGTGACAAGCGAATGAGTCAGAGCTAAGGCTTCACAGGCCCAAGGTCAATCAGAACGCCTTTGGGAAAGCGTAAATGCACCGACTGCAAGGAAAAGAGCCGCGATCAAGGCAGGCAAATCTCCAAAGCGCGAGTAGAAGGTCGGCTCGGCGGCGACCGGCAAAGCAACGTCGACCCTGCCCGCCTTTCCAAGTGGAAGCTGCGCGACGATGCGCCCCTTGGGGTCGACCACGGCGGAAATGCCGGTATTGGCGACCCGCACCAGCGGCAAACCCTGCTCGATGGCGCGAAGGCGGGATTGAGCGAAATGCTGCTGCGGACCCTGAAGGCTGCCGAACCAGGCATCGTTGGTGATCTGGATCAGGGCGCGGGGGCGCGCGCCTTGGGCGACCTCTTCGGCGAAGATCGCCTCATAACAAATGAGCGGCTCCGCTTCGCCGAGGCCTGGCAAGTTGATCCGCCGCTGCCCCTGCCCCGCACTGAACCCGCCGCCCTCGGATGCGGCTAGGCCATGAATGCCGAACCGGCCCATCAATTCGCCAAACGGAACATATTCGCCAAAAGGCACAAGATGTTGCTTGTCGTAGATGTCGGTGATGTCGCCCGCGCTATCGAGAACGATCAGGCTGTTATAGTAGAGCCCGGCCTCCTGCCGGTTGACGCCAATCACCATCGGTACGCCCTCCGCCGCCTCGATGACCGCGTCGAGAAGCGAGCCGGAGTACTCGAGAAGATAGGGGATCGCTGTTTCCGGCCAGATGATCAGGTCTGGCTTCTCGCCCGTAGCGGTTAGGCCAAGAAGGCGCGCCTGAAACACGTCGATTAGATCAGCGTTCCACTTATCGGCCTGCGGTACGTTGGGTTGCAAGAGGCGGATAACTGACCCCTCGGCGATCACTTCGGGTGTCGCCGGCTTCAACGCAAGGGGCAAGACGCCAAGGGCCACCGCGCAAGCGCCGGCCCAGACGCGCGCCTTGCCACCGCCCAGCGCCCGCGCGACCGAGGCGGCGAGGAGAACGGTCAGGAGTGTCAGGCCGTGAGGGCCGATCCACGCCGCAAGCTGGGCATGGGGCGTGTCGATCCAGATATGGCCCAAAAGCGCCCAAGGAAAGCCGGTGAGGGCGAACGAGCGGAGCGCCTCGGCCAAAGCTAGCGACGCCGCGAGCGCCAAAGCGCCGCCGCCGAGCCGCTTTGCCGCGGCGAAAGCGACCGCCCAGAAAACGCCGAGACCTGTGGGCAGAAGCAATAGCGCGAAGGGCGCCATCCAGCCGTCCCTCTCTGGCTCGACGAGGAAGGGATTGACGATCCAAGCCAGCGCCGAAAGGAAATAGCCAAAGCCGTAGGCCCAGCCAAACTTACCCGCTGCTTTCGGGTTGCTGGCATTGCCATAAAGGGCCATCGCGGCCGCAAGGCTCAGGACCGTCGCAATCGGCCAGTCAATGGGAGCCTGCCCGAGCGCGGCAATGGCACCAAGGATCGCGAAGGGCGCGAGCCCGAACCAGCCGCGCAGAAGGCGATCAGGCATCCTTGGCGCTCGGTAGCCTCACGCGGAGGCGTTTGATCCGGCGCGGATCGGCATCGACCACCTCAAATTCGGGGCCGTCGGGGTGTTTGACCACCTCGCCGCGTGCCGGGATATGGCCCGATAGCATGAAAACGAGGCCACCCAACGTATCGACTTCTTCCTCGTCGATCTCGTCGTGATCGGTCAGGTTCATACCGATCTCGGCTTCGAAATCTTCAAGCGGGGTCTTGGCGAGCGCCAGATAGACACCGGGTTTCTCTTTCACGAAAGAGTCGGCCTCTTCGACGTCATGCTCGTCTTCGATATCGCCCACAACCTGTTCGATCAGGTCTTCGATGGTCAAAAGCCCGTCGGTGCCGCCGTATTCGTCGATTACCAGCGCCATGTGGATGCGCTCGGCCTGCATCTTTTGCAAAAGGACCCCAAGCGGCATCGAGGGCGGCACAAAAAGAAGCGGGCGCACGATCGCGCGCAAATCAAAGGCGGCCTTGCCGCTGTTGAACCCGTGGCGCAGCGCGAAGTCTTTAAGGTTCACAAGACCAATGGGGCGGTCGAGTGTGCCGTCATAGACAGGCAGACGCGTCAGGCCACAATCGCGGAAGACTTTGACCAGCGCCTCTTTCTCGATGCCGAGCGGAACCGCAACGATATCCGATTTCGGAATAGCGACGTCTTCGACCCGAAGCCGCCGCAGGTTGAGCATCCCAGGAACATTGGCGCCAAGGGCACCCGAAGTCCATCTCTCGCCGTGCTCTTCGCCTTCTTCGGCGTCGCCGGGGCTCAGCGCGTCGAATATGCGGCCAAAGAACCCTTTGCCCTGCCCCTGTGTTTGGTCCGGCTGCGCGCTTTGCGCGGCGCTAGAAGGACCGTCAGTCGTGTCGCTCATTGTCTCCTGCCTGCCCGCATTTGAGGGGCTCTTGCCCTCGCGGACGTCACTTGTCCTGACAATATGGGTCTTCAATGCCCATCTTGCCAAGTATCTCGGTCTCTAATCCTTCCATGAGGGTGGCGTCACGGTCACGCTCGTGGTCGAACCCCAGAAGATGAAGGATGCCGTGCACCAGAAGATGGGTGGCGTGCGCCTCGAGCGTCTTGCCAGCCTCTTCGGCTTCGCGGGCGCAGGTTTCAAAGGCGATGGCGATATCGCCAAGCTCGATCGCGCCGAAGGGATCCGCCTCGGGAGGCTCTGGCATATCGCCTTCGATTTCGGCCGCCCGCTCTTCTGCAGGCCAGCTCAAAACGTTCGTTGGTGTCGGCTTGCCGCGAAATTCGGCATTGAGATCGGCTATCCGCGCGTCGTCACATCCCAGCACGGAAAGCTCGGCCTCCTCGGGATCGATACCGAGGCGATCAAGCACGGCAATCGCCGCGGCTTGAACCTGCCCCTCAAGCCCAACGCCTTCCCAGCGGGCATCCTCATTATTCAGGTCGATGATCATGGGCTCTCATAGCTTGTGAGAATGTCGCGCACCAGCGCCAAGGGGATTGACAGGCTCACTCTGAATTTAGTATCCGACAAAAAAAGTCAGGATAGGAAAGCGAATGACCTCCACCCCCTCCCGCACCGTCAAACCTCTTCGCTGGACCATGCTCGGCACCGCGGCCGCCACCAGCCTCGTCCTCGGGCAGGTTGCCACCGTCGCGACGATCACCGCCACGCCCGCCTTCGCGCAATCCGCGGCGGAAGCTGGCGAGGCAGGCGAGGCCGGAGCTATCGCCACCGAAGGCGTTGCGCTCTACTTGACCGAACTGGGCCTCTTTGAAGCCGCACACCGGATCGTCGCCGAGCTTTACGCCCAAGGAGAAGTCACACTGGCACAGGAGCACCTCGCCGGTAGCCACCACGCCTATTACGAGGATCTTGCTCACGAGATCGAAGAGCACGGCGGCGCGGACTTCCTTGCACAAACCCAAGCCTTCGCCGAAGCGATCAACACCGCCGCCGCGCCCGAGGTTGTTGCTGCCGCCGCCGAGGCCGTAATAGCTGCGATCAAAGCTGCCGATGCGGCCTCTGAGGCGACCGATTACGACCGCGCCATGTCGATCAAGGATTTGCTGGCTGTAGCGGGCGCCGACTATGAGGGCGGTGTTTATGAGGGTAAGGTCGAAGCCCCGCAAGAATACCGCGATGCATGGGGCTTTGTCGAAACCGCCCGCACCCGTGCCACCGCACTTGCCGCATCGGCCGATGAAGCCAGCGCCAAGGCCGGCTCCGCGATCCTCGAGCAGATCGCCAGCGTCGCCCCACTCTTCCCGACGCTCACCGCAACCGAAGCCGGTGGTGATCCCGAGCTTCTGCCCAGTGCCGCGGCTTGGACCGAGATCATCGCCCTGAGGATCAAGTAATGCCAATCGTTCTCGGCGAACTCTTTTCCGGCCCTGAAGCCACGGCTCTTGCCGCTGCGGCGGGCGCCCTCACCTTCGAGGACGGACGCGCCACCGCAGGGCGGATCGCCCGCGCGGTCAAAGAGAACGAGCAGGCGGCAGCCAACGCTGAAACCGAAGCCGTTCTCGAGATGGTCCGCCAGAAACTTCTGTCGCACCCACTCTTTCAGGCCGTCACTGTCCCGAAGTCCTTTGTCAAACTAATGGTTTCGCGCACCTCGGGCGGCGGCCAATATGGGATGCACGTCGATAATGCTCTGATGGCGGGCGCCCGTGCGGATGTGAGCTTTACGCTCTTCCTCTCCGCCCCCGACACCTACGAGGGCGGCGCTCTTTCGGTGGCCGACCGTGTCGAGAAGCGCCAATTCAAACTCGAACTTGGAGAGGCCGTCGTCTACCCCTCCAACACATTGCACAGGGTCGAGCCTGTCACCTCAGGCGAGCGCCTTGTGGTGATCGGCTGGGTAACAAGCTGGGTCGCCGATCCTGCCGAGCGCGAGATCCTCTTCGATCTGTGGCAAGCGATCGGCAAAGCCGAAGCCGCTGGCGACGCCGAGCAACTGCTTTTGCTATCGAAATCGCGATCCAACCTGATCCGGATGTGGGCGGCCTAGGTCGGGCCGGTTCCGTTCTCAAGCCAATCCCGCACGCGGCGATCAGGGGCAAGCTCGGACATTCTGCGATCATAGAGGGCTAAATCCTCTGCCGTAAGCTGGCCCTCCCATTTTCGCGAACTGGCAGAATCAAAGAAGGCTGCATCGGATTTCCAGAAGTTGGTGCCGGCAACCGGCGCGAATTCCAGCGCATTAGCTTTCATTGAGCTAAAACTAGTCGCTTCGGCCACCCGGTCGATCAGGGAGGCGTCAGCCTCTATCCCTGCTGCATCGGCAAGCTGTTCGACCGCCCTTCGGCCATCTCGCAGCATATCTGCATAGTGAAAGACCTTTACCTCGGGCGACCTACCCGACAGGGCTATCTTCTCATGGTGGAGCACGATCGAGGCGAGGCAATCGCGGTCGAAATCGTCGGGGTCGGTTTCCGCATCTCGGAAGAGGGCAAGAAACTCCGATACCGGCCGCAACCCTGGATCATCCGCAGGCAGATCGCGCAAATTGGCAAGGTGTTTGCGAAGCGAAAAGAAAACATCGAGGGGATGGCGGTAGACAGCGATGACCGTCACCCCTTCCCAAACCGGAAAGCCGTCGGCGGGCGTTTGCGTCTTGACCACCCGCCGGACGGTCTGACGATCCAGCGCCTTGGCAACCTCTTCGGCAGGCACACCCAGATCGGCATCAACCCAGGGCGAAAGGAAAGGAACTTTGTCAGGCAGATCAGGCCCGCCATGCGCGAGCATTGTCAGAATGGATTGGGTCCACGTCGTGCCACTCTTTGGAGGGGTGCAGACCAGGATGTCGCCGACGCGGGGTTTCCAGCTTGCCCAACGTTCGGGCTTTGTCCGCCGTCCTCTGTAGGTTCGCTCGGCGGGCGAAATTTCACGTGCTTCTGTCATCGGCCACTCCCACACAGCGGGTTCTAGGGTTTTGCCGCCTCCGCCTCATAAGCCTCGATAATTGCGGCAACGAGCGGATGGCGCACCACATCTTTCGAAGTGAAATAACTGAATGATATCTTGGGGATACCTTTGAGAAGACGCTCGGCATCCGCAAGACCGGAATCAACGCCGCGCGGCAGGTCGACTTGGGTGCGGTCGCCGGTGATGACCATACGGCTGCCTTCGCCGAGGCGGGTCAGAAACATCTTCATCTGCATCGAGGTCGCGTTTTGCGCTTCGTCCAGAACGACAAAGGCGTTGGACAGCGTCCGGCCGCGCATGAAGGCGAGGGGTGCGATCTCGATCCGCTTTTCCTCGATCAGCTTGGCGGTTTGCTTGCCGGGCAGAAAATCGTTCAGCGCGTCATAGAGCGGCTGCATATAGGGATCGACCTTGTCCTTCATGTCGCCCGGCAGATAGCCGAGCTTCTCGCCGGCCTCGACTGCGGGGCGTGAGAGGATGATCCGGTCAACCTTGCCTTCGATGAACATCGACACCCCCACCGCCACGGCGAGATAGGTCTTGCCGGTGCCGGCAGGGCCGATGCCGAAGTTCAGCTCATTGTCGAAAAGGCTTTTGACATAGGCTTTCTGCGCCTCGGTCCGCGGCTCGACCAGTTTGCGGCGCGTCTTGATCTCGACGCGGCCACCCGCAAACATTTCCATCTGGTCTCCGTCCTGCGGCGCAACGCCTTTCTCGGACGATCCCATCCGAAGCTCGCGGTCGATATCGCCGCCTTCGATGCCGCGACCTGCCTCAAGCCGTTGATATAGATTGCCGAGAACCGTCACCGCCGCCTTGCGCGGCCCCTCCTCGCCGACAACGGCGAGCCTGTTGCCACGGCGCAGAATCTGCACCCCCAGCATATCCTCGATCCGCGCCAGATTTCGGTCGTGTGCACCACAAAGATCTATCAGCAAGAAATTGTCAGGAAATTCGATGACCGTTTCTGCGATGTCCGGGGTGACGGCTGGCGGGGTCAGAATGCTCGAGGCCAAATATGTCTCCTTCTGCGGGGTTTGATTGGATGGTGGCAAGGAAGCGGGCGTTGCGCAAGGCAAACCACGCGATTGTCACAATCTCATGTCGGAAAGTGATTGGGCCGCAGCTTTCGCCGCGGCCCTAGCCCCCATCCCTGCGAGGGATCAGAGAGGATCAGGTATGAACGTTCCGTCCTTGAAGGGCGCATAGGCGTTGTCTTCGACACCAAGACCCGAGCAAACAGGGATCCCGTCAGGTGTCAGACGCGGAGACAGATAGCCTTCGACGCCGTCATCGATAATCCAGTGATCGCAGCCATCCGGATCAATCCAAATCCCGGCCACAAGGGTTTCGAGCGAGTGGGAATTGATCCCAAGGTCGTAGCCCTTGTCAGCTCCTACCACCGGGTGCCCCGGGGTCACACAGCCGGCAAGGCTGGATGCCGCGAGGGCCAGGACTATAGTATGAAGCGTCTTCATGCTCTGAGTCCTTTACTTTGCGCCGCCCTTGAAGGTCGGATCGCCTTTGCCTTTGTCGTTGTCATTGCCCGAAAGTTTTCGGGCTCCTCATCGCAAAGGCCATAGGCATGACCCTTGGGTTTGGCACAGCTAGCACCGTCCTCGTCGTTGGTGTCGGGGGTGTTGGCACCATCGCCGCCGTCCCCGCCATCGCCGGAGCCGCCTTCGCCGCCGCCGGAACCGCCACCAGCACCACCCTCGCCTTCGCCAGAACCGCCACCAGCACCACCTTCGCCTCCGGCACCGCCAGCACCGCCAGCACCGCCGTCGCCGCCTTGGCTACCTGCGCTGCCATTCTCACTCGTGGTCTCGGCAGCACCCGAGCCGTTCGCTCCGCCGTTGCGCGAGCTGAACTGTGCTGCGCCGCCGGAGCCGTAACCCGATCCGTAGAACAAATCACCTTTGCCCGAGCAGGCCGAAACGGTAATCGCGAAAGTCGTCAGTAAAAGAGCTTTAGCAAGTTTCATAATGATCCCTCCTCACCGCAGGCAGTAGATTTCGACGCGGCGATTTTGCTGCATCCCGTCTGCGGTTGAATTGCTGGCGCGCGGGCTACGCTCGCCAAAACCACGCACGTCGACGACGCGCGCACCCACTTCCAATGCAATTGCGGCAACCGCGTTGGCCCGGTTCATGGAAAGGACCATGTTGTATTCGTCCGAGGCACGGCTGTCGGTGTGGCCATAGATCAGGAAGGCAACCGCATTCGCTTCTGTGAAGAAGCGGCGGAGGCTCTCCCGGCCACCTGCGCTGACGTAGTACTTGTCTGTCGCAAAGAGCTGATCGGTCGGGACAAGCCCGCAGATTTCGCTCCGGTGGCAGACAGCGGAGCCGTCGCGTCTGCGACGGGCATCCATATAGCCCTCAGCACCGTCATCCATGGCCCAGTGTTCGCAGCCGTCAGGATCGATCCAGATGGTGGGGACATAGCGTTCGCTACTCACTACGCGGGAATCTTGAGCCGACGCCGTTCCCATAAAGGCAGCAATGAACATTGCGGTCGCGGCGCCCCCACCGATGACCGAACGCATCATTCCTTGCAGCTTCTTCTGGTTCTGAACGGCCACGGCTGGCCTCCCTTTTAACTCCGATCACTTGGCCGCTTGGCCAGCGCCAGAGACACACAAACGCCAGAATTCCATCTCAATTTTGCCGTTGTTCATGCAAATTTTGCCCAATTTCGCCCCATTTTTGTGGGCGAACGCGCGACAATACCGAAAGGCAGGCCCGATTGTGCGGGAGCCCGGCAAAGTCGATTCCAAATGTGGCAGAATTGGGTCTAGCCGCGACTCGGCCGCGACTCAGTCGATCAGGACGCCGCCGAGCGAGTTGGGGCCACTTTCGATGATCCGCACGCGGCGGATTTGTCCCAGCGCCTCGACCGGCGCTTGAACATAGACAGCGTGCAGATAATCAGACTTGCCGATCATCTGGCCCTTGAGCCGCCCGGCCTTTTCAAACAGGACACCCACCTCGCGCCCGACCATACCGATCTGGGCGGCGCGCTGCTGCTCGGTCAGAAGCGCCTGAAGACGGGCGAGACGTTCGTTCTTTACAGTCTCGGGAAGCTGCGCCTTTTCGGCAGCAGGGGTGCCAGGACGAGAAGAGTATTTAAAGGAGTAGGCCTGCCCGAAATTCACGGTGCGGATCAGATCCATCGTATCTTCGAAGTCCTGATCGGTTTCACCGGGAAAGCCGACGATAAAGTCGCTCGACAAGAGCAGGTCCGGCCGTGCGGCGCGAATGCGCCCTATCAGGTCGAGATACTGCGCCGCGGTGTGCTTGCGATTCATCGCCTTGAGAATGCGGTCGCTACCCGACTGAACCGGCAAATGCAGATAGGGCATGAGCTTGCTGCATTCGCCAATCGCGGCGACGAGCGCGTCGTCCATGTCATTGGGGTGCGAGGTGGTGAAACGGATGCGATCGAGGCCGCCAATGTCCGCCAGCGCCCAGATCAAACCAGCAAGCCCGCCTTCGTGGCCGTGATAGGCATTCACGTTCTGGCCAAGCAGGGTGATCTCGCGAACGCCGGCATCCACAAGCTCGCGCGCTTCTCGCAAGATGCGCTCGGCAGGGCGGCTCACTTCAGCGCCCCTCGTATAGGGCACAACGCAGAAGGCGCAGAATTTGTCGCAGCCTTCCTGAATGGTCAGAAAAGCGGTCGGGCCGCGATGCGCCTTGGGGCGGCCTTTCAGCTTTTCAAACTTGTCCTCTTCGGGAAAGTCAGTGTCGAGCGCCTTGGCGCCGCCCTGCACCGCATCTTCCATCGCGGGCAGGCGGTGATAGCTTTGCGGGCCAACCACCAGATCGACAAGCGGCTGGCGGCGCATAATCTCTTCGCCCTCGGCTTGCGCGACGCAGCCGGCAACACCGATCTTCAGGTCTGGCTTGGCCTCTTTCAAAGGCCGAAGCCGCCCCAGTTCGGAATAGACCTTTTCGGCGGCCTTCTCGCGAATGTGGCAGGTGTTGAGAAGGATCATGTCCGCCTCTTCCGCCACCTTTGTTTCGACATAACCCTTGCCGCCCAAGGCCTCAGCCATGCGCTCGCTGTCATAAACATTCATCTGACAGCCATAGGTCTTGATGAAGAGCTTTTTCGGTTCGGACATAAGGAGCTGTTTCTGGCGACGGAGATCGGGAATTGCGTGTACCTAACGCCTCGCCCTCCGGCTTGCAATGCAGACCCTTATCCTCCTAACTGTGGCCCAATCATGAGACCGAAGCAGTGACCCATCACCCAAGCCTGGACGACTTCCTCAAGGAAGGCATCGAGAGCCTTGCCAAAGGGCCGGTCGCGCTTGTCCTCGCGGAAGACGATGTCGAAATCGCCTCGACGATCCGGCATCATCTGGATTTGGGCTTCAAACAAGTCATCCTGTTTGCCCCCAACGATCTGGCCCGCGACCTTGCCCTGCCAGCGCGGGTTGTGCGGGTTAATCACGATATTCGTAGTGATCTTGCGGTCGTTGATACGATCAACGCTGTGATAGATTCAGCACCGGGGATTTGGCTCTACTACTGTTTCAACGCGGAATACCTGTTTTTCCCATTCTGCGAACACCGCACGATCGGCGAGATGCTAGCCTTTCACACCGAGGAACGGCGCGAGGCGATGCTCACCTATGTGATCGATCTCTATGCCGGCGATCTCGACGCTTATCCGCGCGCCGTCAACTTGGAAGACGCCTATCTCGATCGCACCGGATATTACGCGCTCGCCCGCAACGACGAAACTCACCATC